>Ga0307511_10000176_pt1 | contig 62985 bp, 61 predicted proteins | sample 13_EM_MG_FD_200266 | JGI IMG/M metagenome (GOLD analysis project Ga0307511, IMG submission 200266) | Populus trichocarpa ectomycorrhiza microbial communities from riparian zone in the Pacific Northwest, United States - 13_EM | ecosystem: Host-associated > Plants > Roots > Unclassified | place... | reverse complement strand
GTCTGTGCAATCTCATGTGCTGCTCCTGCGGTGAGGACGACAACGACATGATCAGTCCAGCAGCCGGCCCCGCCGCGGCGGTCCGATCCGGGACCGTCCCGGAATTACCCGGACGCCAGCAGCGGGCCGTCGGGCGTCGGCATCCAGGCGCTCGCGGGCGCCTGGTGTCGTTCACGCCGATCAGAGTCCGTCCAGGCTCGCCGGCGCGGTCAACACGCCCCATCTCTCGATCCACATGAGACGGTCAACACGGCGGAGTCCGCTGCGTGCGACTGGCAGTGGAACCAACGCCACGACGGACATCCAGCGGCAAAGCTCGGGGACGACGGCCGGTATCACCTGCTCCGAGCCGGAGTGCTCATGTGCTCTGAAGTCCGCCAACCGACCCTGGAGCGACAGTCCTTGGCGAACGGACTACATCCGCACCAGCGGCAGCTCAGTTGGTGGACCGACGGCAACGAGTGCCGGATCTTTCCACCCCCATCGGCGGTCGACTGGCACCTTCATATCGCCACGGACGAGGTCCACTGGACAATTCGACTAGCGACGGTCGATGAAGACCCGTCCGCGGTTCCGCCGCGCCTGCGCTGCAACTATTCGCCCGGCCGCAGCGAATGGCCCCCGCTCGATCAGCCCGGCGATCGCGTCGTTGACGGGCGGACGCCGCGCCGGTGTGGGTAGGTCCACTTCGCGGCTGTCAGGCGGCGGTGCCAGCGCAGGATCGTGCTCGGGGTGACCAACCGGTGCAGCCGCAGCTCCTTGGGCAGCAGGCGGATCAACGCGGCGAACACTGCGCGGTCGGCCCAGTCCAGGGGAGGTTTCGGGTTGCTTCGGCGCAGCACGGTGACCTCGTGGCGTAGCACCAGCAACTCGACGTTCTTGGACGCTGACGAGCGGCCGAGTAGCACGAGGTGTCGTGCACCGCAGCGACCGGCGCAAGGCCGCACAGAACACGGGCTGCACCATGGCGCGCCCCGCGACCAAGTACAGCGCAACGTGCGAGGCCCGTGACCTGCAGCTGATGCGTGCCCTGAACCGCAGCGACCCGCACCGCCTATCATCCGGCCGCTGGCTTGCCCGCACCGCCACCGAATCCGGACTCCAGATATCGGCGCAGGGCCTCCCGCCCTCCCGGAACGAAGACCCATTCATCAGCGACTTCACACAGTTCGTCCACTGTCATCCAGTCCTGCCAGTCGATCTCATCCGGGTCCGGCACCAGAGCCTCCGACACGACGGCCTCATGCACCCCGAGCCAGATGGGGCTAATCCCTTGCCGGCAAAGGAACTTGAACAGGAACCGCACCGGCACACGAACTCCCAGCTCTTCAGTCAGCTCGCGGACCGCCGCCTGCTCATACGACTCGCCCACGTTCACGGCACCGCCGACCATCACGTCGTAGTAGCCCGGGAACCGGGACAACGTCTCGGCCCGTCGCAGCACCAAGATCCGCCCATCGCGATCACGACAGATCGTCGTTGCAATGCGATGCGGCCAGTTCTCACGCACCGCCTCTTCCCGGTCGACGACTCCCAACACGCGGTCATGCTCAACCAGTTCACTCACGGAGGCATGATCTCAGCCCCCACTGACAACCCTGCCCGACGAGCACCCGAGGCAAGTGATCCGCACCACAGGACATCCCGCGGAATGCACCACGCTCGACGATCGGCGTCGCGAACGGTGCCTCGAAGAGCGACCTACTCAATCGCCACACGAGGTCATCCGCACACGGTCTCTGCGGGCACAAGCAGGATCTTCGTTACCGACGCCATCCGCCCCCGCACAGCAGCACGCGGTCCCGGTCCGTCCAGGCACAACACCCGCACGGTCAGGCGTTCGCTCATGTGCACCACGGGATGTCCGCGCAGCAGCCACAGGCCGTAGCCCGTCAGCGCCGCCGCCAGCACGAGCGGCCACCAGACGGGCGCGGTCACCGGGATCAGCACGGCGTGCGTGACGACCAGTGGCCAGATGGTGTTGATCCGCCAACGCAGTGCGGTCAGGCAGAAACTCAACGCCGGCGCCAGCAGAACGGAAGCCCAGCCCGGCGGCAGCACGAGCAGGTCCGCGACCGCGAACAGCGGGGCGAACGCGACCGACACCGACCACTGGCCGAACCGTCGCACGGCGTACCGGCCGAACCCGCGGGCGATCTCGACGCCGACCGCCATGCCCACCACCACGAGCACGAAGCTGTGGTGCGCAACGATTCCCAGTGCCAGCGGCGGCGCCACCAACCACCAGCGCGGGAGGGGCCGCTGCCACCGGAGGCCGGACTCCCGCCACCAGCCGAGGATCCCCGTCAGCACAACCGGCACAACCGCGGCCACGAGTGGCCAGCCGGTGGCGAACAGCAGCGCGTACCACGCCACAATGTCCAGCCCGCAACACAACAACGGGTGCGCGACGGCCCAGCGCTTCATCCGTCAATCATGGAAGCCGCGATCCGTCGCGTCACTGGCCGATCCGGCAGGTGTGCGCATACAACAGTGGCCGTTGGATTCCCGTCCGGACCAGGGATTGCTCCGGACGCAGACGCGTGACAGGGTGCGTCCGTGTTGAATCCGGTGGCCGACGGCGTCTGGGTCCGGCAGAGCTCGTGGGTCTGGAGCAATGCCATCGTCCTGCGCGGGGACGACGGGTTGATCCTCGTCGATCCCGGCATCGACGGCTCCGAGCTCAACCAGCTCGCCGACGACGTGGACCAGCTCGGCATCCCTGTGGTGGCCGGGTTCTCCACCCATCCCCACTGGGACCACCTGCTCTGGCATCCGCGGTTCGGCGACGTGCCGCGCTACGCCACTCCCGCCTGCGCCCACGCCGCCAGCGAAGGCCGAGAACGGGGGCAGCAGACGGCGGCGGAGAGCGCGTCGGGCATCCCGCTCGAGCTGCTCGGGCTCCTCACACCGCTGCCCGCGGATGGCGGTCCCGTGCCGGGCGAGATCGTCGAGCACCAGGCGCACGCCCTCGGCCACGCCGCGCTCCTGCTGGCCGACCGTGGCGTCCTGCTCGCCGGCGACATGCTCTCCGACGTCTTGATCCCGCTCCTCGACGCTCGACGCCCCGGTCAGGTGGACGTCTACGAGGCGGCACTCGACCGGGTCGCTGACGCCGCCCGGCACGTCGATGTCCTCGTCCCCGGCCACGGCTCCGTCGCCGAGGGACCCGAGGTGGCGGCCCGCCTCGCCGCCGATCGCGCCTACCTCGACGCGCTGCGGCGAGGAGACGACCCGGTCGACCCGCGTCTCGATCAGGACTGGCTCTCCGGCCCCCACCAGTCAAATCTGGCCCAGGCCCGCCGCTCATCCGGCTGAGCAGGCGACCGGACCTGTTCCCATGTGGACGGTCAGGCGGCCTGCCCCACGGTGCTCGCGAACCGTGTCAGGAGTCGAACTGGCCGCGCCACATGATGACGGTGTCGCCGGAGGTGTAAGGGTAACTACCATCGACATGGTAGGAGAACGACAGCCCCGCGTTCGGGTAGTTGAACACGTCGGGGTCGATAGCGCCAAAGTTAATGGCCACCGCCCAGAGCATCGGGTTCTGCTGTTCCGCCGACACCGAATAGGCGGGCGACTGCCAGGGGTTGTCACCGCCGCTGAACATCAGCGACGCGTTGCTGATCGACACCGACGTACGGGGGGTCGGCCGAGAAGTCCTGGAACACTATCGCGTTGAAGGTGAAGGTGAGCGGGACCGCGAGCGAAGTCACCGGTTCCCCGCCCTGGTTCTGGAACGCCTTCATCGCATAGGTCTCGCCGTGCTCGAGCTGCAGAGTGAACGGATTGTCGGGGTCGGACACCGGTCCCAGCGTCAGCCGCTTGGTCTGGCCGATGAGCAGGTAGACGCCGTCGGCGTCGACCGCACGCCAGCGCAGCGTGACCGTCTGCTGGTAGTCGATCAGGCTCGGGTCGGCGGTGAACTCCACGATCTCCGGTCAGGGACCGAGGCGCACGCCCGCGGCCACCAGTTCCGCGCGGACCCGTCCGGCCAGCAGCCGAGCGCCGCCCAGCTCGGCCAGTTTCAGCGCATCACCGAGGATCTCCAGGCCTTCCTGCAGATCGCCCGTGTCCCGGACGGCGAGGCCCCAGTCGTAGGTGGCCCAAGCGAGTTCCCGCCGGGCGGGCGAGGACTCCAGCACGGTAACCGCCTCGGCCAGCAGCGCACGCCCCTGCGCGCCACCGGTCACAGCGCCCAGGCAGCGCAGAGCAGTGCCGATGACCCGCGGGGTGCCCCACCGATACGCCGCGTCCAACTCCTCGGTGGCCAACTGCCGCGCCTGGTCCCGCTGTCCGAGGGTGGCGCTGATCCGGGCGGCCCGGGAGCGCCACGAGCCCGTGGCCGGCGTGCCCAGCCCGGCGTGCCGCTCAAACCCGCCATAGGCCAGCAACAACGCCAACGCGCCGCTGAGGTCTCCCCGTTCGGCCTGCACCCGGGCGGCGCTGATCATCACCGGCCCCCACCGCACCGACTCGTCGGTGGCCCCGGTCGCGTGCTGGGCCAGGATTTCCGCGGCGGCGTCCGGATCGCCCAGCTCGACCTGGGACTCGACCGCGATGATCACCAACGACAGCCTGGCCCGCAGATCGGTGCTCAATGCGCCTTCGAACGATGGGGTGCGCGGGATCCGCTCGCCGCGCCGCCACTCCACGTGCACCAACCCCGCCACCGCCTGCGCGGCCGCGGCCGGTGCGCCCCACCGGTCGGCCAACTCCCGCATCTGCTCGAACCGCAGGGCCGAGTCGTCGAGCCGGTCGGTGAGCAAGTAGCCGAGTCCGGCTACCCCCAACGTGGTCGTGTCCCGCGCATCGGCCGCCAATTCGCCGCGCAGCCCCCGGTCGAGCAGGTCGTTCACGATTGCCGCGTTGCCCTCGCCGAACATCGCCGGCGTCGCCAGCGCCACCAACACGGCCCGCTCACCCGGGGTGTCCCCAGGAACATCGAGGGCGCGCAGCCGCTCTGCCCACGTCCGCGCCGCGGGCTGGGTCGATGGCCGGTCGTACCCGCCGAGCACCAACTGCGCTTGCAGCCGCCACCACACGTCCCGAACCAGCCCGTCCGAACCCGCCAGCTCGGCCACCTCGCGTTCGAGCACGTCCATCGCCTGCTCATGCCGGTTGACCGCGAACAGGGCCTCGGCCAGCAGGCTCGTCGCCCGGCCCCGGGTCAGCGGATCGTCCAGCCCCGGCACGGAAAGCGCCAACCGGCGCGCCGCCGCATCCGGATCGGACAGCACTTCAGCCGCGCCCAGGTCCAGAATCAGGTCGCCACGCCGCGCTGTCGCGGCCGGCTCCCGCAAGGCACGCCGCAAGTAGTTCGCGCCGGTCTCCGGCTGTCCGTGGCCGCGAGCCGCTCGGGCCGCCTCACGCAGCACCTCCACCCGCCACTCCCCCGGACCCGGATCGGCAAGCAGCACATGCTCCGCCACGCGCTCCGGCGGCGCGCTTTCGGCGTACAACAGCTCCGCCGCACGGGCGTGCCCCACAGCCAACTCGGCCGGCGTCATGGCCGTTTCGGCGAGCATCGAACGAATCGAGGGATGCCGGAACCGAACCGTGCTACCGGCTGCGAGCACACCGATCCGTCGCAACCGCTCCGCGTGGTCGCGGCTCTCGGCATCGCCCAGGCCGCTCAACGCCACCGCCACCGGCCACTCGGCACCATCGCCCAGCACCACCAGCGCCCGAGCGAGGCGGCGGGTCGCTTCGTCCTGCGCGGACAGCCTCCGGACCGCGGCACCGGCCAGCACCTGGTCGGCGAACTCCGCCACCAGCGACGCGTGTTCCACGCCGTGCTCACGCAGCACCCGGAAAAGTTCAGCCACCAGCGACGGATCACCCTCGGCGGCTCCGGCACACGCCTCGCAGAACTCCGTTTCGGCGTCGGGCCATTCCTGTCGTACCCAACGCGTCACCGCCTCGGGTGAGAGCTCTCGCACCGTGATGACCTGGCCAACGAGTGGCTCCACCGCGCCGCGGGCGGCCACCACCAGCAGAACCGGCAGGCCTCCGATCCGCCGCCCCAGGTAGTCCAGCCATTGCCGCGACGGCACATCGGCCCACTGCGCATCGTCGACGACCAACGCCACCGGCCCGTCCCCGCACGCCCGCACCACGAGCCGGTAGATGCCGTGCAGTACCTCGTGCAGCGGCTCGGCGTCCACCGCCATGGGCGGCATCTCATCTACCAGCGGCTCCAGGAGTTGCCGGACGACACCGAACGAGAAGCCCTGTTCCGCATGCCCGCCAGTGGCCCGCGCCAACCGCATTCCCCCGGACCGCTCCCCGTCGGCCCAAGCGTCGAGCAGCGCCGTCTTGCCCATGCCAGCCGCACCCCGGACCAGCACGACTGAACCCCGCCCGGCCCGAGCCGCCCCCGCCAGCCGCCGCAACGCTGCCAACTGCTCATCCCGGTCGAACAACGCCGGTCCGGCCGAGACCGTCGGACGGGCGCTGCCCAGAAACAAGGCGGCGTCGTCACCGTGCAGGCCCAGCGCGGCGGCGAGCATCTCCACCGTGCGAAGCTGCGGTCGGCTGCGCCGTCCTCGCTCCAGGTCGGAGATCGCCCGCACGCTCAACCCGGTCGCACCGGCCAATTCCTCCTGCGTCTTCCCCGCCGCACGCCGAAAACCCACCAACAGCTCACCGAACGAGCTCACCAAGACACCCCTGCCCGCACCCAGAACGCCGGGCAACTTTAGACCATGGTCACGCCCCCGCCCGGCCGGTCATGTGGGGTGAAACGAAAGTCAGGCTCACGCCTTGTCGAAACCGTCGAACCAGGCGGCAAAGCTGGCGTAGCGTCAACATGCGGCGGCAGCTCAGCGGGTCGCGGCCACTCCACCCCGCCGCTTGGTCCAAATGTCGTAAGCCACGGCAGCGAGCAACACCAGGCCCTTCACCACCATCACCTGCTCGCTGGGCGCGCCGATCAGCGACATGCCGTTGTTGATCACCGCCATGATCAGGCCGCCGGTGATCGCGCCGACCACCTTGCCCACCCCGCCCTGCACGGCCGCGCCGCCGATGAAGGCGGCGGCGATGGCGTCCAGTTCGAACGAGGTGCCGACGGTCGGTCCGGCCTGGTTGAGCCGGCCGGCGAAGATCACCCCGGCCAGCGCGGACAGCACGCCCATGTTGACGAAGATCTAGAACACCACGGACTTCACCTTCACGCCGGACAATTTGGCGGCCTGGTCGCGGCTGCCCGTTACCGGGACCAATGCCGGGCTCGCCGGGCGCCTCGGGCAGTTCGACCTCGTGCATCGCGCTGGCCAGCGCCGAGGCGAAGGCCCTGCGCAGTTCGGGATCGTCGGGGATCAGGATCGCGGCGGGCAGCATGCGCCCGTGGGCCCGTTCGGTGGTGGTGATGCGCATGGCCCGCGCCATCATCTGCGCGACATGCACCCGGGCCAGGATGTTGGTCGCGTAGCCGATGGTCGCCACCTGCGGGCAGTCGAAGCCCTCGGTGACCATGCGGATCGCCACGATGGCGCACGGCTGACGTTCGCGCACGGCCCAGTGCAGCACCTGCAGCGCGGCGGGCTCGTCCGACACGACCACCCGGGCGAAGTCGTCCTGCCCGGTGACCTCGTTGAGCGCGTCGCGCGCCATGCGGGCCGCGGCGACATCGGCGGCGATCAACAGCAACTTCACGGCTCGTCCAGGCCGATGGCCAGTTGCTGGTTGCGCAGCAGCCGCACCGCCTCGCTGGCGAAGCCGGAGATCCACGGCGCGCTGGTGTAGGCGTTGCGGACCACCGCTGAGCGTTGCTCACAGGTCAGGTCGGCGATGTCGGCGTCGATCACCTCTTCCTGGCGCAGATCGACCAGCCGGGCTTGGCTGCCGTAGGCGTAGAGGTCCGGTGAGCGCAGCTCGACGCCGACCAGCGTCGCGGTCGGGACGGAGAAGTCGGCCACCGCCTGGAGGAGTTCGCCGGAGTCGGTGGCGACCCGGTCGTAGCGGACGGTGCTGATGCGTTGCTTGTTGTTGGAGCGGAACAGGGTGCCGGTCGCGTTGAGCACCGCCGGGAGGGCCAGTGGGTCACCGGCGACCGGCCGGACCATGCGCTGTACGGCTGTGTCCCAAGAGGCATTCTCGGCAAGGTGGTGCACTTCGTCGAGCACGACCAGCGTCGGGTGCTGCGCGGCCCAGGCGGCATGCCGTGCTCCTTGGCCAGCGCCTGGTAGGTCACCACGATGCCGTCGGCGTCGGCGTGCTCCACAACGCCGTCCTGCGGCCGGGCGTCCAAGGTGACGCCCAGCTCGCGCATCGCGTTCCGCCACTGCCGCAGCAACGCCCGATTGGGACGACGACCACCAGACCCGCGAGCAGGTCCGCCTCGCGCAGCACGTGGAAAACCATGCCGGCGAACGCGGTCTTGCCCGCGCCGGGCGCGGCGTGCAGCGTGGCGGTGCCGGTGGTGTCGAGCCGGTGGAGGATCGTCGGCAACGCCTCGGCCTGCCACACGAGTCCACCCCGACGGATCGATCGTGCGTTGGACCTACGACGGCGAGGGCAACGAGATCGAACGGGTCGACCCACACGGTGCGATCACCCGCACCGAGTACCGCGGGTTCGACATGCCGGCCGCGACTGTCGATGCGACCGGTGCCCGCACCGAGTACCGCTACGACACCGAGCAGCGCCTCTTGTCGATCACCAACCCGGCTGGGCTCGTCTGGCGGTACGAGTACGACGCCGCCGGCTTCCTGGTCGGCGAGACTGACTTCGACGGCCGGTCGACCCGCTACGGCCGGGACGCGACGGGACGCATGGCGTCGCGCACCAACGCGTTGGGCCAGACCATCACCTTCGTCCGGGACGCGCTGGGCCGCGTCGTCGAACGACACGCGATCCAAGGCGTCACCACCTTCGGCTACGACCCGGCCGGCCGTGAGATCAACCGGCGGGTTGGCGCGCTCAGCCTGACACAGACCTGGGATGCCGCACACCGCCTGCACACCCAAGCGCTCACCGTGCCCGCCCCGGACAATCGCGCCCATCTGATCCAGCGACGTGCTTACACCTACCGCGCCGACGGCGCGGTGACGAACGTCGTCGACCAGATCGGCGGCGTGCGCACCTACGAACTCGACCAGCTCGGACGCGCCACCAGGGTCATCGCGGCCGATGTCGACGAGCGCTACGACTACGACGCCAGTGGCAACGTCGGCGGGCCGACTCGCGAGCACGTCGGCACGCTGGTCCGGGCCTCAGGCCTGATCCGCTACGAGCACGACGCGCAGGGACGGATCGTCGCGCGGCACAGCCGAACCCTGTCCGGACAGCGGCGAACCTGGCGATACGGTTGGAATTCCGACGATCAGCTCGTCGCGGTGAGCACGCCTGACGGCGTCACCTGGCGGTACCTCTACGACCCGGTCGGCCGTCGCATCGCGAAGCTCCGTCTGACCGCCGACAACCACGTCGCCGAGCGCACCGATTTCTGCTGGGACGGCACGACGATGGTCGAGCAGGCGCACTCCGGCGGACTGACGACGACCTGGGACTACCAGCCCGGCGAATCGGTGCCGCTCACCCAAACCGAGCGCGACGCGACCGACCAGAGGTTCTACGCGATCGTCACCGACATCCTCGGCACACCAACGGAACTGCTCGATCCCAACGGACGCCTGGCCTGGCGCCAGGCGACCACCCTGTGGGGCGAGCAGCTCGCCCCACACACGCCCGGCGCATACTGCCCACTGCGATTTCCCGGCCAGTACCACGACGTCGAAACCGGTCAGAACTACAACCTGCACCGGTATTACGACCCCGCGGCCGGCAGCTACGCCAGCGACGACCCGCTCGGCGCGGACGGTGGCCCCAATCCGCACGCCTACGTGCCCAACCCGATGGACTGGTCCGACCCGCTCGGCCTCACGCCGTGTCCGAAGGGCAGGTGGAAGGCCAGGGCCGACTTCTCCAACAAGGGCACGATGAGCAAGAAGTACGACGCGCACGCGGCGGACTTCGGCGTCACCGGCAACCGGAACAAGGCCAATCTCGCCCAGTTCGAGGACGCCATGAAGAACCACATGACCGACCCGGACACCAAGATCTACCGGTTCAACTATCGCGGGCAGGGCCCGGCGGTAGGCTTCATCAACCCGACCAACAACAAGATGGTCATGCTGCACACCGACGGCAAGTTCTGGTCGGCGTTCCAGCTGGGCGACAAGCAGTTCGGGTACATTGTGCACAAGGGATTCCTATCGTGAACGACGCAGTGGCCGACTTCCGCCGGCGGTGGGGCGCGGAGTCCGTGGTTCCGTTGGCCATCAACGACATCACCAGGCGCCTGGGCATCCAGCCGGCCGACACCGTCATCGCCGGGCCCGACGGCGCGGCGCTGGTCACGACACAGGGATACGGACTGGTCGGGGGCACACCGGACTTCGTGCGAGAGCGCGTTCCCGAAGGTGTGGACGAGGCCCGAGCCCGGTTCGCCCGCTACGCACGCCGGACCGGATCCGCGGTGCTCGTCGAGATCGCCGCCGAGTTTCCGCCCACGCGGCACAGCTGGTCCAGGCCCGCGGATGTGGTACCGGGAAGTGCCGTCGCCGAGCAGCTGGACCTCATGCGATCGTTCGCCGACGGTCGTACCCCGCCCGCCGACTTCGCCCGCCGCTGGCTCGCAGCCCGACGCCGTTCGCTCAACGAGGGCGAGCGGACCAGGCCGCCACTGACCGAGATCCTGGACCGGATGTTCTACGCATTGGACGACTACGCGATCGACCCGAGCCTGCACGAGCCCGGCGACCTCACCGACGAACAGCTCGCCGACGTGGCGCGCCGGGCACTGGAGGAACTCGCCGGCGCTTGACCCCGCGTCCGGTCCGGACATCGGTGAGGCGGGGACCGCGACCCTGGGGGTGTGATGGGTTTTGGGACGGGTCCGTTTTTCATGCCCAGTCGGCCGCTTTTTGCACAAGGCCGGTAAGCTGGCCACGGCGCGTCGACGAGATGGCCCTGGCCAGGCTCGGTCATTCCTCCTCCGGGTGATACGGCGAGGTCCAGCCCGATTCGATGTAGAGGCCGAGGGCTTCCACCGCAGGTACGATGCCGGTGACATCGGCAATCGCGCCGACGTACATGTAGTAGTCCCAGCCGATGTGGACAAAGCCACCATCGGCCTCCAGCCTGCACCAGAAACCCCCTTCGCGCAGCAAGCCCCGAACGACGTCCAGCGGCTCGGCCGATTCGCTGTCCCTCCTGGAGTTCCAGCGCCGGCTTGCCGTGGCGTTCGAGGCCGCGTACGAAGAACTCGTCGACGCTGGACCGGCCGGACTGCACTTGGGCGGTGTGGCGGGAGTGGCCGAGACGGGCTTCGACAGCGCGTCGGAGACGCTGGAGTACGCCAGCGCCGACTTCGCCATCGCCCAGGTGGCCAAGGACCTCGGCGACACCGCCACCTACCGGACGTTCCTCGGGCGGTCGCAGAACTGGACCAACGTCTTCAACGTCGACGCCGGCTACGTCGAACCGACTGGACACGTTCTTCCAGTTCCTGCAGGCCGGTCCGAACGCCCCGTACGAGTGGGCGGGCAACGAGCCCGCCTTCGCCACACCGTGGCTGTACGACTACACCGGCACGCCGGCCAAGACGCAGTCGATCGTGCACCGCCTGCTGGACACGGTCTACGCGGACACCCCCGGCGGCGAGCCCGGCAACGACGACCTCGGCTCGATGAGCTCCTGGTACGTCTGGTCCAGCCTGGGCATGTATCCGGTGACACCGGGCGCTCCCGCGCTGGCCCTCGGCGCGCCGATCTTCCCGCGGGTCGAGATGGACCTCGCGGGCGGCCACCACGTGACGATCTCCGCACCGGGCGCGGCGACGTCGGCCTTCGTGCGGGGACTTGCCGTCCACGACCGACACCCACCTCCAGATCCGGACCGCGGACCCGGGACCGGTCGACCTGTACGCCAGCGCGGCCTCGATCCGGTCGCTCGTGCCGCAGCCCTGACGGCACGGGCAGCAATCGTCCACAAAGGACGGTTGCCTCACCGGCGAGGCAGCGGCGCCATCACCCCGCTGGAACTCGATCTTCCGCGACCCGTTCCAGCCTTCCCGAGTCCAACAGGGACGGCCGTAAGTGGAGCCACTCCTGACCTGACGGACGGGTTGTCGACGGACTGTCGACGGATTGTCGACGGGGCCTGCCAACGTGGGCCCTGCATCCGAGCGTGGGGACGCTCGGATGGTCGATCGACTAGGGGGATCAAGCGCATGACGGTGTTCGGGGATCGCGTGCTGCGCGAACTGAGCGATCCGGCCACTCTCGGTGCACTGGTGCTGCCCGCGGGTGACGCGGACGGCCGGATCCGGACGATGCTGGAGGCGACCTACGACCTGTCAGCCGTCCGGGTCGACCAGGTCAGCGCCGTTCAGGTGCGGAGTGTCGCGCTGGAACGCCCGTTGTTCCCAGTCGGGCGGCAGGACGGTTCGTGGACCCAGCTCGTGCCGTCCTACACCCGTACCGAGGTAACGCTCACGCGGCCGGCGCCCGCCGATCCGCTGTGGATCGACCTGCTCGCCGGGATCGACGTCACCGTGGTCACCGAGGTGGACCCGAGCGGCGCGGAGGCCGTGCTGTCCAAGGCCTTCGACGACTTCGCCACGCTCGACGAGTTTCGCGCGCGTTTCACCTTCTTCGATCTCGACGCGTTTCTCGCCGAGCACCACATCGGCACGGTCGAGGAGCTGCGGGACGCGTTCGACTATGTCGTCACCGAGATCCAGCTGCGCAGGCCCGGGCCCTTCGACCCTGGCGACCCGGCGAACCGCCACACGCTGCCGGTGACGCTGGCCGCCGTGATCGTCGATCCCTTCGACCTGGTGGCCGGGCTGCGGGCCACGCGACTGGTGCGGGAAGCCGCGAAAGGGCTGACCGGCGCCGTCCCGGCGGGGATCCCGGCCGAGGTCACCGACGCCTACGCGACGGCCGTCGTCGTCGCGGCGGGCGGGCTGCCCGACGGGCTGACCGCGGCGGAGGTCGAGCGGCTCTACGCCAACGAGGGTGTCGTGCCCCTCTTCGTGCCAACAACGTGAAAGGAGCATCCGATGGCCGTTCGGTACGTCCGCGTCGAGCCGCAAGTCAACCTGTTCGCACCTGCCGTCCGCGCGTTCGGCGACATCGCGGTAGTGGGGCGGACGACGTCCCAGAGCGCCGCGATCGGCAAGCCGGTGGCGTTCACCAACCCCGACGACGCGAAAGCCGCCTTCCCCGGCGAGCTGGCCACCGCGATCGCGCTCGCCTTCACCCAGACTCCCGGCCCGTCGCTGATCCACGGTGTGCCGGTGGACACCGCGACGCCGGACTGGGCTCATGCGCTGGAAGCGGTCGCCGCGCTGAACGTGCAGCTCGTCATGCTGGCGAACACTCCGGTGAATGGCACCACGAACGTCGCGGGCGGTCCGATCCACCTGCTCTCCGACCACGTCACCGACGTGTCGAACACCGGCTCCGACGGCATGGAGCGCATGGGCGTCGCGATGCTGGAAAAGGGCGAGACGAATGTGGGGGTGATCGTGGTGAACGAGCGCATGGTCTACATCGCCCACAACAGCGACCAGGACGCGGCGGCCGCGGTCGCCGGCACCATCGCCGGCTACGAGCCGCCCGTGTCGCTGCTGCTCAAACCGGTGAACATCACCAGCCCGCCGTTCAAGCCCGCCGACATCGAGACGATCAACGGGACGGAGACCGCCAAGTCCGGGCCTCACGGGCAGGGTGTCAACTGGCTGACCACCCCCGCGCTCATCCCCGGCAACGGCGTGTACATGGGCGAGGGCTACACCGGCGACGCGGGCAGCGGCAAGAAGTACATCGACGTCTGCCGGTTCGTGGACGACGTGTCGTTCCAGCTCAAGGCTCGGCTGATCAGTTCCATCGGCAACGTGCGGATCACCCGGTCCGGCCTGCGTGCCTTGATCGCCCAGATGGAGGCGATCCTCACGCCGCGGGTCGACGCGGGCGTGCTGAACAGCTTCGAGATCGTCGTACCGGTGCTGACGCTGCTCGACAAGGACCCGGCGGCGCGCAGCGCCGCCGAGACGGAGCAGATCCACCAGGCCGAGGTGCGGCGGCTCGTGCAGGTGCTGGCCGCCGTCGAGTACGCCGGGGCCGTGCACCGCATCTCGATCAACCTGAAGTTCGACTAGGAGGATCCTCGATGGCCGACTGGAACACACGGCTCGAGGTCAAGCTCGGCGACGCCACGATCACGCCGATCTCGACATTCACGCCGACGTTCAACGTGCCGCACACCGTGTTGCACAGCATCGAAGCGGACAACACCGGCTTCGTCCGCCAGCCGTTCACCTTCACCTTCACCATGGGCGTGCCCGCGGTGGCGGCCGCGGTCGCGGACCTCACGGAGCTCGCCGCCAACGGCACCGAGTTCCAGGTCGTGGTGGCCGAGAAGAAGGGCACCGACTGGGCCTTCAACTCGCTCAAGTTCGCCCGTTGCGTCGTCACCTCGGCGAATCCGAGCAACGTGGTGATCGACGGCGTGCCACAGGCGTCCTTCACCTGTCTGGCGCTGACCGTCGGCCTGGAGGCGTGAGCCCGTGGACGACGGCACCGCCGAAGGCGACGAAAGCGTTGTGATGCCGGGCTTCGCGGCGGGCGGCCGGGTCGAGCGCACCGGGATCGCGCTGGTGCACGAGGGCGAGTACATCGTGCCCCAGCCCGGCAGCGAGGCGGCGATCTCGCCGTGGCCGGACGGCGCCGGAGTGATCAACTACTACTTCCCCGTCCGGATCGAGGTCGTCGGGGCGCTGCCCGACGCCGAGGTCCGGCGAGTGGCCGAGCACGTGTTCGGCGAGCTCGACCGGGAACTGAACTGCCGGATCTGACCGGAGGAAGCCATGGCCGCCACCCCGAACACACCCGTGCTGGTGGGCACTGTCCAGCTGCGAAACGTGCAGAGCCTGACCGTGACCGAGGGGTACCGCGTCGAGCGGATCATGGGCAGCCGGTTCGTCCAGGCGACACAGCCGACGAACCAGACGATCGCGATCGAGGCCGTGCTGCTCGGCGACGACCGGCTGGACCAGAAGAAGGAGCTGGAGCGCGTCGCACTCACCTCGCGGCAACTGGTGGCCAACGCGCCCGCCGGGCAGGCCGCGGTGGGGACCTCCGTGGCGGCCGGGCTGACGACCAGCGTGAACATGCAGGTGACCAATCTGCGGTTCACCCAGAGCGTGGCCAAGAAGAACGCGCTGGACGTGTCGATCACGCTCGAACAGGTCCTGCCCGCCGGACAGAAAGCGACGCCGAGCGACGCGACGGCAGGCCCGCTCGGCGGCGCCACCGCCTCCGTGCCCAGCGTGCCCCCGCCCAACCCCGTCGCCCGTGTCCCGGGTGATCCGCTGTGATCGAGGAGTCACGACATGAGCTTCCGGCGGCTGCCGATCAACCCGGCGGACGGGTTCCCGCAGGCGTTCCGGCTGGCCGTGGCCGGCCGGACGTACCGGTTCCAGCTGTACGCCAACGTGGCGGAGGACCTGCTCGACCGCACCCACGGCCTGCTGGACCTGCCTGCTCGTGGGGCGTTCCTGGTGCTGTCCGTCGACCGCGAGGAGCCGGCGGGCCTGGCCACGATCCTGCGCCGCAAGCTGGTGCCCGGCATCACATATGTGGCTGCGGAACTGGCTTTGACGTTCCCCACGATGCAGCTGGACCCGCGCAATCTCAACGGCGTCGGCGAGTTCGGGTCGCGGGTCGTCGGCGGGGTGGCCCCGCGTTGAGACTGGAGTGGAGACCATGAGCTTCGCCATCTGGTACAAGGTGGACATCGCGGCGCCGGGCGGTCTCGGGCAGCCGGTGACCGTGTCCAACGACGTGCTCGCCGGCTCGCTCGCGCTGGACGCCGAGATCACCGTGACCATGACTGAGGGTGGCGCCACCGACACGTTCGAGGTCACACTGATCAACCTGCCGACGGAGACGGCCGATCTGATCCGCGCGGCCCAGGCGACCACGCCGGTCTCCGTGTCGGTTCACCTCGGCTACTTCGACGATCCGGCGACGAGAAACGGCGATGGCGGCCTTGTGCTCGCGGGGCGGGCGACCCGGGTCCACGGCTGCGTCGGCGATGACGGGTATGGGCGGACGGTCCTCTGTGGACAGGAGCAGGCGGGCTACCGGTTGCGGAACACGCCTGCCGCCCGTCAGGCGACCGGCACGGACGCGGTCCTGTTCGCCGGCGAGCTGGCGGACCGGGCGGGCGTGCAGCTGGCGGCGAACTCGACGTTGCCGGGTGACCTGTCCGGTTTCACCGTGCGTGCCGGGTCCACTCTGGATGCCTTGCGAGAGCTGGCCGATCGGTCCGGCGTGCCGCTCGTGGTGCGAGACGGGAACGTCTACCTCGGCGACGCGGTCGGCGCGGCGACCGACACCGCGCCGGTGCCGTTCGACCCGGACATCAACATCGTGTCCCTGCACAGCGTCAACGGCGAGGACACCGCGGGGGCACTGGCTCCGCCCGTGCACTCGACCGTGGGCATGACCGTGCTCGGTCATCCGCGCCTGCGGGTCGGCCAGGTCGCGAAGGTCACGGGGTTGTCCGGGGTGCCGGACGGCACGTTGCGACTGTCCAAAGTGGTGCATCGGTTCAGCACGAGTGACGGCTACACGGCGCGGCTCGACCTGATCGCCGCCGAAGCCGGCAGGCGGGCCCAGGTCGCCGCGGGCGTGCAGGTCGTGGTGGACCGGTGGCGGGAACTGGTCGGTCGGGCACAGGACGACCGGCCCGCCATCGACGTCGGCGAGGTCAGCCAATACACGGCGGGCGGACATGTGGCGTCGCTGCACTACGCGCAGAACCCCGACCCGGCGGTGGCCTCACCCAGCGTCGCCAGCCCGGTCGATGACGCGGTCGACCTGCGCGGCAAGCCGATCGCGTCGGTGTTCGCCTTCGGCAGTGCGGGACTGGTCGTGCCGGTATACCCGCGCATGCGCGCTCTGCTGGCGCACAACCGCGGCCTCGTCAACGACGCGGTGCTGTCCGGCTTCGTCTGGCCGGACGAACTCGCCGGGCGGCGCCCGGCCAACCAGCCGGGTGACTACTGGCTGGCGCTGCCCACCGGCCTCGGCCCGGACAAGCTGCCCGCCGGCCCCGGCGTCAACGACCTCACCGACGCCACCGGGCACCGGGTGATCCAGGCCGCCGGACTGCACGTCCTGGTCGGCGTCGGCGCGTTGCCCGAGGTCGGCGCCCGCCCCGACCCGCCTGCCGACGGCTCCATCACGATCGAGCACGAGAGTGGCACGAAGATCACCGTGGACGCGGACGGCGGCGTCACCATCGCCACGAACCACAAGCCGATCACGCTGACCAACGGCGGCGTCAGCGTCAAGCTCGACGGTGCGAAAGTGGCGGTGTCGTGATGGCCGCCGTGCTCACCGCCAGGTCGACGCTGGTTTGCCCGCACGGTTTCGTGTTCTCGGTCGCCGCGAGCCAGAAACTGTTCACTGTGGACGGTGAGTTCGTCGTCGTGGGCGGCGACCTGCTCAAGGCGTCGATCACGACCTGCGCGAACCCCAACGTGAAGTGCACGAAGATCGCGTCGATCATCGTCGGCCTGTCCACGACCTTGCTGGTCGGGGCGGACCAGGTGGTGCTGGACACGGCCGCGGGACTCACCAATGTGGGGCCATGGAAGGTCCAGCTCGCCGGCCAACGGAAACTGGAGGCGGTATGACAACGCCGGAACCGTTCGGGCGCGCGCTGCTCGTCGACGACGGCGATCTGGTGCTCGAGGGCGGGAAGCTGGTCGAGGTCGCCGGGATCGCCAACCTCGTGCAGGCGCTGAGCCTGCGGATCCTGACGCCGATCGGCTCGGACCGCTTCAACACGAACTACGGCCTGGACGTCGGGCAGGCGTTCACCGAGCCGAACAGTTTCCGCGTGGTGAGAGAGCTTCTGAAACTGAACCTGGTGCGCACCCTCACCGCCGACCCGCGGGTCGGCGAGGTCCGTCGAGTCACCTTCGACGACGACCCGGAGCGGACCGCCGCCGATCCGGCCGGGGCGCGCACCGCCCGAATCAGTCGCAAGTGGACGGTCGTGGTCGACCTGGACACGGTGGCAGGCGCAGCGGTGACCCTGCGCGCGAACGTGGAGGTATGACGATCGTGACCGATTTCGGGGTGACCCCAAGCGGGTTCGTGCTCAAGCCTCTCGACGTGATTCTCGGCGAGTCGCTCGACCGGGCCAGGGCCGTCTTCGCGAACGTGGACCTGACCGACACCAGCGCGCTGCGCAAGATCCTGCAGACCACGGCGGCCGAGGACGGCGAGCTGTGGAAGCGGCTGGAGGACCTGTACTACGGGAACTTCGTGTCCACGGCGATCGGCGACACCCTTGACCTCCTCGGCGAAGACGTCGGGCTGCCCCGCCCGAATCTGGCCAGCACCGGCACTGTCACCTTCACACTGGCCGACCCCGCCCCGGGGCGGAGCTACGTCGTGCCCGAGGGCACGATCGTCGTGACGAAGCCGCCGGTGCGGGCGTTCGGCACGACCGCACCGGTCACGTTCGAGGCCACCCCCCACACCGCGACGAGGAGCGCCGACGTCGCAGTGGTGGCGTTCGAGCCGGGGCCGGCGGGAGACGTGCTCGAAGGGGCGATCACCGATATCGACCAGACATACCAATCGATCTTCCTGGCCGACTTCCCGCCCGCAACGCTGACCGTGTCCAATCAGGCCGCCACCACGGGGGGCACCGGCACCGAGCGGGACGACACCTACCGCGCCCGGCTGCTCGGCCTGGCCCGCAACCTGTGGACGGTCGACTCGGTCGCCCAGGCGGCGCTCGCGGTCACCGGCGTGCTGGACGTCGTGCTGTCCGACCCGCTCGGCGGCGTGGACGTCTCACAGAGCTACTTCGACCTGTTCAACTTCGATCAGCGAGCCTTCAGCAGCGAACGGCGCGTGGGCGAGCCGTACTTCTTCACGGTCGTGGTCGCGCACGCCTTCCGGGTGCCTTGGCACACCGTCGGTTCGGCGCCGGGCATCTTCGAACAGGTCAGCGCCGCGGTCGACAAGGTCCGGCCGATCGGCATCCACGCCAACATTGTGGAAGCCGACCACATCGAGGTCGGGGTGCGGGCCACTCTGGTGGTCGCGCCCGGCTCCGACGGCGTCGCCCTGCTGTCATCGGTGCGGCAGCGGCTGGCCGCGGACATCGGCGCCCTGCGGCTGGGCGGCGACGTCCTGTACTCGCAGGTTGTCCGCACCTTCGTAGAGCAGCCCGGGGTGCTCGACGTGCAGGGGCTGCACCTGCGGCGCGCCCCCGCGGCGTTCGGCCGCATCACCTTCGGAGACGTGCCGTTCCAGAACGTGCTGGCGGAGGCCGCGGTGGGCGAGAACCTGGTCATGGGCCCCACCGAGCTGGCCACCTTCGTACCCGGCGGCGACGCCTTCGATGTGACGGTGGTGACCGGATGAGCGCGCCGACCACGCCGGCCGAGGCGCTGACGCTCGCCGCGCGGAGAATGGCCGGCCGCCTGACCACGCCGTTCGACCGCGGAGCGGACACTCTTGAGCTGCGCCTGCTGCAGTTCACCAGCGCGCGGGCGGCGGTGGCCGACTACGACTTCACCGACCACGCGGCCCGGTTCGACGCCGCCCCCGAGCCACGGTACGTGCTCGCCACGACGCGGGACATCGACGTCGACACCACCGTGACGGTGAGCTATCAGGAGCCGGGCGCGGACCCGGTGAGACTTCAGCTGGAGGTGGCGGCGGGAACGGTGGCCGGCACGTCGTTCGTGCTCGAACAACCCGTCACGGCGACCGCCAGGGTCGTCCTGCTGGAGATGGCGCCCACGCCGGTCGACAACGTCCCGGAGGAGTGCTGGACGCTGACCGTGCTGCTGGGCAACCTGGCCAAGCTGCTGTGGGTGGTAGGCGCCGAACGAGACCAGCTCCGCCGGCACGCGTTCCGGACGCTCGCCCAGCGCCATCTGCTGAGCGCCGTCGGGCTGAGCCTGGACCTGATCGGCTCCGACCTCGGAGTGCCGCGGTTTCCGCCGCTGCCTCACGGGGTCGATGCCGGCACCGTCGCGCTGTACCACCTCGACGACGTGCCCGGCGTGACCCCCGTAGTGGTGGCGGCGGACCTGACGTCCGCGTTCCCCGGCCGGACCGGGCACCCGGGCCGGCTCGCCGGGGGCGTGCGGGCCGGGCTCCCCGGACGGTACGGCCTGGCCATGGGCTTCTCGGCCGGCGCGGTGATCGAGGTCGACACCAGCACCGCGTTCGACATCGGCGAGCACGGCAGCGCGACGATGGAATGTTTCGTCCGCCCCGACTCCGCCGCCACGGACGGACCCGTGCTGAGCCGGCACCCCGCGCCGGGACAGGACGGGCCCGGCTGGGTGATCGCGGTTGGCGACTTCGGGCGAGGCATCGCGCGCAACGTGCGGTTCACGATCAGCGACGGAACCGAGATCCGGGAACTGTTCGCCGATCTGAGCCTGCCGACCGACGCGTTCAGCCACGTGGCGGGGGTACTCGACCGGCACAGCGGGCGCATGTCGCTGTACGTCGACGGTGTGCTGCGGGATTGGCGGTTCTTCGATCCGCTGGGCGCCGTCGTCAACACCGCGAACCTGCTGATCGGCGCGGGCGCCTCCGGCTTCCTGGGCGTGGTCGACGAGGTGCGGATCAGCGCGGTGGCCCGCACCGGGTTCGCGCCGGTCCTCGGCGAGGCCGACGAACACTACCGGCGCAGGCTGGAGCTCTTCCGCCGCTGGACCCTGCCGACCCCGGCCAACCTCACCACGCTCCTCAACCGGCTCGTCGCCCCCATCGGCGACAATCCCGACCTCAGCTCCGCCCCGCTGGTCGTCGACGACACGAACGCGACGCTGGTCCGCGGCACCCGGCTGGTGCGGATCCGCCCGGTCAGGCTCCTGCCAGGAGAGAGCATCGACGCGGCCGGGCGGCGGGGAACCATTGAGGCGAGCGTGGTCGGCACCGCCGGAGCCGAGGACACCTTCGATCCCGCGTTCCTGTTCCGCTACGACAACGCGGGCGTCGACTTCCCGTCGGAAAGCACCTTGCAGCCCGGCGGTCAGGCTCCCGACCCGCACCTGACGCAGGTCGGGGTGGCCGATCGGCTGAACCGGCTGCTCACCCTGACCGGGGCGGGCCGGCTGGTGATCGGCTCGGCCTACGACCCCGGCGCCGCCGACCTGCGGGCCACCGGACGGGCCGTGCTGCTTGGGCACAGCTCGGTGCCGCCGGACAAGCTCGCCGCGCTCGCTCACCGCGCGGGCTTCGACTTCGTCGCCCACCGCGGCGCCGACAGCACGCCGGTCTACGCGGCGATCGCGCTGGGCGACTACTTCGCGATCGACCTCACCCCGGCCGGATCGGGCTCCATCGACATGGACGCGGGAGACGTGGTGACGCTCTCGCTGCGGCCCGCTCCGCCAGCCGACGCGGTCCTGTCGTGGCTGATCGTGCCCGGAGGCGCCGGCCGCGCCTCGCTCACCCCCGACGGCGGGCCCGGATCGCCGCACCGGACCGCGTCGCTGCGGGCCGCATCCCCCGGCCGGTTGATCGTCAAGGTCGATGTGACACGGGGAAGGCACACGGTCTCGGCGACCCGGGTGCTGCGGATCGGCCTGGCCGACCTGCCGGCCGGAGCCACGATCACCGCGGGCGGGACGCCGGGCGAGGCGTCCGCTCTTGACCGCCTGGACGTCTTCTTCGACAGGGCGTTCCTGACGAGCCACAACGATCCCCGCGTCGACTACGGATCTCCGGATGCCCACCGCATGCAGCCGGCAGTGGCGGAACTGCTCGACGCGCTGCTCACCGAGCTGGATCGCCGGACGATCACTGGCCGGCTGGCGGTGATCGCCGCCTTCGCGACCGATGACACCGACCGGTCGGCCGGCGAGGGGCGCAGGCTGATCCTGCGCCACAGTTCGCTGACCCCCGGAGCGCTGGCCGGGGTCGCCTTCGCGGTCGGCTTCAGTCACCTGAAACACGCCGGGGACACCCTCGAAGCCCGCCAGGCGCCCGGACAGCTCGTCACGGTCCGCGGAATCGAGCAGGGCGCGGTCATCGAGCTCGACGAGGGCGCCGAGATGGCACTCACCGCGTCGCCCTCGCCCGACGACCTGAGAAGGGCCGGCCTTCCCGGCCAGTTCCCGGGTGATGGTCCGCGGCTGAGCTGGGCGTCCGGCACGTTCGACAACGCACGGGTCACGCTCGGCTCCAACACCGAACAGGCGGTCGCCCTGCACGCCGAGCAGGCCGGGATGGCCTGGGTGCAGGCGAGCTACCTCATCGGCGGCGCGCCTGTCCCCTACACCTTCCAGGTCCGGCTGCGCCCGGAGCTGGACACCCCGCAGACCGTCATCTCCAAGGACCAGCACGACCTGATCATGAACATCCTGAACACCCTGCATCCGGTCGGCGTCGAGGTCATCACCGCCGCGATCCGCGCCCACGTGATCGAGCTGCAGGGCGACCTGTCGCCGGCCAATCCCGACTACACATACCCGAAGTTCCGCGTCCGCGGCCCGCTGCCGCGCCAGGTGAAGAGGGGTTCCACCAGTGGGTGACATCGTCTACACACCCACCTTCCACAACGTCGACTACGTGGATGGTGAGGACCGGGTCCGAGCCGAGGGAGCGAACGGGTTCAACGCCCGGTTCGGCGCGATCGAAAGCGACCTCGCCCAACTGTCCACAGTGGTCTCCGCGATCGACGCCAAGCTGGACCAGCTGGAGGCGCCGCCACCGCCACCGGCGACGCGGCGGCTCACCCTCCCACTGCGGTTCATCCCGGTCGGCGGTCTCCCGGCCTGGGCGCCCAGCGCGAGCGGCTCAGTGGTGGCAACGCCGGGCCAGAACGCGGATGGCGTGATGAACCTCCTCCTGCCGGACGGGGTATTGCTGCGGTCGCTGCGCGCGGTCGGCCAGGCCGTCGGCCCGACGATCCGCGTCAACCTGTTCAGGGTGGGGCTCGCGGGCGGGCAATCCGCCACGCTGGCCACGTTCCCCGCTGACGACAACCCGTTCGACGTGACCGCACAGATCAGCGGGACCGTGGGCTCGGTGGACACCGGCCAGTTCCGCTATTACATCGACGCCAGTTGCGGGATCACGGCCCCGGACACCGTGACCGCGGTCATCTCCGCGCTGCAACTGACGTTCAGCGACTGAGCCGGCCGCGCCGGGGTAGGAACAGGAGAAAGCGCAATGGCCAACGTGAGCTACACACCGACGTTCCGCCACAAGGCCTGGCGAGACCGGCAGGACCGGGTCGAGGCCGCCGGCCCGAACGGCTTCAACGTGCGGTTCGCCGCGATCGAGAGCGATCTGCACCAGATCTCCACTGTGGTGGGCCAGATCGGCACCGAAATCGACGGCATCAACGCGAAGGTCAACCCGCCCCCGCGGGAGCGCCGGCTGAGCTTCACCCCGACGCTCCAGACGGTTCCGCCGGGCAAGGCATGGAACGTGGACGGTCAAGGAGATCCGTCGAACATCATCACCGGAACCACGGCTGTGGGGCTGGTCAACCTCGATCTTCCGCACGGCGCCCGGTTGACCACCTTTCAGGTCACCTATTCGAAAACCCGCAGCTTCGGCAGCGAGGACTCCTTCTCTCTGCTCCGCGCTCCGCTGCGGCCGACCATCCCGCCGATCGACGCCGACGTGCTGGTCAACCTGCCGGCCACGCAGAGCCAGGAAGTCCACCTGAGCGGCACGGTGAGCGCAGCCCAGGCGCAGGTGGACCTGGACGCCTTCCGTTACTTCGCCGTCGCCGTAGCCTCCTCTGAAGTCACTTTCAGGACGTTCGTGCTGACGTACCTCGCCTGATTCGGGAGAAACACTCATGAGCGATCTGAGATACACGCCAACGTTCTCCCACTCTCCGTGGACCGACAATGTCTCCAGGGTGAAGGCGGGCAGGCCGGACGGCTTCAACGAAAGGTTCGCCGCGATCGACAGCGACCTGCGACAGGTGTCCACTGTGGTCGCTGCGATCGACACGGAGATGGACGCCCTCAGCCCTGGCGGGGCCGACGGTCCCCTGCGGTTGAGCGTGCCGCTGGACCTGGTCGGACCCGATCCCCTCGCGCCCGGTTCGCGCGGCTGGTTCTGCGACAACACCGGAGCGATGCACCCGGCGCAGGGTGGCGCCGGTGGGCGCGGGGTGATGGAGGTGAGGCTGCCGCAGAGCATCAAGCTGACCTCGATGCGTGCCATCGGGTTGTACCCGGGCCAGCCCGTGCGGCTTTCGGTGTCCCTCGCCCGAAGCTCCCTGTTCAGCCTGGGCCAACCTGCGGACACCCTGGTCGAAGTGACCGACGCGACGCCGGGCATGACCGACCCGTACGACGTGACACGCCCGGTCGACCAGGACTTCGCGATCGTGGACACCACGTCGTTCCGCTACTTCCTGGTCGCCACCGCGACGCAGGTCAACGACTCCAACGCGATCAGCCTGGCCGCCGTCCAGCTCTTCTACACCGCCGGTTGAGGGGCGGCCCGTGCGGATCGACTGCCACGTCCCGATCACCCTGCGGATCGTCGGGGTGCCGACCGACGACCAGCTGGCGGCGTTGGCCAAGGCGTTGACCCGCGCGGTGACGGCCCGCCTGGCCGAAGCCGAACGCGTGCTCGCCGAGCGACACGGCCACACCGGTGACGCTGGGACAGAGGTGCGGGAGCAGTACGACCACAGGCGGGAAGTCAACTCCGGCTATGCCGTCCCGTCCTTCCAGCTCGCCGGCGACCCGGTCGCGGTGCCGACCCAGCAGGCACCCGGCGCACCACCGCCGTTGCCGGACCTGGACGCGAACGAGACCAGGGCCCTCCAACTGCGTTCCATGGGCGCGAAGCTGGTCGATCCCGCGTTGCCCGCCGCGCAGAACGAGGCCGCGGTGCGGGCGATCGCGCTCGACATCTTCGGTTCCAGGGAGGCTGTCGACGCGATGTTCGGACAACTGTCGGACCTGGTACAGCAGGAAGTCGAGCGACAGCACAAGTACGAAGACCCGGACGCGCGGACCGACCACCGCCTCCAGTTCTTCATCCGCATGCGGATGTACTTCTCGTCGTGGCAGGACCTTCTCCGCCACTTCAGCGACTTCGAACGGGTGCAGCGGCCGGCGACCGCGGTCAGCGGCGAAGTCGACATCGTGCTGCACCATGACGCTGCCGAACGGCTCAAGCGCGTCCTTGCCGTGCTCGCGCAGCACAACCACCCGCATCCCAGGATCACGGGTGGGTTCCAGTTGCGCCACTACGAGGAAGGCGAGATCCAGACCAAGGGCTTCATGATCCATGCTCTCGGCTACGCGATCGACATCGCCGCCGCGGAGAATCCCAAGATCGGTTTCCAGGATTCGGGCGCACGTCGCTTCGACCCCCACCAGATCGCGGCGGCCATCGACCCCCGCGGCGCCCACATGGACATGGGCAACGACTGGCCGGAGATCGTCAAGGCAATGGGACGAAGCACGGTCAACGACGAGAGAACTCTCGCGGCCGAGGACCAGGATCCCGTCGCGAAAAGGGTCTTCCGGCTCTTCGAACAGCAGTTCCGCCAGATGCAGCGGGGTTCACTCGGCTTCATCGGCACGTTGTCCCCCGACCGCCGGACCAAGCTGCTGGACGTGCGCCAGCGGTATCTCAAGGTGCTGCGGGAGATAGCGGCCCAACGAGGCAAGCAGGCCGTGGCGGGCCTTCAGGAGCGGAGAAAGGCCATTCTTGAGGAGATCCCGCCGCTGGTCACTGAGTGGACCAGCGCTCTCGACGCGGAGATCACCAGATCGCGCGCCAAGCATGCCGGCATGGACAAGCTGCGTCCGCCCACCGAGATACGAACCGATCTGCAACACGCGGAACGGAGTCTCCTGCGGGCGCAGCAGGACGAGCGGCGCGCCAAAGCCGCGACCGCCGCCGCGACGGGGCGGCGTGATGCCGCGATCGCGAAGGCACGCCCGGCAGGACGGGACTGGACGCCGACTCCGGTGGAGGCGTTCCAAGACATGGCGGTCAAGCGGCAGGAGGCCGAGGACGCGCTGCGCGACGAGATCCACGCGAAGCACGTACGTGACAAGGCCACTGTCACACGCGATCAGCTGAAGGCCGAGCTGGCGATGTCGGACACCGCGGCGCTGCGTCCGGCCTGGAACTGGATCGCCCAGGTCGGCGAGCTGCGCGACGAACTGGCCCGACCCGACCTGTCGACCCTGGCCGGTGTCGGGACGTTCGAGGCGTTGACGACCGGCGATCTGAGCAGCATCGCCCCGGCCGACAACCCACCGCTGCTGCGCCTGCTGGAGGTGGGCTTCTTCAACCCGAAGGGCGCGTTCGATCTCCAGTTCTTCGAGGAGATGGCCCACAGCGGATTCGTCCCGGGCGCGACCTGGCCGTTCGGCGGCGCCGATCCGATGCATTTCGAACTGCAGGAAGGCAGGGACCGGATCGAGCCTCCCGGCACCCTGCCGCCGCGTGCGCGCTGAGGGTTGGAGGTCGAGGGCCGTGCGAAAGTACTACCACCTGCCGTCCGGGGTCGACGTCGGCGAGAACATGCCGGCGGCCGAGCGGCAGCGGCTGACCTCGGTTGTACTGGACGCGGTGTCGAGGGCGGTCCACGCCGCTGCCCCCGCTGGCGGCACGGTCGTCGCCACCCCCGAGCGACCGCCTGCCCGTGAGGCGTTCACCCGGCTGCGGGTGGCCGCCGACGGCAGCGCGTACGCGACGCCCAGTTACAACGACGGCGGGCGTCCGGTAGGCGTGCCGCTGCGGCGCAGTGCGGGGTTCCCGTTCCGGGTGCGGCTGAACCACCGGCTCCGCAGCAGCCAGCTGCTGCGGGAGTTCGTCCGGCAGTACCGGCACGTCGCCGGCGACGCCGAGGTCGAACGGCTGCTCGGCGCCGAGCGCTGGCGGTGGACCGGCGAACCGCCCAAGGTCACCGACGCCGACGTGGCGCGCAGGTACACCTTGGTGCACGTCATCGACCACAGCCTGCACATCGCGCACGCCGCTGAACAGGCGGCGAACGAACAGGCTCTGGCGGCGTTGAGCACCGAGCAGCGCAACGAGCTGAACGCCGAGGCGGACCGTCGGTTCAGGGCCGCCACTCTCAGGACCGGCAAGCTCGGCACGTCGGCCGAGGACCGGGAACTGGCGGCGTACTGGCTGGCCATCCGCGACGGCCTGCTCCGGGAGCGGAAGGACATCGACGCCTTGCCGCAGGGGATCCGGGATTTCCTGTTCACCACCGGGGCATCGCGGGCGGCCGGCCCTGCCGACTACGCCGCCGTGCTCCGGCTGGCGCGCAAGCTCGCCGTCCTCTCCGAGGCCGCGCTCGCCGGGTACAAGCCGGCGGTCGACGCACACACCCTCGACTGGGGCAAGTTCGAGGAGTCGGTGGACCGGTATCTGGCCAAGGTGGCCCGGTTCGCGGAGGCGGGCGCCACTGTGGAGAGCGCGAAGACCAGTTTGTACGGTATGGAGCGCTTGTACGCGCTGTACAAATCATGGCAGGCCACCCGCGGCAATTCGGACACCTATCCCGCCAAGGGGAAGCCCAATGAAGCGGCGGACCGTATCGACGCCGATTTCCAGGCGGCGCTGGCGGCGCACGGCCTCGCCTCACCCGCCGCGTTCGAGGCGCGGATCGCCGACTTCCTGGCGGCATTCGAGAGCGCAACGGCGCTCATCGGCCTGGACCTGTTAGCCGGCTACGACCAACGCCTGTACGCCGAACAGCAACGGTTCCAGGCGCCGGGCGCCGCAGACCAGCTCCTCGCGGCGCTGGGCGCCACCTCGGCCCGAACGCTGTATGCCGAGGCTGCCGAGAAGGCCGGGGCCGCCGGTGGCATCCGGCCCGACCCGGAGCTGCACCACTACCTTGGCCAGGACTTCGCCCGCAAAGAGCGGTTGGAAACCGAGGCAGCACAGGCGAAAGCCGCTGCCGACAAGCTGGTCACCGCGGCGGCGGCCGGTCCGCTGGTCGCCGAAGAGGGCTTCGACCGGGCCGCGCTGGCCCGGGCGGCGAGCGCGGCCGAGGTGCTGCGGGTGGTCCGGGACTACGTCACCGAGCACCGCGTGGGCATCGCCAACACCCGCGCCGAGCTCACCGCGGACCGGGCGTTCGCGTACGACCTGCCGCCGCTGCTCAAGGCCTCGATGGACCGCCTGGACATCCGGGAAGGCACCGTCTACCACCAGATCATCTCCGACAAGCTCGGTTCACTGGGGGGCCGCAAGATCCTCAAGGCGATCGTGCTGGCCGTGGTCACGATCGCGATCAGCGTGGCCACCGCGGGCACTGGGACGGTGGCGGTGCTCGGCGCGGCGGCGGTGTTCGGGATCGGCGCCTGGCAGGCGGTGGAGGCCTACCAGGAGTACGCCCGCGGGCACGCCGCCCACCACGCCGGGCTGCTGGACGAGGACCTGTGGTTCGGCTGGGTGCTGGTGGCCACCCTCGGCGCCGGGATCGACCTGGCCGGGGTGGGCACGGCGATCGGGCCGGCGGAATCGGCGTTGCGGACGTTCAAGAACAGCGGCGACGTGGCCCGCCTGGCCGCGGAGCTGAAGGCCGCCGGGATCACCGAGCGGCTGACCGCCAGCATCGTGGCCCAGGCCCCTGGCGCCATCCGCCTGGACGCGGCGCTGCGGGGCCTACGCACGGTCGGCGGCCGGCTGAACTCGGTCATGGGTGGAGTGCAGGGCACCGGTGCGATGGTCAGGGCGGTGTACTTCGCGATCCGGCAGGGCATCGTGTCGCTCGACCGGTTCGTCCTGCACCTGCGGGCCGCCCGGCTCATCGCCGAGGGCGAGCTGGGCGCCGAGGCGCTGGTGCGACTGCGTGAGGCGTTCGAGCAGGCCGGCACCGCCAGCCGCCGGCTGCGCACACTCGGCGCCGAACTGGGCCTGTCCGCAGAGCGGATGGCCGCCGCCGCCGAATCCTGGGGCGCCAACCCGGCCTGGACGCTGGCCGAAGCCGAGGGACAGCTGCGCGCCCTGGCCGCCGGAGCCGGCGACGTGCGCACGACCGAACAGTCGGTGCTGGCGGGCATCCGCGCCGGGCTCGGCCGTATCCGCGAGGACGTCGCCGCCGCACGCCGCCTCGCCGAGGAGTACCCGGCGGTCGTCGCGAAGCTGGAGGCGTCCCGGATTCCGGGCCGGCGCACGATCAACCTCGAGGCGCTCACCGAACACGAGCAGGAAGTCCTCGGGGACGTCTTCCCGCGAGCCGACCTGGAAACGTTGACACTGCGGCAGGTCCAGGACGCCCGAGGCGTGCCGGGCCGCGAGCTGAACGCCATGTTCGCCGCCGAGGAGAAGGCGCTCGACGACCTCGCGGACGCCAGCCTCCCGCTCTACCAACGGATGCGCGCTCGGACCCCGACCGAGCGGGCCCGCGACATCGTGCTGCGGCGGGGCAAGGTCGACCAGGTCTCCCGGCTCGCACCCCCGTCCGGGACGCTCGACGTCGACCACATCTACCCGCTGCGGCTCATCGTGGAGATGCCCGGCTTCGACCGGCTGACGCTGGCCGAGCAGCGGATGATCATCAACGACCCCGAGATCCTGCTCGCGGTCGACTCGAGCATGAACCGCTCGCGGGGCGACCGGCTCTGGACCGAGGAATGGCCCGGCCGCCGGACCTACGACGCCACCGCCCTGCAGCGCGCCGCCGACGCCGAGGAACGCGCCATCGCCCACATCCGCGGCGAAATCGACCGACTCTCCCGGAGGTAGTTGGTATCTTCGACAATGCGTACGACATGGCGGTAGCCGGGTACGCGAGCGCGTCGCGCCACCCGAAACACGCTCGACAAGGGGGAGTTTGCGCGCATAGTCCAACGTGACGGGAATCCTACCCCAGCCGTACTGAGGATCTGCGGCAAAAACGACCTTGTGAGGTTCCAGAAGTCGGTCACCGGTGCTGACCAGTAGTTTTAGGCAGCCCGTTCGTACTCGTTGATCAGGCCCCGAGCACCTGCTGCCGTTTGATCCGCTGGGAGTCGAGGCTCGCCACGGGGTAGGTCGGCCGGGGTGGGCGAAGCAAGCGAGAACCGGTGCGGCCGTCGACCGTTGTAATGCCGGACGTACTCCGTGAGCACGGCGTGCAGATGACACTGACACAGGATCAGCATGCGGTCGGTGAGTTCGGATCTGCCTGTGAGCACGAACCGTTCGGCGTAGCAGTTCGCGCGTGGGCAGCGTGGCGGGGTCCTTACCGTTGTGATGCCCACGTCAGCCAGAACAGCGTCGAACGAGGCCGCGAACTGGCCAGCCCGGTCGCGGATGAGAAACCTGAACTCGTCGACTCGATCGCCGAGATCCATCACGAGTCGTGCCGATGACGTGGACGTAGCGGCTGCCGACCTACAGCACGAATGGGCAGCAGGCGGACCAGCGCAGCGAACACGGCCCGGTCGGCCCGGTCCAGACGGGGTTTCGGGTTGCCTCTCCGCAGCACGGCGACCTCGTGCCGTAGCACCAGCAACTCGACGTCCTTGGACGCCGACGCACGGCCGAACAACACCAGCATGCCAACAAGCCTGAGGAAGATCAGGTAGACCAGACGCAGCGCCGTGACAGGAGCATAGAACCTTCGACAAGCCCTATTTCCCTGACCAGAAGGCACTTCTCTATTTCAGCCCAGCCCTTGGACCGCCTAGCACGTGGCGTCGGGAGGTCCTTGACCGCTGCTACCCGGTCAGCGTCGATCGCTGAGAATCGTATCCCAGGGCAATTCCGGTGCATCGGTGAACTGCGAGCCCTAGAGTCGTATAGCGTGAGACTTTCCCATCTCGGCGCGCCGACCGGGCCGATGATCCGCGTCCACGGCGGGTTCGCCAACCGGACGTACCGGCTCGACACCGACCAGGGGTCGTTCGCGGTGAAGGAGTTGAACCTCGTCGACCGCCGCTCGACGTACCACGTCGAGGACGTGTTCAGGTTCGAGCGGGCGGCCTTCGCCGCCGGCATCCCGATGCCAGAGCCGATCTCGGCCAGCCAGCGCACGCTCGTCCACCGGTGGGTCGAGGGCGAGAAGATGCCCGAAGCACCGGTGTCGGAGGAGTACGCGTTCGAGATCGGTGAGATACTCGCTCGCATCCACGCGCTCGACGTCGACTGGACCCAAACGTCGATCGAGGACCCGACGTCACGGGACTGGCCCGAGCTCGCCGAGCGGGCAGTGGCGACCGGACAGCCGTGGGCCAACCAACTCGCCTCCAACGTCGAGACGTTCCTCGCGATTGCCCACTTCGTCGACACCTGCGAACGGCCGGGCCCCGTCGTGCTGACCCACAAGGACATCCAACCATGGAACCTGCTCGCTCGAGACGGCCGTCCGGTGGTGCTCGACTGGGAGCTCTCGGGGATGCTCGACCTGTCCAGTGAGCTCGGCTCGACGGCGCTGAGCCTCGCGAAGGGACCTGGTTTCGACGACATCAAGCCCACCATCTTCCGCTCGGTCCTCGACGGGTACGTCGCAGAGGGCGGAGCGCTGCCGCCGTCGGGTCCAAGCTGGTTCGTCTTCATGCTCGGCGGCTGGCTCGGGCACACGAGGTGGAACGTCGTCCGCTGCCTCGCCGGCGCCGAGGCGAGCACCGGCCCTGCCCTCGCGCTGTCGCACGAGTCCGTGCGCAACGGCGTGCGCGGCCTCCCCGACATGTTCGGCCGACTTCCAGAGTTCGAAGCGTTGCTCCCGTGATAGTGACCCACTTCTGTGCTGCGTGCGCGGCCTATTAGGCGCCATGGCCAAGGCTCCGGGCCCGACACGCCCGAGAATCTGTCCGCGAAGCTTTCTCGGTCACCGTCGACACTGACGCAGTCGTGGCGATCAGAGCAGGATCATTTCGGTTAAGCCTGCATCCGATGCCTGAGCCTGCGGCTGGAACCCTCAGCGCGGCCGCGTTTGGTCGAGATCATCGCGAACCTCAAGGACCGCGTCCAGGACGCGAAACTCAACGGTTGGCTGGGCGAGGTCGCTGGCCTGCAGACCAGCCTGAACGAGGCCGTCCGTAAGCTGGTCAGCCTCGACCTGACCAAGATCCGGGCTTCCGGTCCGGTTGATCCCGGCATCCCGGTCATCACCACCGGGCCCGTCTGTGGTCGACCCCCGCATGGTCATGAGCCTGAACCCCGGAGACCTTGATCGCCGCTGAGGCCGGCTTGGTCTGCCCGATGGCCGTCAGACGGTCGCACCTTTCAGCGCGAGCAGGCTCTCCGCCGTGTCGGCGATGGTGTCCTCGATCGGCCGCGGCGACCAGCCCAGCACCCGCTGAGCCTTCTCCGAGGTGGCGTCGAAGTTCCGGCCCAGCTGCGGGCGCAGGATGCGCAGTCCCGGGTTGACGCGCGCGAGGGCTCGCGCCGTCCACACCGGTAGTTCACGCGTGGGCACGTTCGAGGCGCGGTTGCCGAGGCGGTCACGCAGGATCGCCGCGATCTCACGCACCCACAGGCTGTGCCCGGAGATCGCGAGGAACCGCTCACCCGCCGCGGCCGGATCGGTCATCGCCCGCAGGTGCAGGTCCGCGACGTCGCGCACGTCCACGTACCCCATCGCGAATTTCGGCAGAGCGGGCAGTTCACCGTCCAGCATCCGCTGCACCAGCCCCAGCGACGGCGAGTAGTCGGGGCCGAGAACCGGTCCGAGCACACCGACGGGGTTCACGACAGCCAACTCGATACCAGCGTGCTCGGCGACGAAATCCCACGCCGCCTTCTCCGAGAGCGTCTTGGACTTCTGGTACGGCGCGATCCCCGCGTCCACGTCACTCCAGTCCGCCTCGGTGAACACCCGCGACTTCTCGGGGTGACCCATCCCGACCGCCCCGAACGCCGAGGTCAGAACGACCCGTTTCACGCCGGCCCCACGTGCGGCGCGCAGAACACGCAGCACCCCGTCCCGGGCGGGCACAACCATCTCGTCGTCGTTCTTGGGCACGCTGGTCAGGGTCGGCGAGGCGACGTGCAGCACGTAGTCGCAGCCCTCGACCGCCTCCCGCCAGCCGGCGTCCTGCTGGAGGTCTGCCTGCAACACGGTCAGCTTCGCGTCCTGCGGCGCCCCTCCGGCGCGGAGCATGGCCCGGACCGCGGGCTCCTTCTTCAGGTCGCGCACCGTGGTCCGCACGGTGTGCCCGTTGTTCAGCAACGCGAGCACGCACCAACTGCCGATGTAGCCCGAGCCGCCCGTGACCAGCACTTCCGACATGACAAAACCTCACAATTCCTGAAGTGTTGTTGTTCAGCCGGCGGCGTGTGCCGGCCTGGCCACGGCTACCGGCTGACGGTGCGACGGCCGCCGGACGGCCATCAGGCCGCTGCCGAGCAGAACGTGGCCGATCATGATCGGGTAGATCACGGCCCGTTCGAACATGCCGATGTTCCACGCCCAGCCGGTGAACACGTCAGCCAAAAAGACCGGGAACGCGATCAGGCCCACGACGCCCAGCACGACGCTCGCGATGCTGCGGCCTCGGCCCAGACCGATCCGGGCGCCGTTGGCGCCGGCAACGATCGCCATGATGTTTCCGGCGAGCATGACGCCCTGCGCGCCGAACTGGTGGAACGCGATCAGGCCGTTCGCGACGTCCGCGCTGGAACCCTGGAAGATCCCCACGAGGGACACGCCGACACCGGACACGATCGCCAGCACGACGATCGCGATCGGCCGCAGACCCGCTCGCAGATCGAAGGCCAGTAGCGCGCCGACGATGAGCAGGATCCCGTAGAGGACCCAGCCGGTGTCCATGACCGCGCCCAGCGGGGAGTTCCCGACCTGTCCGAACGCGACCTGGCTCGGGCCGGTCAAACCGAGATGGCTGACCCAGTTGTAGAACGGCGAGTAGTGCGGCTGCTGCCAGGCCGCCGCCGTGACGAGTTCCGCCGCCCACGACACCAACGGGCCGATGAACAACAGGACCGCTCCGAGACGGGCAGCCGCGCCGGAACGGACAATCGGCCTCACCTCAGCGCCATTCCCGGCACGCGGGCGCGGATCGCGTCCAGCTCGGCCTCGTCGGAGATGCCCTGCCAGTCATACCGCGGCGTGTACGGCGCGATCAGCGCCCGCACTTCCTCGTCGGTGAGCACCACGTCCAGCGACGCCACCGCGTCATCGATCTGCTGCACCGAGCCCGCACCGACCAGCGGGGCGGTGACCACCGGCTGGCGACGCAGCCACGCCAGCGCGATCTGCGCGCGGCTCACGCCGTGCGCGTCCGCGACCTGCCCGACCGCGTCCACGATCGCACGGTTGGACGCCTCCTCGGCGGGTGAGTAGAGCATGTCGGCGAACGCGCCGTCGGTCGCGGCACGCGCGGTGGACTTCGCGTCGCCCCAGGCGCGGGCCAGCCGGCCACGGGCCAGCGGGCTCCAGATGATCGTGCCCACGCCCTCGTCCAGGCACAGCGGGATCATCTCGCGTTCTTCCTCGCGGTGCAGCAGGTTGTAGTGGTCCTGCATGGACACGAACCGGGCCCAGCCGTGCTCGCGTTGCAGGTGCAGGGCTTTCGCGAACTCCCACGCGGGCATCGAGGACGCGCCCAGGTAGCGCACCTTGCCAGCCTTGACCAGGTCGCTGAGCGCTTCGAGCGTCTCTGTCAGCGGTGTCGCGTGGTCGTTGCGGTGCACCTGGTAGAGGTCGATGTAGTCGGTGCCCAGCCGGCGCAGCGAGTGGTCGACCTCGGTCATGATCGCCTTGCGGGACAAGCCCTTGCCGTTGGGGCCGGGGCGCATCGGGTGGCGCAGTTTGGTGGCGATCACCACGTCGTCGCGATCGGCGAAGTCGTTCAGCGCGCGTCCGAGGATCTCTTCGCTGGAGCCGTTGGAGTACATGTTCGCGGTGTCGAAGAAGTTGATGCCCGCGTCGAGGGCGTGCTTGATCAGCGGACGCGCATCGTGCTCGCCGAGGGACCAGACGGGGTGGCCGCGGTCGGGCTCGCCGTAGGTCATCGCGCCGATCGCGATGGGCGAGACGTCCAGGCCGGTGGTGCCGAGCTTCACGTAGCGCATGGGGGTCTCCTGCGAGAATGAACTTGCGGAGAATCCTCCGCAAATGCCGCCAAACTAGCGGAGGATTGTCCGCATGTCAAAGGTGGGGCATCATCGAGGCATGACCGAGGGGACGCCGAGCACCTACGGCACGCAGCGCAAGGCGGCCGCGCGCAACCGGGTCGCGATCATCGAGGCCGCCCACGAGCTGTTCGCGGACAACCCGCTCGTGCCGCTGAGTGAGGTCGCCAAACGCGCGGGCGTCGGTGCCGGAACGCTCTACCGGCACTTCCCCACTCGCGAGGACCTGATCCTGGCGGCCTACCAGCACGACATCGAACGTCTGACCGTCACCGCGGACGAGGTGCTGGCGCGTCATTCGTCGGCCAAGGCCGCGTTCATCGAGTGGTTCGAGACCCTGTCGGCCTACATCCGCATCAAGCACGGTCTCGGTGACGCGTTGCACAGTGCCGCGGCGCAGGAGGTGATCAGCGCGTCCTGGGCGCCGACCACCGCGGCGGTGGCGAAGCTGGTTGATGCCTGCGTGGCTGAGGGCACCATCGCTGCCGGGCACGACCCCGCCGACATCATCATGCTGATGAGCTTCCTGTGGCGCGTCGCGAACAACGACGACGGCGTGGCTCAGGGACGGCGCCTGATCGCCACCGTGTTCTCCGGCCTGAAGGACGTGCCCCAGCCGATCTGAGCGCGACCGATCTGAGCACATCGCGGCTCCTCGGCAGCTCGAGTCCCGCGCGCAGATGGCGACCCTGCCGCGGTTGAAGCCGAAGGAGTTCCACAACCTGGTCGTCGAAGTCGCCCTCATTCGGCCCGGGCCGATCCAGGGCGGCCTACATCCGGCGCCGCAACGGCGACGAAGAGCCTGACTGTAGACACCCGCTGCTGGAACGCGCGCTGAGCCGCACCCTGGGATCAGCTGCGGAAGAGTACCCTCGTCACTTTGCTGAATGCCTCCAGCTCTCCTTCGATATCGGGCCCGGTCGGCTGGTAGGCGATCTCCGTGATGCCTTGGTCGGCGAACGCGGCGAGGCGTTCGGCCAACTGCGCCGCCGTTCCGGTCAGCGTCGTGGTCGGGATTGCCGCCCAACTCCCGGCCGCCCAAGCGGCGTCGTCCGCCGCGTTGAGGGCGACCAAGTGGTGGTCGTGCACGGCAAGATGCCGTTCCCGGGCGGGGGTTTGGTTGACCATGTCCAGCCATATCTTCCCCGCGGGCAGCGCTGTGACATCGCCGCCGAATTCGTACGTGGCGTGGTAGGCCAGCGCATTCCCAGGACCTGCGGCGGCGCGCACTCGTGGTGAGTCGAGCTCTTCGCCTGCGGCCAGGGTCGTGCCGTGCACGCCGAGGGCGGACCAGGTGAATTCCTTGGCGAAGCCGGTCTCGCCGTTGACGGTGAACAACCCGTCGGCCAATTCCTTTGCCACGGCGAGACCTTTGGGGCCCAACGCGGAAATGAGGACCGGCACGTCGATCGGTCGGGGCGGGGCGTGGCCGGCGGGATGCAGCATGCGCATCCGACCGCCGTCCCAGTCGACGGTCTCGCCGCGCAGCAGCGCCCGGAACACGCTTACGTAGTCGCGCAGATACGACCAGGTGCTCGCCTTGGCGCCCATGGCCCGTGCGCCGGCGAAGCCGGTGCCGAAGGCGACCGCCACGCGACCGGGCGCCAGGGCTGAGAGTGCTGCGGCGCCTGAGGCGTTGACCATCGGGTGCCGCAGGGTGGGCACGAGCACCCCGGGGCCCAGTCCGATGCGCTCGGTGCGTTCAGCGGCCAGCGCCAGCATCATCCACACGTCCGGACTCTGCTGCGGGGTGTCGAACAGCCAAGCGCGGTCATAGCCCAGGCGTTCGGCGACGGCGATGTGCGCCGGCGATTCCAGCGAGGTCGGGAACTGGCAAGAGATTCTCATCTGTGATCAGCGCCCGATCGCGGTCAGCTGCACGCGGTCGGGATAGAACGCCACGTGGCCGGCGATCGCGCCTACCACTGGATAGGGCTCGGCGTAGGTCCACACCGCGTCCTCGATCTCCCTATCCGGGCCGGCGACGCTGAAGTAGGAGGCATCGCCCTTGTACGGGCAGTAGGTGGTGGTCGAACTGGGCCGCAGCAACGTCTGGTCAACGTCGGCGAGCGGCACGTAGTAGACCGGCAAGTAGCCGGCCTCCCGCAGGATCAGCGGCTTTGTCGTGTCGGCGACGACGAGTTCGCCGGCGCGGACGACGACGTGCACCTCGCTGTGCTCGATCGTGATCGGGTGCTCGGTGCCCGGGATCAGGGGTTCGCGGTTCATGACTTGCTCCTTCATCGTTGACTGACGGTCAGGCATGCGCCAGCTCCTGCACTGCCGCATGTGGTCCGATTTCGGCGACGCGCTGCGCCACCAGGTCGCCGGGACAACTGCCGGCCTCCACCAGGGCCGCCAGATCGGCAACTTCGCCAGCGAGCGCTGCGGGAGCGCGGTCGGCGGCGATGCGCACGCAGCGACGCGCCGACTCGGCAAGCACCGGATGCCCCAGCCCGTCCCGTGCCGCCTGCGTCCACAGGCGCGCCGCCGGCTCCGCCGCGTCGGCGGCGAGGTCGGCCGCCACCGGGTCGTCCATCAGGATCGAGGCCATCGCCGCCACGGCGGGCCACCAGCGGTCCGGTGTCATGTCCAGGTAGCGCAATTCGAGGTAGCCCCGCAGGCGGACGGGCGGGAACAGCGTGGTCAGGTGGACATCCAGGTCCGCCGCCGACGGCGTCCGCCTACCCAGGAGCGCATCACCACTCGCCCACTGCTCGAAGGAAATCGGCTTGCGGACGGGTACGGCATCCATGCGTGCGCCCTCCACGAACATCACCGGTGCCCGCAGGGCGTAGCGCGCCCACGCCGCCGCCGGATCGTCATCGACAGGCACCTCGCACATGTCCAAAGCACCCCAGGCCCGTTGACGGGCCGACTTCCAGCCGGTGTCCCGTCCGGACAGCCAGCGCGAGCAGGCGGAGATCGCGACCAGAGTCGGCCCGAGTCGGTGGGCCTGGGCGATCCTGGCCGTCCACTGGTCGGCGGGTCCGGCCTGCAAGTTGACCTGCACCGCCGCGGTCGAGTTCATCATCACCGCGCCCGGGGCACCTCGGCCGGTGGCAAGGAAGTGTTGCTCCATCGCCTCGTAGCGCGGACGGGGATTGATCCGCCGCGACGGGCGGAGCAGATTGCTTCCGGTGTAGACGAGTCCTAGGCCGAACTCCGCGAGGGTCAGGCGGGCACGGTTGACGTCGGCACGGAGTTCCGTGACGGCGGTCGCGATATGGGGCGCGGGTCTACCGGAAAGCTCTACCTGGCCACCGGGTTCGATCGTGACCGCGCTGCTGCGTACGGTGACCCGTACCGCGGAGACCGACGGTTCCACTCGACTCCACGGCAGGGTGTCGCTCACGGAGTCCAGGGCGACAAGGTGTGCCTCGGCCTCCAGGCCGACGGTCCCGACCTCCGACTCGACTAGCGCCGCTGACGCCGCTCGCGCAAAGGCAGCGTCGACAGTGAGCGGCTCCGCCTGAACGGTCACGATGCCCCCTCAGGCCGCAGCACACGGTCCGGTGTGATCGGCAGTGCGCGATGGCGGACGCCGGTGGCGTGCCAGACGGCGTTGGCGATGGCCGCCGCCGTGCCGACGATCCCGATCTCGCCGGCTCCCTTGATGCCGGTGGGGTTGTGCAGGTCCTCGTCGTCGACCCAGCCGACCTCGATGGGCGGGACGTCCGCGTGCGCGGCGATGTGGTAGCCCGCGAGGTCGGCGTTGACGTGGACGCCGAAGGCCGGATCCATGATTCCCGCTTCGTGCAGCGCCATGGACAGGCCCATCGTCATCCCGCCGATCAGCTGACTGCGGACGGTGAGTGGATTGACGACCCGCCCGATCGCGAAGGTCCCCAGCAGGCGGCGAACTCGTACCTCGCCGGTGCCCACGTCGACCGCAACCTCGGCGAACTGTGCCGTATAGGCGTGGCGTTCGGGATGTCCCATGGCCTCGACCTCCTGCGCCGTGTCCACCGTCACGGAGACGCCCTCCGGCGGAATCGACCGCGAGGCGGCCACCTTCTCGCGCAGTGCCGTCGTCGCGCGGGAGACGGCCAGCCCCCAGGAAGCGGTCCCCCAGGAGTGGCCGGCAAGGATCGCGGCCCCGAAGTCGCTGTCGGCGATCAGCAACCTGATCCGGTCCACGCCCACATCCAGGGTCTCGGCGGCGATCTGGGTCAGCGCTGTTCGCGCTCCCTGCCCGATATCGGCCGCGCCGACGCGAACGGTGACGCTGCCATCGGGTTCGGCGGTCGCGGTCGCGGTGGCGAAAGCGGTGTCGCCTGGATAGGTTCCCGCCGCCATTCCGGTGCCGGTCAGCCACCGTCCGTCCCGTCGGATTCCCGGGCGGGGATCCCGCGCGGCCCAGTCAAATCTCCGCGCCCCCTCGCGTAGACAGGACAACAGGTTGCGGCTGGTGAACGGGCGACGCGAGCCGGGGGCCACCGCGGGCTCGTTGCGGACACGGAGCTCGACCGGGTCCAACTCGCATGCCACGGCCAGCTCGTCCATCGCGGACTCGAGCGCGAAGGAACCCGACGCCTCCCCCGGCGCACGCATCCACCGCGGGCTCGGCACGTTGAGACGCACCACCCTATGCGCGACGCGCAGCGCGTCCGAGCCGTACATGACCCGGGTCACGGTGGTGGTTGGCTCCACGTACTCCAGCACGGTCGAGGTCTGCGACGAGCTCTGGTGATCGATGGCGCGCAGCCTGCCGTCTGGGTCGGCGCCTAGCCGGATCCGCTGCGCGGTGGGTGACCGGTATCCGGTCAAGGTGAACACCTGTCGGCGGGAGAACACCACTCGCACTGTCCGTCTAAAGACGGTGGCGGCCATCGCAGCGAGCACGGCCTGTGGTCGCAGCAGAGCCTTGCTGCCGAAGCCGCCGCCGACATGCTCGGCCCGGATCCGGACCACTTCCTGGTCAAGGAAAAGGAGGTCGGCGAGGATGCGGGCGGCGAGGAAGGCGCCCTGGTTGGCGTCGAGCAGTTCCAGGCGGCCATCGGCCCATCGCGCGGTCGCGGCGTGAGGTTCGATCGCCACGTGATGTTCTTCAGGCGTCGTGTACAGCTGGTCGACGACCACCGTGGAGGCGGCGATTTCCCTTTCCACCTCGCCGTATTCAGCGGAGAGCGGAGGTCCGAGGCGGGAGCCTTTCGGTGTCTCCAGGCTGGGGTGGTCGCCGACGAAGGTTACGTCGAACGGCTGCTCGTCGTACTCCACGACCAGCGTCTCGGCGGCCGCCCTTGCATGTTCAAGGGTTGCAGCGAGTACCAGCGCCACCGGCCAGCCCGCGTGCGGAACCTTGTTGTCCTGAAGGATTTGCAGGGTTCCATCCGGCTCGTTCCAGCCCGCCGCCGGGTTCAGGCGAGGGGCGTTGCCGTGGTGCAGCACGCCGATCACTCCCGGCATGGACTCCACAGAGTCCGTCCGTACAGCGCGGATTCGACCGTGTGGGATGGTGGACAGAACCGCCCAGCCGTGGGCGAGGCCGTCGTAGGGAACGTCTGCCGCGTAGCGGGCGGCTCCGGTCACCTTGGCCCGGCCGTCGACACGGGTCCGGATGGAGACCGCGTTGGTAATGGTCGTCATCGGCTTGACTCCGTCAGCTCCAGCAGCACGGCGACCGCCAGGTTGCGCATCAGGTCAATCTTGTACGCGTTGTGCGGCAACGGTTTGGCGTCGCGCAGTTCAGCATCGACCGCAGCGCCGAAGACCTCGGCCGTCGCCGGCGCACCGAGAAGCACCTCTTCGGCGCGGCTGGCCCGCCACGGCCGCGACGCGACAGCGCCGAACGCCAGCCGGACATCGTGCACACGGCCGTGCCGGACGTCGAGCGCCGCGGCGACGGACCCGTTGGCGAAGGCATAAGACGCGCGCTCCCGAACCTTGCGGTACGTGGAGCGGGAAGCGACCGGCGCGGCCGGCACCGTCACCGCGGTGATCAGGGCTCCGGGGGACAAGGCCGTTTCCCGTTCCGGTGTGTCTTCGACCGGCAGATAGAACTCGGACAGCGGCACCTCGGATGTGCCTTCCGTCGTCACAACGGTGACGACCGCGTCGAATGCCGCCAGCGCCACGGCCATGTCCGACGGGTTGGTCGCGACGCACCGGTTCGACGCCCCGAGAATCGCCATGTTGTGGTGCTCGCCGGCGATCGCCGGGCAGCCGGATCCCGGTTTCCGTTTGTTGCACCGCCTGTTCGTGTCGATGAAGTACGCGCATCGGGTGCGCTGGAGCAGGTTGCCGCCGACGGTTGCCATGTTGCGCAGCTGACCGGACGCGCCGGCCAGCACGGCCTTCGCCAGCCCGGGATAGCGGCGGCGCACCTCGGGGTGCGCGGCGAGGTCGCTGTTGGCGACCATCGCCCCGATCCGCAGCCCGCCGTCGTGGGTGACCTCGATCCGGTCGAGCGGCAGGTCCTGGAGGTCCACCAACCGACTCGGCCGCTCGACGCCGGCCTTTATCAGGTCGATCAGGTTGGTACCGCCGGCAAGGTAGCGAGCGCCCGGCACGTCGTTGACGGTGGCGACCGCATCTTGAACGGTGACAGGTCGCAGATAGGCGAACTCCTTCACTGTGCCAGCTCCCCCGCCACTTGCCCGATTGCCTCCACAATGGACACATATGCGCCGCACCGGCACAGGTTGCCGCTCATCCGCTCGCGGATCTCCGCGGCGTCGAGCGGGATCGGCGCCTGGTCCGGCCGCACGTCGGCGGTCGCGGCGCTGGGCCATCCGGCGGCGTGTTCGGACAGCACGGCCACTGCGGAGCAGATCTGGCCGGGTGTGCAGTAGCCGCACTGGAGTCCGTCGTGGTCGAGGAACGCCTGCTGCACGGGATGCAGCTGGTCCTCGTGCGCGATGCCCTCGATCGTAGTGACGCCCTTGCCGTCGGCGGCGACAGCCAACCGGAGGCAGGACACCACTCGGCGTCCATCGAGCAGCACGGTGCAGGCTCCGCACTGGCCCATGTCGCAGCCCTTCTTGGTGCCGGTGAGGCCGAGGCCCTCGCGCACCGCGTCGAGCAGCGTGGTGCGGTTGTCGACCGTGAGCTTGTGCTCGTTCCCGTTGACTCGCAACAGGATCGTGGTCGTGGTGGCCGTCATGGCGTGTGCAGCCACTCGGCTCGGCTCGATCCCTGCGGGACCAGGACATCGCGGTAATATCCAGGGGTTTTCGACATCCGGACCTGATCGGTGACGCCTTGGTACCGGCCCATCGGAGTGTCCGCGGTGAACACTTCAGGGTCGAGATACGCGTGCGCGCCGTCCGTGCCCGCGACGGCCGTGGCATAGGACTTCTCGAACACTCCCAGACTGATCAGCCACAGCGCGGCCCGGGTCAGCGACACATGCACGCGGTAGCTGCCGCCGTCGACGGCTCGGCGGCCGAGGGCCTCGACAATTCCGGCGGTGAGCAGCCACGCCGTGATGTAGTCGTTGACAACCTTGATCGTCGGCAGGGCGGGGCCGTTCTCGTCGCCCTCCAGAATCATGGTCCCTGCCAGGCAACCCGCGGTGTGGTCGAAGCCGATGCGGTTTGCCCACGGGCCGGTCAATCCGTTCAGCGACACGGTCGCGTGGATGATGCCCGGGCGGATGGTGCTGGCCTCGTCCGGCGAGAGCCCGATGTCGTCGAGGTAGCCGGGCCGGCGGTTGGCGTAGAACACGTCCGCCCCACCGAGTAATCCCCGGATCCGCGCGGCGCCGTCAAGCGTGCGTGGGTCGATCAGGGTGGAGCGAACGCCGACGTTCGCCGTCGCGTAGGTCGTCGGGTTCTCCTCTTCCCCCGGGCGCCAGATGTTGAGCACGTCAGCGCCGTGAAGCGCCAGCGCGCGCCCCGCCCCGGCGCCCGCGATGACGTGTCCCATGCCGAGCGCCCTGATGCCCGTGAGCGGCTGGGCGACCTGCGCCGGCAGCGGCTCGGGCGCGGAGTCGCCGATCTTGGTGATCTGGATCAGCGGCATCGTCGCGAGGTGGTCCCGGTAGTGCGGCTCGGCCAACAGCTCCTCGGCGCTGCGCAGCATCGGCAGGACACAGCCCGCCCCTACGCCCGCCTGTTCGAGGTCGAGGCCGCGCCAGCTGGCGATGGCTCGCCCGACCGCGACGGCATCGTCGGGGACGCAGAGCAGACGTTGCGCTGTGCGGCGCAGGTTGCGGTAGGGGTTGAGCGGCATCATCCAGCGGCCGTCCGCGGTGGGGTAGAAGCGAAATCCGAATCCCTCGTCCTCGGTCGCGGGCATGCCGGTGGTGTACCCGCTCAGCAGTTCCCAGCGCTCGTCGTAGAAAGGACACAGCCGGTGCGGGGCGGGCCGCAGGTCGACTGAGATATCTTGCCCGCCCCGCCCGCGCAGCCGCCAGAGCTTGGCCACGGCCGCCGACTTCGCGGCCAGGGCGATGGCCGCGCCGGCGCCGAGCCGCAACCGGCTGGGCACGATCGGGTCGGCGCCGACGAACTCCACGGAACCGCCGGTCTCGGAGATGTCCATGCCGATATCGGCGAGAACACCCGCGAGGGCGGCTTTGGGGTCGAAGTCGTCGTGGCTGATCGGGCATCGCACGGCTGCTGCCACGGCGGTGGTCAGCGGCGGTTCCAAGCGAGCTTCCGTATTCTCGTTCATGATTCGGGTTCTCCTGTGACCGGGCGACGACAGCGCGCTCATACGGCCCACCCGCCGGCGAAGGGAATGACCTGGCCGTAGAAGAAGTCACTCTCCGGCCCCGCCAGGAAGAGCACCGTCCTGGCGAACTCCTCCATCGAGGCCAGACGCCGAGCCGGCACCTCGGCGAGCCGCCGGCGGAAGTCCTCGGTCTTCTTGTATGCCTCCGGAAAGTACGTGGGGTTGTCGACGTAGGTTTGCGCCGTCGCGTTCACGTTGACATAGGGGGCCACCTCGCACGCGAGGTTGCGCATGTAGGAAAGCTGGGCTCCGCGGGCGGCGCTGTACAGCGTGGTGCCTCCGGCGCGGCCCTTGATCGCGTTGACGCTGCCCGTCACCACGATCTTGCCGCCCTTGCGTTCGAGCATCTGCGGGAGCACCGCACGGATCATTCGGTGCATCGGATAGAAGATCGAGCTCATCAGTCGCTCCATCTCCTCGTCCGTGCCCTCCTCCGCCGCGGTGAAGACGAACGGCCGCGCGTGGTTCGCGATGAGGATGTCCACGTGTCCGACGGTCGCCACCAGATCCTCGGCGGCGCCGAGCACCGTGAGATCTCTGTCGTCGGCGAACAGCTCGGCGCCCTCGTCCTTGAATACCTTGGCGATTCCCGGTCCGCCGTAACCGCCGGAATCGGTGAGGATGACGCGCTTACCGTCGAGGCGTCCGGCCATGCGGTGCTCCCTGTGCTGTCAACGGCCGGCGCGGTCAGGCGGCTGTCTTGCCGCCGTTGACGGCAATGATCTGACCGGTGATGAATCTGGCTTGGTCGGAGGCGAGGAACTTGATGACGTCGGCGACCTCGTCGACATGGCCGAGGCGACCCATGGGGATGCCGGCGGCAAGGGCGGCGGCTGCGTCCGCGCCGCCGGCGAAGGTGTCCAGGCCGGCGGTGGCCACGGGGCCGGGGGCGACCGCGTTGACGCGGATGCCCTCGGATGCCACCTCGAGGGCGGCGGACCGGGTGAACCCGTTGACCGCGTGCTTGCTGGCGACGTACAGGCCGGCGCCTCGGCCGCCGCGCTCGCCGAAGGTCGAGGAGAGGTTGACGATGCTGCCGTGCCCCTGCTCGATCATGACCCGCAGTTCGTGTTTCAGGGAGAACAGCAGGCCACGGACGTTGGTGTTGAAAACGATGTCGTACGCCTCGGCGGTCTGCGTCGCCAGCGGGCCGGTGCTGCCGGTGTAGCCGGCGTTGTTGACGGCCACGTCGAGCCTGCCGAAGATTGTGACGGCACCGTCGACCAGCGCACGAACGTCCTCCTCGATGGCGACGTCGGCGTGGATGTACAGGGCCTTGCCACCCAGCCCCCGGAGTTCGGCGGCCATCGCCTCGCCCGCCGCGTCACGCCGCCCGGAGATGACCACGGACGCACCGTCGCGGGCGAAGGCGATCGCCGTCGCCCGGCCGATTCCGGCCAGAGCCCCGGTCACCAGCACAACCTGCTCGCTCATTGCTTCCTTCTCGTCTTCACGCGTCCTCGGGGAAGTGCTCGCCGAACATCGGCCGCCCGCTCACCGAATCCGCAGGGTGTGGAACGCTTCTCGCACAAGCTGTTTGTTCTGCTCAGGTGGCCACGATGGGCTCCGATTCCGGTGTCATTCCGTTGGGACGGGCCTGCTGAGCGCCGCGAACGCGACGAGTGCCACGGCGGCGAGCGCGGCGCCGGTGAACATGGCGGCGGGCACACTGGCCGCGTCGACGATGCGGCCGCCGACAAATGCGCCCGCCGCGAGGGAGATCTGGAAGCAACAGATGTAGAGCGCCGAGCCTCCTTCGGACTTGATGCGATCGGCGGTGAACACCCAGGTCTGCATGGCCACCGGAAGCGCGCCGTAGCTCAGGCCCCACAAGGCCAACACCAGGAACGCACCGGGAGCAGACAGGCCCAGCAGGGGCATGGCGAGGATCGACAGTCCGAGCACGGTGATGACCGCGAGAATCGTGGGGCGCATTCGGGCGGCGAGCGGCCGCCCGACGGCGAAGTTGCCCACGATTCCCGCGATGCCGTACAGCAGCAGGAACACGCTGACCAGCCCGGCGCCGACCTCGGTCCGTTGCCGCAAGAACGGCTCGACGAAGGTGTACGCCGCGAAGTTGCCGACCACCAGCAACAGCGTCGCGATCAGCCCGGCCCGGCCGTTCCGGCCGCGCAGCACCGAGGCGAGCTGCCGGAAGGTGACCGGCTGGTCCACCCGCATTGGCGGCAGAAAGACCAGTTGCAGTGTCAGCGCGACAGCCCCGAGCACCGCGGTGGCGAGAAACGCTGTCCGCCAACCGAAAAGCCCACCGACATAGGTTCCCAGCGGGACCCCGAGCACTGTCGCGATGGACACCCCAGAAAAGATCAGCGCGGTGGCGCGCCCCGCCTTCGCGCGACCCACCAGGCGCTCGCCGATGCTCGCGCCGATCGCCCAGAAGCCGCCGATGCCCAACCCCAGCGCGAATCGGGCGAGCAGCAGGACCCCGATGCTCGGGGCGACCGCGGCAAGCACGTCGGCCACGATGAAGGCAATGCTCATCAGGGCGAGGACAATCCGCCGATCCAGTTGACCGACCGCCACTGTGACGAGCGGCGCCGCGGCGGCCGCGACAAGGCCGGGAACGGTGACCGTCGTTCCCGCCACACCGAGCGAGACGCGCATGTCCCCGGCGATGTTCGTCAACAGCCCAACCGGAATGAATTCGTTGGTGACCAAGGTGAAGGTGCCAAGGGTGACCGCGGCGACCGCTATCCAGCCGCCGACGGTCGCGCCTCGTTCACGCGTGGCCGATGCAGGCATGTTCATGTCGCGGACTCACTGTTCGCTCGGCGGGGCGGGCTCAAGGAGCAGGATGGGGATCTCCCGTCCCGCCTTGGCCCGATACTCCGGAAAGTGCGGCCACCGCGACTCGGCCAGTTCCCAGGCCGCTGTCTTTTCCGCCCCGAAGACCTCACGGGCGCGCAGGTGATGCACCTGTGCACCGTCCTGGAGGCGCACATCGGGGTTGGCGATCAGGTTGTGGTACCAGGCGGGGTGGTTCGGCGCGCCGGCGGCGGAGGCGACGGCGAGGTAGGTGCCGTCGTGCTCGATCCGCATGACCGGTGTCTTGCGGAGCTTGCGGCTAGTCGCTCCGATCATGGTGAGGATGACAACTGGACGTCCTTCCAGCGTGCCGCCTTCTCGTCCGTTGGTGGCCTCGTAGCGGGCCACCTGGTCTCGCACCCGCTCGCTGGGGCTCGGCGCGTACTCCTGCTCGTGGGGCTTCATCCGGCGACCAGGTCGAACTCGTTGCCCTCGGGGTCGGCGAAGGTGGTCCAGCGCGCGTCGCCGCGTTCGACGTCGGCGACGCGGGTGGCGCCCAAGGACAGCAGGCGCTCGGCTTCCATGGCGAAGTCGCTGCTGATCAGGTCCAGGTGCAGCCGGTTCTTGACCGTCTTGGCCTCGGGGACCTGATGGAAAGCCAGGGCGGGCCCCTGCGTCGGCTCGGTCGCGTCGATCGCGGCGAACTCGGCGGTGGACTGGGGGCTCACCTGCCGGCCGAGCACGTCGGCCCAGAACCGGGCCAGTTTGACGGCGTCGGCGCAGTCGATGCTCAGGCCGAGCACGGAGTTGCTCATGATGAGGTCCTTCTGGGATGTGTGTGCTGCCATGCCAGGAAGGGCCCCTTCCAAGACGCGGTGAGGGGTCCTTCCTGACGTTGAACGTGAGGATTGGTCCCTTGATCTTGGAGGGGCCTGGGGAGGTGCGGCCGGAACGCGGACTAGACCTGGGCCATGCCGCCGTCGACGGCCAGGTCGATGCCGGCGACGAAGCTGCTCTCGTCCGAGGCCAAGAAGTAGGCGGCGGCAGCCACTTCCTCGGGCTGCCCCATCCGCCCGAGCGGGATGACCGAGGCGAAGGCGGCCCGGATCGCGTCGGCGCCTTCCTTGGTGTCGGCCTGGCCGTCCATGATCGGGGTGTCGATCGGCCCGGGGCTCAGCGTGTTGAACCGGATGCCGCGGTCCTTGAACTCCCGCGTCCAGGTGCGGGCGTAGGAGCGCACCGCCGCCTTGGTGGCGCTGTAGGTGCTGTAGCCGTCGATGCCCTTGTACCCGGCGATCGAGCCGACCAGGATGATCGAACCGCCGTCGCGCATCAGCGGCAGCGCCTTCTGCGCGGTGAACAGCGCCGCACGGGCGTTGAGGTCGAAGGTCTTGTCGAAGTTGACCTCGGTGATCTTCCCGAACTCCTCCGGCTCGACCCGGCCGGAGTTGGCGACCAGGATGTCCAGCCGGCCCTTCTCCCCGAAGACCGTCTGGAAGAGACGGTCGAGGTCGGCGGTGCTGGTGGCGTCACCCCGCACGGTCGTCACACCGTCGCCGATCAAGGCCTTCGTCTTGTCCAACTCGGATTGCCGCCGGCCGGTGACGAAGACGTGCGCGCCCTCCTTCACGAACCGCTGCGCGATGGCCAGGCCGATCCCGCTCGTCCCGCCGGTGACGACGGCGATCTTTCCGTTCAGTCCAGACATGTGTGAGACCTTCTTCGTCGCTGCTTTCGGTCGAATGACCTGACAGCAACACTGCCCCCGCGACGGTGGCGCGACATCGCACGGCCGTGCGATACCTAGTTCTCGCGGGCCGGCTCCCCGGCGTTCGCGGCGACGACGCGGGCGAGTTCGAGGCGGGAGTTGACGCCCAGCTTGGTGAACGCGTGGCGCAGGTGGCTGTTGACCGTGTGGGGCGAGACGAACAGCCGCACGGCCGTCTCGCGGTTCGTGAGTCCCTGAGCGATGAGGCGAACCACGGCCAGCTCGGAATCGGTGAGCGCGGCCCAGCCGGCGTTCGGGCGTGTGTTGGTCACGAGCCGGCGGCGCACGCCGTTGGCCCGCAGCCGGCCGCGTACCCGCCCAGCGTCCCAGGTCGCACCTGCTTCGGAGTACTGGACGAGTGCGCGACCGAGCGTATCCACTCCCGCCTCCAGCGCGCCCGTACGCAGCTGCGCGACCCCCAGGTCCTCAAGCGCCGATGCGAAGGCCATGGGACGCGGAGTTGCCTCGAACAGCAGGCAGGCCTCGGCGAGGAGCGCGACGTCGGCGTCGAGCAGACCCCGGGCCTGCGCGGCGGCCGCGTGCACTGAGCCGATCCCGGGGTTGCGCCGCGCCCGTTCCCCAGCCGCAGCGACCGTGTCGGCGGCAAGGCGTGCATCGCCGGCGGCGAGGGCGATCCGGACAAGCTGCGGGTCGTCGGTGACGTCCATCGGGTAGAGCGGGGTGATGCGGCCGCCCGAACCGGCGGCATCGAGCACCGCGCGGGCGTCCGCCGGCTTGCCGTCCGCCATCGCCCCGAGCGCGAGCAGCCAGCCGCCGTGCGCGCGGTTGGCGGGCGTGCCATCGGCCAACATCCGGCGGGCCAGCGCCGTCGTCTCACGCCGCTGCTGCTCGTCGCCGGTGTGGATCGCGACTCGCCCGAGGGCGACGACGCCGGCCGCGTACAGCGCGCCGACCACCGGTGTGTCGCCGGTTGCGTCGAAGCGGCCCTCCAGCACGGCCGCCGCGTCGGCAAGGCGACCCATCTGGAACAGCTGCCGCCCGCGCCAGGTCTCGAAGAAGTCGAGCGCGAACGCCTGCCGCTCCCGGTTCGCGGCGGCGATGCCCGTCGAGATCAGGTCCAGCGACTCCTCGAAACGGTCGAGCACGGCGAGCAGCTCGCTGCGCCACTGTCGCGCGACCCACTCGCGGGTTTCCTCGCCGGGGCCGAATCCGTCGCGCATCGCCTGCTCGTGCGTCGCGAGCGCGTCCTCGAAGTTCCCGTCGACGTAGCGCAGCGCCCCCTCAGCCAGCAACAGGATCGAGCGCGCCGCCAGGTCTCCCGCGCGCTCGACCGTCGCGCGAGCCTGCTGGACCTGCTGGGTCGCCTCCCCCGGCCGCCCGGCCTGGACCAGGTTGTAGGCCAGGCGCGCCTGATGCTTGGCGCTGTCCTCGTCGGACAAGTCGCGGAGCGCGAGGGCCCGCTGCCCGGCCTCGGCCCGCACGTCCGGCGACAGGGCGAACATGCTGGCCAGGCTCAGGAACACGGCCGCTTCTTCGGCGGCCGGAACAACATTGCGTAGATGCTTCGTCGCGAACGTCTGTGCGTCATCGGCCTTACCGGCGGCGTGCAGCAGGACCGTCGTGGTCGCGACCAGCGGCCCGGCCGCGTGATGGCCGGCGGGAATCAGGGCGAGGGCACGGCAGCTCAGCTCGGCGGCCGCCGCCGGGTCGCGCTGGCCGAGCGCGTCGGCGGCGTCCTTGAGCAGGCCGATCGCCACCTCGTCGCCCGGCTCCGCGCTGGTGGCCAGCTGCGCGGCGACCTCGACCGGAATCGCCCCCGCCGCGAGCAGGACGTCGACGGCCTGTCGATCAAGTGCCCGGCGCGCGGACACCGTCGTGCTGTCCCGGACGGCCTCCCGAATGATGTCGTGCCGGAAGCCGAGCCGGTCGGCGCGCTCGGCGAACACGCCACCATCGAGCAGCTGCTCCACCGGGGTGAGCAGGGACGCCGCCGGAGCTCCCAGCATCGTCGCCAGCTCCGAGACGGTGAAGCCCCGACCGAGTGAGGCGGCCGCGACGGCGAGCTGACGGGCCGACTCCGACAGGCGCGCGAGCCGGTGTCGCATGCCGATGGCGACCCGCTTGGGCAGCCTCGCCTCCAGCAGCGTCGCGACACCATCCTCGATCCGGACGAGCCGCTCCTCACGCAGTCCGCGCAGCAGCTCGACGAGGAAGAACGGGTTGCCGGCCGCGTCCGCCGCCAGATCGAGCAGCGCCTGGTCGGGCCTCGCCCGCATGACGTCCGAAGCGAGCTCGGCGACCGCGGACGGCGTGAGCGGCTCGAGGGTGATCCGCCGCGCCCCACTCGACACGAGCTGCTCGACCACGTCGGCCAACCCGCTGCCGGCCTGGATGGGACGAGCGGCCAGGATCCACGCGACCGGGACCGACTCGAGCCGCGCCGGGAGCGCGCGCAACGCGGCCAGGGTGCCACTGTCAGCCCACTGGAGATCGTCCAGGCACACCACCAGCGGCGCCTCGGCCGCCGCGCCCTCCAACAACGACTCCAGATCCTGCACCAGCCAGTAGCGCTGCTCGGGACCGCTGGGTGCGGTCGGCAACGCGGACCGGTCGAGCAGCGGTTTCGCGCCGTCGAACAACGCCCGCAGCAACGGCGCCAACTCGACCACGGCCTCGGACGGGTCGGCCTCGCCCAGACCCACCCGTGCCGACATGCGACCCGACATCCGCACCGCCTCGGCGAGCAGGCGGCTCTTGCCGATCCCCGGGCTGCCCTCGATCACGACCACCACGCCCGTCCCCGAGCGCAGAGAGCTCAGCGCCTCGCGCAGGACGGTCAGCTCCGGATCACGGCCATGCAGCGCCGTGGTTGTGGTCCCTGCCATACCTGAGAGCCTGGCACGTTCGTCGCCGTCCGACGCTCCCGGCCGAGGGATCGCACGTTCATGCGGTGTCCGACGGGTCGGCGCGGCGGGAGGCTCCCATGGACTGGACACCACTCGGTAGGGAGCACGCGCGATGACCACCACTCAGCACAGCTTGGACGGCCGGACTGCCCTCGTCACCGGCGCCACCTCCGGCATCGGACGCGCCACCGCCATCCAGCTGGCCCGGGCCGGCGCGGACGTCATCGTGCACGGCCGCGACGCGGACCGGGGTGAGCAGGTCGTCGCCGAGATCGCCCGGAAGGGTGGCAAGGCCCGCTTCATCGCGGCCGACCTCTCCGACCCCGCTGAGATCCGCCGCCTAGCCGACGAGGCCGGCGAGGTCGACGTGCTCGTCAACAACGCCGGCTTCTCCTGGTTCGGGCCCACCGCCGACCTGGACGTCGCCACCTACGACGCGCTGTTCGACAGCAACGTGCGGGCCCCGTACTTCCTGGTCGCCGCGCTCGCGCCCCGGATGGCGGCCAACGGCGGCGGCAGCATCGTCAACGTCGCCAGCATGGTGGCCACCATCGGCCTCGCCGGCGCCGCCGCGTACGGCGGCACGAAGGCGACGCTCACGGCCATGACCCGGGCCTGGGCGGCCGAGTTCAGCCCACGCGGGGTCCGGGTCAACGCCGTCGCCCCCGGCCCCGTCCACACCACTGCCGATCCGGCACGCATCGAGGCACTCGGGGCCACCACCCTGCTCGGCCGGGCGGCCCAGGCCGACGAGATCGCCCAGGTGATCACGTTCTTGGCCTCGCCCGCCTCCGCCTATCTCACCGGCGCCACGGTCGCCGCCGACGGTGGCCGCACCGCCATCTGAACCGTCACCACCTCACCCATGTCCGTTCAACCGAAGGTAGCGATGACCGCTCACACGCACGACACCGTCCCGACCGAGTTCGTCGAGGCGAACGGCATCCGCTTCGCCTATCGCCGCTTCGGCGCCACCAGTGGTGTTCCCCTGGTCTTCTTCCAGCACTTCATGGGTAACCTCGACGACCACGACCCGGCGCTGACCGACGCGTTCGCCGCTGAACGCGAGGTCATCCTGTTCAACAACGCCGGTGTCGCCTCCTCCACCGGCGCTACTCCCGACACGATCGAGCAGACCGCGCGCGACGCCGAGGCGTTCATCGACGCCATCGGTCTCGACCCGGTCGACCTGCTGGCCCATTCGATGGGTGGTCTGGTCGCCCAGCAGGTGGCGTTCGACCGGCCCGAGCTCGTGCGCCGACTCGTTCTGGTGGGAACCGCGCCGCGTGGGGGTGAGGGTGTCGGCGAACTTCCGCCGGACACCGGTGCGCTGTTCGTCAAGAACTACGAGCATCAGGAGGAGATGTGGCTGCCGATCCTGTTCGCCCCCACTGAGACCAGTCAGGCGGCTGGTCGTGCCTTCCTGACGCGCATCATGGCCCGCGAGCACCGTGATGCCGAGGTCTCGGCGGAGACCGTCCAGGCACAGACCGCCGCCATCGCCGCCTACGGTGCGGACAAGGACGAGACCTACGCTCACCTGAAGGGACTGCGTCAGCCGACCCTGGTCGTCAACGGCAACAACGACATCATCATCCCCACCATCAACTCCTACCTGCTCCAGCAGCACGCCCCCAACGCACAGCTCATCCTCTACCCCGACGCCAACCACGGCGCGCACTTCCAGTACCCCGAGCTGTTCGTCAAGCACACCAAGCTGTTCCTCGACGCCGAGTAGCAACGGCGCTGGTCTGGGTATGGCCAGCGTGTCGTCGGCCCGTCCGCACAGCAGCGAGGAACATTCCAGTTTGGACTGCGATCCGGCGGGGAGATCGTGCGCGGACTGGGCCGGCGAGCACAGCAAAACCCACCGTCGCGGCGCCGTCGCCTCGGATTGCGACCCATGGCGACGGAACAGGTGAGCCTGAGTGGTCGACGCGCTGGTGCCCGCGTTCCCCGCATCGGCGGAGTGCGGCACAATCCGCGATTGACGTAAGAAGCGTCTGCTGTATGCTTCTTACTACGGACGGAAGCGGAGAGCAGCCAGAACAGGACTCCCGGCCGCAGCGCCGTTCGGTGTGGCACCAACGACGGCGCCACGGCAGGTAGCGGCGGACCGCTGCCGAGTTCCGCTTTCTCACCCACCCCTCAACGTCGAGCAGCCGCCCGACGCCACCTCAACGATGGAGGACGCATGTCCGACGCAAAGGCCCTGCTCAGGGAGTACCTCCTCAACTTCCGCGACATCGAGAAGACGTCTTCGCTGTTCGCCGACGACGGCGTGTTCGAAATGCCGTTCTTCGTGTCGCTGGGACTGCCCAACCGATTCGAGGGGCCCGAAGGCGTCAAGAACCTGCTCACCACCGTCCTCGGGTTCTATCCCGAGTTCGAGGTGAAGGTCGAGGACCTCGTCGTCCGCATCGACGCCGGCGATCAGGTGTTCGCCGAGTACCCCGTGCACGCTGTCGCGGCGCCGACGGGTCGGCTCAGCCATCATCTGTTCATGGTGTATCTCGTCGCCAAGGACGGGAAGATCGCACTTCTCCGTGAAGGTCTGAACACCGTCGCGGCGGCATCCGCGCTTCTCCCTGGTGGTGTGCGCGACCTGCCCGCACCCACCGACGAGGTTCACGCCTTCTGAGTCCAAAGGCGAGGTGGACAATGGGCAGTGAGCGCCTCCACCGGGTCGCCGTCCTCGCGCTGGACGGTGTCTACCCCTTCGAGCTGGGGATTCCGGCGCGGATTCTCGGCGCCGCCGACGCCGGGTACGAGATCGTCGTCTGCTCGGTGGACGGCGGCCCGGTCGAGACCAACGCCGGGTTCTCGATCACGCCGCAGCACGGTGCGGACATCCTCGAATCCGCCGACACGACGATCGTCGCTCCGATCGACCCGTACCGGCTGACCCGAGACCTGCCGGCCGGCGTCGCGGCCGTCCTCGCCAGGAGGAAGCCCGGCAGCCGCATCGCGTCCATCTGCACTGGGGGCTTTGCCCTGGCCGCGGCGGGCCTGCTCGACGGCCGGCCGGCGACAACGCACTGGGAGTGCGCGGCGCTGTTCCGGCGCTGGTATCCGCACATCCGGCTCAACGAAGGTGTGCTGTTCGTCGATGACGGCGACGTGCTCACCTCCGCCGGCGCGGCATCCGGGGTGGACCTGTGCCTACACCTGATCCGCATCGACCACGGCGCCGAGCCGGCCAATCGGGCCGCTCGGCGTTGCGTGGTGCCACCCTTCCGGGACGGTGGGCAAGCCCAGTACATCGAGCGTCCCATCCCCGACGACCGCGCGGCATCCACGTCGGCCACGCGCCAATGGGCACTGGAGCACCTCGGTGAACTGCTGACGCTGTCGCAGTTGGCGCAGCACGCCCGCATGAGCGTGCGCACCTTCGTCCGCCGCTTCCGCGACGAAACCAGCCTGACACCACGCCAGTGGCTCATCCGCCAGCGCCTGGACCGGGCCCGTCACCTACTGGAATCCAGCACCATGACGGTCGAGCAGATCGCCGCCGAGATCGGCTTCGCCACCGCCGCCTCGCTACGCCAGCACATGAGCAGTGAGCTCGGCGTCTCACCGTTGGCCTACCGGCGCACCTTCCAGGCGGCCGAAACCAGCGGCCCGGCGGTTCCGAGTCCGGTTCAGTGACCGAGGAACTCGTTCACCTCGGCCGCGAACTCGACCGGGTACTGGAAGAGGAATCCGTGACCGGTATCGGCGTAGATGCTCAACTTCGCGTTGGGCAGGTGCTCGGCCAGCAGATAGGTGTTCTTGGTGGGAACCATCGCGTCGTTGTCGCCATTGGCGACCAGGACGGGCTGTTCGATCGAGGCCAGCCGCCGCAGGCGGGATTCGTCGCGAACGCCCCACGCCGAGATCGCGGTCAGCTGTGCGTCACGGACGGCGAGAGTGGACGGGGCGTCTCGCTCCGCGGTGCGCAGGGCCAGGCGCGCGAGGAACTCCGCGCCCTTGGCCTGGCTGGACGCGCTTTTCTCGAAGAACAGGATGAGCAGGCTTGCGGGAGTGGGGGCGTCGAGCAGGGCCGTGTCGCGAATCGGGCCGGCCGTGTACACGTGGATGTCCCGCCCACCTCTCGGGGCGGTGCCGGCCAGGATCAGCCGGCGTAGCTGCCAGGGACGCAGGAGGGCGACCTCTTGGGCGATGAAGCCACCGAGGGAGAAGCCGAGCAGGTCATAGCGGCGCAGCTCGTGAGCGTCCAGGAAAGCCAAGGTGTTGTGCGCCATCTCCTCGACGGTGTTGGGTGTGGTGCCGGTCGAGCCGCCGACGCCGGCGAGATCGACGAGGATCACCTCCCGCTCGGCGGCGAGCGCATCGACGAACGCGGGATCCCAGTTGTCGAGCGTTGCTCGGAAGTGCACCAGGCACAGCAGCGGCACGTTGCTCGCGCTGGGCGTGCCGAAGCGGCGGTAGCGGTAGGTGACGCCGTCAGCGGCCTCGACGTGCAGGTTGGGCGTGGTGATCTGGCTGTGAGCGGATCGAGTGGACATGGCATGGTCCTTTCCCTGTGGCAGGCTGAAGTGGGCGGAGCACTTGTGATCAGTCGCGCGGGCCGATCCGCTCGCCCATGTTCAGTTCCAGGTCGAGGATCACCTCGGGACTCAACGTCGCTCCTCGCCGGATGCGGTCTTGGACGAGTTCCCGCATGAACAGGTGGGTGAAGCGCTCGTGCGTCGTCGCCAAGTTCTCCGGGCCGGCCGCGGGGACCTCCTGGTTGAGGATCTCCTTGACCGCGCGGAGTGCTTCGGCGTCGAACGAGGCGATCCGCCGGGCGAAACGTTCGACGAACGCGTCGAGTTCGGCGTCTGGGACCGCGCGGTTCACCCAGCCGTAGCGCTCGGCGGTGTCCGCGTCGTAGTCCTCGCCGGAGGCGATGATCTCCAGCGCACGGGCCCGGCCGACCAGCCGCCACAGGCGCTCGATCCCGCCGCAGCCGGGAATGATCCCCGAACCGATCTCCAGTTGGCCCAGGAGCGCGGTCTCGCGGCTGGCGAACCGGATGTCGAGTGCTGTCAGGAACTCGTTGCCGATACCGCGGGCCCGCCCGCGGATGGCGCCGACGGTGATGAACCGGGCCCGGCGGAGACGCTCGACGATGTCGAACCAGACTGCCATCCCGGGGCCGAACTCACTGAACCGGCCCAGATCGAGGTGCGCCATGAAGAAGTCGGCTAGCGCGCTGTCGAACACCACGACCTTCACGTCGGGGTCCGCGTCGAGCCGGTCGAGGATCGCGGCCAGCCGCGACTCCACCTCCGGGTCGTAGAGGTTGATGGGGGGATTGTCGAACGTCACCCGCCAGTAGGCAGAGCTGAGACGCTCGGCACGGGCGGGCGCATGGGCATCGTCCACAGTGTTCTCGGGCATGAGGGAGTTCCTGTTTCTGAGGCTTGCGGTCCGGGAGACTGCCGAATGGCGACGTGGGGAGAAGGTTTCGGCCGACCGCGCCAAGCTAGCCGAGCGAAGAACCGATCCCCAGGTAAAGACGAGTCAACAACCGATAGAAGTGCGCCATCCACATGCGGAGGTCTCGCGGGCCTCGATGGGCACCGGCGACCAGTCAGCCCTTGTTCAGCGGCCGATGACTGGTGGCCGGTTCCACCGCGGGACGACATTCGCTCACGAAAGGGACGGTCGTGAAGCGCCGTGTCGGTATCAGATCTGCGCCCTGCCGCCATCGACGAAAAGTTCGATGCCCGTGACGAAGCTCGAGTCGTCCGAGGCCAGGAACAACGCCGCTCGGGCGACCTCGTCGGACTCGCCCATGCGCCCCATGGGAATGGTGGCGGTGATCTTCTCGATGGCGTCTCGCGGTTGCTCGCCCACCAGGGAAGTGACGACCGGACCGGGACTGAGCACGTTGGACCGGATACGGCGGTCCTTCAGTTCGGACGTCCAGCCGCGCACGAAGTTCCGAACGGCGGCCTTGCTCGCGCCGTAGACCGCGAACGCGGGGGTGCCCTTGACGCTCGCGACAGAGCCGGTGAGGATGATGGAGCCGCCTGCGTTCAGCAGCGGCAGCGCCTTCTGCACCGTGAAGAGCACCCCCTTCACATTGACGTCGAATATCCGGTCGAAGTGACTCTCCGAGACGTCTGCCAGTGGGGACATCTCCGCCACGCCGGCGTTGGCGAAGACGATGTCGATCGGCCCGCGCGCCCCGACGGTCTCGTAGAGTCGGTCAAGATCAGCCAGGTTGGCGACGTCACCCTGTATGCCGGAGACGTTCGTGCCGATCTGCTCCACGGCGTCGTCGAGTTGTTCCTTGTGACGCCCCGTGATGAAGACATACGCGCCTTCCGCGACGAAGAGCTTTGCCGTGGCGAGCCCGATCCCGGCTGTGCCTCCGGTGATGACCGCCACTTTACCCTGCAACTTGCCCATGATCACTGCCCACAATCTTGGTGCCTCAGGTAAAAGCCACCGTCGCGTCGAGGAAGCGTGCGACGTGCGTGGCGAACAGGTCGGGGTACTGGAACAACGCGCCGTGGCCGGCGTCCGGATAGATGATGAGCTGGGCGTTGGGGATGTGCTGGGCGAGGGTGTGGGAGTTGACGGTCGGCACCATGATGTCGTGCTTTCCGTTGACCACCAGGGTCGGCTGGGTGATCGTCGCGAGGTCGGCGAAGGGCTCGCCGTGCGCGTGTTTCCAGTCGATGATTGCCGCCGCCTGAGCCAGCATGGTCTGTCGGGAGGTCGGCGGGTCGACGTCGACGGCGCGCTGGTGGCAGCGCCGCCAGAACCTCTCGCCGGCGGCCTGACTCGTGGCCGACGGAGCGAAGAACAGGAATTGGAAGTCCTCAAAGGACAGGACCTCGTGCCTGGTGGCCACCGTATTCACGTCGGGGTGGCGGTCCGTGTCGTCGCCGGCACGCGGTTTGGTGCCGGCAAGGACCAGCCTCCGTACCAGGTCGCGGTGGCCGAGGGTGAGGGCCTGCGCGACGTAGCCGCCGATCGAGAAGCCGAGAACGTCGGCCTGGGCGAGGTCCAGCGCGCGGATGAACGTCGCCGCGTCTTCGGCCTGTGCTTCGACGGTGCCTGGTGTCTCGCCGCTGGTGCCGGCCACTCCCCTGTTGTCGAACAGGATGACGGGACGGTTCTCGGCCAGCACGTCGGTGACCGCCGGATCCCAATGGTCCATGCCGCCGCGGAAGTGTTGCAGGAACACCAGCGGTGTCCCCGTCTCGGCTCCGAAGCGCCGGTAGGCGTACCGAATCCCGTTCGCCGTGACGAACTGCGTCGGCACTGTCACGTGGGAATACCGCGACGTGGCGGCTGTCCTGCTCGTCACACCCGACTCGCCTTCTGGCGGGCCTCGGTCGCGAGGTCGCCGGCCAGGAAGTGACTGATCTGAGCGGCCACGAGGGAGGGCTGCTCGATGTGTGGCCAGTGGCTGCACCCCTCGATCGCGGCCGTGGTCGTCTTCGTCGGGTCGAACCGAGCGGCGACCGCGGAAGCGGCGACGTCCGAGGTGATGATCGGGTCGTCGCTTCCGGTGACGATCAGCACCGGCTTGGCGAACCCGCTGGGCCGCTCGGCCGGGTGGCCGTTGTTCCACAAGTCCGCCGTCGCCCGCACCACCTCGGGGCGCGCCTTCGCGGCCACCGCGGCGATGCGCGCCAATTCGGCTTCGGGAGCCGCCGGCCCCGCCTGCTGACGCATGGCCTGGATCGCCGACGCGTCGGCGCCGGCCAACGATCGGAAGCTCTCGATGACCTCCTCGGGCAACCGGGTTCCGGCCATCGGAATGGGAGCTAGCAGCACCAGGCCCAGCGCCCGCTCCGGGCGCGCCTCGGCGGCCAGTTCGACCACGGGCGCCGCCATGCTGTGGCCCACGAGCACGAATGCCTTGTCCACCGCGTCGACGACGGCCAACAGGTCGGCGGCGAACCGGTCGAACGTGAACGGCCCGTGCGCCTGGGTGCGGTCGCCGAACCCCGCCAGATCCAACCGCACGGTCTCGAACCCGAGGGTCGACAGTTCCGCGATGACCGGGTTCCAGACGTGCAGGTCGTCGATCCAGCCGTGCATGAACACAACGGCACGGTCGCCCGCGCCGTCGCGGCGAAACACGATGTCGCTGTTCGGGATGGTCGCTGAGGTCGCCATGGGCGCTCCTTGCCTGAACTGCGGATGCCGACCCGGACGTGGCGTCGACGGGGAGCCGATCTTCATTCGACATAACCGTACGTCATTCGCCACTGTCGGACAAGGCGAGCGACGGCGTTGATCACCACGATGACCTACCTTGGCGAGACGCGATGTCACGCCAAGGAGTAGAGATTTGTGGCATGACCGTAACGCGTACGCCTATGCTGGCTGGCAAGGGCGGTGAGCCTGGGACGCACCGCGAACGGAGGCTCTCGACGTGACTGCGCGGATGAAGATCGCGATCCTCGACGACTACCAGAACGTCGCGACGAGCTTGGCCGACTGGGACTCGCTGGACGCCGAGACGGTGGTCTTCGCCAAGCCGTTCGCGGACGCCGGCGAGGTTGTCCGGCGTCTGGCCGGATTCGACGTGCTCGTGGCCATGCGGGAGCGCACTCCGTTCCCCGCCGAGGTGCTGGCGCGCCTGACCACCCTTCGACTCCTCGTGAGCACGGGCCCGGCCAACGCCGCCATTGACCTCAAGGCCGCACGCGAGCTCGGCATCACCGTGTGCGGAACCGGATACTTCTCCCACCCCACAGCCGAACACACCTGGGCGTTGATCCTCGGCGCCGCCCGGAATCTGCCCGACGAGGCGAGTTCGATGCGCGCCGGCGGCTGGCAGACCTCGATCGGTACGGGGCTGCACGGCAAAACCCTCGGCCTTCTTGGCCTGGGCCGACTCGGGTCTCAGGTGGCGCAGATCGGCCGGGCGTTCGGCATGACGCCGATCGCGTGGAGTCAGCGCCTCGCCGCCGACAAGGCGGCCGAACACGGCGTCCGAGCGGTGACCAGGGCTCAGCTTTTCAGCGAGAGCGACGTGCTGTCGATCCATCTCGTCCTGAGTGAGCGAACGCGCGGACTGGTCGGTGCGGCAGACCTGCGGTCGATGAAACCGACGGCAATCCTGGTGAACACCTCACGCGGCCCCATCGTCGACGAGGACGCGCTGTTCGAGATGTTGCGCGAGGGACGGATCCACCGGGCCGCGATCGACGTTTTCGACACCGAACCGCTGCCCGCCGGCCATCGGCTGCGCTCACTCCCCAACGCACTGCTCACCGGACATGTCGGGTACGTGACCCGCGAGCTGTACGAGACCTTCTATCGAGACGCCGTCGAAGACATCGCCGCCTTCCAGGCGGGGGCTCCCGTTCGGTTGATGGAATAGGAGACCAACTGTGCCAGGATTACCTGCCAGCCCGCCGCCGAGGAGGTTTGTTCGCGCATGACATGGTCCGCCACCGACCGATACGGTTTGGAGGCCGCACCCGGCGCCCTCGGCCTGGTGCAGGATCTGCTCAACACCGTGGCCGGCGGCGCTCCGCGCGAAGCGGACCTGTTGGCCGACCTGACCGCCGCCCGGGAATGGGCGGACAGCGCCGTTCGCCAGTGGTCCGCCGTCACCGCCCAACCCGCACCCCCGGTCGTCCTGGATGCCGACGGCCTGGCGGAACTGCGAGCCTTCCGAGACGACCTGCACCGGCTTACCAGGCAGCGTGCCGCCACGGAAGGTGGGGCCGAGGCCGTGAATCCCGTGCCCATCGTGCATGGCGCCGCCGCGGCGCTTCAGCTCGGCGAAGACGGCGCCGTCCGGTTGGAGGCGCGAGGCGCCAGTTGGCGGCGTCTGGCCTCACTGCTGCTCGCCACCGTCTACGAAGCCCAGCTGGCCGACACCTGCCGCCGCCTCAAGATCTGCCGCGACCCGCGGTGCGGCGTCGCCTTCTACGACCGCTCCCGCAACAACAACGGCGTCTGGCACGACGTCAAGACCTGTGGCAACGCCGCCAACGCCCGGGCCTACCGGGCCCGCAACCGAGCCCAGGTCGGCTGACCGGGCAGATCACCGCTCGTGCTTCATGCGTCCAGCCGGCGCCGTCCCGGGTCGACGAAGCACGACCATGTTCGCCACGAACGTCAGCGCGGCCTCGTCGTCCTGGTTCAGGGTGGTCATTCGGACCTTGATCAAGCCCCGATCGGGACGCGAGTGTGATGGGCGCACCTCGATCACCTCGCATTCGACGCGCAATTCGTCTCCGGGGCGCACCGGTCGGGGCCACCGAAATCCATCGGCGCCGGCGCCGATGTAGCCGCCGGCCGGTTTGAGTCCGGTCTCCATCAGCAGCCGCATCGACACGGCAGCGGTGTACCAGCCGCTGACGGTGAGCTCGCCGAAAAACGACTCGCGCGCCGCCGTCTCATCGAGATGGAAGGGCTGCGGATCGAACTCGGCGGCGAACGCGAGGGTGCTTTCCCCTTCGACGCGCAGCCGCCCTGAGCTGCACGTCTGTCCCACTTCGAAATCTTCCAGATAGCGTTCGCTCAGCTGATTCATGTTTCAACCCCGCTTCCGGCGAGCAGCTCGCGCGTGGTCGAGGGCGTGACGCCGGCGGCCGTGACGCGGACCAGCACCGTGGTCCCCGGGCGCGAGCATCGCGATCCTCCCATAAAGTCACTGACCTGTACGTCACATTGCACGTTACGGACAGGTCTGTAACTATGTCAAGGAGGAGGTGCGGCCATGGCGGAGGGGATCAGGCCCCGGCGGGGCGCCCCGCTGAAGAGCGAGGCGAGCGCCCGCGAGCGCATCCTCGCGACGGCGGACGAGTTGTTCTATCGCGAAGGCATCCACGCCACCGGGGTCGACACCGTGGTCGAGCGATCCGGTGTGTCGAAGACGAGCCTGTATCGGGTGTTTCGCTCCAAGGACGAGTTGATCGCCGCCTTCGCCACGGAGCGGGACCGCTCGTTCTGGGCGTGGTGGGATCGTGTTGAGGCGCAGCACGCCGCCGACCCGCGCGCGCTGCTCGAGGCGCTGCTGCTCGGCATCGCGAAGCGGATCGCACACTCGGCCTATCGGGGCTGTCCGTTCCTGAACCTGGCGACGGAGCTTCCCGACCCGGACCATCCCGGGCGGGTTGTCGCACGGGACAACAAGGACGAGATGCGCAAGAGGCTCGCGACCATCGTCGCCGGGCTCGGCGTCTCGGATCCCGACCGGGTCGCGTCTCAGATGGCGCTCCTCATCAACGGCGCAATGGTCACCGGCCTGCTGGCAGTGCCGGCAGATCTGGCGGACGAACTCATCGATGCCGCCACGAAGTTGTTGGTGTGAAGGCGATCCGTCGGTGTGACGGAGCCGTACGCCACTCACTCACGCCGCCGGCTCCGACTGCCAGGTCGTCGCTGGGCGTCGCGTATGGATCTTGGCGTAGGGAAATCCCAATCCAGTAAGGAGACAGTCATGCCGGCAAGGGGAAGCGCGGAGTGGAAGGGCGACGTCCCGACCGGATCGGGCACCTTCACCGCTGGTGACTCGATCACCGGTGGCTACACGTTCAAGTCGCGGTTCGAGGACGGGCCCGGGTCCAACCCGGAGCAGCTGATCGCGGCGGCGCACGCGGCGTGTTTCTCGATGGCCCTGTCCAACATCCTGGCCCAGGCGGGCAATCCGGCCGACTCGGTGCAGACCGACGCCGCGGTGACGCTGCGGCTGGTGGACGGTGCCCCGACGATCACCAAGATCGCCCTGGTGACCGTCGGCCGGGTGCCGGGGATCGACCAGGCCGCCTTCACCGAGTACGCCCTCGCCGCCAAGGCGGGCTGCCCGGTGAGCAAGGCGCTCGCCGCGGTG
>Ga0307511_10000175_pt1 | contig 63044 bp, 48 predicted proteins | sample 13_EM_MG_FD_200266 | JGI IMG/M metagenome (GOLD analysis project Ga0307511, IMG submission 200266) | Populus trichocarpa ectomycorrhiza microbial communities from riparian zone in the Pacific Northwest, United States - 13_EM | ecosystem: Host-associated > Plants > Roots > Unclassified | place... | reverse complement strand
CGAGTCGAGCAGGGTGGCGAAGACCCCGCCGTGCACGCTGCCGATGGGGTTGTAGTGCTCCTCCCCCGGTATCAGGGAGAACACCGCGCGCCCGTAGTCCACCTCGTCGACGGTGAAGTTCAGGGTGACGCCGACGGGTGCCGCGGGGAGCCGCCCGGCGATCACTTCGCGCAGGAATTCCAGACCCGTGGTCTTTCCTACGGCGGCTGCCGAGATCCCCGGATCCTGCCACTCGTACGTGCGCGCGGGAGCGGAAGGGACTGTCGAAGTGGCCACGAGGAAGCGGGCGCGCTACTCGCCGGGATCGGTGGTCGTCGCTCTTCATGTTCCGGAAGGGGCGTCGTAGGCGACTGACTTCGCTGTGACGCCGAATTCGGAGGTTGTACAGCGCAGCACCTCTCAGACACCCGGCACGGCAGGGCCTCGTGGCCGGCAGGCGGAGTCAGTCCATGGCGGAGTGCGGCAGCGGCTCGGGGACGGCGGACTGCCTCTTGGCGAGGTACTCCACCATGCGGTCCTCGATGTCGTCGAAACGGCAGCCGGGAACGCCCAGGCCGCGGAAGAGGGTGGCGCAGTAGGCGCTCGACAGGTACTGCGCGTCCCACGCGCCGTCGACCTTGACCCACTGGTAGGTGTGGTTGTGCATGTTGAGGAACTGCAGAGTGGCCAGTCTGGGATCGAGGGTGCGGAACGAACCGTCGTCCATCGCGGCGACGAGCAGGGTCTGGACGATCTCCTCGAACTCACGGCGCTGGTCGAGCAGTCGGATGCGGTTGGCTCCCCGCAGGTTCCGGTAGTCGTGCTCGTAGACCCAGACGTGGTCGAGCCGGGCGAGGGTGTTCTCCAGCAACGTCTGGGACAGCATGCGCAGCCGCAGCACCGGGTCCACGTCCTCCAGGGCGGCGATCCGGTGGGCGGAAGCCAACAAGGGGCGCATCACCCGGTCCTGGATCTCGACGAGGAGATTCTCCTTGGAGCCCATGTAGTAGTAGAGCGCGCCCCTGCCCAGACCGGCGACGTCGCTCACCTCGGCGATGCCGGTGGCGGCGTAACCCTTCTTCGCGAACAGCGCGGCCGCCTTGTCGATGATCTCTTGACGCCTGATCTCGAAGTCCGGCCCGTGCCCTGGTGATCTTGGCATGGCTCCACATTTTAGGGCCCCGGAGATCAGCGCGGGGGGCGGGGATCTTGAAGTCGTCGCAGGAGGAATCTGCAGGGCGATGACTGCTGCGGCGCCGGGTGGACAAGTATGCGGGCGATCCACCCTGATCGGGGAAGCCGATGACAGGCGTCCGCCTGACCGGCGGTCGGCCGAGGGTGAGGCCCTGGTGGACGAGAGGGACGCCCAGTCGGTCGAGAAGATCCTGAGGCACGCCCGCCGGCAGGCGGATGAGCCGCCTGCCGGGGGGGGGACCAAGGAGTGCTGACCCGCCGCTCGTGGAAGAGGATCACGTCGGCGGGCAGGTCCGGACCTCGCCGTGCGCCACGATGTGTACCGCGAGGCGCCGGCGGCACCGCACAGCACCTAGAAGCCGACGACCCAGCGCTGGGCGAGGGTGCCGTTGCACTGGTAGATCTGTACGGCCAATCCGTCGGTGCCTGCTCCCCCCGGCACATCGATGCAGAAGCCCGTGTCGCGGAATCCGACCCTGGACTCCAGTTTGACCACGTCCGGCAGCGTTGCCCCTGTGTTGATCTCGCTGTTGCTCGAGTGGCACTCGTCCTGGAGGACGCGTCCGCCGTTGAAGGCTCCGTCCCAGGCCCATACGCAGTAGCCGCTCAGCTGGTTTTCCAAGCGGTAGTGGTTGGTCGCGACCTGCAGGTACTGCCAGCCCTGCGCGATGCTGCCGTCGCAGGGCTTCTGGACGATCTTCGCGAACAGCGCCGTCGATGCGCCCTCCGGTTGGAGGCACAGGTTGTCGCCGACGTTCTTGACGGGGTGGAAGAGACCGGCCAACGGCTTGACGGATGTGGCCGACGCCGGTTGCGCGTCGGCCCCTGTCGTCGTCGCGGCCAGACAGGCGCCGGCCATCAGCAGTGTCGAGACAAGGCCGACTGTTCTTCTTCGCAAAGTCAGACGCATGATGTCGGGTGCTCCTTCGAGGTTGGACTCCGAGCCAGGAGCCGTGGACCCTCCACTCCTGGGCCCCCGGCATGGTTGTCGGTGTACACGTCAGAGCCTGAACTCTCGTAACACGCCTGTCGTTCGCTGTTCCGTTCAGCGGAACCACGTCACGCCCCGGTCGAATCCCCCTCGGGGTACAGCAGCTCAGTCGGCCCTCATATCGTTCTCGGCGTTTCTTTTCGCGAAGACGGACATGCGTAGTAGCTCATGGAGGGCGTCCTCGCCCGGCACGTCGCCGTCACCAACTCCCTTACCCCGTAGGAGATTGCGCGGAGTGGATCTTACGAGAGTCTGACGCGGCCCCCCGAGGCCTTCACCCGCCGCCGCACAGCGGCAACTCTGTTCCCACACACCGGTGGACACCGCCGCGGTGAAGGGAAAGCGGCCATCGCAGCGGGACATCCCGGGCACGTGACGAGCGTGCCCGGGACGCCGGGAACGAGGACCCCTACAGCGGAGCCGCACCGATCCAGCGCCGACAGGCGTCCGCGTCCACGTTGCCGCCGCACACGACGGTGACCACATGACGGTCGGCGAAGCGGTCACGGTCTTCGAGGATCGCCGCGATGCCGAGCGCGGCGGAAGGTTCGACGACGAGTCCGGCGTGGTCGAAGAGCATCCGCATACCAGTGATGATCGACTCCTCCCGGACCAGAACGGCGTCGTCGGCAACCAGGAGGAGGTCGTCCAGGACGGCCGGGATGGGAAACCGGCCCGCGACACCGTCGGCGATGGTGTCCGCCGAGTCGGTGGTGACGACCCGCCGCGCGCGCCACGAGAGCGTCAACGCCGGTGCGCCCAGCGGCTGGACGCAGATCACCTCGACCTCGGGCGCCAGGGACTTCAGCACATGCCCCACTCCGGTGGCCAGCGCCCCGCCGCCGAGGGCGATCAGCACGGCGTCGAATTGCCGTGCCGAGTCGACCAGTTCCAGGCCGATGGTCGCCGCGCCCTCGCAGGTCTCGATGTCCAGGCTGTCCTCGACCAGCCGGATGCCTTCGGACCGTGCGACGGCCGCCGCCCGCTCGCGGGCCAACTCGTGGTCGCCGTCGACCAGTTCCAGCCCGGCGCCCAACGCGCGGATGCGGTCGAGCTTGGCCGCGGTCGCGAAACGGGACGCCACCACGCTGACGTCGAGCCCCCGGCCGCGGCCGGACCACGCGAGGGCCTGGCCGAGGTTGCCCGCACTGGCGCACACGACGGCCCGCTCGCCGTTGCCGGCCAGCAGGCTCGCGACGAGCTCGGTGCCACGCGCCTTGAAGCTGCGGACCGGGTTCGCCGTTTCGAGCTTGATGCTCACCGCGCACCCGAGGCCGGGCTCCAGCGCCTCACAGCGGTACAGGGGGGTGTCGAGGAACATCGGATCGATCACCCGGCGGGCCATCCGGATCCGAGCGGTGTCGAGGCGTGTCTGCTGCACGACACGGCAGCGTAGCGCGGGCGCTCGGCGGCCGGTCTTCGCCGGACATCCACGTGGTGCACAACCCACCATGAGACTGAGACCATGTCTCAATGATGAGATATGATTTCGTCGCCGAGGTGAAATCTCTCGACAGTGAGGCAAGGGCGAAAGGTGTAGGCCATGGCGAACAGGCTGGATGGAAAGGTGGCCGTCGTCACCGGCGCCGCGAGCGGTATCGGCGCTGCTACGGCACGCGTCCTGGTGAGCGAGGGCGCCCGGGTGGTCCTGGGCGACATCAACGACGGTGCCCTGGACAAGCTGGTGGTGGAACTGGGCGACAGCGCGGTCGGGCTGCATGCCGACGTGAGCCGGGAGGAAGGGGTGCGGAGCCTGGTGCAGGCGGCGCTGGACTCCTTCGGGCGCCTCGACGTCCTGGACAACAACGCCGCGATCGAGATCCCCGAGGACACCGGCTCGTCAACCTCCAGCGACGAGGCATGGCAGCGCACCTTCGACGTCACCGTCATGGCCGCCGTCTGGGGTGCGCGGCACGCGATCCCGGCGATGCTGGCCGGCGACGGCGGAGGGTCGATCGTCCACATCTCGTCCGGCGCCGTCCGGTACGCCACCGCGACGAAGGCGGCCTACGCCACCTGCAAATCGGCGTTGGAGACGTTCTCCCTGTACATCGGCGCGCAGCACGGCGCGGACGGCATCCGGAGCAACGTCGTACGGCCCGGGTTCGTGCTGACCGAAGGTGTGCGGGAGATCTTCAACGAGGAGCAGCGGCAGCGGTTCGCGGACATGCTGGCGCTGGGGCGTGTGTGCCAACCCGAGGACGTCGCCGAGACGGTCGCCTTCCTGGCGTCGCCGGCCGCCGGATACGTCAACTGCGCGGTCCTCGACGTCGACGGGGGCGGGGCCAAGCCCATGATCTCCTGGTGAGGTCACACGCGTCCTGACCAGCGGCCGGCTGGAGGCGCGACGACGGACGAACGCCGGTGCGGGCGACCCACGAGGGGCTGCCCGCACCGGTTCGGGGTCGGCCGGAGGCGGACCCCGAAGGCGTCGATGAGGACGCCGACGGTGAGTGCGAAGCCGATCGTCTTGACGGTCGGGTCGTGGTCGAAGATGAACCCGCCGAAGACGACCGCCATGATGAGGGCCGCCGAGGTGACGACCCGGCCGCTGCGCCGCACCCCGTGCTCCACTGGGGCCCGCGCGTCCCCGTGGTGGTGGAAGTGCTCCCGCATCCGTCTGACCAGGAACACTTCGTAGTCCATCGCGAGGCCGAAGAGCACACCGATCAGCAGGACCGGCACGAAGCTCGCGATCGGGCCCACCGCCGGGATCTGGAACAGGTCGTCGAGGTGGCCCTTCTGGAAGACCCACACGACCGCGCCAAGACCGGCCGCGATGGACAGCAGGAAGCCGAGCACCGCCTTGAGAGGCACCAGGACCGAGCGGAAGGCCGGCATCAGCAGGAGCACCACGATGATCGTGACGAACAGCGGCAGCGCCGAGGCCGGCTTCGCCGACACGTCGATTCCGGCGGCGATGACGCCCGCGACGTAGGCCGTGCCGCCGATTTGCCGAACAGGGCGTCGTCGTAGCCGATGGTGCCGTCCTTCGAGACGGCGCCGGTCTTCGCGAGGTCGGCGAGGCTCCGCCCACAATGGCGTCAACGTCAACAATGTGGGCTGCGCACACATCACCGGTAGGCTGCCCTGTCGCTGCGCGAACTCGCCCGCGATCTCGCCGTCAGTCACAACGCGCTGAGCGGCTACGAACGGATGACCGACGTCATCTGGACGTCACAGGCCGACGCCGGGGAGTCGTCCGCAAGAAACTGGAGGCGGTGGTCCGCGCGTACGTGGGCTTCTGCATGGAGAACGCCGCGCTGCTCGGCCTGACGTACTCGATCAAACACGACCCGCAGGCGTCCGCAGACCTGCTGGAGGCAACCGGGCGCTGGTCCGAACTCATCGACCGGCTCATGCTTGAGGGGCAGCGCCAAGGGGAGGTGCGCGAGGGAGCTCTCGACAGCATCGGAATCCCGGTCTTCGCGACGCTCCACGGTTACGCCGACCTGGCCGCGACCGGCATGCTCACTCCGGAGGCCGCGGAACACGGTCTGGACGAGGTGATCGCGTTCATCCTGCGGGGCTGCGCACCGGACTCGCGGCCCTGACGGGACCTGGGTTCACGAAAACCCGGAGCCCGGCCGAGCTGTGCGGGGCCGGCCGGGCTCCACGACGTCCTGACACGGTCTCAGACGAACTGATCGCCCACCGCTCGAAGGTGTCTGCGCAGGATCTTGCCGTTCGCGTTGCGGGGCAGGGCGTCCATCCGTACGACGTCGTGCGGGACCTTGTACCAGGACAGCCGGGACTGGGCGAGGGCGATCAGTTCTGCGTCCAACGCGTCGCCGTCCGCTCCGTCGCCCGGCTCCTTCTCGGGGAAGGTCACCACGTAGGCGCGCAGACTCGTGTCCCCGGCGGGACGACGGACCGAGCTGACCGCCGCTTCGAGCACGCGGGGATGGCTCTCCAGAAGCCGTTCGACCTCGCCCGGCACCACATTCTGCCCGCCGATCACCTCCACGTCGTCCAGCCGACCGTGCACGTGGACGACACCGTCGTCGTCGATCGACGCCAGGTCCCCGGTCGGCCACCAGGTGTCCGTCACTTGATCGGGGCCCCGGCTCCCCCGGACCACACCCCGGGAGGCGTAGTCGACGTAGACGTGCAACTCGCCCTGCCGGCCCGCGGGCACCACCTGGCCGTCGGCATCGACGACGCGTACCGGCCGGCCGGGGACGGGCGGCCCGACCGCCGACGACGTGCTGCACGCGGCGGGGCGGCCCATGGAGATCACGCCGATCTCGGTGGCTCCGTAGTTGTTGATCAGCCGGTTCCCGAGGACCGGCACCAGTTGCTCGCGCAGCCGTGGCGAGAGAACCTCGCCGGCGCTCGACACCTCGCGGAGGCTTCCGAGCGTCTCCGCGTGGCCGGGTTCAAGGAGCATGCGGGCCAGGAAGCTCGGCTGTGCGAAGAGGTTCGTGACCTGGTGACGGTTGATCAGTTCGAACACCTCGGCCGGGGTCGCCCGGGTACGCGACAGGACGGCGGTCTGCCCCGTGGCGAGGGTGGTGAGCACCGAGAAGTGCAGCCCGCCCAGGAAGTACATGCGCGACACCGACAGGCCGACAGTCCTGAGGTCACCGTCCTGCTGGCCAGGGGGGCCGACGAAGTTGCCGTGGAGGAAGAAGCACAGCTTCGGGGCACCCGTCGTACCGGATGTGAAGACGGCCAGCGCCGGAGCGTCCCCACCCTCGGCGAAGTCCGGGTCCGGTTCGCCCGCGACCAGTGTCGAGACCTTGACGGCGGGGGCGAAGCCCGGCGCTTCCAACCGTCCCGCCGTCTCCGGGTCGATCACGGCGAGTGCGGGTTCCACCGTCTCGACGGCCCGCGTCAGATCCTCCCAGCTCATCTGGACGTTGACCGGGACGGCGACGAGACCGGCCTGCAGGGCGCCGAGCACGGACCAGACCATGTCCACACTGTCGGGCAGCGCCAGCAGGACGCGGTCGCCCCGGCAGAGTCCCGCCGACCGGTACCCCCGCGCGGCCCGCGCCGCACCGTCGAAGACCTCGGCGAAGGTCCAGGCGCGATCGTCGGCGAGGAAGGCGATCCGGTCCTCCCACCCTCTGAAACGGGCGAGTCGGGCCAGGTCCTGGGTTACGTTCCCGGGCATGGCTACGCACGCCCCTCTCCGGCGGCAGACGCCGCGGTCCTGTCGGGGATCTTCGGCGCCTTGTCCAGATGGATCCCGAACCAGGTACCGAGCGCCTGCCTCAGGCCTTCGTCGGTCACGATCCGCTCCCTGGTCCGCTCCCCGCCCCGTTCCACGATCAGGACCCTGTTCGCGAGAGTGACCTTTCCGTCCTCCCGGGGCTGGACACACATCAGCCGGTTCCTGAAGGGCGATTGGGGTGCGGTCTGGTACCACCACATGGAGGGAAGGCCGAATTCGATTTTCCGGGGTCTCATCTCCATCCGGTACAGCGGCGAACCGTCACGGAATACGTCGATGTCCCCTTCGGACGTCTCCGTGACAAGGTACGCACCGTGCGGGTCGTTCTGCGGTGTGCGCAGATCCAGCCGCATGGGCCATCGGCTGTGATTTCCCTGCCCCACGTCCACCAGCCACGAATGTCCGTCCGGTTCATCGGTCTCCACCCGGAGCGCCAGATGACCCACGGGACTGTCCAGTACCTCGCCCCGATAGATGTACCCGGCCAGCAGGGTGACGTGGAATCCGAGGGCCTCCAGCAACAGCGCGAAAGCCGAGTTCAGTTCGAAGCACCCGCCGCCGCGCCGTTCGCGCACGATCTTCCGGACCGCGTCCATGGAGTACGGGATCGGTTCCCCGAGAAGGAAGAAGAGATTCTCGAACGGAACGGACAGAACATGCCGTTCGTGAAGGTGGCACAGGGCTGCCGCGTCCACCCGTTCCGGCCTTTTGGCGCCTATGCGCTCCAGATAGGCGTCGATGAGTTCGTCGTCCACGGCACTCTCACTTCTCCAGGCAGAACTCGTTGATGGGATAGCCGACATGGCGGTCCTCGGCGGGCAGGTAACCCAACACACGGTCACCGGGCTTGAGTTCGGTGCTGTTCAGCACCGCCCCGCCCGGGCCGAGCACCCGGACGTGCCAGTCGTCCTGGAGAATGAGATTGACGGCGCGCCCGTCATCGGATTTCGCGTCGATGGAGATGAGCGGCCGGCTCTCGATCTTGACCCGTCCGACGGTGACGATTCGGGTCTGTCCCTTGACGTCCACGGCCATGACCTTGCTGCCGGACTTCAGCTCGCTGAGGTAATGGGTACGCCCGTCGCGGGAAAGCGTGTAGGAGTGAATGGCCCCCGCGTTGACCCGGAACGGCCGGGTCGGCATATAGGGAAGGGGATGCGTCTCGCTCACACAGAGGATCATTCCCTTGGAGTGCGAGCCGACCAGGATCCCCTCGTCCTCACGGAAGTGGCTGCACGTGTCGACACAGGCCCGCTCTCCCATGCCCACGTGCTCGGTGGCGACCACCGTGAGTTCGACCAGATCCAGGGGCTGGGTCACGACGGCGGAGGCCTGCTTGAGGGCGGTGGCGTCGCCCACGGCCTTCGGTGCCATCATCACGCCGTCGGAGCCGTGTTCGAGCACCCCGAAGATGATCTCCGCCTCCTCTACGTCCCCGGCGACGGTGATCAGACTGCCCTCGGCACCCGCCGCGGCCGCGATGACGATCTCCAGCGGAATCTTCGTGGGATCACGGAACAGCAGCAGGCTCCACTCCTCCGTGCGCGCCGACTGACAGGCGTCCTCAAGGGTCCGCGCGTCGACGATCTCCACGAACCGGCCGAACTCGACTCCCGGATACACCGCCGAGAGTTCCGCCGACGTCCCGTGCTCACGCGGATCGACGATCACCACGTCGGCCGCACCGAGATCGTCGGGAAGCTCCGCGAGTTCCTTGCCGTGCGGGAAGAAGATCTTCTTCACCGTGGGCGGCAGGTCGGCCAGGTCTGCCAGGGTGTCCGAGACGATGCCGTCCACCCGCTGGTGCACCGCCTCTTCGAGGACCGCCCGCTTGTCGGCGGCGGCGCGAATATCAAGCCACGTGAGCTTCATGATTTCCCATTTCTTTCGTGTAGAACTCCACCGGAGCGGGCGGAGGCACATCTCCGTGCACAAGGCGGGCCAGCTGACGCGTCGTGGCACCCGGGCTGTCGGACTCGAAGACGTTCCGGCCCATGGCGATTCCGGCCGCACCGCCCCGAAGCGCGGAATCGACGAATTCGAGCAGCGCCTTCTCGTTTCCGACGCGCGGGCCGCCGGCCACCAGAATCGGTACCGGGCAGGAGGCCGTCAGGCGCAGCATGTCCACATCGGATTCGAGGGCGTAGGTCTTGATGAGGTCGGCCCCGAGTTCGGCTGCGGCGGTCACCGCGGCGGAGACCAGTTCCGGATCACGGGGGTCGGTGACACGCGGTCCCCGCGGATACATCATCGCCATCAGCGGGATGTTCCAGCGGTCGCAGGCCTCTGCCACCACCGCCATATCGGCTATCTGCCGGGCCTCTTCGCGGGAACCGACATTCACATGCACGCTCACCGCGTCGGCGCCGAGACGCAGAGCCTCTTCGACGGTCGCGACCAAGCATTTCGCATCCGGGTCGGGAGCGTGCGCGGTGCTCGCGCTCAAATGCACGACGAGCGATATCTGCGTGAACCAGGCCGGATCCACGCGGCGGACGCTTCCCTTGTGCAGGACCACGGCATCGGCACCGTTCGTCGCCAACTGCCCGACCAACCGGTTCAGTCCGAAACCGCCGCCGGCCATCGGTCCATCCGTCAAAGGATGGTCCAGGGGAACCACCAGCATGCGTCGTGGATTACGCCGATACATCCGAAGCAGCCTCAATTTACGGGCACTTGAAGCGCCGTCGAACATCTGCATCTCGTCCATTCCCATACCAGTGCTTGGCCAACAGTCCGGTCCCCGGAAGCGAGCTCTTCGAGCGCCCCCTCTGTCGTTGACTACGGCCGCCGCCCGGGGGAGGTTCACTGCGTGATCGCACCGATTGAGCTGACGCCCCGGGGACTATTGATTGCTTCTGCGAACGGAAGGGCCACGTCTGGGGAAAGGCCGTGAGCACCCCGGCGACTTCGGATCCGGACGTGACAAAGCCGGTCACGGTGACGGCTACCGTGACCGGCTCGGAGGTCGGCGAGTCGAGGGAAGGTCACATGTTGATCATGTGTCCGGCCAGCCCGTGCACCGCTTCCTTCACCGCCTCGCCCAGGGTCGGGTGGGCGTGGACGTTGCGGGCGACCTCGTGGACGGTGAGGTCCCACTGCTGGGCCAGGGTCAGTTCGGGGAGGAGTTCGGTGACGTCGGGGCCGATGAGGTGGCCGCCGAGGAGTTCGCCGTACTTCGTGTCGCTGATCAGCTTCACGAAGCCGGTGGTGTCGCCGAGGCCGTGCGACTTGCCGTTCGCGGTGAACGGGAACTTCGCCACCTTGATGTCGTGGCCCAACTCCCGTGCCTGCGCCTCGGTGTAGCCGAAGCTGGCGATCTGCGGCTGGCAGTAGGTGGCGCGGGGGATCATCGCGTAGTCCAGCTCCATCGTCTCCGCGTCCGCGAGGGTCTCGGCGGCGATCACTCCCATCGCCTCGGCGGCGTGCGCGAGCATCAGCTTCGCGGTGACATCGCCGATGGCGTACAGGTGCGGGACGGAGGTGCGGCACCGGCCGTCGACGTCGATCGCGCCGCGCTCGGTGAGCCGTACGCCCGTGTTCTCCAGGCCGTAGCCGGTGACGTTCGGGGCGAAGCCGATGGCCTGGAGGACCTTGTCGGCCTCCAGGACCTGCTGGGTGCCGTCCTTGCCGGTGACCGTGACGCGGACCTGCGGGCCGGACTCGTCGATCGACTCGACGCGGGTGGAGGTGAGGACGTCGATACCCAACTTGCGGTACTGCTTGGCGAGTTCGGCGGAGACCTCGGCGTCCTCCAGGGGTGCCACCCGGTCCAGGAACTCGACGATCGTGACCTTCACGCCGTAGTTGTGCAGCACGTAGGCGAACTCGATGCCGATGGCGCCGGCGCCCGCGATGACGATGGACTGCGGGAGGTCGTCGGCGAGGATCTGCTCCTCGTACGTCACGACGCGCGCGCTGCGTTTGGTGCCGGGCAGCAGCCTCGGGGTGGCGCCGGTGGCGATGATGCAGTGCTCGAAGGCGATGGTGCGGGTCTCGCCGTCGTATCCGGCCACCTGGAGGGTGTGCGCGTCGAGGAACGTGCCGCGGCCGTCGATCTCCGTGATCTTGTTCTTCTTCATCAGGTAGTGGACGCCCTTGACCCGGCCGTCAGCGACCCGGCGGCTGCGGCGGAACGCCTCCCCGTAGTCGAAGGAGACCTCCCCCTCGACCTTGATGCCGAAGGTCTTCGCCTCGCGGGTGAAGATGTGCGCCAGTTCGGCGTTGCGCAGCAGCGCCTTGGTCGGGATGCAGCCCACGTTGAGGCAGACGCCGCCCCAGTACCTCTCCTCCACCACCGCGACCCGCTTGCCGAGTTGCGCGGCGCGGATGGCGGCGACATAGCCGCCGGGGCCCGCGCCGAGTACGACGACGTCGAACCGGTCGTCCTGCGAGTTCTGCTGGCTCATCGAAAGATCCTTTACCACGGGAAGGTCATGGTCGAGCATGCGTCTTCTGTAGATCCTCTAACAGTGTCCAGGATGCCCGGTCACCGGCGGACTACGAAGTCTTTGCGAACTCGCGGGGACTCCATGAACCGGCCCCCACCTGCGCGAAGTCCCCTTTGTCCGCTCCTGCTAGGCGGCGGTAATCCCGAGTTCACCGAGGTTCTCTTCCTCAGCGTTCTACGCGCGTGGTGTCATGCCCACGCTCACCACCCCCCACGTGGGCATCAACTCGACTAGGAGTCACGCATGTTGAGGACGTTCCTCAGCCGTGCCGGCGTCACCCTGGTGGCCGGCGCCGCCGTCTTCGTCACCGCCGTCCCCGCCGACGCGGCGACCTACACCGCGTTCGCCTTCTCGCAGACCACCAGCGAGCCGACGATCTACGACTTCATCAACTCGGCCACCTCCTCGCTCGACATGACCATGTACGAGCTGGAGGACACCACCGCCGTCAACGACCTGATAGCGCTGGAGAACAAGGGCGTCACCGTGCGGGTGGTCCTCGACCGCGCGCACCAGTCCGCCAACAGCTCGGCGTACACGGCGCTGACGAACGCGGGCGTCGGCGTGGTGTGGTCGCCGTCCAGCTTCGTGTACACCCACCAGAAGACGATCACCGTGGACGCCACCAAGTCCCTTGTCCTGACCGGCAATCTGACCTCGCAGTACTACACGACCGGCCGCGACTACGGCGTGTTCACCGACGACACCCGGGACGTCGCCGCGATCGAGAAGGTCTTCAACGCCGACTACGCCGGCACCTCGATCACGCCGACCGACGGCGACCACCTGCTCTGGTCCCCCACGGACTCCCGGAGCCGGCTGCTCACCGTGATCAACGCGGCCACCACGACGCTCGACGTCGAGGAACTGGAGTTCAGCGACAGCACGGTGGTCAACGCGATCGTGGCCAGGGCGAAGGCGGGCGTGACCGTGCGGGTGGTGCTGGAGACCCCGTCGAGCTACGCGAGCGAGGTGTCCGCGATCAAGGCGGCCGGCGGCACGGTCGTCGGGTACTCCGACCCGAACGGCTTCTACATCCACGCCAAGGCCATGGTCGCCGACTACGGTCTGTCCACCCAGGAGGTGGAGGCGGGCTCGATGAACATCAGCAGCAACTCCCTCTCCAACAACCGGGAGTTGGGCATCATCCTCACCGGCACGGGAGTGGCCCAGTCCGTGGCCACCACCATCGAGACCACCTTCAAGAGCGACTACGCCGGCGGTACGGCGGCCTAGTCCGCACCGGTCGACTCCGAGGTCGGGGGCCTCGGGGTCTGCCGGACGGCGCGGAGCGCCAGGGAGAGTTCGGTGATGCCGCGGGGGTCGGTCAGTGAGCGGCCGGTGCGTTCGGCGATCCGGCGCAGGCGGGTGCGCACGGTGTTGGGGTGGACGTACAGCACCTTGGCGGCCTCCTCGGCGGAGCCGCCGGAGTCGAACCAGGCCTCCAACGTGTCGAGCAGCAGGGTGCGTTCGTCGTCGGGGAGGGCCTCGACGGGGCCGAGGACCTGGGCGGCGACCCGGGCCATGACATCGGGTGCGCCCGCTGTGGCGACCGCGACCGGGGAGTCGTCGAAGACGGTGACGGCGGCGCTGCCCGCGTCGCCGCCGCGCAGCGCGACCTTGGCGAAGCGCAGCGCGTCGCCGGTGCGGCTGAGATCCTCGTAGGAGGGGCTCACCCCTACGCGCCGCTCCGCCTGTTCCCGCAGCACGTCGACGAGGTCGTCCAGGTCTCGCGGGGTGCGCAAGTGCACGATGCCCAGCTGGAGTTCGGGGCGCAGCCGCCAGGCGGACCGGATGCCGCGCCGGTTCAGGACGGCCGCGATGTCCGGCAGGGCCCGCCGGCCGATCCGCGGTACCTCCGCCGCGACCACGGTGAAGGGGCCCTTGTGCGGCACGTCCAGGACCTCGGCGGCGGACCATACGGCGTCGGCGTCCATGCTCCTCCCCTCCAGGAGCGCCTCCACCAGCGCCGAACGCTCCTGGTCGCCCGCGAGGAGCCGTTGGGCCACCGCGTCGTGGTATCCGGAGACCATGGCCTCGGTGATGCCGTCCTGGATCTCCCACATCGCGGAGGCCGCCGAGACCAGAATGTCGTTGCCCACCAAGGAGGTTGTGGTGGCCTCGTCGACCAGCGCCTCCCAGAAGTACCGCACGCCGACGCGGTAGGCCGTCATCACGCTGGGCAGCGGCACGTTCTGTGCGGCACGCCTGCGGCCGATGTCGGCGGCGGCCGCGGTGTCCAGGGGCATCTGTCCGGTGAACGCCTGGAGCGCGTTGCCGAGATGGATCCGGCAGGCGTCCTCCAGATCCTCCTCGGGCACCACGTCGTAGTGGTACGCCCGTGAGCCGGCGCGGATCCGTGCCGCCATCTCCTTCGTCAGCTCGTCGATGCGTTCGAGCAACGAGGTGGCCAGGGCGTTGATCTCCTTGTCGACCATGGTCCTCTCCGGCTCACCGTTCAAGGGATCCCTGATCCCACCGTACGCCGGACCGTTTCGGGTACTCACTGGTTCCGGCCTGCTCCTACATCGTCTCCAAGGCGGCGCGCAGGGCTGCGCGTGAGGTGATGCCGAGCTTGGGATACAGCCGGTGCAGATGGGAGCCGACCGTGCGGTGGGACAGGAACAGCCGCTCGCCGATCTGCCGGTTGGTCAGGCCCACGGCCGCCAGCTCGGCGATCTGCCGTTCCTGCACGGTCAGCGGGGCGGCCGGCGCGACGGGTCCGGTGGTGGTGGCCACACCGGTGGCGCGCAGTTCGTTGCGGGCCCGCTGCGCCATGGCCCGGGCGCCGATGCGGTCGAAGGTTTCGAGGGCGGCGCTCAGATACCGGCGGGCGCGGTGGTCTCGGGTGCGGCGCAGCCACTGTCCGTAGGCGAGCTGGACGCGTGCGTGTTCCCACGGCCACCGTGCCGCGTGGGGCAGGGACAGGGCCGCCTCGAACAGGGGCCCGGCCTCGGTCTCGTCGGCGGCCACGGCCTCGGCCCCGGCGCAGATCAGCGCGGTCCGGGGCGAGATGCGGTGCACGGACGCCCTCCGCGCGGCGGCGACATGGTCGCGTGCCTCGTCCGCGCGGCCGGTGCGGACGGCCGTCTCGACCAGGTCAAGGACCGTCCACCGGCGCGGGACTCCGAAGACCGGCGCGCCGGGTGGCTCGATCCGGCCGGCCTGGACGTGGGCCTCCTCGTAGTCGCCCTCGCCCATGGCGGCGAGGCGGCGGGCCGACCGGGCGTAGGCCTCGGTCACCTCGATGCCGCGAGGTGCCGCCCAGGTCGTGGTCTCCTCGCTGCGGGTCCGGGCGAGCTCGGCGTCGCCGCGCAGCCCCGCGCCGGACGCCAGCAGGACGCGGATCTGCCGCTCCCAGAAGTGGTAGCCGTGCGCCGCCGCCAGGTCCAGCCCCTGCTGTGCCAGGTTCTCGGCCTCGTCCCAGCGGCCGTGGACGTAGGAGTCGTGGCAGAGCAGCAGCAGCGCGGGCACGACCATGGCGATCGCACCGCCGTCGCGTTCGCGTTCGATCATGCGGAGGACCAGGTACCGGTGGTCCGACAGGGCATCCGTGGCGACCGCCGCGAAGGCCAGCGGGATGAGTTCCCAGGGTGCCGCGTCGGCGGGCAGCGCCGCGAAGGCGTCCGCGAGGCCCTTGCGCAGCGCGTCGGGGGCGTGGGTGGGGCCGACGTAGGCGTCGTAGCAGAGTCTGATCGGTGTCGCCGCGGTCGGTCCGCAGCGGGTCAGCGCGGCCTTGAGGAGGTGCCACGGCTCGGGGCGGAGGGTGTAGAGGCTGACGAGCAGCAGTGCGTAGAGGATGCCGTGGTGGTCCCAGTCGCCGTTCGTGGCGGTGACCGTGTCGTCCTCGACCGCGCGGGCCAGCAGGCGGTAGGCCGCGTCGACATCGCCCTCCTCGTTGGTGAGGAGATGGGCAGTGGCGGCGAAGACCAGTCCGGTCGGGGCGTCGGGGGCCTGCCCGGCATCGGCCAACAGCCTTGGTACGTCGTCGAGTTGACCGGTGAACGTGGCGAGGTAGGCGGCTTCGACCAGGCGCCGGGACCGGTCGCCGGGGTGCGGGCTGAGTTCACCGGCCCGCATGAGCGCGGACACGGCGACGGACGCTGCAACGCGCCGCGCCTCGGCACCGCCCGCCTCCCCCGGGCCGCAGGGCTCCGCCCCGCGCCGCCATGCGGACAGGGCCGCCTCGTCCAGCGCCCGGGCCACCGCCTCGTCCGGCCCGGTCGCGGACTCGGCCAGATGCCACGCCCGGCGCTCCGGTACGTCGGTCAGGGCGGCGGCGAGCGCCCCGTGCGCGCGACGGCGCTCACCGGGCGACGCCAGGTGCACGATCACGGCACGGGACAGTGGATGCCGGAACGACAGGTGTCCTACGTCCACCTGCAGCAGACCGGCGTCCCGCGCCGGACCGAGGACATCGCCACCGCTCGGGCACTCCGTCGCCTGCGCTGCGTTGCTGAGCGTGACCGGGTCGAGGGCGCCGACACCCACCGAGCCCTGCACAGCGCCCCCTGTCGCGGCAGGGCCGGCGACATCGATATCCGCCGAGTCCTCCCATGCCGCCTGCGCGGCCCTTCTGATCACAGCCGGGTCGAGCCCCGTGTCCAGCGCGGCCATGAGCAGCGCCGTCCTGGTCGGTGCGGGCAGCGCCTCCACGGCGGAGGCGAAGGCCGCCTCCAGTCGCCCCGACAGCGGCAGTCGCGCGGGCAGCGGGACCTGGCCCGAGCGCTGCGTGCCGGTCAACGCGCCTGGCAACTCCCGTAGCGCGAGCGGGTTTCCCGCGGCCTCGGCCAGTATCCGGCGGCGCACCGAGGGCCTCAGCCCGGGCCAGCGCGCGTCCAGCAGTTCCGCCGCCTCCCCCTCGGTCAGCGGCCCGATCTCCCGTACGGGCAGAGCGAGTTGGCCGCAGATGCCCCGTACCCCGGTCCGCAGGGTGGCAAGGAAGGCGATCGGGTGGTCGCTCATCCTGCGGACGACGAAACCGAGCGCGGTCGCGCTGGCGAGGTCGAGCCACGGCACATCGTCGGCGATCATCAACAACGGCCCCTCCACGGCGACTTCGCCGAGCAGGGCGAGTACCGCCGTCGAAGCGGCCAGCGGGTCCGGCGGCGGCCCCGGCGCGAGACCGAAGATCCGGTCGACGATGTCACGGTGGTGTCCGGCGAGCCGCCCGGTGTGCCGGCGCAGCGGATAGAGCATCTGGTGCAGCGCCGAGAAGTTCATCTCGCGCTCGAACTCCACGCCGGAGGCCCGCAGTACGCGCGTCCCGAGGTCCCCGGCCCGTGCTGCGGCGGCGTCGAGCAGCGCGGTCTTCCCCGCGCCGGGGTCTCCGCGCAGCAGCAGGCCTCGGCAGGCTCCCTCCCGCCCGGCCAACAGCGAGTCCAGCAGCTCCAGTTCGACCGTGCGCCCCACCAGGTCCGCTCCGGGCCGTGAGGTCACCGACTCCCCTCCGTCAAGTTGCTTGCCGAAAGAAATATAACGAGTCGGCGAGGAAGAATCCACGTACTGTCGCTCCACAGCAAGATCGTCGCCGATCGGGGCGGGGAGGTCGATGTTCCCGGCCACAGCGTTCGGCGCCGAGGGCAGTGGCCGCCCACACCGCCGCCCGGGCGCGGGACAGCGGGCCGTGGGTGCCAACACTGGCTGATACATATCCCGTTGAAGACGAAACCGGGGGTAGACGCCATGGACGGCCGCCGCTGCAGTCGGCGATAGCGGCGGCCGTCCGCGCGAGGACCCGCGGCTTCGCCACCACGAGGTCTTCGCGCGGGATCATTCCCTCCGTTGCCGGATGCGCAAGCGGATTCAACCGGTCCGGCGTGCATCTTCGAGGGTTCACGGGCAGACGCTGGATGGTTCATAGCGCTCCCCGGCCGTGCGGGCCTCGACCGTCACATCACAAGCCCGCGTCCGTTCACGCCCCGGTGCTCGGCCTGTACGCGAGCGGCCCGCTGAATGGGTGAAGCCCGGGTGTCCGGCCGACGCTGCGTCGTTGAGCGGGGTTTGGAAGCCTTCGGAAACTACCCGGCTACGGTTCTCGGCGGCCGGCTCGCAGGCGAGCCCCGGCCGACTCCCGAGGCCGACGAAGAAGACACCTCCGTCTGGTGCGCAACGGCGGGGGGCCGACGCACAGGCCAGCCGGGTACCGGTGGAGGGGAAACGTTCGCTCGCACCCTGGACAGTGCCTGCGGGCCTGCCTCCCCGTCGAACGCAGGACGTCGGATGCTGGCGGTGCGCACGGCGATGCTCGCACTGGCCACGATCACGATCGCCGCTGCCGCAGTATCGGTTGTCTGGACGGGCTGAGTCACCCCGGCCAGGTCGGGCGACGATCGCCTCCCCCTCGTTCCCGCGTTGGTCACTGCTTTGTGCCCAACGCCCGGTCCCTGGTTCGGCTGTGGTGGCTGGTGGTGGCTGGTGGTGGCTCACCACCGTGTTATCTGACAAGTACATGGCCCCGATCGGGGGAGGCATACTCACCCGATGCGGCTGCATCCGTAAGCGCTGGCGTACCACCGGCGTACTGGATGCGTTGCGACGGCATGGACCGCACATCTAGCACGACGGGGTGCCTCCTGCACCACAGGCCGGACGCCGAGCTCGCCGACGCGCACGAGGTGAACCCGCCGATCTACGCCGCCCTGGTCGCCGAGTGGTGGGTGAGGGGGCGCATAGTGCCTGGCCGGCACGACGCCCAGTGGGCCACCTTGGCCGCCCCGTCCACGACCGGACGCCTGACGGCATGGAGTCCGGAATCGGCACCGCGCGCCGGGAGCGCGTGACCGTCGCGCGGGCTGAGCAGTCCCCAGTGGCGCAGGTCGTCAGCCCGGCCTCCGGCCGGTGTCCGCAGGGCCCAGCCGGCGCAGGTAATGCGTACGGGCTCGGGCCTCGATGGCTGATGTTTGCGCGTCGCGGCGGTGGGACGAGGCGGGATTGAGCAGGGTGGCGAGTATCCCGGTGGCTTGCTGGAGTGCCACTTCCAGGGCTGCGGGGGTATGGAGGGTGCCGCTGCCGTCCGGCGGCACCAGCCAGCGCAGAGCACCGGTGGCCCGCTGAGGTGCAGGGACGGCGATCCAGGCGCCTTGGCTGGCGTAGCGAACACCATCGCCGACCCAGCGAGTGCGCGGATCCGGCGGCAGGAAGAAGCCCAGGCGGTGGGAGGCGAAGTCGGCGAGGGTGGGACCGGGTTCGTGCCGCGGGGCGCGCAGCAGCACGTCGAGGGCGAACAGGCCCAGCTCCTCCGGCACGCTCAGCACGTCCCAGAACCGGCCGGCAGCCAGCACCGCGGTGCCGGTATCCGAGCGCCATTCCCGCTTGCAGGCGCGGGGGTCGGTCGCGGCGGCGGCGAGCCATTCCACTGCTTGCCGGGCGTGGTTTCTCAACGGCGCTCCTCTGCGGGGGCAGCGTGCGGGGGGAGTGGAACCTTTGACAAGGCGCAAGATTGTGCGAATTTCCGGTGGTGTGACCGGATTCGCGGCTCTCATGGTGGTGCATATTTCTATGTGGCGGAAGGGGTGGCGCGCCATGGCGCTTTGCTGGCGCGGCCGACTGCCGGGCGCCGACGCGCACCGGCTTCCTGGAGAGGCAAACCCGTTGACGAAGTCCACGGTCCGAAGGTGGCTCACCCGTCTCCGCATGTGGAGGCGCCGTCGTGCCCGGTGTCGATGGCACGCTGCGGGCGACCCGCTGGCGTCGTTGGTCAAGGAGGCGCAGCGCCTCGACTACGGAGCAGGCCGGTTTGGCCGGTTAGATGACCACGATGGGTGGCCGTGAGCGCATCCGTACGCACCGACATGTCGGACGATCTTGAGCCCCGACAACTGCCCGCGACCAGCACGAGCACACGATCAACGACACACACCAGCCCTGTGACCAGCAACTTCAGGATGGTGGATCTTCACTCTGGTCCTGAGCCAGTCGATCGAGGTGTCCGGCAGCGCGCCGGTTCTGATCTCCTCGGCGGCCCGCCCCCGCGATCGTCGTTCCACAGGCCGTCCGACCTGGCTTCGCTGTGCGAGCCGCGCTGAGACTGGTTGAGGGCGGTGTCAGAACGGGACTTGGCGGCCCCGAAGCGCTTGCTGCTCTCTCGGTGCAAGGCTGTCTCGGTCCCACCGCGCCTACTGGGCAAGCACTCCAACGAGGGCGCGTCGCACCATCACCCCGCAACGATGCAGACAGAGGGCATGCCCCGCATTGACGAAGTGGCGTTGTTGGGGATGCATGGGACGGTCTTGGACTGGCCGTCCCACCAGCGTGTGCCCGCTCCGCAAGTAGTGACAGAGCCGGGCACGGGCCTGGTGGCGGCGCCGCCGTCGGGACCAGGTCACTGTGTGGGCGCTGGGTGCAGGAGGGCGGCGGGGTTGAGCTTTCTCGCCGACGGCGGCGCTGTCGAGGATGTCGTCGCCGCCACCGCATGGCGGTAGATCTCCTCGGCCTGTCCGACGCCGCATCCGAGTCCGTCATCGCGCGCCCACCGCCACCGGCACTCAACTCCCCATGGCCTCCTGCTCGCGTACCGGTGACTTAAGGCGAGCCGGTTGCCCGGAGCGACGGTATGTCCGACGCGGCGCTGTGGAGAGACATTCGTACGGCGTGGTGGATCAGCAGATGGCCCCACAACTCCTGCTCGACCCCCTCCGGCCAGCGGGACCTCAGGACGATGCGGGGCTCGCTGGTCAGATGTGCGCGCATGTCCTGCAGGCAGCGTCCGAGCATTCCGCGCTCGTGGTAGAGAGCGGCCAGTGCACGGGCCGGCGATGTCGTGTGGTCCAGCACCGTCGTCAGCAGTCGGCACGACTGCGCCCCGCCCAGGGCGGAGGCCGTGATCACCCTGGCGGCGAACCGCCCGGCCGCACGGCCGGCATCCCGATCCGCCACCGTGATCTCGGTGAGGTAGGAGCCGTCGGTCAGCGTTCGGCGTACGGGCAGCTGGGCTCGCGGATGCGCGCGCCACATGAGGTTGCGGCCCATCGCGCAGGTCGTGGGCCATCGATCCGTGAAGCAGTCGTCGACGAGGAGCAGATCGCCGCGCGTGAGGTCGGTGATCAGCCCGTCCACCAGCGCCGCGTCGGTGAGCGTGCGGGAGCCGAAGACCGCTCGCGCGATCGTTCCTGACGCCCAGTCGGTGAGGGCGGCCACGCGCACCTCGGGAAAGGCGTGCTGCGCCGGGCAGTTGCCGACAGGGGCGCCGAATCGTTCCCGGTTCTCGGCGGAGTCCGGGACACTGAAGACGGTGCTGTCGAGTCCGAGTGCCCGCCATCGGGCGCGGTCGTCACGCCGCCGCGGCTGCTGGGGCACGGACACGAGCGCGGATGGTGAACCCGCGACCGCCGCGAACAACGCGGCCAGGGGTTCGGCCCCGAGCTTGGCCCGGGCCCGTGAGATGGCCGCGGTCGTCGGCACCCACAGTGGCCCATTCGCGTGGCCCGCCCACGTCATGCCATGCGCCAGCAGTTGGGCCACCTCGCAGTAACTCTCCGCGGAGAAGAGGCACATGGCGAGCACGAAGTAGACCACCAGGCGGGCGGGAAGCACCCGGCTGCGCTGCTCGGTGCGGCCGCAGTCCGCGATCACCCGGTCCACCAGATGAGGCGGGAACGCGCGCACCAGCAGACCCACGGCGATCCGGTCGGACAGCCGGCCGTCCGGTGCCACCTTCCCCTGACCGGCTCGCGGCACTCCCTACCTCCCCAGAGGATTCCGGACGGAACCCTTAAGTCACCGGTATGAACTCGGCCCGAGTTGCCGCGCCTTGGGGTCGCGCCAAGCATGAAAGCGGGACGAGCCCGCGGGCATTCTGCCAAATGCCACAGGGGTATGCCGTAGCCATGTCGTACGACAAAAAGTTGTTGTACGGGCCGGACATCGTCCCGCGCGGTCGATACGACCACGCAGCCCTTGGAAAGGACCAGGCGAATGACGAATCGCGCATTGCTGGTCGGCCTCGACGTATATCCGAATCCGGCCAACAACCTGAACAGTTGCGTGAAGGACACCTACGCCTTTCGCGAGCTGCTCAACCAGTACGACTTCACGGACGCGGACGTGAGGTTCCTGCACAACGGCGATGCGAACCTGGCCAACGTCCGGGACGGACTCGACTGGCTCTTCGACGGCGCGCAGCCCGGCGACCGGAGGGTCTTCTTCGAGTCGTCGCACGGTTACCGCTACCTCAAGGACGGCGTCATGACAGAGGTGCTCTGCCTCTACGACGAATTCCTTGAGGACACCGAGCTGAGTCGACGCAGTCACACCATTCCGGAAGGCGTCCTCACCGTGGTGCTGGACTCCTGCCATTCCGGCGGAATGGACAAGTTGTTCGTCTTCGACGGAATGACTCAGATCGCCCGCACCAAGGTCTTCCACGCCGACCCGGAAATGGAGCGGCAGAAGGCTTTCGAGGTGAATTCCGGCGCCGACTCGATGGCACCGGTCAAGTTCTTCGGGCGGGCCTCGACCGCCAGCGCGAGTGTCGCGTCGAAGAACTTCGCGAAAGCCCTGTCCCTTGACCCCATGGCCAAGGACGCGGGCGAACCGGAGGTGGAGCTGAACGCGGTTCTCCTCACCGCGTGCCGCGCCGACGAGACCGCCGCGGCCGGCAGTTCCGCGACCAACGGTCTGTCGGCCTTCACCTTCGCCCTCACCGAACAGAGCGACATCACGTCGATCACGGTGAGCGCGCTGTGCGACCAGGTCGTCGGTCGGCTCCAGGGTCTGAACATGCGCCAGACGCCGACCGTCTTCGCGCCGTCGGACCAGCAGTACCTGCTCTCCGACACCTTCATCTCGGAACAGCCGGTCACCGAACCCACCGACTGGTGGGGCGAGTTGTTCGGCACGGCCGAGGAAGGAGCAGGCGCGGGCAAGTCCGGCGTGTTCGACATGAGCGCCGGATCCACCATCACGGAAACAAAGGAGTACACCGGGATGACCACTACAGCCCCCAGCATCCACACCACCATCGAATCCGTCCTGGGTTCCATCGCCAAGAACGCCGGCGGAGCGTCGAGCAACGGCGCCGCGACCCCGGCCAAGGCTCTCGGATACCTGGACGACGTGGCCGCGTGCGCGGCGAACCTCGTACCGGCCGTGGCCGCCGCGTCCCGGAACTCGAAGGCGCCGGTCGTACGCCCCGCCCTCAGCGACCCGGCACGGCTGCAGGACAAGAGCTTCTGGGACGACGTGATCGGCGTCGCCAACACGGTCGTCCATGTCGCGGGGCCGATCCTGAACGCGCTCCCCAAGGAGATGGTCACGCAGGGCTCGGGCCAGGCCGGCCAGAGCCTCGCCCAGCAGATCGCGCCCGAGCGGCTGCACAACAAGGACTTCTGGTCCAGCGCGTTCGGCGCCCTGGAGACGATCGTCCCGCAGTTGATCGACGTTGCGGCCGGCAAGGAGTTCAGCAAGGACCTCACGCTGACCGTCCCGCCCGAGTACGCCCAGCAGAAGGGCTGGTTCGACGACGTGATGAGTGTCGTCCAGGTGGCGGCCCCGATCGTGCTCGCGGCCCTCTGACCGTGCCCCGACGCCGGGGGCGGCACCACGCCGCCCCCGGCTCCATCCCTCTTCGGAGCGGCGGTGAACGCCATGATCGACGATTCCGAGGACCTCGACGACCGGGTCTACGGCCGGGCCGCCGCCGATCTGGCCGCCATGAACGAGCCCGACCTCTCGGACTTCGAGCCGAGCGAGGTGGACGAGGCCATGCTGCGGGCGTTCGAGACGTCGGGCCCCCGCACTGAGTGGCTCGACAACCTGCGCAGCCGTATCACTCGGAACAGCGGCTCCCAGACCCGCCTGGAGGACGCGGATCCCGACGAATTCCCCTTCCGGGTCAAGGAGTTCGCCGCCTCCTATCACCGACTGGTCAACACGTCCGGCGCCACGCAACTGCTGGTCATGGGCCCGTTCCAACCACCCTTCCAGTTCATGACGCCGGAAGCCGACACCCAGGGAGGGACCGGTGACAGCTGACGGCAACGCCCCACTGTCGGACATTGCACGGCGCTGGTCGGCAGGCGGAGACGACCTGCGCGACGTGACCTCGGCGCTTCGGGAACAGAATCTCGAAGTCGCCAATGAAATGGCCGAAATCGACCTCCGACGTGCACGACTCGCCGCCCACGGTACGGAACTCGAAGCCGTCATCGGCGAGGACGACTCCGTCTGGCTCAGTTTCCTCAGCAAAGGGCTGCAAGCGGCGCGCGCCGTAGGCCGAGTGGTGGCCATGCCGGCCCGGCAGCCCATTACTCCGGAAGGCACCGGAGTGCTTATATCCCCGCGTCTTCTGCTCACCAACCACCACGTCGTGCCCGACGCGGAACACGCGGCGAGTATGGGCGTCCAGCTGGGCTACGAATACGACGACGAGGGCGGCGAACGGCAATGCACCACCGTCCCGTTGGCTCCGGAGATCCTTTTCCTCACCGTGCCGGCGTCCGTTCTGGACTTCACGGTGGTCGCGCTCCCCGAGGAATTCGCGGAGGGCAACGGATACGTCCCGCTCATCGAAGAGGGCGGGAAGGTTCTGAAGGCCGAGGTGCTGAATGTCATCCACCATCCCGGGGGTGATCGAAAACGTGTGAGCATCCGTGACAACCGGCTGGTCTCCCAAGACGAGAAATGGCTGCGCTACACCAGCGACACCCGCCACGGATCCTCCGGCGCTCCTGTCTTCAACGACCAATGGGAGATGGTCGCCCTCCACCACGGCGGCGTACCGGCAACGGACGATCAGGGCAGAAAACTTACCCGCACGGGTGAGGTGTGGACGCCGGACATGGACGAGGAATCGGCCGCCTACCTGTGGAACGAGGGGGCGCGGGTGAGCCGTATCGTCCGCCGGCTGCGCCGGGCGGCACTGCCACCACCACAACAGGCCCTGCTGGACGAGGCGTTGAGCAAGGGAGCGAACACATGACCACGACGATGGTGTTCATCCACGGGCGCGGCCAGGAGTTCAAGAACCCCGACGAACTACGGCGCACCTGGCTCGCCGGCCTCACCGCCGGCCTGATCCGCGCGGGCAGGCCCGGCGGTGTCCTCGACACGATCCCGATTGCCTTTCCCTTCTACGGCAACGTCCTCTACGGCCTCACCGCCGACCTGGCCCGTGACCCGCTGGAGCTCGAATCGATACCCGACGGCGCCGACGAGCCCGCGCCGCTCCACCCGTACCTCCCGAAGGACGTGGGCAGTCTCGAACAGCACCTGCTGTACGACATGACTCGCGCGGCGGGCGCCGGACCGCAGGCCGGACCGGGAGGAGGCATCGAACTGGAAGGCATGGACCAGGTGTTGGCGGAGGCGGGCCGCAGGACACTGTCGTGGAACGTCACACGCCAGGCACTGCTGGCGCTGGCCCGCCATACCCACGTCGACCAGGACTACGTCAGCGAGCACCTCCGCGATGTCGCCGTCTATCTGACCCGCGGCCGCGAACAGATCCTGACCACCGTTCGGGAAGGCATTCCGGCGACCGGCTCCCTGGTCCTCGTCTCGCACAGCCTCGGCACCGTCGTGGCCTGCGACCTCCTGGAGGACACCGGCATCCGCGAACGCACCACGCTGTGGGTGACGGCAGGCTCGCCCCTCGGTCTGGAAGCCGTCCAGGGAAACCTACTGCGCCCGGGCCCGCATGCCATGAGCATCGACTGGCTGACGGCCTACGACCCGCAGGACATCGTCGCCCTGGGACACCCCCTCCCGACCAGCTCTCATCCTCCGGGGCAGCCCGCCTGGGGCGACGTACAGAACACCGCCGTCAACAACGGCGACAAGCCACACGCCATCGACCGTTACCTTGCCCACCCGGACGTCGCCCAGCGCATCGGCACGGCCGCGACCCGGTTGTGACCGAACCCAGCGCATCCAGTGCTCCGACCGCATGGGTTCGCCGGGTTGGTGGTTCTGGCGGTTGGATGTCCGGTGAGGTGTGATCCGACTGCTGGGGGTTGGTGGCTGAGCCTGTCCGTGTGCGCAGGTCGACCGACCACGAGGGGCAGAAGCTGGAGCAGATCGCGCGCCGGGGCGGCACCAGTTCGGTGTGGTATTTGCGGGCGACGATGCTGTTGACTTCGGCCGGCGGGAACCGGGTGCTGGTGATCGCGAAAACTGGTGCAGGCCGACGAGGACACCGTCCGGGATGTGATCCACCGGTTCAACGAGATCGGCCTGGCCTGCCTGGACCTCCCGCTGTTGCATCAGCCGCAACATTGTTGTGCTGGAGTCGGCATTGGGGCAACCCTGCAGGTCGTGGCGACAGCACACCGCTCCGCGCCCGACGTCGCGAACCGGCCGTTGCAGGAGGGGTGTTGCGTCAGATGAATAATCCGGAGAGCGCACGCATTGCGGCCGTACGGGCAGTCGATTGACCCAAGGAAGCGGCCCCGTCCCGCACTTACGCTGACGGGCGTTTCTCGTGAGCGACGGATCAAGGAGTGCCCGTGCCGTCTGGAATCAACGGGTTGGACATACGTCTCCCGAACGAGCAGGCCGTCCTCGCGCGGATGCGGGGGACCCAGGACCGGATCGCGGACGCGATCACCGCTTTCGCCGGGACCATGCAGTTCGTCTATCTCCACGCGGTGTGGTTCACGGTCTGGATCGTGTGCAACGAAGGGCTGTTCGGCCGTGGGGCGGTCTGGGACCCCTACCCCTTCGGGCTGCTCACGATGATCGTCAGCCTTGAGGCGATCTTTCTGTCCACCTTCGTGATGGTGAGCCAGAACCGTCAGGCGATGCGCGAGACGGTCCGCGCCGATCTCGACTTCGAGACCAATATCCGCTCGGAGGTGTGGGCGGCCCATATGGGCCGCGCCCTGAGCGTGGATGCCCAGCGGGTCGAGGAGGACGTACGGACGCTGCTGGCGCAGAACCGGGCGAAGATGAACGACGCTGAGCACACTCCGACCGCCGACCACCCGGCCGGCTGAAGCCGTCTACTCCAGGGTGGTCAACAGCGGGGCCAGCTCCCCGCGTGAGGTGATGCCGAGCTTGGGGAACGCCCGGTACAGATGCGCGGCGACCGTGCGGTGGGAGAGATAGAGCCGTTCCGCGATCTCCCGGTTGGAGAGGCCCTCCGCGGCCAGCAGGGCGATCTGTCTTTCCTGGGGCGACAGCAGGTCGGCGGCGGACGGCAGCGGGTCACCGGCTCCCGGTGTCATGCCCTGGCCCGCCCAGTCGGAGGCTCCGACGAGTTCGAAGGCGGCCCGCGCGGAGAGCAGCATCGTGCGGGACCGGGCGGCCTGCCGACGGCGTCGGAGCCACTGCCCGTAGGCGTGTTCCGTCCGGGCCTTGACCAGCGGCCAGCGCGAGAGGTCCTGCTCCAGAGCGGCCAGGTACAGTTCCTCGGCCGCCGAGTCGGGAGCCAACACGGCGCGGGCGCAGGGCAGTTGGACATGCAACAGCGGGGCGGGCGTCACCCGTGCCGCCTCCTCCGCCGAGGCGAGGACGCGTACGGCATCCGCCTGGTTGCCGGCGCGGTCCGCCGCCACGGCGAACGGCAGCACCGCGACGAAGCCCTGCCGGCGCAGGCTCTCGTGCGGCCGGTCGAGGAGCGGACCCAGCTCCTCGTACGCCGCCGCGTACCGCCCCTCGCCGAGCCGCGCCAGACCACGGGCCAGCCGGAGCGTCGGGGCGAGGTCGGCGCGCTGCCAGGCCGCCACCATGTCGGCCAACTCCTCGGCCCGTACGGCCTGTCCGCGCAGTGCGGCTGCGACCGCGTCCGTGCCGGCGAGTGCGGCGACCATGGCCGGTTGTCGCGTCTCGGCGACGATCTGCCGTGCCTCTTCGGTGAGTTGGGTCGCGCGGGGCCAGTCCCCGAGCAGCAGTTGGCCGGTGGCCTCGGCGAGGAGGGTTTCCGCGAGCAGGCCAAGTTGACCCTGTCGGCGCAGACTTGGTGCCGCCCGGCCGAACAGGTCGACCGCGCGGACCGGATCGCCGATCTCGTGCGCGGCCGTGCCGTGGAGCCGGAATCCGTCGGAGTCGGTGAGGCACCACGCCGTCTCCTTCGAGGGGAGCCCGTCGGCCACCGTCCTGCCGTGGCGTACGGGTTCGGTCAGTGCCAGAGCCGCCAGGTGGCGGGGGTCGTTCGTGGCGGGCAGCCGCTCGGCGGTCCGGTCGACGGCTGCCCTCAGGGCGGGGTCGTCGCCGGTCCGGTGGACGTGCAGTGCCGCGCTCAGCAACAGGTCGAGGGCCAGATCGGGATCGCCCGCCGACAACTCGGTCAGGTCGGGGGGTTGTCCCTGGGCCGGACCGGGCTGTGGCTCCGCGTCAGAGATCTCCCGCAGCCACCCCGCCTTCACCCGGTCCGCGCCGTTCAGCTCCTGGCGTTCCGCCGTGTCGATCAGGGAGTGGGCCAGTCGGACACGTCCGGCCCCGTGCGCGTGCTCGGCCGCGCCCAGCAACCGGTGTCCCCGGGTGACCGAGTCCGTGGTGAGCTGCGCCGACCGTTCCAGCGCCCATACGGCCGCGAGGGCTCCGTCCCGCCTCAGCAAGGAGGCGTGGGCGGCGGCCAGTTGGTCCGCGATCTCGTCGTCGGGGCCGTTGACGGACTGGGCGCGGTGCCAGGTGCGGCGGTCCGGGTGCTCGGTCAGCACCTGTGCCAGGGCCGCGTCGGCGGCCTGGCGGCGGGCCGGGGTCTCCGCCGCCAGCACCGCGAAGCGGATCACGGGATGCAGGAAGCGCAGGGTCGTCCGGTCGAGCCGGAGCAGCGACGCCGCGACCGCGCTGTCGAGGGCGTCCACGGCGACGGTGCGCCCGGCCAGCACGGATGCGGCAGCCAGAATCTCCGAGACCTCCCCGGCCCGGTCCACGGCCGCGACCAGCAGGGCGTCCCGGGTCAGGTCCGACAGCTCGCCGAGACCGGCCGCGAATGCCGTCGCCAGCGTGGCGTTCACCGGTAGATGCGCCCAGGATCCCGGTGGTCCCGCCGGGCTCCAGGCCGCGGGGAGTTCGACCAGCGCGAGCGGGTTGCCGAGCGCTTCCCCGAGGATCCGCTCCCGGACGGCCGGCGGCAGTGCGTCCGCGTGCCGGGCCAGGAGCCGGCGCGCCGAGGGCTCGTCCAGCACCGGCACGTCCAGTACGGGGACCCCCGGCAGGGTCCGTCCGCCGCGCAGTGCCCCGAGGACGACGATCGGGTTGTCGCTCGCCCTGCGGGCCATGAACGCCAGTACGTCCCGGGTGGGCCCGTCGAGTTCCCTCGCGTTGTCGGCGATCAGCACGGTGGGCTGCTCGGCGGCCCTGGCCGTGATCAGGTTGAACGCGGCCAGGGCGACCCGCGAGGTCTCGGGCAGCGGCCCGGAACCGGCGGCGAACGCCGCCCGCAGGATCTCGCCCTGACCCGCCGGCAGGGACTCCGCCGTGCCGAGCACCGGGCGCAGCAGCGCGCGCAGACCGTTGAAGGGCGTGTCGTCGGCGCCCCCGGTCACCTCCAGCAGCAGCTGTCCCGCCGCCCTGGCGCGTTCCGCCACGGCCCGCAGCAGCGCGGACTTGCCGACCCCCGGGCCGCCCTGCAGCACCAGGGCACCGCCGGCGTCGGGCAGCCTGCCGAGGAGTTCGTGCAGGGTCCTCAACTGCGGGTCACGGCCGAGCAGTTCGGCTTCGTTCATGTGCCCTCCAGCCGTCCAGGACACCTCATGTCTTCACCAGCGGGAGCGTAGGTGGTTTCCCGGCGGCGGGGCTTGGGTCATCCGACCGCGCCCGGAACTGTACGGCGACGGCACCGGCCCGCCCGTCCACCGTACGACGGCCGGGCCCGTCACACGTAGCCGCGCCGTTGCACCACGTTCAGGGCGAGGGCGCCCAGCGGGACGTTCAGCCAGAACGTGAGCAGCCGGTAGACGAGCACGGCCGAGGTGGCTGCCCCGGCCGGCACGCCGAGGGTGGTCAGTCCGGCGATGAGTCCGGCCTCCAGCGCCCCGAGGCCGCCGGGCACGGGGGCCGCGTTGGCGATCAGCCGGGCCGCCATGTACGCGGCGCCGACCTGGACGAAGGGGAGGTCGGCGCCCAGCGCGTGCAGGCTCATGGCGAGGCCGACGACCTGGATGAGCGGCAGGCCCAGGGCGCCGACGGTCCCCACGGCGATCTTGGCGGGTTCGGTCGCGATCCCCGCGACGGTCGAGCCGGCGGCCCGCAGGAACGGCCACACCTTCTCCCCCAGGAAGCGGCGGCCCGGCGGGGTGAAGGCGAGCAGTCCGCCGGCGGCGAGCACGAGGGCGACGGCCCACAGCAGCGGGCGGCCGGCGGACAGGTGCGGACGCACTCCGGCGTGACCGCGTCCCGCCGAGGTGAGGAAGACGGCGGCGACCACGGTGTTGGAGAGCGCTCCGGCCAGGCTCTGCAGCCCCACGGAGGCGGTGGCGGCTCCGGTCTCGATCCCCGTCTTCTGGAGGTAGCGCAGGTTGAGCGCCATGCCGCCGACGTTGCTCGGGGTGATCCGGTTGAGGAACGAACTGGCGAACTGCACCTGGTAGGTGGGGCCGAACGGCAGCCGCTCCGGGATGGTGCCCTGTTGCAGGAAGGTCGAGAACGTCTGCGAGAGGAAGGTGATCGGCAACACCGCGAGCACCCACCACCAGTTGGCGTCCCGCAGCGCGTCGAGGGCCGCGGGCGCGTTGGCCAACTGCGGCAGCACGAGGTGGAGTACGAGAAACGCGCCCGCAAGACCCAGGACGCTCTTCCAGGTGAAGCGCGCCAGCCGCGCGGGCTGAACTTCCTTGGCACCACTGGCCGTTGAGACCTGGGCGGCGAGATCGCGCAGCAGACCGGGCCGGCCGCCGGCCCGCAGCGTCCGCCGTCCGGCCTTCTCCCTGGCGGCCCGCGCGCGGGCCTGGTCGTAGCGGGCGACCGCGGTCCGCGCGGGTCCCATGAGCGCGAGGGGTTGCAGGTACGGCAGCGCGGTCGCGAGCAGTTCCGGTCCCAGGCCGGCCAGTGCGCAGGCGGTGGCGCGTTGCGCGCCGACCCGTATCGCGGTCGTGGCCAGCAGCTCCGCGAGGTCGCTGCCGAGCACCTCGGGCGGGGCGTTGAGCCGACCGCGCGCGAACGCGGTGAGCCGACTCTCGCCGTCCGGTGCGACGAGGACATGTTCCGGGCGCAACTCCCCATGTCCCAGGCGGTGTTCCTGGAGGCGGGCCACGGAGGTCCACACGCCGGTGAGGAGCGGGTCGGTCAACTCCTCGTCCCGCAGGGCGGACAGGGCACGGGCGTCGTCCGGTGCGGAGGTCGCCACGAGCGCGCCGCCCCCGGCCACCGGATAGGCCATCACCGGTTCGTCGGCCCGGGCGCCGGTGCGGGCCGCGAAGACCAGCATGAGCAGCTCGTGCTCGGCGGCCACGAGGGGTGTCGGGGCGGTCGTGTCTGCGGGGTGGCGCAGCAGTGTGCGCCGGGCGAGCCGGTGGAACAGATCGCGGTTGTGGTCCTCGGCGGCGAGCACCCGCACCGCCAGCCCGGAACCGGCAGGGGTGTCGGCCCGGTAGAGGGTCCCCTCCCCCGGCAGTTGCTCACGCGCGGGCAGCTCACGCAGCGTGGTGACCGAAATCCCGGACGCGGCAAGGGCGTCGGCGACCGCCTGCGCCGTCGGGCGGTCGGCGGGAGCACCGGCCAGCAGCAGTACGGCCGACCCGGCCGCGCCGCCCATGGCGAGTGCGGCGACGGCGTCCAGCGGCACGATCGCGGCGGTGGCCACACTCAACGCGGCGCAGGAAGAGGCCAGCGCCCACAGCGCCCTCCGCGGGCGCGCCCCCAGCCACGGCCCCGCCGCGACGACGGCCGCGGCGCAGGCCGCCAGGTACACGGCCGGGGGCCAGGTCGCGCGCAGCAGTCCGTCCCGCCCGTCCAGCACCTCCGGCCAGGTGTCCGGTCTCCCCCGCTCCAACGCCAGGTGCGTGAGCGACCACGCGCCCAGGGCGCCGAGCACCGCTGCGGGCAGGACCCGTAGCACCGGGTCGACCCGGTGCCGTACGCACCACACCACCACGGCCGCGACCGGCGCGAGGAGGGCGACGGCCTGCACCGTTCCCACCAGGCCGTCCCGCAGGGCAGGAGGCAGCGCGGTCGCCGAGTCGAGGAGTCCCTGCTGTGCGGCGCGGACGAAGTCGCGGGTCGCGACGGCCGGCAGGACGGCCGCCAGCAGTACGGCCAGGGACAGCGACAGCCGCCACAGATCGACCGACCGTCGAACGGTCCGAGGAGGCGGTGTGTCGATCACGGTGCTCACGTCGGCTCCTCGTCGACAGGCCGAAGGCCAGGGGTGCCGATGGTCCCACCGCAACTCGGGCGGCGCATCGGTCAGTTGGCTGCACCCCTTCATGTCACGGCGACCGGGGGGTATGGAAGTAGCGGATGCAGTCGTATGACAGATCGCGGCAGGGGGGCGCGACCCTAGCCTTCGTGGCGGACCATGGCCCCGGGCGATGACCGGGGCGACATTCGTATGGGGAAGGTGACCATGTTCAGTTCACCCAACGTGCTTCTCTCGCGCGGTCTGCTGGCCGTCGTCCTCGGTGTGGTCTCCGTCGCCTGGCCCGGCATCACGATCGGCGCGGTTGTCGTCCTCTTCGCCGTCTACGCGTTCATGATCGCGGCGACGGACGCCGCCCGTGCCTTCGCCAGTGACCGGGTGGGGCCCGTCCTCGGCTGGCTGCTGCTCGCCCTGCTCTCGCTGGCCGGCGGGGTGGTCGCCCTCGCCTGGCCCGGCATCACGGCTCTCGCGCTCACCATCTGGATCGCCGCGTGGGCCCTGACGACCGGCGCCATGGAGATCGGCCTGGCCTTCCAGCGCGGCGAGACCGCGGGGGAACGCACCTTGTTCCTGCTGACCGGCGCCGTGGCGATCGTGTTCGCGTTCTCGCTGTTCGTCCACCCGGACATCGGCGCGGTCTCCCTCGCCACGGTCTTCGGCCTGTTCAGCCTCGTCTACGGCGTCTCGGCGGTCTTCGCCTCGTTCGAGGAGCGGCGCCACCGCACCGGCGTGATCCGGCAGGCGTAAGGCAGTCGCCCAGGGGCCGCGGCCCTCAGTCGAACTTGTCGACCACCGTCTCGAACTGCCGCACCATGGCCGACAGTGACCGGCCGTCCAGATGGTCCATGACCCGCTTGCGGGCGCTGGCGAGGTGGACCGGATACGCGGCCTGAAGCCGTTTCATCCCGTCCGGGGTGAGCGTCGCCACGTTCCCCCGGGCGTCCCCTTCGTAGCGCCGTTTGACGACCTGGCCCCGGCTCTGCAGCGCGTCCACGACGCGGGTGATGCGGCTCGCCGACAGGGCGGTGGCCGAGGCCAGGTCCGCCATGCGGAGTTCCTGGTTCTCGGCCTCGGACAGGCTCATCAGGACGACGTACTCGGTGAGCGTCAGACCCGTGGCGCGCAGCAGATCGTCGTCCAGCGAGCGCGGCAGCGCGACGATGACACGCATCAGCGCGCGCCAGAAGCGCTCTTCCTGCGCGGTGAGGGGATCTTCGGCGGTCATCCTCGCAGGTTAGCGTGCCCAAGCAAGGAACCTCAACGGCGGCCCGCTACCCGTCCAGTCGCCGTACGTCCGTCACGCTGTAGGACATCGAGGCGCGGAAACCGGCGCCGGTGCGCACGGGAGCCAGGTCCGCCAGTTCCTCGCCCCGGGCGGCGAACAGGCGGATGTCTCCGGTGCCGGTCCACACGTCGGCGAGTCGCCGGTCGTCGAACTCGGCCATGACCAGCTCGTGCACGGCGGGTTTGCCGTACTCCCCGGCGGCCAGGCTCGGGAAGTGCCGCAGGTTGACCGTGGGCCGGGTGAAGAGGGCCGCCGGGTCGTCCGCCGGCTGCCCGAGGGTCACCGTGGCCTCGGCGAGGGTGTGCCCGGCCGCCGACATGGACGCACCGAACCGGCCGCCGGGCGCGAGCGTCGGCGAGGCGTTGCCGGGCGCCGCGAAGACGCGCGTCTGGTGGACCGCGCCCAGTTTCTTCGGGAAGCCCTGCACCCAACCGCGTGCCAGGGCAAGGTCGTTGTCGACGTAGATGTACGGGCACCACGAGACCGGCTCGTCCCGGTAGTGGGCGTCGACCAGCACCATGAACTCGCGGTACTGGCTGCGCACCGGGTCGAGGTACTCGTCGTGCTGCGCGGAGAACTGCCAGTCGATGAACAGCGCCACCGCGCGCCCGTCGGAGTCCGGGTCCGGTGTCAGCCCCTCGGGGAGTGTCGCCTCGGCGGCTGCCGGGTCGGCCCAGAACTCGACGCCGACGATGTCACCGGCGTAGTGCCAGGGCGGGGCGGGCGCGAGGTTCGCCTCCCCGCGCGGCGACAGCGGGTAGGTGTAGCCCTGGAGCATGGGTGCCTCCTCGACGGCGGGTGGAGCCGGAAGGACACCATGTTTCGCCGGGGGGAGCGGGTCCGGCTTGGGTCATGTGACTGCTTCGCCGTACGCGGACGTCTGTTCGCGGGAGTCGTGGCCCGCCCGGCACCGGTCCTGGAGCGGATCGGCCACGGCCCGCAGTTCCTCGGCCAGTCGGTCGACGAGGGCCGGGTCGAGCTGGTCCATGACGCGTCGGCGCGCGCTGGCCAGATGCGCCGGGTAGGCGCCGCGCAGCCGTTGCCGTCCCGCTTCGGTGAGTACGGCCATGCTCCCGCGGGCGTCCGTCGAGTGCGGTCGCTTGACCACAAGACCCTGGGCCCGGAGGGTCTCGACGAGGCGGGTGATGCGGCTCGCGGACAGGCCCGTGGCGGTGGCCAGGTCGCTCATGCGCAGGCCTGCGCCGTCCGCCTCCGACAGGTGCATCAGCACGGTGTACTGGGTGAGCGACAGACCCGTGGAGCGCAGCAGGTCCTCGTCGAGTGCCCGGGGCAGCGTCACCAGCAGTCTCTGCAGCGAGCGCCAGAGGCGTTCCTCGACACAGTTCAGCGGGGCGGAGACCGGGCTCGTGGGGTGCTGTTGCTCCGGCGTTTCCATGTCCTTCACCTTCCCGCCGTAGCTCCCCGTGAGAATACTGAACCACAGGAACTACTTGCTTGACAAAGCATTTCACATGGGTTGAAGATACTTGCCCAAGCAAGCACAACCGTCGCACGGGCCGCCCTGTGCGGCGCCGAGCGAGAGGCCAGCAGGGCATGAGCGTCTCCTTGCCCCCAGCCGGGACGTACGAGATCGACCCCGCGCGGTCGTCCGTCACCTTCACCACGCGGCACCTGTTCGGCCTGGGCAGGGTGAGCGGCACGTTCCAGGTGGAGTCGGGGCGCGTCACGATCGCGGAGCCGGTCACCCACTCGACCGCCCGGGCCGTCGTCGAAGCGCGCAGCTTCCACACGGGCACGGCCCGGCGTGACGACCATGTGCGCTCCCCCGCCTTCCTGCACGCGGAGCGCTGGCCCGAGATCAGGTTCGAGTCGACCAGGGTGGCCCGCGGCGAGGAGGGTGCCTGGGTCGTCAAGGGGCTCCTCACCGTCCGCGGACACCAGGCCCCGGTCGAGCTGACGGTGGACGCCCTCTCCGTCGAGAACGGCTCACTGCGGATCTCGGCCTCGACCTCCGTCGACCGCTACCGCCACGGACTCACCGCGTCGAAGGGGCTCGCCGCCCGTTGGCTGCGGCTCACCCTGACCACCATCGCCCATCCCGAACCGAGCACGGCGGCCCCCGCCGCCGAGGCCACGACGGCGCCCGCCGTCGAGCACGCAGCACAGCGAGAGGAAATCTCCATGTCACCCAAGATCGCAGTCATCTACTACTCGTCGACCGGCACCGTGCACGAGCTGGCCGAGGCGGTGGCCGAGGGCGCCCGCAAGGAGGGTGCGGAGGTACGGCTCCTGCGGGTGTCCGAGCTCGCGCCCGAGGAGGCCATCGCCGCCAACGACGCCTGGTCGGCGCATGCTTCGGCCACCAAGGACATACCGGTGGCGACCCCGGCCGACATCGAGTGGGCGGATGCCGTGATCTTCGGCAGCCCCACCCGGTTCGGCAATATCGCCAGCCAGTTGAAGCAGTTCATCGACACGCTCGGCGGGCTGTGGGCGCAGGGCAAGCTGGCCGACAAGGTCTACAGCGGCTTCACGGCCACGGCCACCGCGCACGGCGGCCAGGAGTCCACGCTGCTCGCCCTCTACAACTCCGTCCACCACTTCGGCGGCATCATCGTCACCCCGGGCTACACCGACCCGGTCAAGTTCGCCGACGGCAACCCCTACGGCACCAGCCACGTCAACGGCCAGGGAGCGCTCCCCGTCGACGACACCGCCCGCGCCGCCGCCGCGTACCAGGGCAAGCGCGTGGCCGCGGTCACCGCGCGGTTCAACAACGCGTAACAACACGGCAGTCGGGTGCCGGCGGCGGCCTCACGGCAGCCGTCGGCACCCTGTGCCGTGACACGGCCCTCCAGTCCTTCGGTCGGCGAGCCGCTCGCCGGCGAGAGCAGAGAAACCAGCCGGGAGAACCCAGATGACCACGAGCAACCCGCGCGACGAGACCGGGTCGTTGCGACCGGAGCTGGAAGGCGCCGCGTTCCAGGCGGACCCGTATGCGCTGCTGCACCGGTTGACGGAGTCCGCAGCCGCGCACCGCTGCGAACCTGCCGGTGCCCCACCGCAGTTGCTGATCACCGGATACGAGGCGGCCCGCCAAGTACTCACCGACCCGCGCGTGTCCAAGCGGAGCGAGCGCGCCGGCCTGGAACCGGGCTGGCTGATGAGCGGTGTGCGGGACGAGGTCGGGATCGACTACATGCTGACCGTGGACCCGCCCGACCACACCCGGCTGCGCAAACTGGTGACCCGCGCCTTCACACCCCAGCAGATCGAGGCGCTACGGCCCCGCACGCGCGAGATCTCCGAAGGCCTGGCCGACGCCGTACTGGCGGCGCGGACACCGGAGTTGGTCGACGGGTTCGCCGTCCGCGTCCCGATCGCCGTGATCTGTGAACTGCTCGGCGTACCGCTGAACGACTGGGACAGGTTCCGCTGGGCCTCGGAGCAGATCGTGTCCCCGGTCGCCGGATCGGACCGGGAGGAGGCCTACGTCTGGATGAGCGGGTACCTGGCCGAGCTGATCGCGGGCAAGCGGGCCGAGCCCGGACCGGACCTGCTGAGCGCGCTGGCCAACGACACCGTCGAAGACGCCCTCACCGACCCGGAGTTGGTCGGTATGGCCTTCCTCCTGCTGATCGCCGGGTACGAGACGACCGCCAACCTCATCGGTGCCGTCCTCCTCGGCCTCGCCCGACAGCCGGACCTGTTCGAGGCGCTGCGCGCCGATCCCGCGCTCGTGCCCACGGCGGTCGAGGAGTTCCTCCGCCTGGACGGGCCGGTGCTCACCGCGACCGAGCGCTTCGCCACCGAGGACATGGAGATCGGTGAAGTACCGGTGCGCCGGGGCGACATGCTGCTGGTGTCCCTCGCCGCGGCCAACCGCGACCCCGCCCGCTTCGAGGAGCCGGACTCCTTCCGCCTCGGACGCTCGGCCGGTCATATCGCCTTCGGGCACGGTGTCCACCACTGTCTGGGGGCACCCCTGGCGAGGATGGAGGCCGCGGTCGCGGTCACCGCGCTGCTGGAGCGTGTCGAGAGTCTGGAACTGGCCGTGGACGAGGCCGAGTTGGAGTGGTCTCCGGGCCTGCTGATGCACGGAGTACGGAGCCTTCCCGTCAAGGTCACGGCCTCCGGGAACGCCGACTCGCGCTGACGCACGGCGACTTCAGTCCTGGCGGCGGACCTCGATGAGCATCGCCTGCTCGGGGTTGAGGGCGGGCATCGGCAGCCCCGTGGTGGCCAGCACCGAGCCGGGCAGGGTGAGCCAGTCCTCCTGCGCGGCCGTCAGCCACGGGGGCGCCGCGACCTGGTGGAAGGAGGGCAGCCCGAGTTCGGTGCGCACCCGGAGCCGGTAGCGGGCAGCGGGCCTCAGGCCCGGCAGGGCCGTACGACCGGACTGCCCTTCAGGTGAAGTCGCCACTCGCGCCCAGGAGTACAGGGCCCTCGATCCGTCCTGGGCGACGACCCCGTGCAGTACGCGGGCCTCGTCCTCCAGGTCGGCGCGAACCGTACGGCCCGTGTGCAGCAGTGGGCGCAGTTCGCGGTAGAGGGCGCTCCAGGCGGTCAGTCCGGCCAGCTCCTCCTCGGAGCACCGCGCGAGGTCCTGCTCGATGCCCGCGTGGCCGAACAGGGCGGTGATCATGCGGAACGTGTCGGAGGTGACGCGCCCGGTGGTGTGGCTGCGGGCGGCGCCGACGTGGGTGCCGACGAGTTCGGGCGGGAGCAGTTGGACGGTCCAGTTCTGGATGGCCCGGCGTTCCACGGGGTCGTTGCAGTCCGAGGGCCACACCCGGTCGGTGCGGGCGAGCACGCCCAGGTCGATCCGGCCGCCGCCGCTGGCACAGCTCTCGATCTCCAGACCCGGGTGACGCTGTTTGACCGCGTCCAACAGTCGGTACAGCGCGGCAACTTGGGCGTGACCGGCGGGTCGGTCGTCCGGAGCGTGCACGGCTTCGTGGAGTTCGCGGTTGTGGTCCCACTTCAGATAGGCGATGTCGTAGCTGCCGACGAGTGCGTCGAGGGACTTCAGCAGGTAGTCGAAGACCTCGGGCCGGGCGAGGTCCAGGACATGCTGATGGCGGGCGGTCGGGCCGAGTCCTGCGGCGGGACCGAGGATCCAGTCGGGGTGGGCGCGGGCCAGCTGCGAGTCGGGGTTCACCATCTCCGGCTCTACCCAGAGTCCGAAGTCCATGCCCAGCGCCCGGACATGGTCGGCCAGCGGACTGAGCCCGTGCGGCCAGACGGTCGGATCGGCGAGCCAGTCGCCGAGCCCGGCCGTGTCGGCGCGGCGCCCGCTGAACCAGCCGTCGTCCAGCACGAACCGCTCGACTCCGACCGCGGCGGCCCGATCGGCCAGGGCCCGCAGTCGGTCCAGGTCGTGGTCGAAGTAGACGCCTTCCCAGCTGTTGAGCACCAAGGGGCGGGCGCCGCGCGGGTGTTGGGGTCGTGCGCGCAGGTGGCGGTGGAAGCGGTCGGCGATGCCGTCCAGGCCGTTCGCCGACCACCCGAAGTGGCAGCGGGGCGTGCGGTACGTGTCCCCGGGGGCGAGGCGGATCTCGCCCGCCCGGAGGAGTTCGCCGCCACCGAGAGCGGAGGCGTGTACGCCTGCTCCTTCCGGGAGTTGCTCGACCAGATACCGCTGGTCGCCGCTCCATGCCACGTGGACTGCCCATACTTCGCCGGTACGGAATCCGAAGCCGGGCACGCCCACGGACAGGAGGTACGGCGAGTCCACGCCGGGTTTGCCGCGTCGTACGTCGCGGACATGGGTGCCGTGGTGCAGTGGGCGGCGTTGCGGGGAGCGTTCGCGGCTCCACTTTCCGGTGAAGTCCAGGATCTCGGTGGCCCGGCGCGGCAGGGGCAGCAGGGTCAGGGCGCCGGAGAGGTCGTAGGGCGTCGTATCGGTGCCGGCCGGGCGGGAGAGGACGGCGTCGGCGGTGAGTATTCCGTGGGGGTCCAGGGTGTAGGTGAGGGTGATGTCCAGTCCCAACGCCGGGTCGGTCAGCTGGAGTTGGAGTTCGCCGCCGCCGTGGGGGTCCGTGCGGTGGGTGGCCCCGGTCAGGGTCGGTCGGGGTGCGGTGGCGGTGCCGGCGCGGTGGCCGTGGTGGGCCGGGGTGCCGGACCAGCCGTCCGCCTCGGTGGGCCAGACGGTGAAGCGGCGGGGGATGTCGGGGGCGTTGTTGAGGATCGCGGGTTCGGCGGTGAGGCTCAGGGCCGTCAGGTCCTCGGGAGTGAGGTCGCCCAGGTCGGCTCCCCAGTGCAGGACTCGGGGCACGGGTTCGGTGAGTTCCACGGTGAGGCAGGTGCCGGCCGCCCGCAGGCCGACAATGCGCGAGGGGGGTGTGGGCATGCGGTCTCTTTTCGGGGAGGGCGGCGGGATGCCGTGGCTCGGGGTCTTCGCAGGGGAGGAACTCCTCGACGGCGGCGGGGACTTGCGTGGGGATCCCCGCCGTACAAGCCCCGTCCCGCCTCAGTGCGCCGAAGGGGCGGCGGTCACTTCTGGGTGAGGATGCTCTTCGTCTTGGCCTGCATGTCGGCGAAGACGCTGTCGTTCTTCTGGCCGCCGAAGTAGGCCTCGATCAGCGGCTCGATCGCGTCCTGGAGGGCCGCGCCGTTGCGGAAGTCCGGCGAGGGGTAGAGCTCCTTGTTCTTGAGCATGTCGGTGAAGACCGTGAGGTCGACGCCCTGCGCCTTGAGTGCCTTGGCGGAGGCGTCCATCGAGGCGGGGATCGACGGGAAGAAGGTGCCGGTCGCCGACGCCTTGGTCTGGCAGGCCTCGGAGCCCATGTAGGAGACCCACTTCCAGGCCAGGTCCGGGTCCTTCGTGCCGGCCCAGATGGTGTTGCCGTTGGAGTTGCTGAAGACGGCGCGGGTCTTGCCGTCGGGGCCCAGGACCGTGGGGCCGATGCCGACCTTGATGTTGGGGATCTTGGCGAAGGTGGACGCCGTCCACGATCCGCCGGTCTCCATGGCGACCTTGCCCGAGGAGAGCAGGTCGACGTCGGACACCGTGTTGGTGAACGTGCCGAGCTTGGGTGCGTAGCCCTTCGCGACCAGGGTGCGGATCCAGTCCATGGTCTTCACCAGGCGTGGATCGTTGTAGTTCAACTCGGTAGGCCAGTTGGCCTTGTTGCCGAGCCGCCAGCCCGTCGTGGAGACGAAGGAGCTCCAGGTGGACTGGCCCAGGAAGTCCTTGGCGGCCAGCTGGCCGAAGCCGTAGGTCTTGATGTGCGCCTTGTCGAAGCCCGGCTGGTCACCGCGTCGGCCCTTGGTGTCGAGGGTGAGATGGGCGATCATCCTGCCGATCGTGCCACCGTCGTCGGGGTTCCAGTTCAGCTTCTGGACGTCGTCGGTGGAGTAGCCGGCCTTGGTGAGCATGTCGGTGTTGTAGTAGAGGCCGGTGGCGGCCCAGTCCAGGGGCAGGCCGTACTGGTGGCCGTCGGTGTACTTCCAGGAGTCGACGCCGACGGAGAAGCGTGACAGGTCGAACTTGTCCTTCTTGATGTAGTCGTCCAGCGGGAGCAGTTGGTGCTGGTCGGCGTACTGCGGGAAGAACTGGACGCTGTTCTGGAAGGCGTCGGGAGCCTTGCCGGCCACGAAGCCGGCCGTGAGCTTGGTGAAGTAGTCCACGACGTTGTACTGGGTGATCTTCACCTTGACGCCGGGGTTGGCCTTCTCGAAATCCGTGGCGCAGACCTTGTAGGCGGCGGCCTGCTTGTCGTCCCAGGTCCACCAGTTGAGGGTGGAGGAGCCGGAGCCGCTGCTCGAGCCCGAGGAGCAGGCGGAGACGAGGGCGGTCAGGGTGAGCGCGGCTCCCAGTGCCACGGCCTTGCGAACTCTCATGGTTCCTTCTTTCACTGATCACTTGAGGCCGGAGAAGCCGATGGAGTTGACGATGCGTTTGCCGAAGGCGATGAAGAGCAGCAGCATCGGCAGCGCCGCGATGAGGGCGGCGGCCATCAACCCGGCCCAGTCGGGGGCGGCTTGGGGTGAGGACTGCTTGAAGACGCCGAGGGCGAGGGTGAGGGGCTGGACGCTCTGGTCGTTGGCGATGAGCAGCGGCCAGAAGTAGTCGTTCCAGGCGTTGACGAACATCAGCAGCGAGACGGTGGCGATCGGCGCGGCCGACATCGGCAGGATGATCCGGAGGAAGATCCGCAGCGGGCCGGCGCCGTCGATGATGGCGGCTTCCTCGACCTCGGTGGACAGGCCGAGCATGAACTGCCGCAGGAAGAACAGCGCGAAGGCCTGGAAGAGCCCGCCGGGGAGGATGAGTCCGGCAAAGGTGTCGGTGAGTCCGAGGTCCTTGACCAGCACGAAGTTGGGCAGCAGCGTGAAGACGCTGGGCACCATCAGGGCGCTGATCAGGATGTTGAACACCAGGTCGCGGCCACGCCAGTGCAGCCGCGAGAACGCGTAGGCGGCGGCTGCCGACAGGAGCACGATGAGCGCCGTCTGCACGGACGCGTAGATCAGCGAGTTGCGCAGGTAGATCGCGATGTCGAGGGTGGCGCCCGAGCCGCCCTGGGCCTGCGCCTCGGCGGTGGTGGCGATGCCGAGGACGCGTTCGAAGGCGCCCCAGGTGAAGCCCACCGGCAGCGGCGAGGACGGGTTGGTGGCGAGCTGGTAGTTGTTCGACAGGGCGGTGCGCAGGATCCAGTAGAAGGGGAAGAGGGTGACGAGGACGATGCCGCCGAGGTAGGTCCAGGCCACGGCCCTGCCGGGCGAGAACCTGCGGGCGTGCTTCCGGGGCGGGCGACGCGGGAGCGCCGCCGGGCCGGGTGCGACGGTGACAGCCACGGGGCGGCCTCCTTCAGCTCAGGTCGGATTCATTGGCGCGGGCGAGCCGCAGTTGGGTGAAGGTGACCGTGATGAGCAGGGCGAACAGGGCCAGCGACATGGTGGCTGCGTAGCCGAAGTCGAACTGGCGGAAGGCCTTGCGGTAGATGTACATCTGCAGCACGTTCGAGGCGTTGGCCGGACCGCCCTCCGTGGTGACCTGCACGATGTCGAACACCTGGAACGAGTTGATCACTGTCAGGACGACCACCATGACGAGGATCGGCCGCAGCAGGGGCACGGTCAGCCGACGGAACATCTGGATCTCGCTCGCGCCGTCCACCCGGCCGGCCTCGTAGATGGTCGGCGGGATGGTCTGCAGGCCGGCGAAGATCAGCAGGGCGTAGTAGCCCATCCACTTCCAGACGCTGATCGCCGCGAGGGAGGGGATCGCCCATCCCCCGCTGCCGAAGAACAGGATGGAGTGCCCGGTCAGGTGCTTGAGGGCGATGTTGACGATGCCGAGGGTCGGGTCGAGCATCCACTGCCACACCAGGGCGGCGATGACGTTGGAGATCAGGAACGGCAGCAGGATCACTCCGCGCAGCGCCGACGACCGGGTCACCCGGTCCAGCACCACCGCCGTCACCAGCGAGATCAGGGTGCCGAGGACGACGGACAGCAGGACGAAGTAGCCGGTGACGAGCAGCGAGTGCCAGAAGACGTCGTCCCCGAACAGCTCCCGGAAGTTGGCCAGTCCGACCCATTTCGGCGGGCTCAGGACATGGAACTCGGTGAAGCTGAGGTAGATGCCGCGCAGGGTCGGATAGGCGTAGAAGGTCGCGAAGCCGAGCACGGCGGGCAGGATGAGCAGCAGAGCGACCGGCAGGTCCCGGCGGCGGGCCGCGGCCGACCTCGTGGCGGACGTGCGCCGCGCCTTCTTGGCCGGGCCCTTGCTCGGTGAGGTGGCCGTGGTGGCCGCCGCGCCCGGTTCACCGGACCGCGGTTTCACCGATGTCGCGTGGTTGCCCTGTGATGTGACCACCACAGCACCCTCCTTCGTACGGTACGAGCTGGTGGATCGGTGTGAATCGCTGGACGGGTGCGGGTGGGTGGATCAGACGGTGATCCTGTCGATGTCCGGCGCGTAGTCGGTCGCGTTGCCGAAGCCGATCGTGTTGTCCCCGGCCTTCAGCGGCACCGGGACGGTGAGGGACTGCGGGGTGCCCCAGGCGTTGTCGTTGGTGCCGGGCACGGGGATCTGGAGGGTGGTGGCCCCAACGGTCAGGTCGATGACGCGACTTGAGTCGGCGTCCACGTAGTCCAGCTTCAGCAGATACGTGCCGTCCTTCGGAGCACTGACGTGGGTGAAGGACACGACCCCGCCGCCGAGGTTGCCGATCTTCTTTCCGCCGGAACAGGCGTCGCAGCCGGCGACGACGGCGTTGCCGGTGAGGATGTTGCCGGGCGCCTCGGCCTCGTAGGCGGTGGGACCACCGGACGCGGGCGTGGTGACCTCAACGGCTTTGCTGGGAGCCGACGTTCGGCCCTTGGCGTCACGGGCCACGACGGTGAAGGTGTGGGCACCGGCCGCGCTCAGGCCGTTGACGGTCGCCGTGGTGCCGCTGCTGGTGGTCACCGGGTGGCCGTCGGCGTAGACGGTGTAGCGGGTGACGGGTGAGGCGCCGGTGTTCACCTTGTCCCAGGCCAGCGACACGCTCGTGGAGGTGGCGGCGGTGCCGTGGACGCCAAGCGGGGTGCCGGAGTCGGCGCCCTGCCGACTCGGTGTGAAGGTGAACAGCCGCGAGCCGTGCGGCGGCAGGCTCGCCATGAGGTGTCCGGAGACACGGCCGAGGTTCTTGTGCTGCCACAGGTCACGGACCGCTGCCGAGCCGCTGATGCCCAGATCGGCGAAGTCCGCGGTGACGTCGGCGGCCTCGGAGCCGAGGTTGAACAGCGCGACGGTGTAACTCCCGTCGGGATTACGGGCGTACCAGGTCTGCTGGCTCGTGGTCTGGCTGACCGGCTTCGCCGGATGACCCGCCTGGTCCAGGGCGATGACCTCGTCGTTGGTGAGCAGCTTCAGCCCGTACGAGTCGAGTTTGGTGAGGTCGTCGCCCGAGTAGAGGGGGGCCGACTCGATGGCCCACAGGGTGGCGTAGCTCTGCCGTTCGGCCTCGGTGAGGCCGTCCATGGCGCCGACGCCGACGTTCAGGGAGTCGAGGTTGTTCCAGTGCCCGGGTCCCGCGTCGTCGATCCACTGCACGACGTCGTTCCAGCGGACCTTCAGCGAGTTGTTCCACGTCACGAGCGTGTCGCAGTAGCACTCGACGTCGGTGTCGACCCGCCAGCCGTTGGAGTTGGCCTTCCAGGTCTCCGCCTGCGTGTGGCTCAGTGACCACGACAGGGTCAACTGGACGGGACGGCCGGTCCGTTGGAGCGCGGTGTGCCAAGCCTTCACGTCGGGCGTGTTGTCGTGGTCCGCGTCGCCCTGCCACGAACCGGGACCCACGCCGTCGACCTTCAGGAAGTCCACGCCCCAGCCGGCCAGTCGGTCGGCGAGGGAGTCGATGTACTTCTGTGCGCAGGGGTTGGTGAAGTCCATCCTGTACGCGGAGTTCCACCCGTTGGTCTTGCGCAGGTCGGGGTAGACGATGTCGGAGGTGGTGCAGCCGGGCGCGTTGTGGATCGGCGTCTTCCCGTCGCCGTACGCGACGGGGTCGAGGCCGACTGCCAGGTAGAGCCCGAACTTGAGGCCCTTGTGGTGGAGGTAGTCGCCCAGGGACTTCATGCCGCTCGGGAACGTGGTGGGGTTCGCCGTCGGCCGGGCGTACTGGTCGAAGCCGCTCGCCCAGCCGGCGTCCACGTTGATGTACTCGTAGCCGTGGGACTTGAGCTTCGAGGCGACCACGTCGGCCTGCTGCTTGACGTGCGCCTCGGTCAGCCAGCTCACCCCGCCGTAGCCGGGATAGCCGGTGGCCTCCAGGCTCCAACTGCTCCAGCCCATATAGGGTTTGGCGGCCGGCAGCGCCTGCTGACGGGCGGCGCTCGACTGCGCCGGGGCGGTGTCCGCGGTCGATGCGGCGGCCGGTGCCGCGAGCGACACCACGAGAGCGCCGGCGGCCAGGACCGGCAGGCGACGGAGGAGCCCGCCACGCGCACCGAATCTGTGCCGTACGAATGACGCGGGTCCTGCTCGACGAGCCATGTGTTTACTCCATCTCGGCGCGAAAAGGCACGGCGGGGCCCTGGGAAGGTCCGGAAGTGCCCCTGCACGGTCAGCCGCATGGGGAATTGGTGAGTGGGCGTTCGGATCCGCCCTCGTAGCCGTACGACGACGGCCGGTCGGGGAGGAAACCGGCCGCCACCTGCGTCGGTGGACGTCCCATCCACCTGTCGCGAGGTGCCGCGAATGTAGCCAGGCTTTTCTTCCAGCGTCAACATATTGCGCCGCGCGAATCATCGACATTCGTGGAAAGAATGGAGACGGATTCGGGCGATGAGTACGGAAGGCGGACCTCGATCAGCGCGATCCTTCTTCTATCTTCTTTTCCAATGGAAATGTATGGTCGCCGCATGACGCTCGCCGATCAGCCCCCTGCGGCCGCTCTGCTCTTCCAGACCCTTCTCGCCCACGGCCCGCTCACGCGCGCCGAGGTCGGGCGCCGTACCGGTCTGTCGCCCGGCGCGGTCACGAAGGTCGCCACTCCCCTGCTGACCGACGGCTGGATCACCGAGCTGGGCCGCTCCACCGAACGCACCCAGGGCCGGCCGGCCACACTCATGGCGGTGCGCGGCGAGCGCGCCCGCTTCGTGGGCGTGAAGATCACCGGTGACGAACTCATCGGTGTGCTGGCCGACCTGACCGCACGGACCCTGGCCACCGCCCGGTCCCCACTCGGTTCGCGTGACGTCGGTACGGTCGTCCTGGCCGTCGCCCGGCTCGTCGAGCAGCTGAACGCGAAGGCGAGACCGTACGCACCCGGTGCCCTGCACGGCATCGGCGTCACGATCTCCGGTGACGTCGACGGCCACACCGGGACCGTCCAGTACTCCCCGTTCCTCAACTGGCGCCGCGTGCCCCTCGCCCAACTGGTGCGGACCGCGACGGAGTTGCCGACCGTCATCGAGAACGACGTCCGCGCCCTGACCGTCGCCGAGCAGTGGTTCGGCGTGGGCGCCGGGCTCTCGTCCTTCGCCCTGGTCACGGTCGGCGCGGGTATCGGCTGCGGCATCTCCATCGGCGGCCGGGTCGTCTCCGGTGCCCACGGTGTCTCGGGCGAGGTCGGCCACCTGCCCGTGGGCGGCACGGACCGGGTGTGCACCTGCGGCAACACCGGCTGCGTGGAAGCCGTCGCCTCCACCCAGGCCATCATCGAGCAGGCCCGCCAGGCGACGGGCGACCCCGAGCTGACGATGGACGGCGCGGTCCGCCTGGCCCACGCCGGCAACGCCGACGTCCGTTCCGTCTTCGCCCGGGCCGGTCACGCCCTGGGCCTGGCGATCGCCTCCGTCGCCAACCTCATCGGCCCCGAACGCATCATCATCTCCGGTGAGGGCGTGGCCACTTACGACCTGTACGAGGACCAGATCCGCGCCACCTTCGCGGCCCGTGCCTTCGGCGCGGCGGCCGACTGCGACCTCGTCGTCAGGCCCCTCCCCTTCGAGGAATGGGCCCGCGGCGGCGCCGCCATAGCCGCCCAGCACGTCTTCGCCCCCGCCAAGTAGCCGGCGCTGCAAGCGACTTGGCCCCGTCCCGAAAGCGCACGCCATGCTGAAAGCCCTCACCGACCAGAGCATCCGCACTGTCCGCGTCCCACCCGGGCTGCTCCACTACGACCGTCCCGCCACCCGCTGGTTCGAAGCGCTGCCCATAGGCAACGGCCGCCTCGGCGGCATGATCCACGGCGGCACCGACCGCGAGCGGATCCAGCTCTCCGAGTCGACCGCGTGGTCGGGCGGCCCCTCCTCAACGGACCTCAACCCGACCGCCCGGCAGCAGCTCCCGCGCATCCGCGAACTCCTCTTCGCGGGAGACCACGCCGAGGCACAACGGCTCGCCGCCGAGCATCTCCCGGGCAGACCAAGCTCGTTCGGGACCAACCTGCCCCTGCCGGAAGTGCAACTCGCCTTTCCCGACGGGCCTTCGGCGCAGCACTACCGGCGGACACTGGACCTGGACACGGGCCTGGCCGAGGTGACGTACGAACAAGACGGCGTCCGTCTCACTCGCGAGGTGTTCGCCACCAACCCGCATGGCCTGATGGCGATCCGCCTCACCTCGGACCGTCCAGGCTCGCTCGCCTTCGCCCTCTCGATCCGCGACGGCATACTCCCCGGCGAGACGACCGCCACCGACACCTGCGTCACCTTCGACGGCCATGCGTACGAGAGCCTGCACAGCGACGGTCGGCAGGGCGTCGCGCTGGAGATCCGCGCCCACCTCCAAGCCGAGGGCGGCACCGTGCACCGCACGGGAGACACGCTCCGGCTGGAGGGCGCCGACAGCGCGGTGGTGTACGTCGTGGTCGGCACCGACTGGGCCGGAGCGGACCCGCGAAAGCGCGCGGAATCAGTGCTGTCCGTAGCCCTGGAGACCGGATACGAGGCTGTCCGGGCGGCACACATCGCGGACCACCAGTCACTGATGCGACGCGTCTCCCTGGACCTCGGATCGGCACCGCCCGACCTCGCGCCTCTCCCCACCGACACCCGCCGCGAAGGGCTCGCCTCCGGCAGGGCCGACAACGCGCTGATGGCCCTCTACTTCCAGTACGGCCGCTACCTCACGGTGGCCGGCTCCCGCTCCAACTCCCCTCTGCCACTTGCCCTTCAGGGCCTCTGGAACGACGGCCTGGCCAGCAGCGCGCCCTGGACGAACGACTTCCACCTGGACATGAACACCCAGCAGAACTACTGGGCCGCCGAACCGACCGACCTCGCCGAGTGCCAGGAGCCGCTGTTCGGTCTGCTGGAGAACCTGGCGGACCAAGGCCGGTCCACCGCAGGGCAGTTGTACGGCGCTCCGGGCTGGGTCGCGCACACGGTGACCAACGCGTGGGGGTACACGGCACCCGGTTCCGGCATCGGCTGGGGCATGAACGTGACCGGCGGGGCCTGGCTGGCCCTCCAGCTGTGGGAGCACTTCGAGTACGGCCGCGACGAGACGTTCCTCCGGGAGCGCGCGTACCCGGTCCTGCGCGGGGCCGCCGAGTTCCTGCTCGCCTACGCGGTCGAGGAGCCGGAGCACGGTCTGCTCGTCACCGGGCCGTCGGAGTCGCCGGAGAACTGGTATCTCGCGCCCGACGGCAGCCGGTGTTCCGTGTCCATGGGAGCCACCGCCGACCGGGTGTTCATGGAAGCGGTGCTGCGGATCTGCACGGAGAGTGCCGAACTGCTCGATGTCGACGCCGACTTGAGGACCAGGATCGCTGCCGCACGCCGCCGGCTGCCACCGTTCCGGATCGGGCGGCACGGGCAGTTGCAGGAGTGGCTGCACGATTACGAGGAGGCCGAACCGAGCCACCGGCACACCTCCCATCTCGGCGCGCTGTTCCCGGAGCGCCAGATCACCCCTCGCGACACCCCGGACCTCGCCCGTGCGGCCGAGGTCACGATCGCGCGCAGGCAGCAGGCCCCGGGCTGGGAGCAGACCGAGTGGGTCGAGGCCAACTTCACTGTCTATTTCGCCCGGCTGCTCGACGGCGAGGCGGCCCTCAAGCACCTCACCCGCCTGATCGCGGACACCAGCGAGGCGAACCTGATGACGTTCTCCGCCGGCGGGGTGGCAGGCGCGGCGCAGAACATCTACTCCTTCGACGGCAACGCCGGCGGCACGGCGGGTATCGCCGAGATGCTGCTCCAGTCCGACGGCCGGGACATAGAACTGCTGCCCGCACTGCCCGCCGCGTGGCCCGAAGGAAGTGTCTGCGGACTGCGCGCCCGTGGCGGTCTCACCGTGGACATCCGTTGGCAGGACGGGCAGTTGGAGGCCGCGCGGATCCGGGCGGCACGAGCCGCCGACGTCCGGGTGCGGTACGGCGCGGACCTCCTCGACGTGCGGCTCGCCGAGGGAGAGATGCTTGCCCTCGGCCTCCGCTGAGGGCAAGCGCCGATGACAGCGTCACTGCGCGATCTGACCGCCGTCGACGAGGAGGGTCTGTCCGGTCATCGCGGTGCCGTCGAGCGCCACAAAGGCCACGGCCGCCGCGATCTCCTCGGCCTCCAGCAGCCGGCCCATCGGGATCTGGTCGATCCACTGCGTCATCCGCCGGGGATCGTCCATCCCGACCGTGTCGAGGATGGGGGTGCGGGTCCGTCCCGGCGCGACGGCGTTGACCCTGACCCCGTACTGCGCCCACTCGACCGCCAGGGACCGCGCGAGCTGGGAGACACCGGCCTTCGCGACGTCGTAGGCGACGTGGTACTCGGGGTTGGAGCCGATGAAGGCGGCGATGGAGGAGATGTTCACGATCGACCCGGAACGTCGGCGCACGAAGTGCCGGCCGAACTCGCGGCAGGCCACGAAGGTGCCGGTCAGATCGACGTCGAGGACGCGGTGCCACACCTCGTCCGTCACGTCGAGGGCCGCGTCCTCGTGGGCGATACCGGCGTTGTTGACCAGGACGTCGACGCGGTCGAAGCGCCGTACGACCTCGTCCGCCGCCTCCGCGACGGCCCGGGGGTCGGCGACGTCGAGGGGCAGGAATTCGCCGCCGACCTCCTTGGCGACGGCGGTGCCGGTCCCGGTGTTGCGGTCGGTGACGACGACCCGTACGCCTCGGGCCGCGAGTGCCAGGGCGATGGCGCGCCCGATTCCCTGGCCCGCGCCGGTGACGACGGCCACGCGGTCGTCGGTCTGCTCGGTCATCTCGTTCCTTTCCTCGGTGGACGGTCGGGGTCCTACAGGGTCCTGGCCGAGCCCACCGCGGGGATCTGCCAGCGGACCCGGGCGGCCGGTTCGATCGCGGTGGAGGCGCCCGGGCCCTGCGGGCGCTCCATGAGCCCTTCGCGTACGACGCTGCGCTCGACGAAGGCCTCCTGCGTCCAGGGGATGAACTCGACGAGGGGCGGCACCTCCGACAGGACGGTGCCCACCAGGTGCTGGTGCACCTGCATCATGTCGCCCGCGTGCGGCGCCAGTCGCAGGCCCCGGGCCGCCGCGTATGCCGCGACCTGCAGGAACTCGGTGACGCCGCCGACCCGGGTGACGTCGGCCTGGACGACGCGGATGGCGTCGGCGGCCATGAAGGAGGCGAACTGGTGGTACGAGTAGATGCTTTCGCCGGCCGCCACGTCCAGCCGTGTCGCCGACTGGAGGCGGGTGTGGGCCTGGAGGTCGTCGGCGTGGAAGGGCTCCTCCACCCAGTCCATCGCCGCCTCCTCCAGGACCGGCATGATCTGGTTGGCGGTCGACAGGTCCCAGCGCTGGTTGGCGTCGCACATCAGAGTCACGTCGTCGCCGAGCGCCTTGCGGACCGCCCGGACGCGCCGGGCGTCCTCCCGCCAGTCGGACCGGCCCACCTTGATCTTCACCCGGGACCAGCCGTGGTCGACCAGCGAGGTGAGGTCCCGGACCAGTTCGGAGTCGCTGAGGTTGAGCCAGCCGCCGTCCGTGTTGTACGCCTCGACGCTCTCCTGGGTACCGCCCAACAGCCGCCACAGAGGCATGCCGGCCCGCTGCGCGGCGAGGTCCCACAGGGCGATGTCGACCATGGCCAGCGCCATGTGGACGACACCGGCCCGGCCGATCCAGTGCGTGGGCAGCCAGTACAGGCGTTTCCAGGTGCCGAGGATGTCCTCCGAGGAGGTGTCGAGCAGGGCGTCGGCATAGTAGGAGAGGATCACGTCGGAGAGGAGTTCGGGAGCGCAATGGACGCCGGAGATCCCGGTCCCGACCCGGCCGTCGGCGGTACGGATCTCGACCACGGGCACCGTCCAGTGCGCCATGGCGGCCGTGGAGTCGGCGATGGGCCGCTTCAGGGGCACGGCGAGTGCGTAGGTCTCCACGGAGGTGATCACGGCACCGTCGTCGCCGCGAAGGAGGTCCGCTCCGTGCGCGGACAGCAGCCCGCGGGCGGTGCCGAAAGAAGTCTGATCGGTCATTGTCCCAGTCGGCCATGGTCGCCGAAACTCGTCAACAGTGAAATACGAATACCGGTGATCCGCCGCGCAGATGACCGTAAGAAGAGGAGGTTCGGCCAATGACGCTCGAACTGGCCTGGTTGCGTACCTGGGTCGAGGTCGTGGATACCGGTGGCTTCACCAGAGCGGCGGACAAGTTGCATTTGTCGCAACCGCGCGTTTCGGCGCACATCGCGAATCTGGAACGCGAACTCGGTTGCCTGCTCATCGAACGACGTATCCGGCCGCTCACGCTCACCGACGACGGACGTGCGCTGCTGGCCCGGGCGCGGGCGGTTCTCGCGGCGGCGGACGAATTGGTCACCGCGCGCCAGACCGATCTGGGAAACATCACCGGAAGCGTCACCGTCGCGAGTTTCGCCAGCGCGAGTTCGGAGTTCCTGCCGGGAGTCATCACGTCCTTGCAGGAGAAGTATCCGCGGATCCGGGTGGCGGTCCTGGACGGGGACGTGGACTTCATCGAGGCGGCGCTGTCCGAGCGCCGGGTCTCGGTGGCCCTGCGCACGGTCCGGCCCGAGCCGCACGATCACGCCTTCACCATGCGGCCGTTGTGGCGGGAGCCCTATGTGATGCTCGCACCGACAGGTCATCCCCTGCTCAAGAAGAGCGAGGTCGAACTCACCGACTTCGCGAACCAGCGCGTCATCACCATCGGCGATCCGCTCGCCAACACGGTGGTCGGTTACGAGGCCGAGGTCGAGTTGAGCATCCAGAACCTGGTCTCTCCGAACGGAATCGTCTCGCATCAGCCGACCACGCTCGGCGCCATGGTGCGCGCCGGACACGGACTGGGCATCATCAACTATCTGGGCGCGGTGATGATTCTGCGCGAAGGAATGGAAATGCGCCCCATTCACCAACTCAACCGCTTTCGGGACGTGGGAATCTGGTGGCATTCGGAACGGCCGCTGGGCGCGGCCGCCCAGGCTTTCATCAGAGCGGTGCTGAGAGCGCCCAGACCTGAGGGCACAACAGCCATTCCACCGGTATGACATGGCCCGCTTCCATTCGCGGAACGAATACCCGACATCTGCTGTTCGGGCGTTGACGATCACGGGTGCCCGGGGCCAGGTTGAGGGAAAACGAACGGAGTCGCGATGGCCAGTGTCCGAACGTACGCAGATCTCGAAGTGGCGGTACGCAGTGAGACCTCGGACGTCGGTGAGGGACCGGTCTTCGATCCTCGCACCGGGCGTCTTCTCTGGGTCGACATCTACGGCCGCAAGGTGTTCGAGGACGATCTGTCCACCGGCCGGCAGACCGTCCGGGACGTCGGCACGATGGTCGGCGCGGTCGCGCCCCGCGCGGCGCACGACGGTTTCGCCGTCGCGGTGGCCGAAGGATTCGGCTACGTCACCGACAGCGGACTGACGCTCGTCGATCCCGTGCTGCCCGAACCGAACCTGCGCATGAACGACGGCAAGGTCGACTCCCGCGGCAGGTTCTGGGCCGGCAGCAACGACATGGAGTTCGCGCCCGGCCAGGGCAGACTGCACCGCTGGGACGGCGACGGTCCGAGCGTCGTCGTCGCGGACGGCCTCGTGCTGCCCAACGGGCTGGGCTGGAACGCCGAGGACACCGTCCTGTACCTGGCCGACAGCTACGCCAACCTCCTCTACCGCGCGGACTTCCACGCCGAGCCGGGCGAACTCGGCCGCCTGGAGGTGCTGACCAAGACCGAGGGAGTCGGCGTCCCCGACGGTCTCGCCGTCGACGCGGAGGGCTGCTTCTGGGTGGCCATGCACGGCGCACGCGAAGTGCGACGGTACGACCCGGCAGGGCGCGTCGTCGGACTGGTACCGGTGCCCGTGCTCCAGCCGACCAGTTGCGCCTTCGGTGCGGACGGCCGCCTGTACATCACCTCCGCGCGAAACGGCCTGTCCGCCGAGGAGTTGGCCAAGTCTCCGCTGTCCGGTTCCGTCTTCGTCGTCGAGACCGGAACGGCAGGAGTCCCTGTCCACCCGTTCCGGGCCTGACCCAGCTGCCGCCGGGGCGACGGGCATTCGTATTCCGGATGACCGACCACCGATAACCGTCTTTCCCCTGCGCGGTGTCGGGGCCCTACGGTCGATCACGTGAACAGTGAACGTCGTACCGCAGTGGAACCGGCGGCGACCGTCGGGCCGCTGGTGCCTCGCCCCGGCGTGGACGACACAGGCCTGCTGCTCGTCGCAGTGGCACGGGGCACGCTCCTCGAACTCTCCGACGGCACCGCACCGGCCGTCGAGGACATCCCCGCCGGGCACAAGGTCGCACTGCACGACATCCCGAAGGGTGCCCCCGTCCGCAAGTACGGCGAGGTCATCGGCGTGGCCCTCGCCGACATCCCGGCGGGAGGCCACGTCCACGTGCACAACCTGGGCATCGGCCACTGGGAAGAGCCGACCCCGCACCGGTCACCGACGCGCCCGCGACCGACCGGTGTCTCCCCCACCCGCGACCACTTCCTCGGCTACCGCAGGACCGACGGGCGAGCCGCCACCCGGAACTACGTCGTCGTGGTCCCGACCGTGAACTGCTCGGCCACCGTGGCCCGGATGATCGCCCAGCGGGCCGACGCCGTCCACAAGGGGACACCCGGCCTCGACGGGGTCATCGCGCTCCCGCACGACCTCGGCTGCGGAATGGCGGAGGGCACCCCCGGGGACGCCGTCCTGCGCCGCACACTGCGCGGCTACCTCGGCCACGCCAACGTCGCGGCGGCCCTCCTCATCAGCCTCGGCTGCGAGGTGAACCAGCCCGAAAACCTGCTCCCCGACGGCGACTTGGGCGCCGAGACGCTCACCATCCAGCAGCTCGGTGGTACGGCGGCCACGGTGAACACGGCACTCGACCGCATCGCGGACCTGGTCCCACGCCTCACGCGGACCCACCGCACACCGATCCCGCTCGCCGAACTGACCCTGGGCCTCCAATGCGGCGGCAGCGACGCCTACTCCGGCCTGACCGCCAACCCCACGCTGGGTGTCGCGGCCGATCTGCTCGTCGCGGCCGGCGGGAGGGTCGTGCTGGGTGAGACCCCGGAGATCTACGGCGCCCACCATCTGCTGCGGGACCGGGCGACGACCCCCGAGTCCGCGGCACGGATCGACCAACTCATCGACTGGTGGCAGGAGTACACGGCCGCGGGGGGCGCGACCCTCGACAACAATCCGTCGCGGGGAAACCGGGCCGGCGGGATCACCACCATCTGGGAGAAGTCCCTGGGCGCCGTGCTCAAGTCCGGGACGAGTCCGCTGAACGACGTCGTCGGCTACGCGGCACCGGTCACCGCGCCGGGCCTCACCTTCATGGACACTCCGGGCTACGACCCGGTGTCGGCCACCGGGATGGTCGCGGGCGGAGCCAACCTGCTCGCCTTCACGACCGGCCGCGGCTCGCTGTTCGGCTCCCGACCCGTGCCGTGTCTGAAGATCAGCACCACCAGCGGACTCTACGAACGGATGCGCGGCGACATCGACTTCGACGCCGGGCCCGCCATGAGCCACACCGATCAAGTCGCTTACGGCACCGCCCTGTTCGAGGCACTGGTGGACATGGCCTCCGGCGCGGAGAGCAAGTCCGAGGCGCTCGGGTTCGGGACCGAGGAGATCGTGCCCTGGCGCATGGGAGCGGTCCTGTGAGGATCAGCCGCGCTCTCGGTACAGGTCGAAGGCGGCGGCATCGCGGCCCCCATCACCTTGCCCTGCCAGGAGAGCTGCCCGCGCTCCGGGGCCGTCCGTGCGCCGCCGCACCGACCAGCAGCCGGGCACCGGCTCCCAGAGGTACTCCTCGTCGGTCATGGGCCCGCCCGCCCTTCACCTACTGGCTGCGGGACCGCAGTCGGCGCAGCATGCGCGGGTCCTCGAAGCCGACCGAGCGGGCGGCGGCGTCGATCGTGGTGCCGTGGCTGATGAGGTGCTCGGCGCGCTCGAGGCGGAGGGTCTGCTGGTAGCGCAGCGGGGTGAGTCCGGTGGCCCGGGTGAAGAGGCGGGTGAGGGTGCGTTCGCTGACGCCGACGGCCGAGGCGAGGGCGGGCAGGGGCAGCGCTTCGTCGAAGCGGGTGTCGATGACGTCCTGGGCGCGGTGCACGGTGTCGTCCAGGTGGGAGCGGTGCCGGAGCATCGCGCTGGTCTGCGGTTCGTGGCCGTTGCGGCGGGCGTAGACGACCATGTCCCGGGCGATCTGGGCGGCCACGGCGGGGCCGTGCCGGGTGGCGACGATGTGCAGGGCGAGGTCGATGCCGCTGGCGATACCGGCCGAGGTGATGACCCGGTCGTCGGTGGTGAACAGGACGTCCCGGACGACGGTCGCCCTCGGGTGGCGCAGGGCGAGTTCGTCCTGCACGTCGTGGTGGGTGGTGCAGTGGCGGCCGTCGAGAAGTCCGGCCCGGCCGAGCGCATCGGCTCCGGCGCAGACGCTGGCCACCGTTCCGCCGCGGGCGTGGTGCTCCCGTAGGGCCTGCAGGGTCGTGGAGCCGATGGCCGGTCCCTGGGCAAGCCGGAGCGAACGCCAGCCCGGCACCACGATCAGGTCCTCGGGGCCGAGTTCGGGCCAGTCGAGCCCGGCCGTCAGCGGCAGCCCCTGGGCGCTGGTGACCTGGGGCTGCTCGGCGACGTAGGAGAGCGTGTACGGGTGCCCGAAGTCGGCCGCCGTGGAGAAGACCTGTGCGGGGCCGGCCAGGTCCAGCAGGTGGACTCCGGGTACCAGGAAGAAGACGACGTGGCTCACGATCCGGTCATCATGCCTGAGGTGCGGCGGCGGCTTCCAGTTCGGCGACCGTCGCGATGGTGGCGAAGCGGCCGGCGAGGGCGTACTCGGTGCGCCTGATGATCTCGTCGGCGGGGAGGGTGCGGGGGTCGGCCAGTAGTTCGGCGACGGTCTGGTCGGCGGGGGCGTCGCGGTGCGCGATGGGGTTGGTGGCCGTCGCGTCGGTGACGAAGGTGACCTGGTAGCCGAAGTCGCTCGCGACCCGGGTGGTGGTCTCGACGCACTGTTCGGTGCGGATACCGCAGATGGTGAGCTCCCGGACGCCCTGCTCGGTGAGGATCTGTTGCAGGTTGGTGGTGGTGAAGGCGTTGTGCGAGGTCTTGTGGAGGAGCGGCTCGCCCTCCGCGCGCTCCAGTCCGTCGATGAGGCGGACGTGGCCGAGGGCCGGGTCGAAGACGTCGCCGCTGCCGGGCTCGGAGTGCAGCACCCACACGACCAGGTCGCCTGCCCGGCGGGCGAGCTGCACCAGGCGGTCGGCCTGCTCGGCGATCTTCGGGTCGGAGATGGTCTCCCAGAGCGGGCGGGCGCGGAAGGATTCCTGGACATCGATGACGATCAGTGCTCGGTTCATGTCCCAAGAATGATCCGTGCGGATGGGGCGGCGACAGGCCGCATCGGGTCCGGGACCGGACCGATCCGGTCACCGGTGGTGCAACCTGTCGCCGCCGTCCACCTACCTCAGCTCGACGAGGAGGTCGCCGCCCTCCACCTGCTGGATGCGGTTGATGGCGAGACGGGAGACCCGGCCGGACTTGGGCGCGGTGATCGCCGCCTCCATCTTCATGGCCTCGATGGTGGCGACGGTGACACCGGCCTCCACCTCGTCGCCCTCCTCGACCGCGAGGGTGACCACACCCGCGAACGGGGCTGCCACATGGCCTGAGTTGGCGCGGTCGGCCTTCTCGGTGACGGGGATGTCGGAGGCCGCGGCGGAGTCGCGGACCTGGATCGGACGGAGCTGGCCGTTGAGTGCGGACATCACGGTGCGCATCCCGCGTTCGTCGGCCTCGCCGACGGCCTCCAGTTCGATGAGGAGCCGGACGCCCGGTTCCAGGTCGACCGTGTACTCCTTGCCGGGGCGGATGCCGTAGAAGAAGTCCTTGCTGTCGAGGACGCTGGTGTCGCCGTAGGTCTGGCGGTGCGTCTCGTACTCGCGGGTCGGGCCGGGGAACAGCAGGCGGTTGAGAGTGGCGCGGCGGTCCTTGTCGAGGGCCGTGCGGTCCTCCGGGGAGAGTTCCTGTACGGGCTTGGGGGCGGCGCGGCCCTGGAGCGCCTTGGTGCGGAACGGCTCGGGCCAGCCGCCGGGCGGGGTGCCCAACTCGCCGCGCAGGAAGCCGATCACGGAGTCGGGGATGTCGTAGCGGTCGGGGGACGCCTCGAAGTCGGCGGGGCTGACGCCGGCTCCCACCAGGTGCAGGGCGAGGTCGCCGACGACCTTCGACGACGGGGTGACCTTCACCAGGTGGCCGAGGATGCGGTCGGCGGCGGCGTACATCGCCTCGATGTCCTCGAAGCGGTCGCCGAGGCCGAGCGCGATGGCCTGGGTGCGCAGGTTGGAGAGCTGGCCGCCGGGGATCTCGTGGTGGTAGACGCGCCCGGTGGGCGAGGCGAGGCCCGCCTCGAAGGGGGCGTAGATCCTGCGGACGCTCTCCCAGTACGGCTCCAGGTCGCCGATGGCCTGGAGGTCGAGGCCGGTAGGGCGGTCGGAGTAGTCGGTGGCGGCGACGATCGCGGAGAGCGACGGCTGCGAGGTGGTGCCCGCCATGGAGGCCACCGCGCCGTCGACGGCGTCCGCGCCGGCCTGGATCGCGGCGAGGTAGGTGGCGAGCTGGCCGCCCGCCGTGTCGTGGGTGTGCAGGTGCACCGGCAGGCCGAACTCGCGGCGCAGCGCGGAGACGAGGGTCGCGGCGGCGGGTGCGCGCAGCAGCCCCGCCATGTCCTTCACCGCGAGGACGTGGGCGCCCGCCTCGACGATCTGCTCGGCCAGGCGGAGGTAGTAGTCGAGCGTGTACAGGCGCTCGCCCGGATCGGACAGGTCCGAGGTGTAGCAGAGAGCCACCTCGGCGATCGACGTTCCGGTGGCGCGTACGGCGTCGATGGCCGGGCGCATCTGGCCTACGTCGTTCAGCGCGTCGAAGATGCGGAAGATGTCGATGCCGGTGGCGGCGGCCTCCTGGACGAAGGCGTCGGTGACCTGGGTCGGATACGGCGTGTAGCCGACGGTGTTGCGCCCGCGCAGCAGCATCTGGAGGCAGATGTTGGGGACGGCCTCGCGCAGGGCGGCCAGCCGGTCCCAGGGGTCCTCGGCGAGGAAGCGGAGCGCCACGTCGTAGGTGGCACCGCCCCAGCACTCGAGGGAGAGCAGTTGGGGCACGGTGTGAGCGACCACCGGGGCGACCGCGAGGAGGTCCTTGGTGCGGACGCGGGTGGCGAGGAGCGACTGGTGGGCGTCGCGGAAGGTGGTGTCGGTGACGCCGATCGTCGGCGACTCGCGCAGGTGGCGGGCGAAGCCCTCGGGGCCGAGTTCGGCGAGCAACTGCCGTGATCCGGCCGGGGGTTCGGTGGCCGGGACGGGCGGCAGCTTGGTGGTGGGATCGACCAGGTCGGGGCGTTCGCCGTGCGGCTTGTTGACCGTGACGTCGGCGAGGTAGGTGAGCAGCTTGGTGCCGCGGTCGGCGGACTGACGGGCCGTCAGCAGCTGTGGGCGCTGCTCGATGAACGAGGTGGTGATACGTCCCGCCTGGAAGTCCGGGTCGTCCAGTACGGCTTGCAGGAAGGGGATGTTGGTGGCCACACCGCGGATACGGAACTCGGCGACCGCGCGTCGGGCGCGGTTGACGGCGGTGGTGAAGTCCCTTCCCCGGCAGGTGAGTTTGACCAGCATGGAGTCGAAGTGCGCGCTGATCTCCGTACCGGCGTGGGTGGTTCCGCCGTCGAGCCGGATGCCGGAGCCGCCGGGCGAGCGGTAGGCGCTGATGCGGCCGGTGTCCGGGCGGAAGCCGTTGGCGGGGTCCTCGGTGGTGATCCGGCACTGGAGGGCGGCGCCGTGCAGGGTGACCGTCTCCTGCGAGAGGCCGAGGTCGGCGAGGGTCTCCCCGGAGGCGATCCGCAACTGCGCCTGGACGAGGTCGACATCGGTGACCTCCTCGGTCACCGTGTGCTCGACCTGGATGCGCGGGTTCATCTCGATGAAGACGTGCTTGCCGTGCGGGTCGAGGAGGAACTCGACGGTGCCCGCGTTGCGGTAGCCGATCTCGCGGGCGAAGCGGACGGCGTCGGCGCAGATGCGGTCGCGCAGTTCGGGGTCGAGGTTGGGCGCGGGGGCCAGCTCGACGACCTTCTGGTGGCGGCGTTGCAGCGAGCAGTCGCGCTCGAAGAGGTGGATGACGTTGCCCTCGCCGTCGGCGAGGATCTGCACCTCGATATGGCGGGGGTCGACGACGGCCTTCTCCAGGAACACCGTGGCGTCGCCGAACGCGGACATCGCCTCGCGGGCGGCGGCCTCGATGGACTCGCGCAGGGCGGCTGGGTCCTCGACCCGGCGCATACCGCGCCCGCCGCCACCGGCGACCGCCTTCACGAAGACCGGGAAGCCGATCTCGTCGGCGGCGCGCACCAGTTCGTCGACGTCGGTGGAGGGTGCCGAGGAGCCGAGCACGGGTACGCCGGCCGCGCGGGCGGCTGCGACGGCGGTGGCCTTGTTGCCGGTCAGCTCCAGGATGCGGGCGCTGGGGCCGACGAAGGTGATGCCCGCCTCCTCGCAGGCGCGGGCGAGTTCGGGGTTCTCGGAGAGGAACCCGTAGCCCGGGTACACCGCGTCCGCTCCCGCGCGCTGCGCCGCGCGGACGATCTCGTCGACGGAGAGATAGGCGCGGACCGGATGCCCGGGCTCACCGATCTCGTAGGCCTCGTCGGCCTTGAGCCGGTGCAGCGAATTACGGTCCTCGTGGGGGAAGACGGCGACCGTGCGCGCGCCCAGCTCATAGCCGGCGCGGAACGCCCTGATCGCGATCTCGCCACGGTTGGCGACCAGCACCTTGCGGAACATTCCCGATCCCTTCAGCCTGCCGGTGACGTGCACCATGGTGTCGGCGTCACCCCTGTAACGCCATGTGAGCCGGGACACTAGTCGCAAACGTGTCGCGCGCGGCGCTTCAACGGGCCGACGGTAAAGAAATCGTATGGTCTAGTCCAAAGTGGGATTTGGTCCAGTCCAATCCATTGACGTGGCCGCGACACGGCCAGAAGCTGGGCGCCTCCCCCACTCCCACCGGAGGCACAACGTGACACGTCTTCGCGCATGTCTCGGCGCGGCAGCCGCCGTGACGCTCGCCGCCGCGGGCACGACCGCGCTGATCGCGACCAACGCCCAGGGCGCGACCAACGCGGCCACCGCGCTGAGCAACCGCTGGTACGCCGCGGCCCCCTACCTGATGCCGACGGACAACAACCCGCCCGACGCCGGCACCATCATGGACGCCACCGGCCTCAAGGCCTTCCAGCTCGCCTTCGTCCTCGCCCCCAACGGCGGTGGCTGCACCCCCACCTGGGGAGGCACCTCACCGGTCTCCTCGGACACCGCCGTCCAGTCGGTCATCAACACGATCCGCGCCAAGGGCGGCGACGTCTCCGTCTCCATCGGCGGCTACGGCGGCACCAAGCTCGGCCAGGCCTGCTCCGACCCGGCCTCGACCGCGGCGGCATACCAGCAGGTCATCACCAAGTACGGCCTGCACGCGATCGACTTCGACCTGGAGGAGCCGGAGTACGAGAACACCGCGGCCATCCACAACGAGATCGGCGCGGCGAAGATCCTCCAGCAGAACAACTCCGGTCTGTACGTCTCCGTCACCACGGCCGGTACGGCGGACGGCACCGGATGGTTCGGCAAGCAGATGCTGCTGGAGGCGAAGTCGCAGGGGTTCACCCCGAACAACTTCTCCATCATGCCGTTCGACGGCGGCTTCAACGGCGCGGCCTCCCAGACCAGCGCACTCACCAACTTCAACTCCATCCTGCAGTCCACGTTCGGCTGGGACCAGGCGACCGCGTACGCCCACGAGGGCTTCTCGGGGATGAACGGGCGCAGCGACACCGGCGAGTACTTCACCCAGGCCGACTTCCAGACGGTCCTGAACTACGCCACCAGCCACAACATGGACCGCTTCACGTTCTGGTCCCTCAACCGCGACCGCCAGTGCAGCCCGGTCGACAACGGCGGCACCACGTCCGGGACCTGCTCCAGCGTGGCGCAGAACGCGTGGGACTTCGCCAAGTACTCGGTCCAGTTCGCGGGCGTGACCCCGCCGACCTCGACGCCCACGCCGACCCCGACTCCGACGCCGACCCCGGGCACGTGCAAGACGGCGTGGAGTTCCACGGCGGTCTACGTGAAGGGCGACGAGGTGTCGTACGGCAGCCACAACTGGGTGGCCAAGTGGTGGACCCAGAACGAGGTGCCCGGTGCCTCCCAGTGGGGCCCCTGGCAGGACGAGGGCGCCTGCTGATCCGGCGGGATCAGTAGGAGATGGGCTGCGACGTCGAGTAGGCCTTGGGAAGGGCGTACTCGACGTCGCTGTCCGATGTCCGCTGCCCGGAGTCCGTTGCTAGCGAAGGATGTTGACCGCCCGCGCGACCACCAGGACGACGATCGACACGGAGACCGAGGACTGGCCCATCATCAGCATCTTGGCCCAGCGCGAGAGCGGCATCACGTCGGTCGGGCTGAAGGCCGTGGAGTTGGTGAAGGACAGGTACAGGTAGTCCAGGAACGCCGGTTCCCAGTCCGGTGGCGCGGTCTCCGGGCTCTGCATCTGGACGAAGAGGAAGTCGGCGTAGGGATGGCTGCCCATGACCCGCGCCATGGGCCCGCCCCGGTCCCACTCCCAGTACCAGAGGGCGAACACGATGACGTTCGTCAGCCAGATGCCCCCGCCGGTCAGCAGCAGCGGCCCGGCGTCCAGTCCCTCGGTGCCCCTGACAAGGCCCACCACCAGCCGGGCCGCCGACCAGCTGTTGGCCAGGCTGATGACCCCCGTCAGAACCAGACTCGGCCAGCGCAGCCACCGCGTGCCGGGCTCGATCCGCCGCGGATTGGCGACGAACAGACCGACCATGAGGACGAGTTCCAGAGTCGGCAGCAGCCAGTACGGCTGCAAGGCGAGCCGGTGCGGCAGCATCAGCTGCACGGCGACCGCCACCAGGATCACGGCCGACACGGCCCACCGCGTCTCCCCGTGCGTCACCCGCCGCCACGCGGGCACCACATCGCGACTGCCGTCCTCCAGCAGCCGCTCGATCCTGGCCAGGCGGCTCTCGGGGTCGTCTCTGTCGTCCGTCATGACACCGATTGTCCCCGGCCCGGGGTCGGCTCCATGACGCGCCCCACCCTGCATGGGCTGATCGCGGTCAACCCCGCAGCGGTTCCGCCAGTCGTCCCAGCAGGCCCGCGACCAGCGCCGTCTGCCCCGGCACCGTATCCGGATGGATGAACTCCCCCTGCGCGTGCGCCCCGTCGCCCACCGCCCCCATGCCGCACAGCACCGGCAACCCGAGCGCGGCGACGAAGTTGGCGTCGCTCGCGCCGCCGACGGCGGTGTCGCGCAGGGGGGCGCGGCCCTGCTCGCGGGCGACCTCGCGGGCCAGGTCGAGCAGCGGGGCGGAAGCCGCGTTGAGGGTCATCGGCGGGCGGTTCCAGGCGTGGTCGATCTCGATGCACACGCGCGGGTCGCTGACCTTGATGGCGTCCAGCTCGGCGTCCACCCGGTCCTGTTCGGCCGCGCTGCTCACCCGGATGTCGACGCCCGCGGTCGCCTGCCCGGCGACGACGTTGATGGCCGAACCGCCCTTGATGAGACCGGTGTTGATGGTGGTGCCCCGCTCCGGGGCGGCCACGGCCGCGGCGGCCACCACGAACTCGGACAGTGCGGTGATCGCGCTCGCCCCGTCCTGCGGTGCGAGCCCCGCGTGGGACTCGACACCGGTGGCCGTGACCTGGAAGATCCCGGTGCCCTTGCGGGCGGTCTTCACCGCGCCCTGGGCACTCGGCTCCAGGACCAGTGTGGCGTCCGCTGTCCGCGCGACCTCCTCGA
>Ga0307511_10000174_pt1 | contig 63227 bp, 66 predicted proteins | sample 13_EM_MG_FD_200266 | JGI IMG/M metagenome (GOLD analysis project Ga0307511, IMG submission 200266) | Populus trichocarpa ectomycorrhiza microbial communities from riparian zone in the Pacific Northwest, United States - 13_EM | ecosystem: Host-associated > Plants > Roots > Unclassified | place... | reverse complement strand
TGAGGTTCACCCCGAACGGTGGACAGGGGCTTACAAGGTTCACGCAGCCGCTGGCAGCGACTTCTCGTAGATGTCGGGACTGAGCATCCCGATCGAGGAGTGCCTCCGCACACTGTTGTAGAAACGGACCCAATTGTCAACCGCGGCAACGAGTTCCGTCTTCGTGGCGTAGGCGTGCCGGTAGTAGTGCTCGTGTTTGAACGTCGACCAGAACGACTCCGCCGGGCTGTTGTCCCAACAGATCCCGGTCGCGCCCATCGACCGGCGCAACCCATGCCGGAAACACGCCCGTGCCGTCAGGTGCGCGGTGAACTCCCCGCCACGGTCCGAATGCAGAATCGTGTCACGACACCTGCCGCCCCGGGCGGCCACCGCGGCGTCGATGGCGTCGGTGACCATTTCGGCGCCGATGTGGTCGGAGATGCTGTGGCCCAACACTTTTCGGGAGTGCCCGTCCCGGATCGCGCACAGGAACATCTCGCCCTCGCCACACGTGAGATACGTGATGTCGGTGAACCACACCGCGTCCACCCGACCCTGGTCGAACCCTCGCTCGACCAGATCCGGCGGGAACGACGCGGTCGGATCGACCACCGTCGTCTTGACCTTGAACGTGCGCGGGCTGATGCCCTCCAGACCGATCGAGGCCATGATCTTGGCGACGGTCTTCGCCGTGACCACCTCACCCTGATCGCGCAGTTCGGCGGTGATCCGCGGGGACCCGTAAGTGCCGTCGGAGTCCTTGTGCGCCTGGGTGATCTTCACCTCGAGGTCGGCGCGGCGTTGCTGTCGAGCCGTCAACACCGTTGCCGCGACGCGTTTGGCGTGCGCGTAGTAGCCCGACGTCGACACGCCCAGCAGCCGCGCCATGCGCCGGACCGAAAACCGCGTGCCTTTCGGCGAGGCGATGCCGGCGGTCTCGGCGCTGTCGTCGGAGCCGGCGTACTTGGCCATCAGAGCGAACCGTGCTGGTTCTTCTGCATCGCGGCAAAGTACGCCGAGGCTTTTGACAGGAACGCGTTGTCCTTCTCCAGCTCGGCCACGTGTCGGCGCAGGCGCTGCAGCTCGGCCCGCTCGGCCGCCTCCAGGGGCGTGTCCCCGTGGACTTCGGCAGCGGTGATCCTGCGCCGTTCGTCTTTGACCCAGACGCTCAACATGCCCGCGTCGATTCCCAGCTCGCGGGCGACCTCACTGATCGTGCGGCCGGAATCGATCACGCGGTGGGCAGCCTCGACCTTGTACTCGGCCGTGTACGACCGGCGCTTGCGAGGAGGCATGAGGACATCCTTTCAGCAGGAGGGCTGGTCCTGCTAACTCGGTGTCCACTGCCCGGGGTGAACCTCAGTGCACGATGGGGGCGGTGACGAGATCCGAGCGGTCACCGCTGCCAGGGCGGTAGTGGCGGCGATGCCATAGGCGCGTGGTGATCGCCGCAGCAGTGACGAGCGCGGCAAGTCCGATACCGACGAAGGCACCCGTCGGCAGGTCTACGGCCGTCGCTGGATGCGGTGCAGCAGTAGGCGTCGGCGCTGTAGCGGATGCCGGCGTCGGTGCTGAAGTTGTGCTGGGTGGCGTGGCGATTGGAGGCACCGGCTGGGACGGCGGAGATGGTGGCGATGGTGCGGCTTCGGGCTCGGTGATGGCTAGGTGCCAGCCGGGTAGGAGGAGGTTGGGGGTGCGCCAGGCGCGGCCGTCGGGTTGGGGGCGGTCGTGGTTGAGGTCCCACAACCGGTGCCACGCGTTCGGATCACCGTATTCGCGGAGGGCGATGGAGGAGGCGGTCTCCCCCGGCGCGACCACGACCTCCCGGACTCCGGCGGGCAGCGGGGGCAGGAGGTTGGTGGCGTCGGGCGGAAGCAAGACCGCCATACCCGGCAGCAGGCGGTGGAAATCGGGGATCCGGTCCCGGTTGAGGCCGTCGATCTCGACGTACCGGCGGCCGTCGCCAAGGTGGGTTTCGGCCAGGCTCCAGTAGGTGTCGCCGAGCACGACCTGGTGCCGCGGGCAGTCGGGCCGCACGTCGTCGGGCACCCGGTAGGGGTCCGGGCGGGGCGTGGCCGGTTCGGGATGCTGGTCGGCGGAGGCCACGACCTGCGGCCCAGTCGGTGCGGCGACGGCGTTGGTGGCGGAGAAGACGAGCAGGGCGGAGGCGACCAGGCCGGTGATCCAGGTCCGCGGGGAGCGGCCGGCCAGGTGTCGGGCCGCGGCGATGCCGCCTGCGTGCAGGAGGCGGGCGAGGTCGAGCAGGATCAAGAAGACGCCCAACGCCCAGCCGCACCACGCCAGGGTGTGGGCCAGCCACGGGATCAGGGTGCCGTCCATGTAGGACCAGCGCACCGCCTCCCACACGTGCTCGCCGGCGTCGGGGGCGGTCAGGTCCGGCACCGCGTGGAGCAGGAGGCGGTCGGGAGCGCCGCCGGTGGCGAGGTTGCCAGCCGGCACCCCCACCAGGAACCCGGCCAACGCGATCAGCGCGGCCACCGCCCGGCCGGCCTCACACACGGCCGACCACCAGGACCGCGCCCTTGGTCGCGATAGCGTGATAAGTCGGGCCCAGCAACGAGAACAGGGCGGGCCGGTCCACGGTGACCGTGACGATCACGAGGGTGGGGCTGGTGATCGTCACGGTGCCGGTGACGCCGGCAGCAGCGAGATACTGGCGGGCGGCGGTTTGCGCGTCGACGGGGTCGACGGTGACGGTCTGGCCGCGGGTGTTGAGGGCGGTCTCCGCGGCACGGGCAGCCTCGGCCGCCAACACGTCGGCGCGGGACTGGGCGTCGTTGAGACCGTGCACGGTGGTCAGGAACGCCAGCATCACCACCGCGACGAGCATGCCGAGCGCCATGGTGACCGACACCGATCCCCTATCGTCGTGCAGCAGGCGGGCGAGGTGGCGGTTCATTGTCTGCCCCTGAAAGTGTCCAGCGGGCTGATTTGGTGCTCGTGCAGGGTTTTCTCGCCGGGCACCCCCGGCACATACAGGTCGGCCAGGTCGATCAGGCAGGTCACGTCGACGCTGACCTGGGCGGGTTGGCCGACCGGCACGCGGAAGCCGGCGGTGTCGACGGTGACGGCAAGGCTGCGGCAGCGCAGGTTGTGCTCGTGGAGAATCTCCTGCGCGACAAGGAAAGCATCGCTCTGCGCCCGCGTCGCGGTGGGGGCCTGTGAGGCGGCGCGGGCGGCATTCATCGCGGCGTGCAGCACCGCGGAGCCAGCCGTGGCGGTCGCGCCGTAGGCCCACAGCACACACACGATCAGCACCGCGACCGGCACGTAGAACGCGACCTCGGCCGTCACCACACCCGTGTCGTCGGCGAGCAGGCGCCGCAGCACGGTGGTCATGGGGTGGTCCCGGCCAGGTCGAGGACCTCGTGCACGGCGCGGACGCGGCTGCGCACGTTCTCCCGCACCTCGGCCACTCCGGGCGGGGTGGGCAGGCGCAGGCAGCGCAGATCGGCGTGCAGGGCGGCGAGCCGGCGGGGCGTGGTGAACCGGGCCACGAGCTCGCGCACCAGGGCGCTGGTGTCGCAGAACGCGTCCACGCCCACGGAGATCGCGGTGTCCAGCCGCACGAGCTGGTAGCGGGTCAGCACGACGACCCCGTCGTCGGCGAGATCGGGCGTGACCCGGCCCAGCAGGGTGCGGGCCGGCAGGGTGGCGTGCAGGCAGTCCAGCAGCTGCCACGCCACCATGTGCACTTCCCGCCGGTCGCCGGGGTCGAGCCAGTCCAGCAGCAGCGGCTCGTCGAACACGGTCAACGCCGCGAACACCCGGTCGACCTGGTGGCGGCAGTCAGTTGGGAGGGCGGTGAAGTCGCTGGGGCGGTAGAACCATTCGCCGGCGCCGCGGTCGCGGCGCCGCTGGGTCCAGCCCGGCCGGGTGCAGTCCAGGCCCCAGCAGCGGTAGGCCGACACCGCGGCCAGCACGCTCAACGCCAACACCAGCAACGCGATCACGACGCCGGCAGCGGAGCCGATCATGAAGGCGATGGCCGTGCCGATCAGTGCGAACGGGGCGGCCTCGGGCAGTACCGATTCCACCACGGCCTGGCGGCGTAGGTGGGTGTGGTCGAGGTCGGGCCGCCACAGCATCGGCTCCGGCCCGGTGGTGAAGACTCCGTTGTCCAGCATCAGGAATCCCCTCCGGTCGTGGGGTGTTCGCGGACGCCGGCGACGGCGTAGTCGATGTGCCACTGCCAGCCGGGGATCGGCACGACCATCACCACATCGGCCGACACGGCCACCCGCATCCTCGTGTCGGTAGTGCCAGCGGTGGAGACCTGCGGGTTGCGGGCCATGCCGATGGTGCGGGCCATGTAGGTGGCGGCGGCCTGCTGGGCGGCGGCGGGGGTGCCGCCCAGGACGCGGCCGGTGTCCAGGCCTTCCTGCGCGGCGGCCGCACAGGTGTCCACCGCGGCCCACCACACCACGATCTGGATCAGGCCGATCAGCGCGAGCACCGCGGGGGCCAGCCAGATCGCCGCCTCGACCGTCACCGACCCACGCTCGTCACGCAGCACGGCGGTCATGGGACTTGCCATTTGCTGATCAACGACTGCACCAGCTGCATCAGGTGCGGGCCCAGCAGCACCGCGGCCAGCAGCAGCACGACCCCGATGATCACGGCGTACTCGACCGTCACCGCACCGATGTCCTCGGTCCACAACCGTGTCAGCACAACGCCAATCCAGCGTCGCATGAGCGTTTCTCCTTGCCGTGTCAGGGGTTTAGGGGATGGCGAGTTGGGTGGCGATGCCGCGCAGCACGAGCAGGACCATGCCGACCACCAGCAGCGCGACCGGCCACACCAGCCACTCCACGCGGGCGTTCGCCGTGGCGGTGTCGGTCTGGATCGCGGTGGCCCGCAGGGCGGTGGCCTTGTCGCGCAAGGCCCGGCTGATCGCCGCGCCGTCGCTGGCGGTGGCGATGATCTCGGCCAGATCGGCGACCTCGCGGACCTGGATCTGCTCGGCCAGCCCGGTCAGCGCGTCCCACGGGCTGTGCCCGAGGCGTTGCGCGCTGCGCAGCCGGGCCCGCACCAGGCTGGCGGCCCAGCCGTCGGCGACCGCGGCGGCTTCGGCGATGGCCTGGGCCAGGGCGCGGCCGGCGTCGCGTTCCTGCGCAGTCAGATCACACAGCACCGCGATCGCGGCGACGAACTCCACCCGCGCGGCCTTCGCCGCCCGCGCCACGACGCTCGCCGGCAGCAACCAGCCCACGGCGGCGCCCACGAGCGCGGCGACCGGCAGCTGCGCCGGCGACAGGATCGGAACCGCGAGCACTGGAGCGGCCAGCGCCCCGACGCCGGCGGCGGTGACGCGGCGGGTGGTGAACGCCAGCGGGGTCTGGCCCAGCACCATCAGGTCGGCGGCCGGGATTCGCCACCACCGGCGCGACGATCGAGCACATGTCGCAGTGAGCCGCTCCAGCCCGGTCTGCCACCAACGGGGCGGTTGCAGGGGCTGGTCAGGGTTGGCGGTGATCGCGTCGATGCGGGCGATCGTGACCGCCAACGACTCCCGCCGCGCCGGCACCCACGCGGCGAACAAGAGGGCGAGGCCGGCGGCGACGCCGAGAGCGAGCAGCAGCGGCACGGTGCTCATCGCCGACCACCAGCCCGGTCGTCGACCAAGAACCGAGTTGGGCGGGCGGGGCGGGTCAGGTAGTAGGCCCACGTGAACGCCCCGGCCCAGATCACCACCACCATGCCGAGCCATAGTTGGCCGTCGAGGCTGGTGTAGGAGTCGAGCAGGTGTGAGCCCAGCAGCAGGCCGAGCACGGTGACGGCGACGACGCCCAGGATGATCACCATCTGGGTGCGGGGACGCTGCCGCTCGGCCTCCAACGCCAGCTGGGCCTGCACCTGCTGCCGCAGCGTCACCGCCCGGGCCTGCAACACCTCCACCAAGCCGGCACCGCCATCCCGCACGCGCAAGATCAGGCTCGCCACGACCGCGTCGACCTCAGCGTCGGCCAGGTCGTCGGCGAAGCGCCGTAGCGCCGGTTCGGCGCCCATCGCGCGGGTGCGAAACGCCAGCGTCGTGACATGCTCAGCCAGCGCGGCGGGGGCGGTGCGGGCCGAGCGGGCAATGGCGTCCTCAATGCCGCCGGCGCCAGCCGCGAGCAACCCCGCGAGGCGCTGGATCCACTCCGCCAACGCCTCCCGCCGCTCCACCACCTGCCGCGCGCCGGCCGGGTGCAGCAGCGTGGGCCCGGCATAGACGCCGGCAGCCACGGCAATCCCGCCGACCGGCCAGCCAGTGACGATCCACACGACTGCACCGGCGCCAACAGCAGCGGCCACGGTCGCCGGCCGGACCCGAAGTCTCTTGCTCGACAAGGCAATCCTGGGGATACGCACGTCGAGCAGTCCGGCCCCGACGACACACAAGCCGGTAGCGATGCCGAGTCCGCACAGGACGGTGATCATCACGCACCTGCCCACGTGTCGAGGTCGAGGCCGTGGGGGCGCAGCAGCTCCTGCAGCCGTGGGCTCGGCGGGAACACCGGCCGAGCGTGGCCGGTCTGCGGGTCCGGCCCGTACAACTCGGTCGCGTCCGGCCGGCCCGCATCGCCGACCTGGCCGACTTCCAGCACTTGGGCGACGAACCGCTCCCGCACCGCCCGACCCGCCTGGTGATAGTCGCGGCGGCGAATGTGCACGATCAGGTCGACCGCGGTCGCGGTCCACCGGTACGCGGTCGCCACCGGCAGCGGCGGAATCGCGAGCTGCGCCATGTTCGCGATCCGGTCGAACACCCCCTGCGCCGTGTCGGCGTGCAAGGTGCACAACCCGCCCGCCCCCGTACTAAGAGCCCGCAGCAGGGTGGTGACCTCGCCGCCACGGACCTCCCCGACGATCACTCGCCGCGGCGAGTGCCGCAGGGCCTGCACGAGGAGCTGTTCGAGGGTGATGGCGCCGACGCCTTCGGCGTTGGGCAGCCGCGCCTCCATCGACGTCACCAGCGGATGCCGGGCCGGCCAGGTGTGCAGACCGAGCTCACGGTCGTCCTCGATGGTCACGATGTGCTCCAGCGGCCCAATCTCGTGACACAGGGCGCGCAGCAGCGTGGTCTTGCCCGCGCCCCACTCCCCCGACACCACGATCCGCAACCCCGCCCGGACCGCCGCGGTCAGGAAGTCGGCCAGCCCGGGGTCCAGGGTGCTGTGGGCGACGAGGGTGTCCAGGGTGGCGTTGACCAGCCGGTGCAGCCGGATCGCCGCCGTGGGGCGTTCGGTGACCTGCATGACCGCCGCCAACCGCGCCCCCAACGGCCCACCCGCCGGCAGCCGCAGGTTGCCGATCGGGGTGGCCACGGAGAACTCGCGGCTGGTCGCGCCGAGCCGGGCGAACATGCCCTCCAACAACGCCACCAACGCCGCGTCCGACTCAGCCAACGCACAGGGCCAGGGCTGGGTGCTGCCGTCGGCCAGCTCCAGGAACACCGTGTCGCAGCCGAACACGAAGATGTTCTCCACATCGGTGCGGCGCAGCAGCACCTCCAACGGGCCCAGCCCGGACAGGGCGGCCACCACCGCCGCCGCGAGCTCCTGCTCGTCGGCCCGGGCCAGGGCAGGTAGGCCGGTGGTGGCGCGCTGCGCGGTCCAGATCTCGATCTCCTGCCACACCGCCGCCTCCGTCCGCGCGCCGTCCTCGGTGCGGGACACCACCTCCCCGCCAGCGCGCTCCAGGCGGGCGACGACCCGGCGGCGCAACTCCTCCACCAGCCGCGGGTCGACGCCGGCGCTGACGCGGGGCGCGAGGGCGGTCATGCCCGGGCTCCGACCAGACGCGGCCTTGGCACCGGCGGTTGGTTGAGGGCGTGGTGCAGCCGGGTTCCCGCAGCGGTCGCCTCGCGGATCAGCGGCGACTTGCGCGGCAGGGTGGTGGAGGTGGCGTCGGAGAACGCGTGCGCGGCCGTGGCGTCGTCCGGTAGTCGGAGGCCGATCGGCGTCTGGAGGACATCCGCGACCTCGGCAGCTTGCCGGTCGGTGGCGGCCAACACCGCCAGGCCCAACATCTCGGGCTGGACCAGCTGCCGCAGCAGCCGGACCAGCGGGCGGGTGGCCATCACCGAGCGGTGCTGCGGCCGCACCGCCACCAACACCAGATCCGCGACCTCCAGCAGCACCCGGGGCGTCGCTGGCCCGAACCGGCCGCAGTCGACGATCGTGTCCGATCCGGATCCCGGGCCGGCGGCGACCGTCAGGGCGCGGGCCAGGCGCTGCCACCCGGTGGTGCCGAGGGCGGTGATCTGCGCCGGCTCGGCCAGCCCGAGCAGCGCGCGGGCGTTGCGGGCGCCGGGCAGCAGCTGGGTGTGCGCGGCCAGGTCACCGAGCTCGTCGGGGCCGGCGTGGCGGGTGGCGGTGGCGAAGCTGACGATCCCCTTGCTCGGATGCACCCAGCCTTTCGCGATCCACGGCCCCAGATAACCGGCGATGATGTCGTCACCGGCCGGATCCGCCCCGACCAGCAGCACCGGAGCTGGCCAGGTCAGCGCCAACACGGTCGCGGTGCTCGTCGCGCCCGGAGAGGCTTTGGCCGACACGATCGAGATGACCGCCATCACCCTCACCGCCCGTCCGGGGCCAGCAGCGACAGCACGACCTGCCCGGAACCGGCCGGCACCGCGATCGCGTTCTGCGCGCTGTTGACGATCACGTCCACCACGACCGAGCCGTCCGCGTTCGGGCTGCCCGCATCCAGCACCAGGCCTATCACCGGCGCTACCTCGGTCGTGCTGGAGGTGGCTGTGGTGGTCGGGGTCAGCAGTACCCGGTCCTGCGGCCGCACGCCCTTGGCGGGCAGGCCGCCGGGCTTGAGCAGCACCCCGACCACCACCTGTCCGGCCGCCGGCACCCGCACGCCGGTCAGCTCGGCATGGCTGAGCAGCGTGCCGGCGGTCAGCGCGTGCGCGGCGGTCTGGCCGAGTACGTGGTCGCGCTCGGCGGCGTCGATTGTTCGCACGCGCTCGTCCGGGATCACCGCGGCGACCGCGAGATCCCCGTCGGTCAGCTGGTGTCCCCAGCCGACGTCTCGGGCCAGCGCCAACACGGGCGTGGTCTGGTTCTGCGCCAGCACGTAGGCCTGCACGCCGGCCAGCGAGCCGGCCAGGATCACCACCCCGCCCGCGACCAGCCACCACCGACCCCGCAGCAACGGCCTATGGCGAGCTGGTGGCGGCGTGGGACGGGTGGTGGTCGCGACGAGTCCGGGAGTGGACATGGTTATCCCCCAACAGGAATTCGAACAACACGGAGTGAGGTTCAGCGAAGATCGAGCATCGACAACCTGGCGGAGCACACAGTCGCGGGTATCAGCAGTGGAGGTAATGAAGATCGACGAAGTCGTCGGAAATCCAGCCGTGTGCCCCGGTACGCAGGTCGGTCCCCTGCACTACACCGCCGCCTGGGAAATTCGGGACCTGGAACAGATCGCCCTTATAGGCCAACCCCAGCACCGGGCTGGACAGGTCGAATGTGGCGTGAATGCGAACACCGTCAGCGTTGATCGGGAAGCAGGTGTGCACCAACTCCGGTGGCGGCGGGTCCTGCACCGCCGGATGTGTGCCGGTCCCGTTCGGCGACACCGCGGCCGCCGGCTGGTGGTTGACCGAGACCGGATGCGCGGGCGCCGACGAGGCATCGTTCGGCTGCGACTGCGTGTTCGTGCTACCGACGAGAACGGCCACGCTCGCCGCGACCACCATGCTCTTGACCATCAACATGACACACTTCTCCCTCACGGTGTTTGATGTTTGCGTGCAACGGCCTGGTTACAGGCACAGTTGTCCCGCAACAGAAAATCGGATGAATTGGGGATTCAGCTGGCGTTGAGCGATTGGACTTCCGCGACCGCGAACCCGACCGCGGCGCGGGAGGTCATGTCCGGCAGCGTTCCACCGGCCGGCGCCGCGCCGGTCGACCCGGTCCAGCGCACCGACCACTGGATCGCGAACGTGGCATCGACGTGATCGCGGGGCCGCTCGAAAACGTAGTCGCAGTCCGGCGACGGCCCATGCAACCCGGCGGCCGAGCTGTAGGCGATGCCCGGACCGGCGCAGGCCAACGGGCGGTCGGTGTTCGGCGTGAAGAGCAACTTCGTCGGCGTGGCAACAGCTTGAGCCCACACCGGGCCGGCCTGCACCCGCTTGGACTGCACCGCCCAGCTCGCCTTGTCCGTCCACACCCAGGTGTGCTCCCCCACCACCGTCGCCGGGCCGGACGATGTCCGCAGATCCGGCGAGAAACGCGGCACCGGCAAGGGAAGGAGGAGCTGCTTGTACGCCTGCTGCGCCAACTGCTCCGGAGTCACCAACGTCGCCGCCGCAGGCAGCTGGTCCGGCCCATTGAGCCATCCCTCGCGAACACCGTTGCACACCAGGTAGTAGCCCTTCGGCCCTCCCCCAGCAAACGTGCCCGCGTAACCGGGCGTGCCCGCCGCGAACATCGCCGAGGTGGTCGTACCCGTCGGCTCGAACACACACATGGCGGCGGAGCCGGAACTACCAGGGCTCCCAATGTTTCCTGGTGCTCCTGGACCGCCGGCGCTCACCGCTCCGATGCCGACATCCGGGCTGGCGAAGACTCCGCCGGGGTCCACCGGTGCCACGATGATCTGGCCGCCAGGTCCGTCCGCCGACGCTTCGCCGGCCGGCAGCAGGGCGATCATTGAACCGGTCAGCACCGCAATGCCGACCACGCCTTTCCGTCTCATCAGCACGTTCCTCCTGGGTATGAGATCTCCGCGACCCGCCATTTGCCGTCCGTCGTGCGCTGCATTCGGGCGCTGACCGGGCTTCGGGGCACGCCGACCGTCTTATGTTCGCCGGTCTTCGCGTCCGCTTGTCCGGTGCCGCTCGCGTCCTGGCAGTCCTGCACGGTCGCGACGTCGCCAGCGACGTCGATCTTCGTCACGTGTTCACGCGTCGCGCCGTAGACGGTCAGCGACCGCGACTGCAATGTCTTCAGGTTGTCCAACATCCTGCTCAGCTGCGGGTCGGTCGCGACCGCCGCCAGCTGACCGTTCCACTGCGCAGAGTCCTGCCTGATCACGGCGTTGCCGATGTCCCAGAACTTCTCGTACGCCACCTTGACGTCTGCCGAGTCATCGCTCGGCGCCGAGCTTTTTCCGGCGGAAGACGGCGCTACAGGACGCGCCATCTGCGTATCCGAGCAACCGGTGCCGAAGCCCGCCACGATGGCGGAGATCACGAGGGCCTGGACGAGGTGCTGGCAAGGGCGCACATACGGGGCAGTTGAGCGCCGCTCGGCCAGCACCTCAATGTTCGCCTTGCCGCGCCAGGGAATGACCGCGGTGGCGAAGGTCGATGAAGTCAGCAATGCCATACGAACAGGTCTACACGCCGACTCCGTGCTTACCTCAAGGTAAGCACGGACTGGACTGCGCCAACTTCACCCGTTGGAGTGACCTGGCATCGCAAGGAATCCAGCGCTCATCGGCCTTCCTCAGCTAGGTTCGATGCTTGCTGAAAGCGATCGACGAAGACCTCGTCGATCGGGCTTCTGACTACCGGTCCGCGGCAGCTCGTCCAGGAACACCACAACTTCCGGCGCGTAGGCTGCGCCGCGTTCCTGGCTCACCCACTGGATCACGTCCTCCTCGGACATGCGCGAGCCGGCAGCCATCACAACCGCGGCGTACACACGTTCGTCACGGTCTGCGTCAGGAACGCCGAACACGACAGCGTCGGCAACCTCCGGGTGGCGCAGCAGAACATCTTCGATCGCTTGCGGGTACACGTGGCCATTGGCGGCCAGGATGACTTCCTTGCTGCGGCCGACGATCGTCAGGTAGCCATCGGCATCCAGAAAGCCGAGGTCTCCGGTGTGGAACCAGCCGTCGCGCAGCACTTCCGCAGTCTGCTCGGGCTGACGGTAGTACCCGGCCATCAACCCCGAGCCTCGAACCCAGATCTCTCCGGCGCGGTCGGTCGGCGTGCCGTCAGGCTCCCTGATGGTCAGGTCAACGCTCGGGACGGGTCGTCCGACGGTCGTGAGGAGCTCGGGCCGCTGGTGCTCGTCCGCCGTCAGCCACGTGATCTGGCCGATCTCGTTGGCGCCGTAGCCCTGCGCGATGATCGGACCGAATCTCGTGATCGCCTGGTCGACCCGGTGTGGTGTGCTGGCCGAGCCGCCAAGCGTGATCGAACGCAGGCTCGACGTGTCAGTCGAGGCCAACGCCGGATGGTCGAGCAGTTGGTGCAGCAGACGGGGCTGGAGCCAGATGTAGGAGATCCGGTCCCGTTCGATGCTGGCAAGGACCTCGCCGGCATCGAAGTGTTCGTGCAGCACAACAACACCGCCTGCCGCGAGGAGCACGCCAGCCAAGGTCCCCCCGAGATGGCCAACCGGAGTGCACAGCAGTTGGGTGGCGTCGCTCCAGGTCTGCAGGGCCCCCGGCGAGAAGTAGGGTGGAACGTGGAAGTCGTGGGGAATTCCCTTCGGCGTTCCGGTGCTGCCGCCGGTGAACTGGATCGATGACAGGTCACCGGTGCGAGCCTCGACAGGAAGTGGTTCACACGACTCAAGCTCGGCCGCCGCTGTGATGTCGAGGACGCCGGCAGCACTACCCAGTGCCAGCCCAGTGGCTTGGGGGAACTGCGTGAGCGCCGCGCGTGCCTGATCTGCGTGTCGATGGGCATCGAAGACCAATGCGGCCGCGCTGACGGTCCGCAGCGTCTCCGTCAGCAGCGAGGTGGCGAGACCTTCGTAGAGCACCGCCACGCAGCAGCCGAGCGCGTTGGCGGCGTGGCGCAGCACAAAGGTCTCGGGCTCATTGCCGGTGAGCAACGCGACGACGTCTCCGCGCTGGAGTCCTTGGGACTGCAACACTCTTGCCGTGCGATAGATCCGGTCGAGCAGGTCGCCGTAGGTCCAATCACCATGGGAGTGGCGGATCGCCAGGCGATCACGGTGTTGCGCGAACGACTCCAGCAGGAATCCGATGGAGGTCTGTTCGTCCGGTCCAGCAGACACTTCGGCGAAGTTCCTTCCTGTGGCTGGCTCAGCTGGCGCGCAGCGCTCGGGCCAGAGCGATCAGTTCGTGGACGTCGGCGTCGAGGCTCTGCTCGGCCGGCACCGCCACCGGCGCCGCTTCGGTCGACACGGCGACACCGGCAGCGTGGTTGCGGAGGGCCTGCCGAAGTCGATCAGCGATTTGACTCGGCATCTCGTCGCCGCTGAGACCGACCATGTGCGGGCTGAGACGCACAAGACCATCCCGACACTCGATGGCGCGGCGGTAATAGCGACGGTGCACACCTCGAAGGCGCAGCGCGTCTGGCCAGCCAGGGGTGGGCACGCGCCCGAAGGCATCCTCCGGGAATTCGTTGTGCAGAGCGATCCACAATGGACTCATCTCAAGGTAGGCCCGGCGATGTTGCCACCAGACCTTCAGTGCTGCCAAGCGCATCGTGGCTGCGCGATAGCCGATCCCCGCAACGAACAACGGGATGCCGACGAACACCGAGACCGTGCCAACCACGAGGACGATGCTCGGGAAGCTGCTGGAGTGCCCGGCCCACAGGTACACGTTGGCGATCACGAAGGTCAACAACCCGAGAACCATCGCCGCGAGCCCGGCCACGACAAGCCACATCCCCTGACGCTGCCGGCGCTCGACTCCGCGCCGCGCGTATCGGTAGGTCACCGCCAGCGCGTAGCCGAAGGCGTAAAGCGTGTACAGGTTCGAGAAGAAGTAGAACGGCCCCACGCCGGGGACGGAAGACTCGTAGCCGTCTTTGAGCGCGTCCTTGGTGACGGTGGCCGCGTCCGCGCGCAGGCTCGTCGGGACCGACAGAGCGCTGATGACGAGCACGACCGCGATGACCGCGGGGGCCAGACTCTGCTTGCGGGCGCGTCTTCGTGCCGGATTCGCCTCGTAGACGGTGAACAGGAAGAAGCACACCAGGCTGTACTCGCCGGCCAGCGAGAGGACCGACTGGATCAGTTGGCAGACCATGGGGTCGAGACCCAGGAAGTCCTGTCCGGCGGCCGCGGCCAGACCGAAGGGGTAACCCACTGCCCAGCACGCGATCAAGATCACGATCGCGCGGAGCGGGACGTTCCTTGGCGCCCGGACGAACAGGTAGAGCAGCAGTGCCAACAGGGCGTAGTAGGCAATGCCGCGGACGACTTGAGCTGCCGTCACAGCCAGCCCATACGATCGATCAGCGCTTCGTCGTAGCGATACGCCGGCGTGCCGTCGTCGAGCAGGCGCGGCGCGACACGGTCCAGCACCGAAGCCCACTCCAGGATCTGCGTCGCAACGAACTCCGCTTCCTGCTCCATCTCGTTGTCGTAGGAGGTACGGCGCAGCGCTCGCGCAGATCGGCCGCCGGCAGCGGGTCGAGTGACGGCTCCGTGTCTGACCCGTCGCCGGAGTGCTCGGCGAGGATGTGGCCGAGCTCGTGGAGGATGATGTGGTTCTGGTGCGGGCGGCTGGTCTCCGCCTGGTACAGGATGATGTCCGCAGACGGCTTTGCTAGCCAGGCGCCGAAGGGCCCGGGGACAGGTATCGGGTAGGCGATCAGATGAATCGGCCTCCCCCGGTCGTCGCCTACCCGACGGCTGAGTTCAATCACGTCGAGCGGCGGCCGAATGTCAAGCCGGTTCAGCAGTCTTCGACACCTGCTTCTCAGCTCGCGCTCGCGCACTGCCGTTCCCCCAGCTCCATGTTGGTCAGGTGCGGGCTACTTCCCGCCCGACGCCAATTGGTCGCGGTACACGGCGTCGACGAGCTGAGACACCATGCGGAACCGATCCGGCGTGAGTTCACCGGCCCGCAGCGCCATCAACTTGACCGAGTCCCGGCCGGCGATCTCGGCGAGCCGCTCCTGTTCCCGCTTCAGCTCGGCGAGCTGGGCCTCGACTCGGTCGGCGACATCGTCATCCGAGAAGTACTCAACTGACACCCCGAAGAACTTCCTCAACGTCTCCACATGCCGCAGGGTCGGGTTGGTCTTCTTTCCCTTCCTGAGTTGCCACAGGTAGCTGGCCGAGATCGGCTCTCCCAGCTGACTCGCACCTTGGGAGACCTCGGCGTCGGAGTACTCACCGCCGTCCGGTTTCGTGACGGTGGCGTAGAGGTAGTTCAACCGATCGGCGAAGCTCCGCTCCGAACCAGGCTTGCCGGCCATCCACACCTCCGGACGTGTCGTGCCAGCTGTGCAGGCTATGCGTTCACCAATGTACATCGCGCGAGCATCCATGCCCTTGACACCAGTGAAAATCACCTGTTCAGAGGACACCTCATACGTATCCGCACACACGGTCACCGCCCACATGTTCGACTTCCGGCCGATCTCTCCAGCTTTCCACCAGCGTCTACAGCCGATCGAGTGGAGCCGTTGACATCAGTTGATACAAGCCTCCTACCTGCATAAACTCGACACCACTGACCGGTGTGGAAAAATGCGAGCCATACTCATTTACGTGAGCCCAGGCCGACGACGCCGCTCCGGAACGAGCAAGACGAGGGGTGCTCGATGCCGACAACGGAAGACCCGGACCAAACTCCGTTCCCATGCTGCGCAGCGACCGCAGACCCATCCACACCGTGGTGCGGCTCCTGCCACGTCGACACGCTCACCGGCCTGCTCGACCGTTGGGCCTGGGACACCGCCGCCGCCCGTTCACTCGCCGGAAACGGCTGCCCCACCTTGCTCCTCGTCTACATCGACTCGTTCAAGGCGGTCAACGACCTGGCTGGACACCAGGCCGGCGACGCCGTCCTCCGAGCCGTGGCCGACGTGATGCGAGCAAGCACTCGCGAGAACGACCTCCTTGGCCGGTACGGAGGCGACGAGTTCATGGTCCTCCTTGTCGATCCCTGCGACGCCGAAGCGGTCACGAGCAGGATCCACGCCGGCGTCGACGCGTTGGACCTCCGGTCAGCGGTGCCCGAGCTTCATGCGGGTGGCCTGTCGATGGTCTCGGTCACAATCGGGACGGCGTCTCATCCGCCCGAGGGTGCCACCCTTGCTGACCTGGTCCAGCGGGCCGACAGCGAGCTCCGACGGCGGAAGCAGCACGTGCACGACAAGATCCACACGATCGCGCCGGAGACGTTCCTGGAGAGGATGCTCAGCGCCAACCACCTTCTCCACGGCGACTGGATCACCGACGTGCTGCTCGCCCTGTCCGACGAACCTCTCCGCTACACCGAACTGCTCGACCGAATCAGGTCCTCGCCGGTGATCGACAAGCGAACCCGGCGAGACCGCCACGTCCACCCGCGGATCCTCGTCCACACCTTGCGGCGCATGGAAGACGATGGCCTCCTCGTCCGTCGCGAGGAATGCGACCAGGTGCCGCGGTCCGTCAGCTACACGCTCACCCAGGCCGGTCTGGATCTCCTCCAGGCCCTCGCGGCCACCGTCATGTGGTGCGAGCGACACAAGGCAGTCGTCGAGCTTGCCGAGCGGCGCGCGGCGGATCGACACGCCAGCTGACGCCGGACGAGGAGCAAGCTGGGTGTCGAGAACCGGCGCTCAGCGCGAACGCCGGCGATGACCTGTAGTCCCAGCGCCATTCGTCAGCTCCGCACGCCGAGGGACCGGTCCTCCAGCCGGCAGCTGCAACGCGTACTCGGCGGTTCCGGGCCCGCAGGCCTGGCATCCGACACGGATCTCGCCGTCGGTGATCCGCGCCTGATACCCCGCCGATGCGAGCAGATGGAGCCCGGCCTTGCACACCGACGGGAGCACGAGAACACGTTCACCGGCGCCGTCCTCCCAGACAGCAACGTGCGGTTCGAGGGGCGGAGCGGCACACCGGCGGAAATCCATGACGGTCAAGGTATCACCAATTCGCACATATGTTCGATCGACGCCAGTTGGGCAGGCCCGCTCACGTTGACACGGCAGCCGACTATCGGCTGCAGAGCGACGCCGAGTTCATCCCCTTGAGGGACGTCACGACCGGCCACGACGTGCGGTTCATGCCGAACCCGCAGGTCACGTGCGGTCTGACCGGCTTTCCGACGTCGCAACCACCAGGACGCCCTCGCCGTCTCTGCTGACCGATCGGATCCGGAATCCAGTCGGCAGCAGGGCGCCGGCGACCTGCGGTTCTGCCGACGGCGTGGTTTCGCCCACGTACGAACGGATCTCCTCAACGAGGCCGCGTTCGACGAACGGGCCGCCGACATCGATGCCGCCGTCGAGCAGCAGCGTCCGCACGCCCGATTCGTGCAGCTTCTCCAGCACGACGGCCGGATCGCCGATCACTTCGCTGGGCAACGAGAACGCGCCAGCGCCGTGGCACCCGGGGCGACCCTCGATCACCTGGCCGGCAGCCGTCAGCACGGCGTCGACGCCAGCACGGAGCGCGAACGCGTCGAACTGGCTCCGAGGGATCGCCGTTGGCCCGTCTTTGGTGACCTCGAACGCCCAGATCACCATCGGCCGGCCACTGTGCAGCGCCCGCAACCACGGACCGAGGACTATCTCCGCTTCCTCAACAAGAACTCCGACCTCGACGTCCAAACCCGCATCGCGCATCCGTGCGGCCCCGCCGGCACCACGCGACGTGGGATCGAGAACGGCGATCACTACGCGGGCGATGCCCGCCTCGATCAGGGCTTGGTGGCATGGCGGTGTACGCCCGAAGTGGTTGCAGGGCTCTAGGGTGACAACCGCGGTGCCGCCTTGTGCGCGTTCCCCGGCAGCAGCCAAGGCGTGCACCTCGGCGTGCGATTCGCCCTTGCGCTGGTGGTATCCCTCCCCTACCGGCCGCCCCTGACGATCGAGGATCACGCAGCCGACCGGCGGGTTGGGACTGGTCGAGCCGAGCCCGAGCGCGGACAAGCTGATCGCGCGGCGCATCGCGATGAGTTCGACGTCCGAAGCCGTCACGCCGGAACACTCAAGTCGTCGAAGAGAGCTTGAACGTCGGGAATCCGCTTGTGGCGCCTAAGCTGTCCTCCCAGCCTCGACACCTCCTGCGCGGTGCGGATCGAGCCGACACTGCGCGCGATCGCCAACGCCTTCCGTCCGAACGCCGCGGCCTGGTCTGGGTGATTCATCGCGACATGAGCCTGCGCCAGGCGGCTGAAAGCGACACCTCGGTCCCTGCGGTAGACGGGCGGCAGAGCAGGCAGCGCGGACTCGAACAGATCAATCGCTCGGGCCGGATTCCCAAGCACCACAAAGTATTGCGCTCGCTTCAGTTCGAGGTATGGCGGAGTGCAGAAGGATCCGTGGCCCTGCCGAGCGTCTCCGCTGGTCTCCGATGCAGCGCACTTCTGCGCGGCATCCAGCATGCGGTTCATGAGGTTCTCATCACCGGCCAGAGCGTGGCCGTGAGCCTGTTCCTGGAGGATCGCCGCGTACATCGGGGTTCCGGTCCCCACCGTTTCGCGGCCGGCGGCCGCGGCAAGACCAAGCGTCCCTTGCGCGTCCCGACCGGCAGAGGCGTGTTGACTTCTCCGGAACAACGTCCAGGCAACCATGTTGCGGTCGTCCGCCTCGTGCGACCACGTCATCGCCCGATCGATCCACCCCACAGATTTGCCCAACTGGCCGGAGTCCTCGTACAGCCAGGCAGCAGATTCCGCATATGCCGCAGCGAGTTTGACCAGCTCACCGCGCTCAGTTCCTTGGGTGACAGGCAAAAGCTCCTCGATCACACCGAGCTGTTCGAGGACGCCGGCCAGCGCGCGACGAGGGCCGAGGAGGTTGTCGGCCCTCACGAGAACGTGCCACTGCTCCCGTAGATGTGCGACCAGCTCATCCACGTGATCAACCGATCCGGTCGGCAACCGCCGCGAGGACACGACCTCCGCATCCGGCGCGCCCCCAGTCCGACCTCGCTCAGCCCAGACCTCGGTCTGGTCCAGCACGGCGATCAACTCTTTTGCCGAGATACGGAGGGCCCGCGCCAAAAACGGATACATGGTTGACAACGGTGAGGCTTTGCCGCTCTCCCATCGACCAACGGAGCGTCGGTCGACGTGAAGCTCGTCGGCGAACGACTCCTGCGTGTGACCGGTGGCCTTGCGCAACTTGGTCAGCGGGCTCTCACGCCTGGCCATGTGTCACCCCTTCGTGTGGTCGCATCCATGATACGCCAACCATTCTCGCAGGTGAAGGGGTCGCGCGTCCCCGCCGTGTCCCATTCCTGTCCCATTCCCGACGTGGTGTGGCTTAGGAGACACCGGTCTACTCGGAGCGGAAGGAATCAGAAAGGAAGAGGTGATTCCAGTGCGTCTCATCCTGCTGTTGGACGTCACCGGAATGGACTGCCGGATCGAGTGTGTCCGATGAACCGGCCGTCGCCGGCCAGTCGTCTTCGCATCCGCGATGAGCTCGCCGACGTGTTGCATGGCTTCGACCAGGGCAACACCCGTGGACTTTCAGCGTTCGGCACGACCGACCTCGATGAGATCGTCCTACGCCTCGTAGGCGCCTGGTACGTGCTCGTGCTGCTGCACAAGGTCGACGACCGCGGTCGTTGCCGGCGGTGCCGTCCGAAGGCACGGCGATGGTCGTGCTGGCCGGCCCGGAAAACCCCCTGCCGCGTCCTCAGCGTCACCAACTTCTTCGCCACCGCGAGCACCGAGGAAATCTGGCAGTGGCTGCTGCCTCGCATCGGCGTCCGTCGCGAGCTCGACAAGATCCGAGCAAACCTCGCCGATCACGCCGCGAAACACGACGCGACGAGCACGATCCCCGTCCAGCCGAGCCAATCAAGCCGGCATGCCCTGCGCCGCGACAACGTCAACATCTGACCTGAGCACCAACCGGAGCACCAACATGGTCCCCACCGACGAAGGCCTCCCAGAGAACTTCCTCGCCCGTGACTGGCGGCCGTCCTATGTAGACATTGACCGCGCCAGTGCCGCCCGGATCTACGACTTCTTCCTCGATGGGTCCACCAACTTCGAGGTCGACCGGAATGCGGCCAAGGAGGTCCTCGCTGTCCTGCCCGAGGCCCGTGTCTTCGCTCGCAACAACCGCGCCGTCCTGCGCAGGTTCGTCCAGTACTGCATCGAGCACGGCGTCCGCCAGTTCCTCGATCTGGGCTCCGGCCTCCCAACCGCCGGCAACGTGCACGAGATCGCGCAGCGCCTCGTGCCGGACGCCCGCGTCGTCTACGTGGACAACGAACCCGTGGCCGTCACCCACAGTCTCGACATCCTCAAGGACAACCCCTACGCCACCTGCATCCAGGAGGACATCACCAACCCCGATCGCGTACTGCAGCACCCCAAAACGCTGGAGCTGCTCGACTTCTCCCAGCCGATCATGGTCCTGATGTGCGCGGTACTGCACTTCATCCCCGACCAGCAGCAGCCCGCCCGCATCGTGCAGGCCTACTCCGACGCGCTGGCTTCCGGTAGCTATCTCGCACTCACGCACGCCACCGCCAGCGACTACCCCGACCGGCTGGCCGACGTCACCAAGATCTACTTGCGCACCCAGAACCAGGCCCATCTGCGGACGCGAGCGGAGATCACCGCGATGCTCGCCCCCTTCGAGCACTTGGTCTGGCCCGGCGTTGTCTACACGCCGCAGTGGCAGCCCGAGCACTGGGCCGATGTTGGCGACCCCGCCCAGTCGCTGGCCTTCGCCGCCCTGGCATGCCATCCCTGATTCCTGCTTGGAGCACTGTGTTATGCCCCACCGCCTTTCACTGGTCCGCCAAGCTGCCCGGCTGCGCCGGCTCTACACCGGCGAGACCGACTCCACGCTCCTGCCCGCTGTCACCGACGCCATCACGAGATTCTCGGCGGATGGGCGGGCGACGTTTCGCGAGATTCTCGATCAGGGCTATGAGACTAGGCTGTTTGGTGAGAACAGCGTGCCTTCTGTGGATCAACGGTTCCGCGACGCGGTGCTGTCCGACGCCACCAACACCCTCCAACAACAGCTGGAAGCCGGGATCCTGTTCGCACTCGGGCAGATCGCGCCCTACCGATGGCCCGCCACCAAGGTCGTGGCCCCGATGCCCCTGTGCCGGATGGTCCGACCGGTGCAGTCTTCCGGGGAGACGATTCTGCATCTGCAGGCGGGGGTTCTGGCTCCGGTGATGGCGGTCTTGACGCCGCATGTCCTCAACGGCCGCCTGCACGGACTCGCCGGCCTGCGCGCGAGTGTGAAGCGCCGACACGTCCAACTCCATCTTGCCGACGGCGACCCGAACCAGATAGTCGGGCTGTCGAACACGAGCTTCCGCCAGTGGGCTGGCGCGCTTGCCTTCACCCAGAACGTGATCGGCTCCGAGCAGCTGCCCGTCCTCGACGGCCCTCTGACCACGGCCGAAATATCCGCGATCCGCACCGGCTGCCGGGTTCCCGGCCCGGTGGCGTTGGCCAGCGGCGTGTTTCGCCGTCTGCAGGTCCTGGGCGACACGTACTGGCTCACCGGCCGCCCCGACGGCCCCGACGGCCTGCGCCTGGAGTGGGCCGGCGGGCGCTCCGCGGTGAAAGTCGCCACCGCGCTCGTGCACCCACTGGCCGGTCTTGCCGGCGAGCAGTTCTACGTCACCCGCATGGCCGACGGCTCCGTCACGGTCATCATCACGGGGATCTCCGGCGAGCCGACCACGAAGCTCACCCTGTACCAGGCGCCACTGACCGTCACGCCGCCGTTCACCCGGGTCGACGTGACCAGCGCGTGGTCCGAATTCCGGCGCACCATGGCAGCGACCAACTTCGCGCCGATTCACCGGGAGCTGGTGGCGCGATGAGCCGCGCCCAGCACTCGCTCCCGCAGGTCCCTCTCCCTGCGAACATCACCGCCACCGCCAAGTCGTCGGTGACCGCCGTGGCCGCGGCTGCGCGCAGGCGCAGGACCTGCCTGGTGTCCCGCGTCCACCGCCTACAGCTGGCGGGCCCGCCCCCGCCTGGGGACGTGCCGGCTGGGGCGACGGGAGCCGAGGGCGGTGCCTGTGGCTGAGCCGCTGTTCAACCGAGTCGTGCCCGGCGTCGTCGTCACCAGGACATTGTCCGCGACGACCATCATCGCGCACCGGCACGCGGTGACGATCTCGCTGGGTGGACAAGCAGATTTCACGGTCAGCCTGTCCGGAGACGACCTGTACGAGTTGATGACCGCGCTGCTGGGCGGTGAGGTTTCCTACGTATCCAGCACGCACGCGGTGCATGGGCGGCTGCTGCTCAACGTCCGGCCCGTCGATGACGAGCCCAGCTCGCCAGTGCCCGACCGGACGGAGCTCGGGCCGCGCGAGCTGTCCCTGACCTTGGCCGAGCAGCGCACGTGCCAAGTCCTCTTCGACACCGAGCAGGCCGAGGACCTCGTTCTCCATCTCCGCACGGCGTGGACGCTGCTCGGCGGGATGCCACTTCACGGCTGATCGCCGTCGCCCTGGTTCAGCCCGCCACCGCCAGCACCACGCTCGACGAAACCGATTGAAAACTTGGCACGCGACGTGCGAACCTGCAGCTCAGCAAGTGTCGTCCCCGCGCAGGCGGGGCTGTTCCGTACCTGTCCGCCGAGTTGGACAAGCACGGCGCGTCGTCCCCGCGCAGGCGGGGCTGTTCCGGCCAGCCCCGGGCATCCGTTCGAGTGGTGGGTCGTCCCCGCGCAGGCGGGGCTGTTCCGCACTGCATGTTGACCCCGGTCGTCAGGAACGAGTCGTCCCCGCACAGGCGGGGCTGTTCCGTATTGAGGGGGGCACCTGGTGATGGCGGCAATGTCGTCCCCGCGCAGGCGGGGCTGTTCCCAGCTCGCCGGCGACCTCGGCGAGGAAACGCTTGTCGTCCCCGCGCAGGCGGGGCTGTTCCGCGTCGGCGGTGCCCTCACGGACCTGGTGGGCCGTCGTCCCCGCGCAGGCGGGGCTCCGCGCGGCGTGGACGCTGCTCGACGGGGTGTCACCCCACGACTGATCGTTGTCTCCCTAGTTCCTTCCTCCTGTGCGTGACCGGTCCGCTACTGTCGGCAGGCTGCGTGCTGGAGGAGAGACGGGGGTCTCGTGGCAGTTGTCGAGCTGGACTACGCCGAACTGGGCGTCGCCTGGCAGCGGTCCCGGCTGCCGGCGTTGCCGGTGATCTTCACCTGGCGCAACCACGCCACCGTGCCCGACGACCCGCAACAGGCTCTTGACGAGGCCGAGGACCGGCTTCGCTCCCGCGGGATGATCGACCGCCGGGGCGGCCTGGACGACGACCTCTACGGAGCCCTGGCCCTGTTCACGCACGCCCCCGTCGAGCTGGACCTCCGGTTCGCCCCCGGAGTGGGCCGGGAGATCCGCACGTGTGTCGCCGCCCGCGGCGGCTACGCGGTGCGCGCGGTCCTCGACAACGACGCGGTCCGGGTGGACACCGTGCCCGCCGACCAGGTCACCGCCGCGCTCGTCGGCGTGCTGCCCGACCTGCCGCCAGCCCGGGGCACGGTGGTGAGCGTGCCGACCGCCGAGTTGGACGCCGCGGTCCGCGACGTCGCCGAGCGCGGCGACGATTCCGACCCGGCCTTCACCGCAGCCCTGCAAGCCCGAGGCCTGCGCTCCGACGACGCGCGGAACCTGGTCGCGCTGCTGGGCGGCGACCGCACCGGGTTCGGCAAGATCGGCGTGGCCGTCCGAGACTCGTCCGGCCGCCGGCACCGCGGGACGCGGATCGTGCAGGTGATCGACACCCACCGGGGCCGGTCCGCCCTCTACACGCGGGCCGCCTATACCGTCGCCTCGCCGGCCGACTTCGGCGTCGTGGTGCGGGTCGTGGATGAGTTGGTGGCGGGAACCAGGCGGCGGTTGTGACCGTCTCATCGGAAGCCGTTCGCGCCAGAGCGTGTGCAGTGCGTGGCACGATGAGCGGTCGGGTGCGGCGTTGTCGAGTTGATGATCCTGGGGAGGATGTTGGGGATGGCTGACGATTTTCAAGTCGGCAACGCTGCGGCGGTCGGCGCCGATATGGCCACGCTGACCACCTGGGTCAACGACGGCAAGGGCGGCGTCACCCAGGGCACGCTCAAGGTCGCGCCGGACCAGCTGCCCACCGTCAAGGCCGTCTGGGTGCAGACGAAGGAGAAGTTCGCTCAGATGCTGGCCGACTCCCAGATCCTCAGGACAGTCGGCTATCCGGCAGAGGACGCGGTCAGCAAGAAGGCTGTCAACGACATCCGCCGCATGGCCGGCGACGATGACGGAGGGACTTGACCCAAGGCCGGGTAGTTAAGGTATTCGTGCTGGTGGCAAAGGGTCTCAGTGCGGTTCGGTCTGGAAGGGGAACGCGGGTAACGCAGCCGCGTTGGAGCAGGTAGTCCGTCAAGATCCTCTGCTTCCACGGAGCTCTGTTGCCCACACGTCGTTGTGCCCTGCCACCTGGTCTGACGACCGTCTCCCGCGAGTTCACAGTGGCCCAGGGACGGTTCGCTCCCGGTCACCTGGGCGAGCTGACCCAGGTCGTGCCGTTCGATCTCGTGGACGCAGTGCTGGACGAGACACGCAGCGGGCAGCGCCGGCTGCGGGACCTGCCCTCGCGGGTCGGGGTCTACTTCATGCTCGCGATGTGCCTGTTCCCGGAGGTCGGTTATCGGCTGGTGTGGCAGAAGCTGACCGCGGGCCTGGCTGGACTGGAGGTGGCCCAGCCAACCGCGAAGGCCTTGCGGGACTTGCGCCGCCGGCTCACCGCCGCACCGATGCGACGCCTGTTCGAGGCGGTGGCAGGACTACTCGCCCAGCCGACGACGCGCGGTGTGCGATTCGGGCCGTTCCGCACGGTCTCCTTTGACGGCTGCAGTTCTATCAAGATCCCCGACAGCGTGCGCAACGTCGACCGGTTCGGGCCCGGTAGCCGGGGCGGCTACCCGATGGTGGAACTCATGACCCTCGTCGAGACCGGCACCCGAGCCGTGATCGCCGCGGTGTTCGGCCCGACCCGTGAAGGGGAGACCGCCTACGCCCGCCAACTGCTGCATCACCTGGGCCCAGACATGCTGGTCCTGTGGGACAAAGGCTTCGACGCCAACGCCTTCCTCGCCGCCGTGGCCGACACCGGCGCCCAACTCCTGGGCCGCCTGCGCGCCAACCGTCGCGCCCCGGTCCTGACCCGTCTGAGTGACGGGTCCTACCTGTCGGTCATCGGCGCTGTCCCCGTCAGGGTCGTGGAGGCACGGATCACCGTGACCTGCAAGGGCGACATCGTGTTCACCGGCTCCTACCGGCTGGTCACGACGTTGACCGACGCCCGCCGCTACCCCGCCCAGGTCCTGGTCGCCCTCTACCACCAGCGTTGGGAGCACGAGTCGGCGTACTACGCGCTGCGGCACACCCTCGGGCAAGGCCGGGTGCTCCGCTCGGGCGACCCCGCCGGCGTCGAGCAGGAGATGTGGGCGCTGCTGACTCTCTACCAAGCGTTGCGGGCCGTGATGGTGCGGGCCGCCGAGTCGCAGCCCGGCATCGACCCGGATCGCTGCGGCTTCACCATTGCCCTGCACACCGCCCGTGATCTGGTCATTGGAGCCAGGGGCATCACGGCGCCCACCACGGGGACGGACCACGTGGGTGTCATCGGCCGACGCCTGCTGGCCGGTCTGCTGCCACCACGACGCCTTCGCGTCAGCACCCGCAAGGTCAAATCGCCGATCTCCCGCTACAGCGAACGCCTCGACGACGGCCGCCCGGACACCAGCCGCGCTGTCACCGGCCTCGACATCGTCATCGTCGAACCCCCGCAACCGCAGCCCGCGCTGCCCACCGAGTCCCGTGACGACCGAAACACCGCCCCTGCAAAGCGTCGTAGGCACCGGATTTTGGCTCTGCTACAGGAAGATTCCGCCCGCCTCTGGCGACCCCGTGACATCGCGGCCCACTTCGGCGACATCACCATGGACACCATGTACAGACAGCTCTCCCGATGGGCGGACAGCGGGCTCATCCACAAGATCGGCCCCGGCCTCTACACCGCAACGACATGGTCGCCCAACCCCTTGCCAGGACACAAAGATCGTTAACTACCCGGCCTTGGGTCAAGTCCCCCAGGCGGTGGCCTACGCCGTGCGTGAGGCCTGCATCTGACTTAGATCCGCGAGTAGCGTGAGTGGTGATCACCCGCGGATCGCCACGATCATCCTCTACCGCTACGTCGGGTAGTCCGTGTCGCCGAGGCTGGGTACACAGTGGACAAACGTCTGAACGGGCGGACGACTGACGCGGATGATAGTTTCGGGCCATGGATGCTGAAGCGCCTGGCGACCCGGCCGACATGTGCACACGCACGACCTCGCGGCCAAGTCGGCGTGGGCCTGGCGGCGCGCGTGGCTGACCGGCCGCGCGGCGGCGTTGTCTTCGCAGGGCCGGCCAGGACCCAACGGTTAAGCTGACCGTCCAGCGGATCGCGCTTGAACATCGCCTCGCCGTCGCGGGTCAGCGCGGCGGTGCGTTCCTTGGGCTTCCGCCACCTCGGCCTCGCGTGTGGCGAATGGGATTTCCTCGCCGCGCATCATCGGGCTGACGGCGCCGCACCGGATGCGGCGCAGAGTTCGCTGCTCTGCCGGGAGGTCGAGGTCGCACCGGTGGTTACCTCGGAAGTGCCCAGTGCGACCGCCAGTTCCGCGACATCCACCCGGCCGTCGTGGCGCAGGCGGTCGAGGATGTGGTGATGACGGGCTGTCCGCACATGCTGGGAACGTACACCATCGAGTTTCGTTCGCAAGGCTGTGACGCGCGTCACGTGTGTTGTCCATTGTGGAACTGTACGCTGTTGAGTCATCGTCAGGATCGGGCGATGGCCAATGGTTCGCCGTTCCAGCAAGGGAAACGTGTCTGTCCTGAATAGATCATTGGCGCTTGCGCCCTTCAGGCGGTCCGCGCGGCGGGCCAGCAGTCCGGATGATCGCAAGCACAGGGGAGGTTACTTGTGGAAACTAATCTGCCCAGTCGGAGGGCAGTCCTCAGGGGCGCATTGGTCGCGGTCGGGGTCGTGGGTATCGGTATTGCCGACGTGATTCCGGCGGCTGCGAGCGCCACCGAAACGGACCATGGCGCGTACGGTGCCTTCCCACCCGTGCCGGGTATGAAGGGTGATCGCGGGGCCAACGAGTTCTGGTACACCTACGAACAGCGATTCCACTACAACGTCACCGACCAGATCCGGGCCGCCTACGGCGCCATCAGCGCGTGCACCTCGCAAGGCTCGTTTGCGACGATCCGCGCCGACTATCAGAAGCACCGCGCCAACGGCACCTGGCCGCAGGGCTACGTTCAGCAGTTCGCGCCGGCCAAAGACGCCTTCGCCTACCTGGCTGAACTCCAAGCCGACGTGCAGAACCAGTTCTACGACAACGACCCGATCGGCTTGGCGGGCGCGTTCTTCCAGTTCGGCGAAGGCACGCTCTACGACCCTCGGTCGCCAGTCGGCAGCAAGTGCCACCTGATGGACGACAGCGACAATGGTCGGCCCCGGGGTTTCCATGTCTGGCACGGCATCATCCGAGCCACGGTCCTGCTCGGGGTGAAACCCGCGCGGTGGGACACGATCTGTCGCTTCAACGCGCTCGCCTGGGCGGTGCAGTCGATCCAGAAGCCGACCGTCGATTCCGACAGCAACCCGCCGGTCCCGCCGGTCAAGCGCGCCGAGCTGGAGGCGTACTGGCTGACCCGCTCCATCGACCAGCTGGACGACGCCTTCGACTCCTATCCCTACCCGCCGGGTATTTCGTGACTTCTTCACGCGCCGGGCGTGCGCACTCGCAGGGCCGGCGCACTCAGGCTGAGGGGACTTCCAGCACATGCGTACAGGTGTTTGGCTGATCGGCGCCCGGGGCTCGGTCGCCACAACCGCGATCGCGGGAGCGGCCGCGATCAGGGCAGGTCTCAGACCGCCCGTCGGCTGCGTCGCCGAACTGGCGCTGCTGCGCGGAGTCGGTCTCCCCGGTTTGGACGAAATCGTCTTCGGTGGCCACGACGTCGTGGCCACCGACTTGGTCAAACGGGCCGAGGAGTTGGCCGAGAGCGGTGTGCTGCCGGCCGGAATCATGGCGGCGGTGCGCCAGGATCTGGTGACCGCCGATGCGGAGATCCGCCACGGCGCCGGACCAGGTGACGGTCGGTCGCAGGCTGACGCGATAGCCGCGCTGGTCGCGGACCTGACCGATTTTCGCGACCGCAACAACTTGGCGCGGGTGGTCGTGGTCAACGTGTCCTCCACCGAACCGCCGGCGCAGCCTCATCCCGCGCACGCCACCCTGACGGCGCTGCGGACCGCACTGGCCGTGGGGGAGACGGTGCTACCGACCAGCGCCGCCTACGCCTACGCCGCGTTTCTCGCTGGCTGCCCGTTCGTCGACTTCACCCCGTCCACCGGTGCCCGGCTACCCGCGCTGGACGAATTGGCCCACGCGCAGGGCGTGCCGTATGCCGGTAGCGATGGAAAGACCGGGGAGACCTTGGTCAAGTCCGTTCTCGCGCCCATGTTCAGTAGCCGGGCGCTGCAGATTCGCGCCTGGTCCGGCACGAATCTGCTCGGCGGCGGGGACGGCGCCACGCTCGCCGATCCGGATGCCGCGGAGAGCAAGATCGACTCCAAACAGCGGATCCTGACCGAGAGCCTCCGCTACGAAGTCGGCGGCGACGTGCACATTCACAACGTGCCGGAACTGGGAGACTGGAAGACCGCTTGGGATCACATCGCCTTCGACGGCTTCCTCGGCGTTCGGATGACCATGCAGTTCACCTGGCAGGGCTGCGACTCGGCGCTCGCCGCGCCGTTGGTGCTGGACCTCGCCCGGTTCACTGCCCGTGCACACGAGGCCGGTTGCGTCGGCGCCCTGCCCGAACTCGGCTTCTTCTTCAAGGATCCAGTAGGCAGCACCGAACACGCGCTGGCCGCGCAGTTCGAGATCTTGCGGCAATGGGCCGCCGGGCTGGTGGCCGGCCGATGACGGTGCCGTCCGCGGCCGACGTGATACAGCTACTGCGTGCACCGGCCGCACTGAGCGTGCCCGGCGACGTGTTGGCCGGCGCCAGTGCCGCGGGCTGGCCCTTCCGGGGCGGCACCGCAGGGCTGGCCACTGCGTCAATCTGTTTGTATTGGGCCGGTATGGTTCTCAACGACTACGCCGACCGCAAGCTGGACGCGGTGGAACGTCCGGAACGGCCGATCCCGTCCGGACGGATCAGTCCTGGTTTCGCCTTCGGTCTCGCCTGCGGCCTGACCGCCGCAGGCCTCGGGCTGGCGGCGGCGTCAGGTGGCCGCAGGGCGTTGAGCGTCGCGCTTCCGCTGGCCGCGACGATCTGGGCCTACGACTGCTGGCTGAAATCGACACCGTTCGGTTGCGCCGCCATGGGACTGACGCGTTCGCTCGACGTGTTGCTCGGCGCGGGTTCGGGCCGACTCGGCGCGGCCGCCCTGCCCGCGATGACCGTCGGCCTGCACACCTACACCGTCACGACACTCAGTCGCCACGAAGTCAGCGGGACCTCGGCCGCACTGCCGATGGCAACGCTGCTGGGCAGCGCAGCGCTCGGGGTGGCGTCCGTGCTGGCCCGGCGCAGCGTGACGTGGCCGCGCCGACTCAGCGGGGCCGCGTTCGCCGGCGTCTACCTGGCCGGCTATGGCGGAGCGCAGTGGAGCGCGGCAGCCGAGCCGTCCGCGAGCAATGTGCGGCGTGCCGTGGGCGCGGGCATCCACGCGACCATGCCATTGCAGGCCGCGTTGATCGCCACAGCCGGCTCGATCCGGGGTGCGCTGGGAATCGCCACCGCCTTCCCACTGGCACGGCTGCTCGGCCGGAAGGTGTCCCCGACATGATCCGATTCGGTTTCGGCACCAACGGCTTCGGCAACCACCGGCTCGACGACGCGTTGTCGGTCATCGCGGGCCTCGGCTACCAGGGTGTCGCCCTGACCCTGGACCATGGCCACCTCGACCCGTACGCTGCCGATCTCGACCGGCAGCTGCCTCGGCTGACCCGGCAGCTCGCCGACCTTGGTCTTGCGCTGGTGATCGAGACCGGCGCCCGGTATCTCCTGGACCCCTGGCACAAACACTCCCCGACGCTGCTGTCCACCGAGGGGGCGGCGCGGCGGGTGGATCTGCTGGTCCGCGCCGTGCGGATCGCCGCTGAGCTCGGCGCCGAGGCCGTGTCGTTCTGGAGCGGCGCCGCCGAGCCGGGCGTCGAGGACGAGCGATCCTGGGACCGGTTGACCGAACACTGCGCCACGGTCGTGGTGGCCGCCGAAGAACACGGCGTGCGGCTGGGATTCGAGCCGGAACCCGGCATGTTCGTCGACACACTGGACCGCTACGAGGAGTTGTCCACGCGCCTCGGAACCCCTGACGCGTTCGGGCTGACCTTGGACATCGGGCACTGCCGCTGCGTGGAACCCGCGTCCGTGCCCGACTGTGTGCGCAGAGCGGCCCCGAAGCTGGTGAACGTGCAGATCGACGACATGCGCCTTGGCGTGCACGAGCACCTGGAGTTCGGCGACGGCGAGATCGACTTCCCGCCGGTGCTGTCCGCTTTGGACGAATGCGGCTACCGCGGCCTGGTCGCCGTCGAGCTTCCCCGGCACAGCCACGCCGCCCCGGCCGTCGCGCAGCGGTCGCTGACCTTCCTGCTGGACGCGGCCGGAGGACGAGCATGACCGCCGACCCGCTGACCTACCTGCCTGCCAACGCCTGGATTGACGATGCGCTCGTTACGGTTCACGCCGACCCGGACGCGATCCGCCTGCTGTTCCCGGCGGTCGGTCGCAACTGTGGTCGTGGTCCGCTGCGCGAGGACTCGCCGTGGACGGTCGACGACGCGGTCCGAGTCCTGCTGTTGGCCGCGCTGCCATACACGGGGGAGCGGTTGGCCGAGGAGCTCACCGCGCTCTACCGGCAGGGCGACACCGCCGAACGTCGAGGCGTGCTGCGCGCGCTGCCGAGGCTGGAGCCGAGAATCGGTGCGCTGGCACTTCCGTTGGTGCGAGACGCCGTCGCGACCAATGACGCCCGGCTGATCAGTGCCGCGCTCGGCGACTACGCCGCCCGGCACATCGACGTCGAAGCCTTTCGCCACGCCGTGCTCAAGTGCGTGTTCCTCAGCATTCCGCTCGGCGACATCGCCGGTCTGGCAGACCGGGTGGACGAGGAGTTGGTCCGGATGTTGGTCGACTACGCCCAGGAGCGTGCCGCGGCCGGGCGGGACGTGCCCGTTGACGTGTGGCCGATCGTCGATCGATATCTCTGCGACAGTCAGGATTGAGCCCGTGCGTATCTTCGACCCGCACATCCACATGAGCTCCAGAACCACCGACGACTACGAGGCGATGTACTCGGCCGGGGTTCGGGCCCTGGTCGAGCCGGCGTTCTGGCTCGGCCAGCCTCGCTCCACTGTCGGCGCGTTCGTCGACTACTTCGACAGCCTCCTGGGCTGGGAGCGCTACCGCGCCGCGCAATTCGGCATCCAGCACCACTGCACGATCGCGCTGAACCCGAAGGAGGCCAACGATCCGCGCCTGCTGGACGTGCTCGACGAGTTGCCTCGCTACCTGGTCAAGGACCGCGTGGTCGCGGTCGGCGAGGTCGGTTTCGACTCGATGACCCCGGCCGAGCACACCGTGTTCGCCCGACAGCTCGAACTGGCCATCGCCAATGATCTTCCGGTCCTGGTGCACACCCCGCACCGGGACAAGGCGCAGGGCACCCGCCGCACACTGGAGATCATCGCCGAGTCCGGCATCCCGCCGGAACGTGTGGTCATAGACCACCTCAACGAGATGACCGTGGGCATCGTCGCGGACAGCGGCTGCTGGATGGGCTTCTCCATCTATCCGCACACCAAGATGACCGAACAGCGGATGGTGGCGGTGCTGCGCGAGTACGGAACCGACCGGATGCTGGTCAACTCCGCCGCTGACTGGGGCCGCAGCGACCCACTCAAGACTCGCAGGACCGGCGACGCGATGCTGGCCGACGGTTTTACCGCGCAGGACGTGGAGACGGTGCTGTGGGACAACCCGGTCGCCTTCTACGGCCAGAGCGGCCGGCTGGAGCTGGCCGAGGTGGAGCTCGATCCCATCGGAGTCTTCCAGGGCAGCTCGGTCAAGCGTGGCGGGGAGTAGCGGCCATGCGTCTGCGACACCGCGATGGCACGCTGGTTCATCTCGGCTACTGCACCAACGTGCACGCGGCGGAGAGTCTCGACGGTGTGCTGGCCCAGTTGCGGGACTACGGCGAGCCGATCCGCGAGGCGTTGGGCGTCGACCGGCTCGGTCTCGGTCTGTGGCTGGCCCGTGATGTGGTCGGTGAACTGTCCGCCAACCCGGCTGCGGTGCGCCGGCTGCGCGCGGCGCTGCTTGACCACGGTCTGGAGGTGGTGACTCTCAACGCCTTCCCATACCAGGGATTTCACCAGAACGTGGTCAAGAAGGCCGTCTATCAGCCGGACTGGCTCAACCCGGATCGGCTGGGCTACACGGTGGACTGTGCCAGAGTGCTGGCCGCGCTGCTGCCCGAGGACGCCGAGCACGGCAGCGTGTCCACGCTGCCGCTGGCCTGGCGCAGCCCCTGGTCGACCGCGGACGCGGAAACAGCGGGCAGAGCGCTGCGCCAGCTCGCCGTCGAACTCGCGGCCATCGAGCGGGAGACCGGCAGGCAGGTCCGGGTCGGTCTCGAACCGGAACCGGGCTGCGTGCTGGAACGCACGGACGCGGCCGCTGAGTTTCTCGGCGGCCTGGACAACCAGTGGATCGGACTGTGCCTGGACACCTGCCATCTCGCCGTGGCTTGGGAAGATCCACAGCTCGCGCTGGCGACCCTGGCGGCCGCGGGTGTGCCAGTGGTGAAGGTGCAGGCATCCTGCGCATTGCAGGCCGATCGGCCTCGCGACCCCGCCACCTCGGCGGCGTTGTGGCGCTTCGCCGAGCCGCGGTTCCTGCATCAAACCAAGGAGTTCTCCTCGGGGCGGGTGCACAGCGCCGACGACCTGCCAGCCACACTGCCCGGCGACGGTCCCTGGCGGGTGCACTTCCACGTGCCGCTGCACGCCGACGCTCAGCCACCGCTGCGCACCACCCGCGACCACTTGTCAGCTACCTTGACCGCGCTGTTCGGCGGGGAACGGACGTGGTGTGATCACGTCGAGGTGGAGACCTACACCTGGTCGGTCCTGCCCGCACAGCGCGCTCACGTTGGCCTCGTCGAGGGCATCGCGCGTGAGCTGAGCTGGGCGCGGGACACGTTGGAGGCCATCGGGCTCAAGCCGGAGACACGCTGATGAACCAACTGCTGGTGCTCGACATCGTCGGTCTCACCCCTCGGATGCTTGGGCACATGCCGAACCTGCGGGCCTTGGCCGATCGGGGATTCAGCGCCCAGCTGGGCACCGTGTTGCCCGCGGTCACCTGTTCGGTCCAGTCGAGTCTGCTGACCGGGCTCCTGCCCTCCGAACACGGCGTCGTCGGCAACGGCTGGTACTTCCGGGACCTCGGCGAGGTGCTGTTCTGGCGCCAGCACAACGGGCTGGTCGCCGGAGAGCGGCTGTGGGACACGGCGCGGCGAGTCAAATCCGACTACACGGTGGCGAACATCTGTTGGTGGTTCGCGATGGGGGCGGACGTCGACTGGACGGTGACACCCCGACCGATCTACTACGCTGACGGCCGCAAGGAACCGGACTGCTACACCGCCCCGGCCGATCTGCACGACGAGTTGACCGCGACGCTCGGCGTCTTCCCACTGTTCCGCTACTGGGGCCCAACCGCCTCGATCGCGTCCAGTCGGTGGATCATCGACGCGGCCCGGCATGTGTTCGCCACCAGAAAACCGGATCTGAGCCTGGTGTACGTGCCACATCTGGACTACGACCTCCAACGGTTTGGCCCGCATGGGCCCGAAGCTGCCCGCGCCGCAGCCGAACTCGACCGTGAACTGGCGCCACTGCTGGCCGACGCCGAGGCAGCGGACGCGACCGTGGTCGCGCTGAGCGAATACGGCATCACCCCGGTCGACCGGCCGGTCCACCTCAACCGGGTCCTGCGTGAAGCAGGCTTGCTCGCGGTGTACACCCAGGACGGCATGGAATACCTCGACCCGTGGACGTCGCGGGCGTTCGCGGTCGCCGATCACCAGGTCGCGCACGTCTACGTCCGCGACCCGGCCGACCGGCGGCAGGTCAGCGAACTGCTCGCTGCGCAATCCGGCGTCGAGCAGGTCCTCGACGAAGTGGGCCGCAAGGCCGTCGGCCTGGACCACGATCGGGCCGGCGACTTGATCGCCGTGGCCGACGCGCGCTCCTGGTTCACCTACTACTACTGGCTGCACGACCGGCAGGCCCCGGATTTCGCGCGGTCAGTGGAGATCCACCGCAAGCCTGGCTACGACCCGGCCGAGCTGCACTACGACCACCGCGACCCGCTGGTCCGGGTGAAGGCAGCGGTGTCGTTGGCCCGCAAGAAGGTCGGGCTGCGTTACCAGCTGAAAGTGGTGCCACTGGACCCGAGCCGGGTGCGTGGCAGCCATGGCCGGTTGCCCGATGATCCGGCCGACGGGCCGGTGCTGCTGTGCGGGGACCCGACGCACCGGCGAGACCGCCTCGCTGCCACCGAGGTCAAATGGTTCCTGCTCGACCTCGCCGTGCGAAACGAGGCAACGCGATGACATCCCCACGACACCGACTGATTAGCTCATGGTCTTGACCGTTAGCCTTGATCATTCGCGGCGGTGACGCGCTCGCCTGTGACAGTTCAGATGTTCCCAGCGCGACCGCGAGCAGCGCCACACTGACCTGCGCGCCGTCGAGCCCGAGTGCCGCCTGGTCGGGATGCGCGCGGTCCAGACCGCCGACACAATCCCGATGAGAGCGAAACAGCAGCAGGTGGCGACACGCGTTCTGCGCAGTTCCGCGGACACTCTCTCGGGCCGGCCCACCGCAGCGCGGATCGCCCGACGGGCATGAGGACCGAAGATCTATTGAGGACACGACATATTTCCCTTGCGGCACTGGCGGAACCTTGGCCATCGCCCGATCCTGACGATGACTCAACAGCGTGCGACCCCACAATGGACAGTATATGTGACATGCGTCACTAGCTTACGAACGAAAGTTAGTGGTGTATGTTCAGGGCGTGTGAGGGATTGCCGAGGCCAGCCCGGACGCGCCGAACCGCACTGGTCAGCGTCTGTCCGGCCGAGATGATCGACATCCTGGTCACCGGCGAAACCGCGCCATCGGCCGCGCTGGACCAGTTCCGCGACGCTCACGCCGAATTCGGCTAACAGGAAGGTTTGTGTTCATGGCACGGACTCGGCTCGCCTTGGGGGCTGCGGCACTCGGGGCGGCAACACTGGTCGCGGCATGCGGCGTCAGCACGTCGTCGGGAGATACGGCCACCACGGCCACCACGGGCGGGACGGCGGTTTGGGCCGAAAATTCTGCCCCGACGGCCATCTTTCCATTCGTCGACGCGACCGCTCTGGTCAACACCACTGTCCAGTTCCAGTACCTGATGTATCGGCCGCTGTACTGGCAGGGCTCGGGCAGTTCGCCTGACGTCGACTACACCAAGAGTCTGGCCCAGAAGCCGGTCTACACCGGGAACCAGGTCGTGGTGAACCTCAAGGACTACTCCTGGTCCAATGGCGAGAAGGTGTCCGCGACCGACGTCATGTTCTTCATGAACATGCTGCTCGTGGAGAAGACCAAGTACGGCCAGTACGTGACTGGAGAGTTCCCGGACAACGTGACCTCGGTGCGGGCGACCGGCCCCGAACAGGTGACCTTCACCCTGAACAAGCCCTACTCGCCGAACTGGTTCACCAGCAACCAGCTCTACCAGATCACCCCGTTCCCCGAGGCATGGGACAAGACCTCGGACTCGGCCTCGTCCGGCAGCGGTGGCTGCGCAACCGACAAGTCCAAGTGCGACGCCGTGTACAACTACCTGAAGGACAAGAACAAAAAGGTGTCCGGGTACGCGACCGACGCGCTGTGGCAGGTCGTGGACGGGCCGTGGCAGCTGAAGTCCTTCACCAGCGAGGGCGTCGCCGACTTCGTACGGAACCCGAAGTACAGCGGTCCGGACAAGGCGAAGCTGGACGGCTTCAACGAGGTGCCGTTCACCTCGCAGGAGGCCGAGTTCAACGCGCTCAAGGCCGGCGGCACCATCAACGTCGGCCCGATCCCGGCGTCGAGCGAGCCCAAGCGGGACCCGAACAGCAGCAGCCTGCTGCCGCCGACCAACCCGGCCGGCGCCGACAAGTACAACCTGATCACCGACCAGGTCTGGGCCTGGACCTACGGCCTGCTCAACTACGGCAACCCGACACTGGGCGCCACGTACAAGCAGCTCTACGTCCGCCAGGCCCTCCAGGAGACCATCGACCAGGTCACCGACTCGGCCGTCGCCGACCGCGGCTACGCCGTGCCCGGCACCGGCCCGGTGCCCAACCAGCCGGCCACCCAGTACCTCGCCGACGTGCAGAAGTCCAACAACGGCCAGGGGCCCTACCCGTTCAACGTCAGCAAGGCCAAGTCCCGGCTGACCGACCACGGCTGGACCGAGCAGGGCGGCGTGATGACCTGCACCAGGCCGGGCAGCGGCGCCGACCAGTGCGGCGACGGGGTGAACGCCGGCACCAGGCTGAGCATGTCCATGGAGTACTCGGGTTCCACCACCACCTCAGAAGTGATGCAGCAGTGGAAGGCGGACGCCAGCAAGGCCGGCATCGAGATCAACCTCGACCCCCAGCCGATCAGCACGGCCCTCACCGACCTCACCTCCTGCCCGGCCGTCGCGAGCTCGTGCAAGTGGCAGCTGGGCTTCCTCGGCGGCGGCACCTTCAACTCGGTGCCGACCGGTGACCAGTTCTTCATTCCCGGCTCCTCGGAGAACATCAACGGGATCAACGACCCACAACTGACCACCCTGGTCCAGAACTCGCTGACCGACTCCGCGAGCACCGCGTTCCTGGAGTACGAGACCTACGCCGCCACCCAGCTGCCGGGCACAGTGAACCTCCCCGGCGGCTATGGCATCTATGCGGTGTCGAAGAACCTGGGCGGCGTCTCGATCAACCCGCTCCAGTCACTGTCCCCCGAGGACTGGTACTTCACGAAGTAGGACGGCATGCGCCACTCGCCTGACCGAGCGAGGATCACGGGGACGGACTGCGGGGTGTCGCGGTGACCGGTTACCTCATCCGCCGCATCCTGCAGTCCGTCTTGGTCGTCGTCCTCGCGTCGTTCGTGACTTTTCTGCTCACCGACCTGCTGCCCGGCGGGCCGGCCCGGGCGATCCTCGGGCCAAGGGCCACCGAGCAGCAGATTCAGGAGTTCAGCCACGCCAACGGCTATGACCGACCGATCCCGGTGCAGTATGGGATCTGGATCAACAACATCCTGCATGGCGACCTCGGCTATTCGGTCAAGCTCAACCAGAGCGTCGGCGCGCTGATCGCCGACCGGCTGCCCAAGACGATGGTGCTGATGGTGATCTCCATCGCTGTCGCGCTGGTCGTCGCGGTGCCGCTCGGGATCTACCAGGCGCGCCGACGCGACACCCTCGGCGACTACGCGGTCACCAGCCTGTCGTTCCTGCTCTACGCGATGCCCGGCTTCCTGGTGGCGCTGCTGCTGGTGCTGGTGTTCTCCACCGGCCTCGGCTGGTTCTCGCCGACCGCGCCGCAGACCGGCGACGTCGGGCAGATCCTGGCCCAGGGCAACGCGTTGGTCCTGCCCGTCGCGACATTGGCGTTGATCACCATCGCCACGTTCAGCCGGTACGTGCGCTCCTCGGTGATGGAGAACCTCACTCAGGAGTACGTGCGCACCGCGCTGGCCAACGGCGCGGGCGACGGCCGGGTGATGGTGGTGCACGTGCTGCGCAACGCGATGATTCCGATCGCGACGTTGCTCGGCCTTTCGCTGCCCTCGCTGGTGGCGGGCGCCGCCATCACCGAGTCGGTGTTCAACTATCCAGGGATGGGCTACACGTTCATCGGCGAGGCCGAGGTTCGCGACTATCCGGTGGTTCTGGGTATCGCGCTGGTCGTCTCGGTGGCGACGGTGGTCGGCTCGCTGCTCGCCGACATCGCCTACGCCACGCTGGATCCGAGGGTGAAGTACGGATGAGCACTCCACCACAACCAGAACTGATCATGCCGATCCCGGACCCGGCGCCGGGTGAACCACTGGCACAACAGGACGAGCCGGCGCGGCCGATGTGGCGGCTGGTCCCGCAGATCCTCCTGCGGAACAAGCTGGCCGTCGCCGGCCTCGGCGTGGTGGTCTTCTTCGTCCTGTTCTGCTTCATCGGCCCGCTGCTCTACCACTCCAACCAGGAACTGGCCAACCTGCGCACCGCGGACCTGCCGCCCGGCTCGCCCGGCTTCCCGCTCGGCACCGACGATGTCGGCTACGACGAGCTCGGCCGGCTGATGATCGGCGGCCAGTCTGCGTTGGAGGTGGGCCTCGCGGCCGCCGCCATCGCGACCGTGTTCGGGTCGCTGTGGGGCGCGGTCGCCGGCTACCTCGGCGGCTGGGTGGACGTGATCATGATGCGGATCGTGGACACCCTGCTGGCCACGCCCGGCCTGTTCCTGGTGCTGCTGCTCGCCTCGATCATCACCCCCACCGAGGGGCTGTTGATCCTGGTGATCGCGTTCAGCTCCTGGCTCGGGCCGGCGAGGCTGGTCCGAGGGGAGACGCTGAGCCTGCGCACCAGGGACTACGTGCAGGCGGTGAGGATGATGGGCGGCGGGAACCGGCGCACCATCCTGCGGCACATCCTGCCCAACGCCATCGGCGTCATCGTGGTGAACACGACCTTTCAGATCGCCGACGCCGTCCTCACCCTCGCCGCGTTGAGCTTTCTCGGTTTCGGCATCCCGCCACCCCACGCCGACTGGGGCGGCATGCTGTCCAAGGGCACGGACTTCACCGCGAACGACTACTGGTGGATGATTGTGTGGCCGGGCCTGTGCATCGTGCTGATCGTCGTCGCATTCAACTTCCTCGGAGACGCCCTGCAGGACGCCTTCGAGGTCCGGCTCAGGAAGTAACGCCGTGAGCATCGATCCAGTGGATGCCGGCCGCGCCGGCTCCGGTCCGGTCCTGCACGTCGAGGACCTGCGCACCGAGATCGCGGTGCGCAATGGCGCCGTGCGCGCGGTGGACGGGGTCAGTTTCACCGTCGGCCGAGGCGAACTGCTCGGCGTGGTCGGCGAGTCTGGCTGCGGCAAGACCATGACGGCGCTGTCGATCATGCGGCTGTTGCCCGACGGCGGCCGGATCGCGGGCGGGCGGGTGCTGCTCGGCGGCGAGGACCTGGCCACGTTGTCGGACAAGGAGATCAGGCAGGTGCGCGGCAAGCGCATCGGCATGGTCTTCCAGGACCCGATGACCTCGCTGAACCCGACCATCCCGATCGGGCGGCAGGTGGCGGAACCGTTGAGACTGCACACTGAGCTGTCCTCGCGGCAGATCACCGACCGGGTCACCGAGGTGCTGGAGCTGGTCGGCCTGCCGCAACCGGCGAAACGCCTGAACGCCTTTCCGCACGAACTTTCCGGTGGCATGCGCCAGCGGGTGATGATCGCCCGCGCGTTGGCGTGCGACCCGGAGCTGCTCATCGCGGACGAGCCGACGACCGCGCTGGATGTCACCATCCAGCAGCAGATCCTCGAGCTCATCGACGATCTGCGCTCCCGGCTGGGCATGGCGGTCATCCTGGTCACGCACGACCTCGGCGTGATCGCGGGCCGCGCGGACCGGGTCGCGGTGATGTACGCGGGCCGGATCGTCGAGGTCACCGACACCAACCGCCTGTTCGGCAACCCGCGCCATCCCTACACCGAGGCGTTGTTCGAGGCGTTGCCGGAGAACGCGGCCAAGACCAGGGACAAGCTCTACAGCATCCCCGGCCTGCCGCCGGACCTGGTCACGCCGCCGACCGGCTGCCGGTTCGCCGCGCGCTGCCGGTACGCGACCGAGCAGTGCCGCACTGAGGACCCACCGCTGCGCGGGGACATAGCCGGGCACGACTACGCCTGTTTCTTCCCGGTCGGCGACCCGGAGCCGCAGTCGGCAACGCGGACGCACCAGATCCGTCGGCACGACGACGTCTCCGAAGATGATTCCACCGCGATGGCCCAGCAGGCCGAGCCGCTGCTCGAAGTCGAGAACCTGGTGAAGACCTTCCCGGTCACCGCGGGTTTGGTGCTGCGCCGCAGGGTCGGCAGCGTGTCCGCGATCGCGGACGTCAGCTTCACCGTCGCCGACGGTGAGACATTCGGCCTGGTCGGCGAGTCAGGCTGCGGCAAGACCACCATCGGCCGGTCCATCGTGGGCATGGAGCAGCCGGACTCGGGCGCCATCCGCATCGGCGGCACTGAGTTCACCGCGTTGCGCGGCAAGGAAAGGCGGCAACGCCAGCGGAACACCCAGCTGATCTTCCAGGACGCCTACGCCGCGCTGGATCCCAGGATGCGGGTCGGTGCGATCCTGTCCGAACCGCTGGCCATCCACGAGGTCGGCAACCGGGCCCAGCGAACCAAGCGGGTGCACGACCTGCTCGGCGAGGTCGGGCTGCCGCGCAGTGCCGCCGACCGCTATCCGCACGAGTTCTCCGGCGGGCAACGGCAGCGGATCGGGTTGGCCAGAGCCCTTGCCCTGCAACCGAAACTCATCGTCGCGGACGAACCGGTGTCCGCGTTGGACGTTTCGGTCCAGGCGCAGATCCTGAATCTGATGGGCGATCTGCGCAGGCGGCACGGGCTGACCTACGTGTTCATCTCGCACGACCTGTCCGTCGTGCGCTACCTCGCCCACACGATCGGCGTGATGTACCTGGGTAAGCTGGTCGAGGTCGGGCCGGCCAAGGCCGTGTACAACCGGCCACGCCATCCGTACACGCGCGGCCTGATCGATACCATCCCGGTCGCCGATCCGTGGGCCAGCAAAGCGAGGAACGATGGGGGCGTTCGCGGCGAACTGCCCTCGGCGGTGAACCCGCCGTCCGGCTGCCGTTTCCGCACCAGGTGTCCGTTCGCGCGGGAGATCTGCGCCGAGGAGGAACCGCGACTGCGGTCCTTCGAACCGGACGGACATCGGGCTGCATGCCACTTCCCGCTGGAGGTCGGGTAATGCTGTTCCGCCTTCGCCGTCGCATCAGGCGGCGAGGGCGGGCAGCGCCTCGTTCCCGCTCGCCGATCAGCCTGCGGCCCGCCGTGATCATGCGAGGAAACATAGGCACAGCGAGGAAATACTGGCAAGGATGCACACGTGGCGCAGTGTGTCGTCTGCCGCGTTCATGGGTTCTTCGCAGGGTTGCGTGATCAAGTAAGGTCTCATTGGCGAGCGAAGGTGGGACTTCCCCCTTTGCCGGAGGCGCACCCGATGGCGACAGCCAACGGACCGGCCGTCGCCATCGGCTGGTTCAACGTGCTGCCCGACGGCGGGTGCGCGACCGCGAACACACTCACCGACGAGCCGCGCACAGTCGTGGCACCAAGGTAAAAACCGACCATCGCGGCACCGTCGGCCTGCGCCAGCCAGGACAACGGAAACGGACCGGCCAGCATCCGCGGCGTACTCCATGTCGCGCCGCCGTCGACACTGGACACGTAGCCCACGGCAAGCTGGCACGCGGCGATCGCGCAGCCGCTGTCAGGTTGGAAGTAGTAGTAGAGGCCGATCCGGGCCCGATTGCCCGACGTCCCCGGATCGACGGTGATACCGGGCGTGAACGACGACTGGGAGCTGGTGATCGGGGCGGTTGGGACGCGGGATGCCGGCGACCACTTGACGCCGTCGGTGGAGGTGGACAAGACGAGGTCGTTCGCCGAGCAGTTGGCGCGGAACCGGCAGTCGTCCCACGTCACGTACACCCTGCCGGCGCCGTCCACTGTGGCCCCTGGCACCGGCGCCTCGTGTACGCCGGTCGCGGATTTCTCCGGGCTGTTGGACACCACCACGCTGGCGTTCCAGGACGCGCCGCCGTTGGTCGAGGTGAACGCTTTGACTGAGGAGAAGTCGGATGCCAAGTAGGGCACCACCACGGTGCCATTCGGCTGCACGACGGGCACCCCGGCCGCGCCGGCCGCATGGTCCACGGGAGTGCGTTCGTCCGACCAGTGTGCGCCGCCGTCGGTTGAGGTGATCATGATCATGTCGTCGTCGACGGCCTGGTTGTTCATGGCGGTCCGGTCGGCTGCCACGTAGCAGGCGCCGTAGAACCGGCTGTGCTCGCTGTTGTCGCAGGTGATCCACGGCTTGTCGTAGAACTCGCCGGGCCGCGCGGCAACCGTGATCGGCGTGGACCAGTGCAGGCCATCGGGTGACCGAGTGACGACGATCGAGGGCGCGCCCCCGAACTGCGGGTGGTCGAACGCCAGCTGTTCGGTCAGCCAGAGGTGATGCCTGGCGTCGAACGTGACGGCATGGTCGGTCACCCCCCCGTGCGGGCCCGCCGGCCACCGTGGTGAGTCCCTGCATGTATCCGTGCCGCCACGTGTGGCCGCCGTCGGTGCTGGTCGCCCAGCCGGTGTTGTTGCCGCCGCCGTCGCTGAACCGACCGACCGTGGAACACGGACACAACGGTGTCGCCCCAGGAGGCCGTGCTCGGCTGGACTTCGGCAGCGTGCTGGACACCGGGGTCGGTGTAGAGGTCGGCGCTGACCTGGGTCAGGAGAGGTGGTGCGGGTGACGCGGCCGCCGGCAAGGCGGAACCGCTGAAGACACCCGCTACGGCGGCCAGCGCCAACGTGGCCACTTTTGTGGTGACGAACATGACACTCCAATCGGGTCGGGGTCCGTTGAGCTCGCTCGCTGACCCGAGCCTGTCACCCAGTTCCGCCGCAAGCGTTTTTGTCGTGTCGCCGGATGTGGTTCCTAGACGGCTGTGTCGAACGGGGTGCGGGCTAGGGTCGGGTTGCCAGGCGCGTGGGCGGGGCGGTATCGCGACGGTGAGCGTCCGTGACCGACTGGCGGGCCAGGCGTGCAGGCCCGGATCTTGTCGCGGTTGTGAAGGCGTGGACACGCGCGGTGGGATCGCAGTTGGTCTTGTGCCTCACCCTTCAGGCGGTAGCAGCGGTCCATTGTCCTGCCATGTGGCCGATTTCGAGCCCGCACACCGTGCTAGGTCGAGCGCCGCGGCCAGCAAGGACAAGTCTGCGGCGATCTTCACACGGTCGCGGCGACCAGCCCACGCGGGCCCGTCGTGCCTCGCGGGACGAGATGGATCAGTTCGACGATCTCGCGGTCCACATCGGACAGGTTCACTGACGTCCCGGTCGGTGTTGGCTGTTCGGCGTGATGGCCAATTCCACCATCGACGGCCGTGCGTCCGTAAGTCATACCTAGTTGGACGTGTTGAGGTGTGGTGAGATGTCTGCACTTCTTACCGGCATGGAGAACCGGGCAACCGGCTGGCCCCGGCGACACCCGGTCGACAACGGGCCATCTCGACCATCCCGAACACCGGAAGGAGCACGCGCACCAGCCACCGGTCGCGGTCTCAAGCCAGGCCGTCACCCACACGCAAGATCCGGGTTAGTTGCAGGTCACGGGCAGTTGATTGACACCGTATACGCTGGAGTCGTCCCGATAGGACAGTTCATTGGTCGGCACGGCCATCGCGAGGTTCGGTACCCGTCGCAGCAGCGTCCCGAACACGATCTCCAGCTCAGCCCGGGCGAGGTTCTGGCCGAGACACTGATGGATGCCGTAGCCGAATGCGAGGTGGTGTTGTGCGGTGCGGTGGACGTCCAGTTCCTCCGGGTGCTCGAAGACTGTGTCGTCCCAGCTCGAAGACTGTGTCGTCCCAGTTTGCGGCGATGCCGGCGACCACGATGCCCTCATCCCGCTGGATTGTCACCTCGCCAAGTCGGATGTCTGCGGTGGCAACCCGGGACGTGACGCCCTCGACGATGCTGAAGTAGCGCAGCATCTCCTCCACCGCGTCCGATATCAGGGCCGGTTCCGTAGTCAGCTCGGTCTGACACCACGCGGTGACGTGGTGTGGCAGCAGTGGGTCGATCAGTGGTTGCACCTGGACTTGAACGACGGCACGTTCCAACGCATCAGTGGCTCGTCACTGAACTGATCTCACTAAGATCGGATTGCTGAGCACGAAGCGGGTGGTCGACGCTGGGAGCGCTCGGGCCGGTGCAGGCACCCGGATCGGACGGCTAGTCAGCGGATCAGCGCCCGCGCGCTGTCGTCCGCCGCGGTATGTGTCGGTCCGAGCCCCCGGGAGATGGCCCGGGAGGCAGCGCGGATCACGGGCAGGAGCGGGCGGACCTGCTCCACGCTGTTCCCGGCGACGACGATCGACAGCGCGGCCACTACCTGTCCCATTGACCAAACAGGGACGGCCGCCGAGACCGACGAGGCAGTCAACTGACAGTCGTTGAGCGCGTACCCGTGGGCGCGCACGTCGGCGAGCACCGACCGCATCCGGCGCGGGTCGGTGATCGTCTGTGGGGTGAACCTCGGCAGCGGGGCGGCCAGCACCTCGTTGATGACGGACAACGGTGCGTGCGCCAACAGCACCTGTCCCACGCCGGTGACCGGGAGTGGGAGCCTGCCGCCCACCTGGGTCAGGATGGAGACCGCGCGCCGCCCGGTGATCCGCTCAACGACGAGCGCCTCGTGATCCTGGCGCACGGCAAGCTGGACGTTCTCGTGGGTGATCTCGTAGAGGTCCTCGAGGAACGGCAGCGCCACCTCACGCAGGCCGTGTCCTCGGGGCGCGAGCGCGCCGATCTCCCACAGGCGCAGGCCGACGTGGTAGCGACCCTGCTCGTCCCGTTCGAGTGCTCCCCAAGCCACCAGCTCGCCGACGATGCGATGGGTCGTCGACAGCGGAAGGTCCAGGCTCCGGGAGAGCTCCGAGAGCGTGGAGCAGGGCCGCTCATGGGAGTACGACCCGAGAATCTGGAGGACCTTGCCCCCGGCGGTGGTCACCCGAGGCACGGTAGCCGGTGGGAACCCGAGACATGGTAGTCGGACTTCCATCAGGCGGAAAGGTCGCTGCACGTCGTCCCGGTCCACCGGACGCCGCGGGCTCCGAGAACAGGGAGGACACCATGGGCGTGCCGGCCGGTCGAAAATACAGCGCACCGGACGACCACCCCGACAACCACGGCATTCCGCGTGCGACATCGCGACGCCACGATCGACGCCGAAGAGCTCGCGTTCACCCAAGAACCGTGTCTGGGACGGGTGGTCTTCGACAGGGGATGTGTCAAGGCGATCCCCGAGGAGGTGCGCAGGCGCCCGGATCGCCTCGCCAAAGCGATCGCGCTGGGCACCGGCTGGCCGGTGCTCGCCGCGCCGACCACGTGCTCGGGCAACGAGATGTCACCGATCTGGAGAATCACCCGCGACGGCACCAAGACGACCGGAAACGACGAGCGAGTCCGCCCACACACCGTCGTGTACGCCCCTGATCTCACGGCGAGCATGCCCCGCTACCTCTCCGCCAGAAGTGCGATGAATGCGATGGCACATGCCGTGGAGGCCCGGTACGCGCCCACGTCCGGGCCGGTCGTACGGATGCTCGCCGAGCTCGCCGTCGAACTGATCGCGCAGCACGCCCCGGCGATTTCGATGAGATCGCCCGGATCGTCGCGCGTGCCCGCCCGCTCGGGCCGCGCGAGATCACCGAGCCCCGGGTGCGGGACCTGTTGCGGGCCGCGCAAGGCGGTGAGCTGCCCGCCCGCTGAGCTGCTGCCGAGCGTTCCAGTCCCGGACCACACAACCGTGCCGGTCCGCAAGACCGATGCGGGTCGGACACAGTGCTGTCCGCCGGTGCCCGCGGGACACCGTCCGCACGGCGGACCGGAGCACGGTCGGGCACGGGGTGTTTCGGACTTGGCTTCCGCCACACGGAAGTGCGGGCGTGGGTGCCCGCACCGCTCGCCATGATCGTCGCCGACACCGGGGACGCCCTGGTCGATGACGACGGAGGCCACGATGGTGACAGGAGTAACAGCGACCCGGCCGCAGGACATCACGGATGCGGTGGTTGAGAGCTTCGCCGGATGCGAGAACCCGCGACTGAAAACCCTGCTGCAGTCCCTGACCCGGCACCTGCACGCGTTCGCGGTGGAGGTCGGCCTGACCGAGGACGAGTGGCGCAGCGCGATCGACATCGCGACCCGCACCGGGCACATCACCGACGAGCGGCGGCAGGAGTTCATCCTGTGGTCTGACGAGCTTGGCCTGTCGATGCTGGTCGACGCGCTGAGCAACTCGCTGGCACCAGGCGCCACCGAGTCGACGATCCTGGGGCCGTTCTACGCCGCCGGGTCCCCGGTGCGCGAGTACGGTGCCGTGCTCAGCGAGCGACCCGCAGGCACACCCTGCTTGATCCACGGCCGGGTGCTGTCGACAGACGGTCAGCCCATCGCCGGTGCCGAACTCGACGTCTGGCAGAACGGCGACGACCGGATGTACGCAGTGCAGGACCCGGAGGCACCAAAGGACCACCTGCGTGGCCGGTTCCATACCCGCGAGGACGGGTCGTTCGCCTTCGTCGGTGTCCGTCCGCTGCCCTACACGATCCCCTTCGACGGCCCAGCGGGCGAGATGCTGATCGCCTCCGGCCGGCACCCCTGGCGTCCGGCGCACGTGCACGTGATCGTCCGGGCCGCCGGGTACCGCACGGTGACCACGCACATCTTCGACAGCGCGAGCGAGTACATCGACTCCGACGCGGTCTTCGCGACCAAGCCGTCGCTGTTGCGCGACTTCGTGGAACGGCCGGCGAACGACCCCCAGATCCCGGCCGGTGTGTCCGGCGCCTGGTGCTCGGTGCACACGGACTTCGTGCTGGCGCCGGGTGACGCGGCGGAGCCGACCGACCCGGGCCGTACGGCCTGATCAGGGCCCTGTCCGGGGCCGACCAATCCCGACACTCAGGAGGAACCATGCCCATCGAAGTGATCAACAACCCGGAGCTCAACGCGCCCGTCGGCCGCTTCTCCCAGGCGGTCAAGTGCGACGCCGCCGGTCAGTTCCTGTTCGTCTCGGGGCTGACCTCGCGCGCCCCCGACGGCTCACTGGTCGGTGACGGCGACATCGAACTGCAGACCGTCACGATCCTGGAGAACATGACCAAACTCGTCGAGCACGCGGGTGGCAAGCTCAGCGACGTCGTCAAGGTGACGGTCTACGTCACCGACATGCGGTACTTCGACAAGGTCCAGGAAGTCCGCGGGCGTTACTTCCACCCGCCGCTGCCGTCCTCGGCGATGATCGAGGTGTCGAAGTTCGCGACCCCGGGCATGTTGATCGAGATCGACGCCATCGCTGCGATCGGGCAGAGCTGATCGACACCGGCGTGGTCCACGTGACCACCCCGTCGCACGTCGGTGCGTCCGTAATCCCGCCAGGGCCACCACCCGATCATCGTGCTCGTGCCCCGGCGGGTCGCACGCACCGCTGAACCCGCGTCCCGTCCGAGGCCCGGCACGGCTGGCGGCCGGCGCGCGGCGCGAACCGACACCGCACTGATTCAAGGAGGAATCATGCCCACCGACACGATCGACGACAGATACTTCGATACGGCCGAATGGCGCGCCACCTCCGCACGGCGCGTCGTCGAGCTCGTCCACGCCTGGGGACTGCTGCGCGACATCCGTGACTGGGACGGCTTCGCCCGCCTCTGGCACGACGACGGATGGATGACGGCCACCTGGTGGCAGGGCCCGTACCGGGATTTCATCGAAGTGAGCAGGCAGAGCTTCGAGCGGGGGGTGCGCATCAGCCACTTCCTCGGCAACTCAGTGGTCGACGTGGTGCGACGCCGGGCCGTGGCCCAGACTCGGATGACCATCTCGCAACGGGCCGAGGTCGACGGCGTTGTGTGTGACGTGACCTGCCACGGTCGGTTCTACGACCTGTTCGCCCACCGCGACGACCGCTGGGGTGTGGTCGAGCGGCGGCACGTCTACGAGCGGGACCGGATCGACCCGGTGGACCCAACAGCACGACCGGAGCTCGACCGGAGCCTGCTCGAACGGTTCCCGGTTGGCTACCGACACCTCGCCTACCTGCAGACCCGGATCGGCTACGAGGTCGACCCCGATCTCCCGGGGATCGACGGTGCGGCGCTCGAGGCGCTGTACGAGCGCGGTGCGCAGTGGCTGCGAGCCGGGAATGGCTGAGGCGACGAGGACGACGAGGACGCCCACCGTGCCCCGCCGGGGTGTGCTAGTCGCCATTCTGGGCACGTTGACCGCGATGTCGCCGCTGTCGATCGACTTGGTCGTCCCCGGCTTCCCGTCGATGTCGGCCCAACTGGGCGTGGACCGTCCGAGCGTGCAGCTGACCCTGACGATGTTCCTGATTGGCCTCGTCGTCGGACAGCTGGTGATCGGGCCGCTCAGCGACCGGCTGGGCCGGCGGCCACTGCTGTTGGGCGGTCTGACCGGCTACGCGGTGTCCGCCGCAGCGGGAGCGCTCGCGCCGAGCATCGAAGTGCTGCTGGGTACCCGGTTGCTGCAGGGTGTCGCGGCGGCCACCGCCATTGTGCTGGCCCGGGCGATCGTCGGCGACTCGTTCCCGCGTCCAGACGTGCCGCGCTATATGGGACGGTTGTCCCAGGTCTTCAGCGCCGCGCCGGTGGCGGCCCCGGTCGTTGGCGGCGTTGTTCTCGCCATCGCGACGTGGCGCGGCATCTTCGCGGTCTCGGTCGTGATCGGCCTGCTGCTGTTGGCCGCTGTGTATTGGCTCGTCCCCGAGAGCCTGCCCCCTCAGCAGCGTCACGCCGGCAGTCTCATGGCCACCTTCCGCGCTATGGCGGGGCTTGCCATCCGACGCTCGTTCGCCGGTTACGTCCTGACGCTCGGCTTCTGCGAGGCGGTGTTGTTCGCTTACATCTCTGGGTCGAGCTTCGTTTTCCAGGGGATCCACGGATTGTCGGCGACGCAGTATTCACTGATCTTCTCGACCAACGCGATGGGCATGGTCATCGCGGGCGGGGTGTTCGCCCGGTTGTCGCGTCGGGTCCGCGCGAACAGCATCCTGGCTGGCGCCGTGGTGCTGGTCTTGCTGGCCAACACCGTTCAGGTCGTCCTGCTGTGGGCGAACGGCGAGTCTGTCGCGGTGTCCTGGATGACCGAGTTCGCCACGGTTTTCGGGATCGGGATGACCATTCCGGCCACCATGGGGATCGGCCAGATCATCGGAGCTAGGGCGGGCGGGGCCGCGGCGGCGCTGCTCGGCGGTGCTGAGTACATCTTCGGCGCGGTCGTGTCGCCGCTGACGGGGCTGTTCGGTGCCGGGAGTTCGTTGCCGATGGCCACGATCATGTTTCTCTGTGCGCTGGCCGCCCTGGTCAGTCTGCTCGTCATGGCTCGGCCATGGCGTGGCGCCGGTGAAGTGCTCCACCTCTCCGCGTGATCGGCCCGACAGTGCGTCGGGCTGCGGTCACACAGCAGCCGTCCCGAGCCGCGGAACGTCCGCGGGGTACCAGGAGTCCTGCGATGTCCGACGCCCAGATCGACCACGACTACAAGGTGAGTGCCACCGTCAGCAAGCAGGTGTTCGACCAGGTGACCGGTGACTACGTCAGACGAGCGGACGAGGTGGTGGCAGGGCTCGCCGGTCACCGCGACATCGTCTACGACGAGGCCAGCGGCCGACAGCTCGACGTCTGGGGGGTCACCGAGGACTACCTGCGACCTGTCTTCGTCTCCATCCACGGCGGTTACTGGCGGGCCGGCTCCCGCAGGCACGCGTCGTTCATGGCCGGGGTGCTGGACCAGCAGGGTATCGCCACCGTCGCCGTCGACTACGACCTCGCGCCGGACGTCGCGCTGGCCGAGATCGTCCGCCAGGTCCGTGCGTCAGTGGCTTGGATCCACGCGCACGGTTCAGATCACGGCCTCGACCCGGACCGGATCGTGGTCGGCGGAAGCTCGGCCGGTGGGCACCTCGCCGCAGCCGTGATGATCCCGGGCTGGCAGGAACGGTTCGGACTGCCCGCGAACGCGATCCGGGCCGGTGTCCCGATCAGCGGACTGTTCGATCTGCGACCGCTGGTCGACTCGTTCGCCAACGAGTGGCTCGGGCTGGACCGGGCGACCGCCGCCAATCTCAGCCCGATGCTGCATACCGAGGACGCGGCCGTACCCGCGCTGATCGCGGTGGCCGAGCGAGACGGCGTCGGGTTCCTGGCACAAAGCCGGGAGTTCCACGAACGCTGGTCGCGCTGTGCCCCGGCTGAGTTGCTGGTGGTGCCGGACCGGCACCACTACGACGTGTTCCTTGACCTCGCTGACCCGGACTCGGAACTGACCCGACGCGTGGTCGCGCTGGTGCACAGCCTGGACCCGTGCGCCGAACTCTCCGACCCGCGGACAACGAACGAGGCGTGAACCCGGTTCCGATTCCCCGTGCCGACACACTGTGCACCTCGTAGGAGGATGTTTGAACTTGCCTGACCTGCTGAAACGGCCTGACGAGGCGCTATCGATCACGCAGTCGGCGCAGAGCTAACCGAGTAACTACTACTGTAGGTGCCGCGGCGGATCTTGCGGGCGAGTGCCGCGCTGGCTCTCGGCGACCAACAGGTCGAGCACGCGTTCGTCGAGCTGGGTCCAGTTGTGCATGTCCTCCTCGACGAGCGCAGCGAGCAGGTCCGGTGGCACCGGACCCCGACCGAGGACATGGGCCCAGTAGTCGGCCGCCGGGCAGCCGGCGTCGTAGGCCGGGCGCGATGCCCAGTACAGGTCGGCAAATTCGTCCTCGTCGAGTTCCGCGAGTTTGGCCATGCGACTGATCGAGGCGGCAGGTTGCGGGTGCTGATGACCTCGCCGTAGTCGACGAGCAGGGTCGCGTGTGTTATGAGCACTCCTCGATTCTTACGCCACCTGGACGTCGACGCCGGCGTCGCGGAACCGCCCGAGCGCGTCGGCGGGGGCCGTCTCGTCGGTGACCAGGACGTCGATCTGGTCGGTCGGGCAGACGGTGGCCAGTGCGGTGCGGGTGAACTTCGCCCCCTCGGCGAGCAGGATGGTCCGCCGCGAGGATTTGACCGCCGCGCGTTTCACTGCGGCGTCCTGGAGGTCGTGGGCCGTGACGCCGTCCTCGGGAGACAGGCTGCAGCAGGTCAGCACGACGGTGTCGAACCGCAGCGGGGCCAGGCTGGCCTCGGCGAGGGGGCCGACCATCGACCCCTCGCCGAAACGTGTGGCACCCCCGGGCAGGAGCAGGTTCACCGAGGAACTCCCGCTGAGCGCGACGGCGCCGTGCAGGGACAGGGGCATGACGGTGAGCTGCCGGTCGGCCAGGGCACGGGCGGCCGCCAAGCCGGACGTCCCGCTGTCCACCACCACCACCACCACCACCACCACGGCCTCGCCGTCACGGATCAGCCCGGCGGCCACGGCGGCGATGCGCTGCTTGGCCTCGACGGACTCGACCTCGCGCATAGCGAACGGGAGCTCTTCGCCGCGCATCATCAGACTGACCGCGCCCCCACGGACGCGACGCAGGGTCCCCTGCTCCGCCAGGATGTCGAGGTCGCGGCGGATGGTGACCTCCGAGGTCTCCAAGGCGGCCGCAAGGTCGGCGACGTCGACCCAACCGTCGCTGCGGAGACGATCAAGGATGTGGTGGTGACGAGACCGTCCTCGCGTGAAGCACGACATACACCCAAGCCCTTCATTCGCAAGTTTGTGACGTACATCACACCTGTGACTGGTTGTGGACACCTGCGCTGCCGTGCCGGCTTCGGAGCCGGCTGACGCCCGCAGACCCCAGTCTCGACAGCGCCATCCGAAACTGCGAGCATGCCGCGCTTCGCAGTTCCCGCAAGAGACCTTGTCTATCCTCAATGGACTACAAGGGATCCAGTCCTCTGGAGCTGCCCCGATTACTCCGGACGACCAGAGGCAAATGTGAAAGGCAGAATTCACGCCGTTCTACGAGCCCTGACCGAACGTGCCAACACCATGCTGAAGACCACCTATAGAGCGCTACGCCGGGTCAGCCTGTGTCCCGGGCGCGTCGGCACCATCACTGCCGCCGCGCTCGTCCTGCTGAACCAAGAACACTGCCGCACCATCTGATCAACTGCCAAGAGTCATACGACGTTACCGGGAAAGGCTCACTGACTGGTTTCCCGTCGTCCTCAGTGGACAGTTGCGTGCAGAGCGCCCGCGCCTGCACTGAAAGATAGAAGTTCCTGCCTGATTGCTCGTTCGGGCCGGTTCGACCGACTGTCGGTTGAAGTGTCCACTATGGTTCCCTGGACGTCGATCGAGCGTTCCCTGTGGACGTATCCGTTCGTGCGGGCCGTCGACGTCCCATCACCGACAAATCCGAAGTGAGAGTGGAAAGAACAATGGACTCCACCGTCAGTTCCGTCATCGGACTCGTCGTCGCGGTCATCGGCATCGCCGGGCTGTGGCGGGTCTTCAGCAAGGCCGGACGACCGGGCTGGGGCGCGATCATCCCGATCTTCAACATCTACCTGCTGGTGAAGACCGCCGGCCGGCCCGGCTGGTGGGTCGTGCTGTACCTGATCCCGCTGGTCAACATCGTCGTGTACGTGATCGTCTCGATGGACATTGCGCGCAACTTCGGCAAGAGCAAGGTGTTCGGCATCGTCGGCCTCGCGCTGTTCGGCATCATCGGCTACCTGATCCTCGGCTTCGGCAACGCGAGTTACCAGGGCGAGCGCGGCACGGCCGTCGGCGAGCAGAACGTCGCGGCGGCGTACTGACCGTCCCCCGCGGACGCGTGACGGCGGTCGGCAACCCTGCTCAGCGCTGCCGACCGATCCGGGGACACCTTGCGACGCAACAAGTCCCACTAACGTGATGCTCATGACGGACACAGCGCCGGGCACCGGCTCGGCAACCGGCGAGCGGCTGCTCGCCTCGCAGCTGTTCAACGACACCTGGGGCTGCTTGAACAGCCGACGCGCAGCCGTGCCGAGGACGACCGGATGATCCACACCGCGCACGCGTCCCGCTACCACTCTGGGGGCAGGTGCCGGACGTGACGCCGGCGCACCTCGCCCGGGGCGAATGGCAGATCTCCCGCGTGTACGCCGTGCTCGGCCGGTCCGAGCCCGCGCTGCATCACGCCCAACGGGTGCTGGACATCTGCCGCGAGCACGGCATCGGCGACTTGGGATCTCGCCTTCGCGTACGGGGCGCTCGCCAGGGCGGCAGCCGTCGTTCCCGACCCCGACGCGGCGCGGCGGCACACCGACCAGGCGCTCGCGGCGGCCGAGGCGATCAGCGACGATGAGGACCGGGAACACCTGCTCGCCGATCTCGCCACGGTGCCCGGTCAGCCCCGCTACTGGTGAGCTGACGCACATCGCCGACCTGCCGGAATCCGTCGGCAGCCGACCCAGTCGACCAGGGCGAGACCGTCGCCGGGAGGCAGCCATGACGACTGTCGAGTGGGTCGGGGTCGAAGCCGACACTCCCAGCGTCTCGGTCACGCGCATCGTGGAGTGCGGTCCTGCACTGGATCATGGTCGGTGCGGCCCTGGGCTATCTGGCCTGGACGATCCCGGCATGATGGCGCAGTTGGCCGAGAACGGCGTCCAAATCGAACACGTGCGGTGGGGCTGCCTGCCCTGACGGGGGTCGGCGTACTGGCCGCGTACGGGGAGCTGTACCGGCAGCTGTTCAATGTCGGCGGCGCACGTGTGAACGTGGTGTCGTTGCAAGGCATAAACTTCGCGCACAACGCGGTCTCCACGACGGTGCCGGTAGTCGGCGGTGCCGGTTCGATCGGCTACCCGCCCACGGGTCGTCGGTTCGCGCCGTGGTCAACGTGAGCGCGCCCGCCACCTCCTGGGCTGCGGCACCCCGTTTGGCCAACGCAGTCCGCGACCGCGAACCGGGTCGCGTCCGCGTGGGGAAGGATTCCTGTTAACGCGATGGCCGAGTCGTTCTTCGCCACGATCAAGACCGAGATGCTCGACCGGCAGCCCTGGCCCACCAAAGCCACGGCGCACAAGGCAATCTTCGAATACGTCGAGGGACCTTGTTGCCCAATTCCAAGGTGCCTGGTCAGAGTGGTTGTCGCGTAGGGCAAGATCAACTGTGTTGATCTTGTTGTGCGTTGAACGGAGTGCGTGGTGTCGTTGTCGGCGCGGCTGTGGCCAGAGGTTCCCGAGGAGACAGCCAGGGTGGCCCGTGCGGCGTTCCCCAAGGGGTGCCTGGCGCTGCGGGTCCGCGACGAGCTGGGGCCGTTGTTCGCCGACGAGGAGTTCCGGTCGGCGTTCGGGGTCCGAGGCCGACCAGGAGTCTCGCCGGGGCAACTGGCCTTGGTCAGCGTTCTACAGTTCGCCGAGAACCTCACCGACCGACAGGCCGCGCACGCAGTCAGGTCAAGGATCGACTGGAAGTACCTGTTGGGGCTGGAGCTGTCCGACACGGGGCTCGACTTCACCGTGCTGACCGGGTTCCGCGACCGCCTGCTCGCGCATGGCTTGGAGGAGCGGATCCTGGATCTGCTGCTGAAACGCCTGACGGAGCGGGGATTGGTCACTGCGAAGGGAAAGCAGAGGACTGACTCGACGCATGTGCTGGCCGCAGTCCGAGAACTCAACCGCCTGGAGTTCGTCGGTGAGACCCTGCGCGCGGCGTTGGAAGCGCTGGCCGTCGCGACGCCGGACTGGTTGCGCGGATGGATGGATCCGTTCTGGCAGAAGCGGTACGGCGTCAAGACGGACGCTTATCGCCTGCCCAGCGCCGAGGACAAGCGAGCAGAGTTAGCCCAACAGATCGGCGCGGACGGCTACCGACTGCTGGAGGCGGCGTCCGCGAACGCAGCTCCACCATGGCTTCGGGAGGTCCCAGCGGTCACAATCCTGCGGACGGTGTGGCTGCAGCAGTACTACCGCGTGGTGGCCAACGGGACGCAGGAGGTGAGCTGGCGGGGCAAGAACGATGTCCCGCCCAGCAGAGCCAGGATCACCTCCCCGTATGACATCGACTCCCGATACGGCATGAAACGCGGAAGCGGCTGGGACGGCTACAAAGTCCACTTCACCGAGACCTGCGACGATGCTGAGAAGGCCAAGCGCCCTCACGTGCTCACCAACGTCGTCACCACCGACGCCACCGTGAACGACGCGGTCGTCGTCGAGCAGGTCCACCATCGGCTCGACGACCGAGGCCTACTGCCGGCCGAGCATCTCCTCGACGCCGGCTACACCTCGGCCGAACTACTGGTCGAGTCGCAGACCGGCGCCGGCGTCACGATCATCGGCCCGGTCAGACCGGACACCACACCGCGAGCCGTGAAGGCCGCCGGTTTCGGCAAGACAGCCTTCGCCATCGACTGGCAGGCCCGCACGGCGGTCTGCCCGAAAGGCGCGGAGAGCAGGTATTGGACCGAGGGGGTCGACCACAACCAACGGCCCGCGATCCGAATCCGATTCGCCACCGACACCTGCGCCGCCTTCCCCGTCCGCGACCAGTGCACTCGCTCAACCCGATACGGCAGGCAGCTGACTATCCGGCCACAGGAGCAGAACGACCTGCTGGACCGAGTACGCGCCGAGCTGACCGGGCGTCCCTTGGTGTGCGCCGCCACTGAGCGTGCAGACGACCGCGCCATTGACGATGCCGATGCCCAGGGCATGAAGATGCCCCACCGGCGTGGTCTTGGTTCTAGGAGTCGTTGCAACACCCCTTTGACCAGGCGGAGTTGTGATGATGACCGGACGTGTTCCCGTGCCCCGCTCGATCCAGATTCGGTTCTGGGACGGTGTCCGCGCCGGGCTGTCTGTGACCGAGGCCTCCCGGCGGGCCGAGATCAGCCATGAGACGGGGCGGCGGTGGTTCGGGCAGGCCGGCGGGGTGATCGGCAACGCACCCCGCCCCGTGTCGGGCCGCTATCTGTCCTTCGAGGAACGCGAGGAGATCGCCCTCGCGCACGCGACAGGCCAGACCACCCGGCAGATCGGCACGAGGCTGGGCCGCCACCACACCACGATCAGCCGCGAGCTGGCCCGTAACAGCACGACCAGGGGCTATCGCGCCGGCAACGCCCAACGCGAGGCAGACGAGCGCGCCCGACGCCCCACGACCGCGAAACTCGCGGCCGATCCCGTGCGAGTGGCGCCGGCTCAACGGGAACCTGTACGCCACGATTCCCGACGGCCGCGCAATTCAAACCCGGCGACGGGCACGAACGGGGAGGGGACCGGGGCGTCACCCGACATCGCCGTACCCGCCACCGAGGCCCTCGACGTCGCCTACGGCCTGGCCAGGCGACCGGGGTAGAGGTACTTGTCGGCCGGGATCGTGGTGCCGTGCGCCCATGCCTGGAAGAAGCCGGTCAGGTCCTGGCCGGACAGCTGCGCCGCGAGCTTCTCGAAGTCGGTCCAGGAAGCGTTGCCGTAGCGGTACTTCGCGGTCCACGTCTGCAGGATCGTGAAGAACATGTCGTCGCCGACGTCAGCCCGCAGCGCCTGCAGCATCAGCGGCCCCTTGAAGTACAGCGCGGGCGACAGCGGCTGGTCGGCGCCCGGGTCGTAGAGCCTGCCGGCCCAGAAGGCCGGGTTGTTCTTCGCGTCGGCCACCTGGTGCAGGTAGCTCTGGTCGAGATTCGCGCCGTTGACGCCCTCGTCCCAGAGCTGGCCCGCGTACTGCGCGAAGCACTCGGCGATGCACCCGTCGCGCCAGTCGGTGAACGACACGCTGTCGCCGAACCACTGGTGCGCCAGCTCGTGCACGGCCGAGGCGTCGAAGAACGCGCCGCCGTAGGTCGGCCGGCTCTGCGTCTCCAGCGCGAGGCTGCCGTTGGCCTGCGCGGCGGCGACGACGATCGACCCGGTCGAGTCGAAGGGGTAGGGCCCGAACTTCGACGACAGGAACTGGATGATCTTCGGCACCAGCGCCTCGGAATCCGGAACGTACGTCGTGTTCTGCCCGTAGGCGTTGATGATCGGCTTGCCGTCCGGCAGCGCCGAGGTGTGCACGGTGAACTTGTCGATCGCGATCGTCGTCGCGTACGACACGACCGGGTGGTTCTCGTTCCACCGGAACGTGGTCTTGCCGTTGCTCGACGTCGTCGGCCCGGGCAGTCCGTTGCCGATCACCGTCCAGCCGTCGGGCACCGTCGCCGTGACGTGGAAGGTGGCCTTGTTCGACGGTGTGTCATTGACCGGGTACCAGGCCGTCGCCGAATGCGGCTCGCCGGTGACGTCGATCCCACCGCCGCGCAACAAATGCCAGCTGTCGCCGACCGGCTTGCCGGAGTAGATCACCCGTACCCGCATCGGCTGCCCCTTGACCAGCGGGATCGACGGCGTGATCACGAGTTCGTGCTCGTCGGAGCGCGTGACGGCCCGAGCCGGCAGGCCGTTGACCGTCACCGAACCGACGTCGAACCCTTGCAGGTCAAGGTCGAACCGGGCTAGCGTCTGCGTCGCGGTCGCCGTCACCGTCGTGTCGCCGGCGAGGAAGCCCGGCGTCGCCGGGTCGTACTGGACGTGCACGTCGTAGTCGCTGACGTGGTATCCGCCGTTGCCGTCGAACGGGAAGTAGGGGTCGCCGACGCCGGGCGCGCCGATCGTGCTCAGCGCGACGACCGCGCCGATGGCCTGTGTCCAGCTCATGCCTTGCCCTTCACCACGTTGAGGTACTGGTCCGCGGGCACCGTTCTGCTGTGCGCCCAGGCATGGAAGAAGCCGGTGAGGTCCCGGCCCGACTCCTGGTGCGCGAGCTGCTCGAAGTCGGCCCAGGTGGCGTTGCCGTACCGGTGTTGACACTGGAAGTCCTGCAGCGTCGTGAAGAACACCGCGTCGCCGACCGTGCGGCGCAGCGCGTGCAGCATCAGCGGGCCGACCGTGTAGGCGCCGCCGTAGAAGCTGTCGGCGCCGGGGTCGTACAACGGGTTCTGCCAGAACGCGGCGTCGGTCTTGTGCTGCGCAACGGTTTTGAGGTAGTCGGCGTCGAGATCGGCGCCGTCCTTCGCCTCCCGCCACAGCCATTCCGCGTAGGTGGCGAAGCACTCCTTGAGGCAGATGTCCCGCCAGTCGGTCACCGAGACGCTGTCGCCGAACCACTGGTGCGCGTTCTCGTGCACCAGCGCGGTGAAGTGCGACGCCGGCAGGCCGGCGGGATACACCGGCCGGTCCTGCGTCTCGAAGCCGCCGCCGCCGTCGCCGGGGTAGTAGATGCCGCCGGCCGAGGAGAGCGGGTACGGCCCGAATTTCGACGACAGGAAGTCGATCACTTCGGGCAGCCGGTCCGCCGACGGTTTCGCCGCGTCCCCGCCGCCGGGCAGGTAGGCGTTGTAGACCGGCTTGCCGTCGGACAGGTGCGAGGTCTGCAACTGGAACTTGTCGATCACGACGCCGGTCAGGTACGAGGCGATCGGGTGGTTTTCCTTCCACACGAAGGTGGTCTTGCCGCCGTGCGTCACCGGCGGCAGCGGTTCGCCGTTGCCGACCACGTTCCAGCCGGTCGGCACCGTCGTCGTCAGCGTGAAGCTCGCCTTGTTCGACGGGGTGTCGTTGACCGGATACCAGCTCGTCGCCGAGTGCGGCTCGCCGAACGCGTGCACGGCGCCCTCCGCCGACGCCGTCATCCACCAGAAGCCGGGCGTGCCGGAGTAGGCCACGCGGACGTCCATCGGCGTGCTGCGGTTGATCGACTGTGCCGGTGTGATCACGAGTTCGTGCTCGCCGGTCCGTGTGAAGGTCGCCGGCTGGCCGTTCACGCTCACGGCGCCGATGGTGAAGCCGTCCAGGTCGAGGTCGAACGCGTTGAGATCCTGGGTGGCGACGGCGGTGATCCGCGCGTCGCCGATCAGGAAGTTGGGCTTGGCTGGGTCGTAGTCCAGGTGAATGTCGTAGTGCGCGACGCGATAGCCGCCGTTGCCGTCCTGCGGGTAGTAGGGATCGCCGACCCCGTCAGCGCCCGGGGATGCCCCGAAGGTGGCCGCGACCGTCGTCAAGGCGGAGATGGTTTTCCACACCGGCTGAGGCTATCGGTGCAATATGAGCAACCTATGATGAAGTCGTGTTCCTTTCGTGGTCAGGTCTTTACCTGGATCTGGAACCGGGTACCGGCGACACGTCCTTCAAGCCAGGCGGCGGCGTCCTGGACGTCCTCAAGGGTGAGCATGCCACCGACCCTCTCCGTCAATCCACCGAATAGTCGCCAGCCGGCGGACGGTGATCTCCGCAATGGACTCCCGTGCCTCGCGCAGCACGTCCGCCAGTCGGTGCACATTCAGCCGAAGCCGACCGGATGCTGGCGCGCGCGAAGCACTTCCTGTGGCACGACAACACTTTCCGGCGCTGGACCTGTTGGGCGACCTGGTCGACGACGTCGAGTGCCTGGAGGAACCCGACCAGCGGCAGCAGGCGTTCCTGGCCCCGCTGGCGGAGTTCCGCGGCTACATCGCCGTCAACGCCGAGCAGATCCCGAACTACGGCGAACGCCGCCGCTGCGGCGAGGCGGTCTCCAGCGCGATGGCCGAGTCGACCGTCAACCAGGTCATCAGCAAGCGCATAGTGCAAAAGCAGCAGATGCGCTGGTCACCACGCGGCGCACACCTCCTGCTCCAGCTCCGCACCCGGGTGCTCAACGATGACCCCGGCGCCGACTTCGCACGCTGGTACCCCGGCATCGCTGTCCCGGCTCAACCCGCTGCGCTCGCGGCCTGACCCCGGTTCCCACACTGTCACCTGGTCCCGTCACGGCACGGCACGGCATCCAAACAGGATCCTCACAACTGGCGGTCAGGATGTCAGGTATGAAAAGAATTCCTATCCTGCTGGCCGTGCTGGCCATGGCACTGACCGGTGCGGCGACCGCGGTAGCCGCACCTGACACCTCGGTCGACACGGTCGACTACGACCTGGGTGACGCGGCGTTCACGGTGCCGAACTCACCACTGCCGGTGGAGCTGATGGGCGAGGTGTACTACCCACACCACCTCGGCGCCGGCAAGCATCCGCTGGTGATGCTGGTGCACGGCCTGTTCGCCACCTGTGCCGACGCCACTGGCAAGGCGTCCTACGGTTGGCCCTGCCCGGCGGGCAGCGGGCAGCTGCACAGCGAGCGCGGTTACCGGGACATGGGCCGCGAGTTGGCCAGTCACGGGTACGTGGTCGTGTCGATCAGCAGCAACGGGATCAACGGCCAGCCCAGCACCGACAGCGCGCGGGACCGGGCCACGTTGATGAACAAGCATCTCGAACTGTGGCGACAACTGTCCGCCTCGGGCACCGGACCGCTGGCCGGGCATTTCGTGGACCCGAAGAGCAACACGCCACGCGCGGTCGACTTCACAGACCGGGTCGACATGAACAACGTGGGCACCATGGGCCATTCCCGGGGTGGCGCCGCGGTGATCCTTCAGGCCAGTGACAAGGAGCGCGGGTCGGTACCGAACGGCGTCACGATCAAGGCCGTCGTCGCTCTAGAGCCGGCGACCATCTACACTCCGGACGGCAGCACCGGGAACTTCATCACGAGCATCCCCTACGCCGTGGTCCTGGGCACCTGTGACTGGGACACCGGAACCGCTGGCAGCGAACTGTTGCATACCACGGTGAAACACACCGCGCCGGTGCAGGGGTACCTGGTGCACGGTGCGAACCACACCTTCTACAACACCACCTGGTCCAACGGTCCCGGTTCCTTCGACGACGCCGACAAGTACATGCGCGACAATCTACCGAAGGACAAACCGCTGCCCGCGCCGGGGAACTGCTACACCAATGACGGCAAGTACAGCCAGGAGCGGCAGCTCACCCAGGTACAGCAGCACGAGGTCGGCAAGACGTACCTGGGCGCGTTCTTCCGCCGCTACCTCGGCGGCGAGACACAGTTCGACCCGGTGCTCAGTGGCGCCAGCGAGCCGTTGAGGGACCTGACGAAGGTGGACGTGCTGCCGTTGACCGAGAGCAAGCAGTAGCTCGCGGGCCTCATCGGCCAGTTCGCCGGCAAGGACGTCCCGGCAGATGTCTCGACCTGCCCGAGACATCTCCGGGCGTCAGCGATCCTGCCGAGCTTGACCTGACATCCGCCCAGCAGCACCAGGGTTCGTCCGCCGCTACGTAGGTCACCGACGCGCCGGTGCGCTGTTCGCGCCTCGGAAGCCCAGTCGGTGGCGAGTTCCCATTCGCCGAGCACTCCCGCAGCGCCGCTTCGAGTTACCCGTTGTCCGCCAACGCTGTGACCCGGTCGGGCAGCTGCTCGGAGCGTTCACCGGGCGGGGCAAGGCATTCCGGGCCGTGCAAGTATATCCCCGGCGTCGGCGACAGCGCTCCATAGGCCGGGTAGCGGGGAGAATCTCCCCCTCCCCGCCCCCCACAAAAATGAGGTAGGCCGCCGTCAAGGTGCTCCCCGGCTGGAGTCCTTTTCCGTCGACCTCGTCCCGAACGGTACGGACGCCTTTCGACGCATACCGGCCCATCGATCTTGGTCGGGGTGTAGCCACGCGTCGGCGGGCGAGTGAGGGCCCGTGGCTCTTCTGTTGTGATCGTTCTGCTTCGACAACAGTGACAGTTGAGTGTTGCCGCGCACCAGTAGGTTCTTGATCGTGTACTCGGGGTCGGCAGCGCGGCCGCGACGCCGGTAGTGCTCGAAGGTGACCCGGCGTCGGACGTCGCCGATCATCTTGTTGGCCAACTGGATCACATGGAAGGCGTCCACGATCAGGGCGGCGCCCGGTAGTAGCCCGCTGGTGGCGACCATCGACTTATAGACGCTGGACATGTCGATCGTGACGTGGGTGATGCCGGCGCGCCAGGCCGGGTCCCGGGCGGCCAGCCACGCCGCGGCGTCCACCCCGGCGCGGCCCTCGACCTGGCCCAGCAGCCCGTGCCCGCCGGCGGAGTCCACGTCTGCCAGCGGTTGGCGTCGGCCACCCACGCCCCGGTGGTGGGATCGCGGTGATACAAGGGTTTGCCCCGTCGGTGGTCGTCGATGCCCAGCACCGCCACCGGCGGCAGCACCCCACTGGCCGACCGGCTCGGCCGGGTGAGGGGGTCGGCGCTGGCGGGCGCGCGATCCGCGCCGGCCAGCACGGGATCACCGCCGTGGGCGGCCTCTCGGTCAGGGCGGCCGGGCTCGGCATCGCCCGCCCCGCTGTTGGTCGCCCCGCTGGTCGTGGTGTCGGTGACCTCGATCTGCGCCCGGCCGGCCACGGCGACGAAGGCGGCATGCGCGGTGTGCCAGGCCACCCCGACCCCGGCGGCGACCCGTGACACGGGCGCCAGCCAGTCCCCGACCAGATGCCCCATCACGGTCGTGGCGTGCGTCGACACCCCGGCCCGCGAGCCCGCCATCGGTCCCGTCTCGGCGAGGCTTGCCTTGTCGCACTCGGTGTTCTCGCACCAGAATCGGGATTTGTGCCAGGTCAGGCGCATCGGTACCAGTGCCACATGCTTGACCGTGTGCGTCGTGGGCTCCTTGACCCGGTGCGCTACCCGCCCACAGTCGGGACAATCTCTGCCCCGCCGGCCCGCCGCGGTGGTCGTGTGCACCGTCCAGGACCCGTCGGCCTCCCGCTCGGCGAGATCGATCTTCACCCCCGCCAGTCCGAGCAACTGCGCCAGCACCGTAGTCTGTGACACGCGCCCGCCTTGCCCACCCGGTAATCATTGATCTTGGTCGACAAAGATCATCACGGGCATGGTGGGCGCGCCTTGTCTCTGCCCAGGCAAACCGGGCCCCGGCTACGGAACGCAACAACCTGGCTATCACACCACGTGATCACCCGGATACAGAATTCGCTCCACCGCGAAGAGCCGCATGTGGTGCAGGAATTCGGTAACCGCGGCTACCGCCACACCGTGGCCATCGAGGAGTCGGAACGGCATCGACCTGTCGCCGGTCTCCTCCACCCGGCCGACCCTGGGCACCACCAGATTCGCCACATCCCGGACCGTTGAGCCGTGCTCCGCCATCCATACATCCGCGCGCCACGTGATCGACGACCGAGATAACAGCAGATCCAGCTGCTACGCACAGTGACCTCTGGCTCCGAAAAGGGCCTCGACAAGCTGGACAGTCACCATCCGTTGACATCCAAAAGGGCTCAGAACGGCCCTCACTATTTCGGTCAACGGGACATCCGCTGCTCGATGCTGCACGTCAACCCGAAGATGCTCGCCCGACTCGAAATGACCCTCACCTTCCCGCGAGCCAAGCGCGGGGACACCCAGCGTCGGCGGCGGAGACCAGCCGTCGACCTCGGTTTGCCATCGGCCGCGCGGACGGAAGGCCGATCACGACCCCGGAACCGCTAGGCGCGTTCGGCGATCACGTGTGTCAAGGCAGCCACACGGCGAGATGGATCGGTGGCCCCG
>Ga0307511_10000173_pt1 | contig 63387 bp, 62 predicted proteins | sample 13_EM_MG_FD_200266 | JGI IMG/M metagenome (GOLD analysis project Ga0307511, IMG submission 200266) | Populus trichocarpa ectomycorrhiza microbial communities from riparian zone in the Pacific Northwest, United States - 13_EM | ecosystem: Host-associated > Plants > Roots > Unclassified | place... | reverse complement strand
TCACAGTGATACCTCACGGACTTGCGCGGGATGAGACTTTAATGGATGGGAACACGAAAAAGATCCCGGAAATAAACAGTGGAATCGATCAGGGAGTCGGGGACTGGCGCAAGGCGCCGCTACGATCCCAGCAGCTGTGCACGTTAAGGTTCCAGGCTCCAGGCAACGTCGGGTCGGGATTTTTCTCGCTGTCCCTTGTCTTGAGGTATCAAAGCGCTTCAGCTAATAGCGTGACGGGTTAATATTCGAAGTGCAAAAACACATACGTCTCTAAAGTTGGGTCGTATATATTGTTACAGTCGTATGCGAAATAATAAATGATTATAAGCGTGATAAATAAACGGGGTGTTACGAATGCGAAGGCGTGGATGAGCTGTGGACTATCGCTACAGTTGTTGAAGGCGTAATGCAGGGGCGGCGACCATCTAGTCTATGTGGCGTCCGGAGAGGAAGAGAGTTGCACTAACGATACAAGGATACAATAAGTTAGAGACGAGGGCAGGACGGGTGATTTCCAGGGCGGTAGTGTCGGCTGAGCGGGTGATCCTCCCGAGAATGGTGTTATCTTGGGACGTGAGCTGCAGGAGTTTGGTCAGACCACAACCATGACATTCCAGGATAACGGTACTCACCACAATGTGGTGCCCCATCGGCCTCCAGAAGCAGACATTGTTGCCGAGCACCAACTGCCTAGAGCTGTCGAACATGTCTCAGATACGAGAATTAGGGGTGGGAAAAAGATTGGTTCATACGTTTGGTCAGATGTCAGACGGAGCCAGTCTTTGACGCGCTGGCGGGGGGCGAAACCCTGAACCTCGACGGTGGCATGAGGCGCAAACTCCACGACGGCGAACACCGCGTTATCGACGTTCCGGAATGAGGTGCGGGAGCCTGAAGAGCTGGTGCTGAACAGGGTACGGTTCTGTGGTCCCAGCAGAACACAGTTCAGGACGTTGCTGTTGGCGCTGAATCGGAGTACGAGACTATCGGAGATAAAGACAGGAAGGGTTGGTGCAATTGGGATGGACGGGAGAGCCCCGAAGATCGAAGGAGAAGAGTCGGAAGAACGGGTGTTCCACTCGGCAAAAGGGTTCATGTTAGTGGAGGTGAGCATGGTGATGTTTGAGTGTTTGAGACGAGGGAGAGAGAGGCGGAGGACTGAATGTGCTCGGAACCGGAGATGGAGAATTCATGGAGGGTTGATGTTGCTTAAGTACTTCCCGGACTCCGTGCCCAGGAATAACGACGGAGCCTCTGATGAGGTGGAGGGGGCGCGAAACATCCGAAACACTTCTATGCCCGTGAACTCCAGGTGTCCCAGAGTGATCGGTGAATGATCGACACTGCAACATTGCACAGACCTCTGGGAAAGTTTCCATTTTCGGGAGCGTCGGCGCGCTTACTGACATGGACGGTGAAAGGCACTCTACATCGCAATGATTGAGCACCCACAAGAGCGGGTAGGCTCTATCGCTGAGTCTGTTACGCGCGCGTCATCAGCGGAACAAAGGGGGCTCAGTTCATGGCCCACCTCCGGGCCTTTAGCCTTTCAGCCTCTTCCATCCCGACCGCGCTCGGACCGCGGAGGCACACTATTAGAGTTGTCCCGCGCGGGTAAAACACTCAAACACGGCACGCTCTCTCGCCAAGGCAAGATGAAATTGGAACGACAACAGATACATGCGATGAAATTAACGCTATTACACCGGAAAGAGCCAACCGTTCACCAACGTAGACTGTGTGTCAACATCTACATGGCGTATCTGGGAAGGAACAAGAGTCAACTACCTGCGACAGAGAAGGAAAACAAAAGAGCTCACTTCCTCGTCCATTCTCGAGCCGTGGCTTCGTACCGGGGCCGGTCAGTCTTGTAGAGGTGAGCAATGTCGGGAACAAGAGGATCGTCCGGGTTGGGATCCGTCAGCATCGAGCAGATCGAAAGGAGCACTACCAAACAGTAAGCACACCGTGTTGTACTGAAGTACGTAAAATGCCTCACCCTTCGATATCGTCAACGCAGGAGACCATTGGTCCCTCAGGATATCAAGACAGATGGAACCGTTGGCGTTGATATTGGGGTGATAGATCTTGGTCGTGAAGCTGACCTTGGGCGGCTTGAAGGGGTAGTCGACTGGGAACGTGATGGAGAGGAAAAAGACACCGCCAGCATACGGAGATTCCCCCTTGTCGCCGCGTGAATCAGGACCCGATTAGCACCGGCTGGAGCAACTCAAACTCACCGGGCCCATAATGGTGGCTTGCCATTGGAACATATTGTCCCCGGTGGGACCGGCACTGCAGGAGGACGGTGGGTCACGTCCGAGATCAATCAATTCCTAGTATCGCAGAGTCGGTGACTCAGTCTCACGACTCCTTGGAACTGAGAGAGAACCGGGCGTTACCTTGTTAATACGCTTCAAAGCCATGTCTTGAGATGAACTGAGGGCAAAGTAAACCAGGAGGTGGGGTTTCCAAGGGTTGAGGGTGGTGACAAGATCGTTGAGATCAACAGAACGACATGCGATGGGAGGCGGAGGAAGCAAAGGATTCCATCAGCAACCAGTTCACTGGGTCATCAAGGACCGAAACTTACTGCTTGCTTGTCTAGGGCGATGTCGAGTGCGCGGATGGTACTCGATGGGTGGTGGTAGGAGGGGAAGGGTGAGGAACCGAGAGATTGTTGTTGTTTGTCAGCCATTCCCATATTCGGTTACAGCCACGTGGTTGGGCGGAAATAGACAAGGGACCGCACCGCCATGACCTGCCATGACCAGGCCGCTCTTTCTCGGCTATTGTCGGCTACGGTTGCCGTGGGATGTTATGTGCCATGCTATGTACGTACAACGATGGGGAGTACAGGAACGCCTTTCAGAACTACTTGATCCAGAAACTATGAAGTACAGCTAGAGCGCAGACGACAGAACAAGCGAAGAACCCAAGCGGATAACCGCTCGGGTTGCCTTCAACGCTGATGGACCACAGCTATGGACAGTAAGTTTGGGTTCTCCAACAATGGATGGAACAACTCACCGTTCCTCCGAGGATGGGCCCGAGGAATCTTGATAAACTCACGATACTTTGGGCGATACCGTTGGCGTAACCAACAACGTGTGGCGGAGACACTACGAAACAGGCGCGATGAGCCCAAAAATCGGAGCGCACAACCGAAACCCGCACTGTAATTGAGGAGAACTGAGATTGCGGTGTACGAGAAAGTTGCTCCGCAGTATCGGATCGCGCTTGGCCGGTGTGCCCATGGTCAACGAGGGAAAAATTGGTGTCCAAAAAACTTACGTGCTGAATGCGAGGGCTGATTGGAAAGTGATCAATCCATGTGGGACGCCTGCATAACACAAAACGCTCACCCGTCATGAGGGCCGTACTGCCGTCGTCATTCGCACTCGCAAACGGTCGATAAAGCGTCACGGTGAGGTACGAAGGAATATATAGCGCAGACCCGATACGGAACATGGCCAGGTGTGAGAACCTGCCTCGGGGAGGGCTTCAAGGGGTCAAAACAGTGAGGCAACCTCATATCGGCGGTGACTTACCCGACGTTCCTGTGGAGGAGTCAACTCAAATAATGTTCATCGGTTGGAACGCGACTCACGGGTAGAAGTAAAACTGGTATGCGATCTGGAACAAGCACATGAGAGCAACTATGTACCCGGTCAAAACCTGCGCCCGGAAGGTCGACTAAGACTTACTCAATTGGCCGAAGTGGCCTGCGTCCAGGTTGAGACCCCCCGACGGATATTCACTATGGGCAATCAGTGTGAACTCGGGCGGAATTCATAGATGGCGCTCACGAAACGAGATATAGATAGAAAACCTGGTCGTGTGTTGTGGTATGAAGCGCCAAAAGCCCGTAGTGAACAATGAAAACAATTGGCAGTTGAGAGTACAACGACGGGGCCACCGCGCGCGGTGACGGTTGGTCAGTTTCGGGGATTGCTTCTAACGGTGCTCGAGTAGGAAGTGTGTCCGGTTCTCCAAGCAGTTGGTGTGCCTCAGCTGCGGTCGTGGGGGTACGCACACCAGAATTTGAGAAGATGGCTGGGACAGTGATAGTGGAGCTTGACGTTCGCCTCGAGTATAGACCCAGGTCGGAAGGACGGCGCGGGGAACGGTGTTGACGACGAGTCGGACTTAGATCTGCGGAGGTCAAAGACACTGCACTCTCCTGGGGACCGAGCCGGTACGGTCCCTCCTGTTCATCGTCCTCAAAAACGCTCTCGTCCACATTCATCGCAGCCGATACCCAGAGGTCGGAGACATTGTTGACGGCCATTCCGTTCGCCATCAAAAGTCGCTGTGCAAAGTTCAACTCGCCGTACTCAGCGAATTGTTGCCCAAAAGAACCCGGGGCGGTCGTCCCAGTGCCCCTACGACGCCGTAGCGCACGGGAAAGCATACTGTGCTGACCTGCACTCGATAATCGTGGTCTATATCCGCGTGAATAGCCATACGCCGAACCGCTGTCCCGGCGGGCGGCAGCACCGGCTCCGCTTGAAGACAGAGGGAGTTCCTGACCCGGGACATCCAAGAAGTCTTGGGATTTATTGGGCGTAAAGTATCCCACGACCTTCTGGTGGAGTTGTCTCGGGGTCGACTGACCGCTGGGGGCTGGGGAGGTCGATTCGTCTCGGGGGAAGGGACTTAATTTCCCGTTCTCTTTATCAGGGAGACGTATTGCCCCTTCTCGAGGACCACCGTCCCTGCCAAGAAATAGGCATAGGACTCCTCCTAAAAGCGTGTCAGCGCGCGACCGCAGCATTGTATGTACACGAACCAACGAGGGTGACGCTCGCGGCCACAGCACATGGTAAAGCATACGGGTAACTTGCGAAGAAGGGGAACTTCTGAGTGAAACCTGGCCATTTATTGGCGGGGGACTCGACTTCACCGTAATCAGGTAAGTGGGACCCGGTACGATGGACCATTCACTTACACGCCGCTCCGACTATTGCGCCGGCAACACCACCGAGGCCCCAACAAAATCTAGTAAATCTGAGCAGGTGACCGCGTTTGAGTAACGAAGACGTTACCCTAACACCGCCCAGGCACGTCCTTCGTTAGTTTGATCGGTAATTACGGCGACTGTCCCGCGAGCAACCCCAATCGCACCAGCAAACGTGCCCTGCAAAAGTCTGATAACGAGTGCCTGATTCATCGAGGTCGAGGTCCCAAATAAGAAGCAAGTGGCGGCGCTCCCAACGAGAGATATCAATAACACGGTCCGCTGACCGTGCTTCTCTGCCACTGTGGCCTTCGGGTTGATCAGAATTGGATAAGAGATGTTATCGCCGGTGGGCTCACCCAGAGCAGAGAGGTCACGAATTGAGTGAGGAAGAAGCTCGAGGCTGTACATTGTTAGAGGGCAACCGGCGTCGATGGCAAGGGTATCATACCAAGAACGCCGGTCCAAAATCCGACGTCAGCTTCATCAGTGTACTGACCAAAACCTAGATCCTGAAGTTAGGTGGGGTAGTTTGCAGTGGAAGGGAGCTCACTCTTGACCATGAAGAGCAGGAACGGCGTCGATACATTTGCGGACAGGAATTCACCCAGCAACGTCTGCGGATCATTGAATCAATGTATACAGACGGAATAGGGAGAACGTACAATAGACAACACCACCATGGACAGCGTGGGCAGTGGACTCGAGTCTACTTCGATCGCGGGAGCGAGGGCACTTGGGATGGGTGGTGGGTGTTCCAAGGGTGGAGGAGGACGTGATTGCGAACGTTCATCGCGGCCCTTGCCCCAACGCCTCACGAACCGAGAAACGAAAGGGATTCGTCTGGGCGAGAAACGTGAAAACCCCGCATGTGGGGACTCTTCAGCACGTCCAACTGGTGTTTCGTCGACATATAGCGCAGATTGGTGAGGGCCGAACGTCCTCCCTCGTGTGACGGTGGGGCCGGTCATCTAGTTGCCAATGTCGTGATACTCGACCAAGATGGAGACGCGGTGGGAGGCTGATCTTGGGGGACAGAGCGATTATAACTGGTCGCTCGCTTTGGGGTGGCAACGGTCCCGTGGCTGCGTCTCGATGACGCGCTCAGTGAAATCAAGCTCAAGCTTCCGATTCCGAACGGCTTCTTTTCCAACCCTCATGTCCACACGACCCACGCTCCTCACCATCCCTGACGAACTGTTTATCAAGATCCTATCTTCACTAGGTTTTCTACAACTCGTTCGCTCTCAGTTGGTACGCTATTTTCACCACCCGTCAGCGATATGTACTCCAACGTGCGACAGGTCTGCAAGCGTTTCGACCATGCGGTTAGAACAGCCGGAGAACTGCAGTACATCGTTGAATTGGGTGTCGGTGGCCTGGCAGATGGTCCTCAGCACCCGTTCAACACCTTCGAACGAATCAATTACCTAAAGTCCCGGAGATTGGATTGGAGAGACCCCTTTGTCGAGGAGATTACCGCAATACGCCCCCTCACCCAGGGCCATTTGTGGAAACTACGCGCGGCCACCCTCGTACGAGCTTCCAATCGTGACCCCCTTCTTCAAGGGTATTTCGATGTCGTGGACGTCGTTCGGTTGGACCCTTCCTCGGTAGAACAGTCGGTGTCTTCCTATTGCCTTGATTCTCAACACACCGGATTCGAATTCGATCCGGGACAAGATCTGCTAGTATTGTTCAACCGGTTTCCCACTCTTCCTTGGTACGCGTTTTTTTTAACTGGGTGATTCGATGGAATTCAATCAGTACCAGCTCGTCTGTCTCCTTCTCGCTGTTATCGCTGAAGACCGGTACACCTCACCCAGAAGCCACAAACCATCCCCTCGTGGTTCCGTGTTTTGGAAAATCCGTGAAAGGGCCGGGGCAACCAGATAGCCTTGCCGTTCTCGTGTGGGGAGAGATCCTCGTCGTCCAGTTATTTGACGGACTGACCAAGTTCTATTTCGTCAACTGGCGAAATGGTGTTGCAACAACAGTAAGCGTTCTGAATCTCTTGCCCCTTCACACGCTAGATCTCCTTGCAGGACGTGCTTCGGAAGGGCGCGTTCGCTCGAATCCACAACCTTTGCCGCCTTGGCAGTACCAAGTTTGCCTTCATCGAATACGATTACCATTCGTGGCCACAGCACTATACCCTCTTCGTCTACTCTTTGGGCCCCCATGCGGATGCGCCGAGCGTATTGGATCATGTGGCGACCTTTAACTTTCCCACCATGTCTCTGAGGACTCCTCCGCATACATTCATGCACTCGAGCTTCCCGCCAGCTCCTTCCGAGCACCATCACATCCATCAGATGAGACCAAATTTTGTCTCACATACTTCTGGCATCATCCAAATACGGATGATGTTCCCTCAAACCGAATCCTCCTCCGGATTTCAAGTCTTCGTATTGTCTGATGTGTTCCTCCGCGCCGGAAAGGGGCAAGACGGCAAACAGTCAGTGCACGCCTGGGATGAGTGGGGTCCTTCTAACACGAGATGGATCAAGGATCCCTTGGGTCGTTCGGTGACAACCATCCAACCGTACGGCTATCGTGTTGGGTTTGTAGACCGCATCCTTGATTTTAACCCTTGTGAAGTTGGCCGAGACATATGTCGTGGTAGTCTCGCTGGCTCAAATAACCTGGCCTCTTGGGAGGACGAGTACGATGGTAACATAGAAAATCTCAGGTCCCGTATTGTTCGGGAGCCTACCGTCATATTCACCAGTCAAGTCTTTCGCCAAAATATCATTTCGTCGCTGCCATACCGAGAGACCTCATGTCCGCTAGAGAACATGTCTCAGAACACCGTTAGCTACGTTGACGAAGACTTGTATTTCATCGAGGTATGGCTATAACCCTGTTCGTGTCGTTTCTGTCGTCCTGACCACTGTTGTTACATCCAGTTTCACGGGAACGGGACTGCAACGATACGCGTATGTTCTATCTAGAATATCTACAGTTCTGTACGTAGTTTAGTGGATAGAATGGGGACCCCACCGCTCGGGGTTTGGGGTATTTTGATCCGTAGAAGTCCCACCCAATTCCGAGATCGATTTTTTTACCGATCGAACAAAGGTGATGAAGGCCAACTTCAAGGTAAAGCACGATTCGAACTCCTACCCTCACTGAAATGAACACAACTGTGTAGTTTTCGAACCTTTGTGGGACTGTCTATCGACAAGGGAATGTCATCTTCACGCCCGATGGAAATTCTGTCCTGAGCCCGGTAGGAAACCGCGTTTCGGTGTTCGACCTCGTAAAGTGAGTGATCATCTCGCATATTCTGGGCCCCTTGGCTAATCCAGTGCCATAGTAACAAGTCCAGGACACTCCCTTTCGAAAATCGCAAAAATATCGCCGCCATAGCACTTAGTCCGGATTCGAATGTCTTGATCACAGTGGACGAAGGTCGGGCTGGCGGAACCGGCGCTCTGGTTTTCTTGAACCTTCTGACAAATCCATTTCAGATGGTCGGGCTTTACTTGTCAACTTCAAGAGGGGCGTAGTCTTACATCACTTCAACTTTCACAACTCCGTTCGGACAATCCAATTCTCCCCGGATGGAAAGTAAGTGGCAGCCCCACAGTCCGACTCCCACACCTTCAACGTGACGAATTTTATAGGTATATTGCTGTGACACAGGAGACGCACGTACAAGTTTGGCGTACCCCAAATTACCTCCTTCGTGAATTCGCGCCATTTAATCTGCACCGTACGTACACCGGACACCATGACGAGGTGTTGAGTTTGGAATGGTCTCCCGACTCAAAGTACGTCAATCATTGATAATGGGCTGTGTGTCCGATTTTCATCCCCCTTTGATAGATGTTTCATTACTACTTCTCGGGATATGACTGCGAGGCTTTTCACTCTTGACCCACTGGAGGGGTTCCGGCCCAAGACGTTTGCCGGTCACAGAGACGCGGTCGTCGGGGCGTATTTTTCCTCAGACTGTAGATCGGTACGTGTGCCACGACATCTCGTGTCATCTGGTTACCAATCACGCCACGAAGACATACACGGTCAGCAGGGACGGCGCCGTCTTCACATGGCGTGAAAAGCAGAACGAGGACCAAGGTGACACAGAGGATGAAGCTCCTACTGCGTCTACCTCACGCGATGTTGGCACTTCCATCGCTCGGACGCGCTGGGGTGTTTACAAACGTAATTACTTCAACCAACACAACACCAAAGTCGCCTGTTCTATATTCCATCGGCCATCCAACCTCCTCGTGATCGGTTTCTCCACAGGCGTGTTTGGCCTTTGGGAGATGCCCGACTTCACGAACCTTCACACCCTCAGTATCTCGCAGGAGAAAATATCCTCGATCGCCATTAACCCATCAGGCGAATGGTTGGCTTTTGGTGCCAAGAAACTTGGGCAGCTGCTTGTGTGGGAGTGGCAGTCAGAATCCTACGTCCTGAAACAACAGGGGCATTATTTCGATATGAACACTGTCTCGTATTCTCCGGATGGTCAGTACGTCGCAACCGGTGGAGATGACGGCAAGGTCAAGGTCTGGAATGCCACCTCCGGGTTCTGTTTCGTCACGTTCTCCGAACATTCGGCAGCAATATCTGGAGTTGAGTTTGCGAAACAGGGTCAAATCCTGTTTTCCGCGTCCTTGGATGGAACAGTCCGAGCTTTCGATCTCGTTCGATATCGAAACTTTCGAACGTTCACCTCACCTTCGCCCGTCCAATTCTCGAGCTTCGCTGTGGATCCCAGCGGTGAGGTCGTCGTAGCCGGCTCGGTCGACTCCTTCGAGATTTTCATGTGGTCGGTCCAGACCGGCAAATTACTGGATATCCTATCTGGCCACGAAGGGCCGGTCGGCAGCTTGTCGTTCTCGCCCACGGGGAACCTTCTGGCGAGTGGCGCTTGGGACAAATCTGTCAGACTTTGGAACGTGTACGGTCGTTCTAGGGCGGTCGAACCTTTCCAGTTCGGCGCGGAAGTCCTCGCCTTGGCTTTCCGGCCCGACGGAAAGGAGCTTGCGATCACTACCCTCGATGGTCAGGTTACTTTCTATGATGTGGATCAGGGAAGGCAAAAGAGCGTGATCGAGGGGAGGAAGGATGTTTCAGGCGGCCGGAAAGCTGACGACAGGATGGCTGCTGCAAATAATTCATCGGGGAAATCCTACAACAGTCTCGCGTACACCGCGGACGGGCAGTGCATCATCGCAGGCGGAAACAGCAAATACGTGGTGATATATGATACGAGGGATGGAGTCGTTATCAAGAAGTTCCAGATATCAGAAAATCTCTCACTGGATGGGACTGAAGAATTCCTGGACAGCCGTCGGCTGACTGAAGCCGGGAACTTGGACACCCTGGACACTCGTGGGGAAGACAGCGACCTCGAGGATCGGATGGACGTTTCACTACCAGGAGTACAGCGGGGTGATATGTCGAAGCGGAGGTACAGGTTAGAGGCGAGAACGAAGTGTGTAAGAATATCTCCCACAGGCAGGGCATGGGCGGCGGCTTCAACGGAGGGTCTCCTCATTTATTCAATCGACGACACGATCACCTTCGATCCCTTCGACCTCGACATCGACTTGACGCCTCAGGCGGTACTGAACACACTCGCGTCGCGGTCCTACCTCAAGTCACTCGTGATGGCCTTCCGCCTGAACGAAAAGCTGCTTATCCAGCGTGTATTCGAATCCATTCCTCATTCGGACGTCAAACTGATCGCGCGGCAACTTCCCGTGGTGTACATTATGGCCCTGCTGAGGTTTGTTGCCGAACATCTGGACAAGGGCCCCCACCTGGAGTTTGATCTCCTCTGGATGAAAGAGACGCTGTTCGCACATGGCCGTTATCTTCGAGATAGGAGCGGGGAATACGCGAGCGTATTTAGGGCGTTAATGAAGGGACTAGTCGATGTTCAGAGGAACGTATCAAAACTGTGAGTCCATATATGCCTTTCATTCCCGTGCCTCCTCTGATATGCTTTCGCCCTAAGATGTGACGACAACGTCTCGTCACTATCATACCTTCTTGATCAGTCGAACACGAGGGCTTCGCGAACTGAAAGCGACGCTGATCATATGGATGTAGACAAACTTTAGATTATCTGACCGTGTCTGTTGTGGCTGCGGGTATTTTAATGTCGCATCCTGGACCTTGCCTTTCTAATCCTGGATGGCCACGCGACTTTAATGAAGCGCGCTGGGGTGTCACGTGAACTAACGCGTCCCCCTTTCCCTCGTGTCCCTCATTTGGGGTTGTCAACCACGGTGACAACTCCAGCTCGAAGACCCGACGCATGCCTTACGCACGCATACAACACCCATGATCAGGGCATCACAGGGACCTATCAAGAGTGGGAGCGACTTCCCCACAGATGAAGAATTGTACGCCTGGACGATGCGGAGGGAGGCGGTTGCCTCCTGCCTGGTCGAGGATATCTTTCATTTGCGACAGAATCTCGCTAAGAGTGAGTCTCCAGGTTTAATTCTCGTGATTTTCTGTGACAAAGCATCCGTAGGCAACGATTTCAACTGGTTGGGTCGCGTACCATGCAGGTCTGTGAAGATCGCTGGGATGGTAATTGGGATTAAGGATTATGAGAGCAAGCGAATTTACACGGGTACGATTGTTTCTCCTTTATCCTGCCCACCATGATTTACATCCGCAATACCACACAGTTGACGACAACACGGGGATAATCGAATGCCACCACAAGGATCTTGTTACACCCTTCAGCCCCTCGAAACGAAGAGATAGAAAATTCCAAGGCTTCAATTACCCACCCCTCCCTCCACCAGTAACGTACATCGGACGACCCGTCATTGTTACTGGTCGCGTCTGCAGGGGAAGGAAGATCTACCTCACCGTTGAGTCAATTGGTGGGTATCGTCACAGCTGTTGTTACCTCTTCTCCTCTATCAGAAATCTTATGGCTGCGGTCGCTAGTACCGTGCAAGTCCTACAATGAGGAATTGGCTCATTGGGACGCATCCCTGGCTTTACGCGAGTCGCACTACTTTATCAGCACTCCGTTCGTTATCCCCAAGTTGACCGAGCCGTCAGAGGAACCGACGCATACCCTGCCTACGAAGCTGGTCCTCCCGAAACCCCTCCCATCACCTACCCGCCACATTTCTAAACGACGCATTCCTGACCGCCAGGAACAGATACCAAATACATACCAACCGGTGGGTTCTTGTGATTCTATTTTAGCTTTTTTGTGTATCTCACGCGAACTGGGCTGTATAGCCAAAACCCCCTGTCAAACTACGGCACCCTACGAAAGTACATAAGCGAGATCTGACCGTTAACACACTAAAGATCTACCTCAAACATTATATGGATAACCAAACCCACACGAACGAAGGTTGTATGACGTTGGAACCCTCGGAAGAGAACCCAGATATACCGGCCAAACGTTGTCGAATCTCAGCAGATCCCTTAATGCCTCGACTGGCGTTCGAGAACTGCGCGACCGGCGTATCCCCCCAAGAGCCTATCCAGAGACCGAGGAAACGCCGAAAGATCGATCCAGAGGCTGGGATTCGTGGGTTGACCATGAGTTATTTGCGCCGGGTACCGGAACTACGGTTGTTGGCGGAAAGGATAGTCGCTGCAGAAGACAAGAAGAAACGTCAGGAGGCGAGGCAGGCTCGAGAAGTGGCCAAATCCCAGGGTCTTCCGATACCACCAAAAACAGAAGACTCCAAACCGCGAGTAAGCACTCGAGAACGTACGAAACGACTGTTTCGGCAGGCGATCATCAAGCTCTGTGATGAAGGGAGTATCGTTCTTTGGGACGGACCTTGTCGGGTGTGGGGTGCGGAGCAAAATTTCAACAGCTCCCGCTTATGGCACACGAACGCGACCGTGGATACGACTGTTTCGTCTGTCGGGGTTAGCACTGTGGGGGGTGATTCGCACTTGGAGGACTCACGGGATCACGAGATGTCGGAACCCGACCCGAAGGAAGAAAGCTATATCAGCCTAACGCCTGCTCATTTGGGGAAGTATGTGGAAGAGGCGATCAAGGAGATATGTTCCCGGAAGGAGAAAGCCCGTGGATCCGGCCCTCGAGGTCCCAAGGGTCCAACGCTGACAGAGATCCGCTCACGGCTGAAGGTGGATGGGAGATGGAGGAGTATTGGGGAGTGTGCCGTCGCAGAGGCGCTGGAGTGGCTCAAGGAAGAGGAGCGCGTGTGGGAAGTTGGCGGGGGACACTGGGAACTTACGATCTGAAGCCAAGATCGAAAAGTTCCCGTGGAATGTCTGATGGGAAATGTTTAGGTGAGAAACGTTGTTGGAGGGAGGCCATAGATCTCACAAAGCCGGATGTTATTCGTCAGTGTTGGGAGGTGTTTTTGGTGGGCCGCTCACTTTATGTGATGGGGCTGATCCGATTTTGTGGTGATAAGCAGCCGTGTTGGACAGAAAGGTGCGTTTTTCTGTGGCAATGCTCCGTTCAGCGGGGGCGAAAAGCCAGGCTCCGGATCCAATTACCTCAGTTTGCTGATCCACGTTGGCTTGCAGGCCGCTTGTAGCATGGTGACTTGTTCGGGACTTCCATCAATCGTCCTGTGGAAAAGATTGCCCAGAACCCGGGTTTTCATTTCTTGTTTAGAGTTCAATGGAGCGGGCCTTAGATTCATATCTAAACAGCTCGACGGGCGTTTTTCGAGGCAGATTCATCTGTGGCGTGGTCGAAAACGACCTAGAGTCAGATGACCGCTGGAATGGGTGGGAATAGTTCTCGAAGGGGTAAAGGGTTTTGCGTGTGTGTAACCCGCATACACACTTACGAAGCACTTGTGAATGTAATCTCATGTTCTCCTTTCTCCCTTTCCAATCTTTCTGATCGGACTTGGTACTCATTCACCGGCGTAGCCAATTCCATCCTCCTTCGTTCTGTGGTTCATTGACCCCGGCATCTGAGAAGATAAGGCCATGGGACTAGCGCGGGCTATCGCTTGTCCGCCGCCCTTCTAGAGTACCCTCATGGGCGTCGGTCCCGGTCGCTGCTCTTTCTGACGTGTAGAAGCGACTATGAATGAGACCTCGTCCGTCCGACGGCCACAAGGTGATGGGGAATGGCTAGCTCGCTTATAAAAGCACCCTTTTCTTGACCCGCTTTGTGTATCGTTGCGTCAAAATCGAGGCTGCATCATTTCGGCCTCGTGTTCGCCATGCCTCAGCCTGAACCCCGTCACGTTTACGTCCGATATAAACAGGACGCGCTCTCCTCCGTTTTCCCCCCTCACCGTCGCTGTTACCGGCACTGGCACTGGCTTTGCCTCCCATAACGTCCATTAACGACCCCCTTCCCCTTCCTCCTCCTCGTCTTACATTATTCTTACGATGGCCGCCACTGACGCCTCCCTCCCCCCCTCTCCCCCTCTCGGCACCCTCATCGACAACGGTTCTTTGGAGCTCGTAGAACTGCTCGGTCAGGGCGGTTATGGTATCGTTTATCGAGCCTTCGACACCCGATCCCCCATCCCCATCTCTTACGCCGTGAAATGCCTTCCCCACGCCCACGCCTCCCGATCATCCCGTCGACGCCAGCTGCATTTGCGTGAGATCCGTCTCCACAAGCTCGCCTCCGCTCACCCCAATGTTGTTTCCCTCCATCGTGTCGTCGAGGACAAAGATTTCACATATATCGTTATGGACTATTGCGAGGACGGTGACCTCTTCACCCAGATCCTCCACCAGCGCCGGTATCTTGGCCAGGATGAACTCGTCAAGCACGTCTTCCTGCAACTGCTCGATGCGGTTGAGTACAGCCATTCGCTGGGTATTTATCACAGGGATTTAAAGCCAGAAAATGTCCTCTGCTTTGACGGTGGTTTACGTCTCGCCATCACCGATTTCGGGTTGGCCACTACCGATGCGTTCAGTGAAGAATTCAGAACAGGCAGCGCCTATCACATGAGCCCAGGTATATTCATCGCGCCCATCATGTCCCCGATTTTTTGAGACAAACCCATTGTTTTCAGAATGTCACGGCGGCCAGTTCGCCCACAATGGCTCATACTCTCCCCTGTTCAATGATGTCTGGTCCCTCGGCATCATCCTTCTCAACCTTCTCACTGGTCGTAACCCATGGAAGTCGGCCTCCCTCAGCGACCCCACCTTCTACGCCTACCTCCAGGACCCCACCCGTTTCCTCCCCACCGTCCTGCCAATTTCCGACGAGGTCAACGCTCTGTTGGTCCGCGTCTTGGATGTCGACTGGAGGAGGCGTCTCACCGTGACCGAGATGAAGGAGTACGTCAAGCGAATCGACAACTTCTATTCCGATGACGTCGTCTTTGAAGGCAGCATGGCGCGTTGCACTTGGGAACTTGGTATGGATGTTGGGACCGACGCCGGGGAATCGCAACAGGCCGAGGTCGTCGAGGCTTCGAAGACGAATGCCTCCGTCTCTCGGTGGAGTTCGGATTCGAAATCTGATTCCTCCATGGTCTTTGCCACGTATTCTGCCGCGCAGAAAGCTGCGTGGAGGCCATCTGTTTCGAACGACGAAACTTGCGCTGTCGAAGCTTCGATGCGCTCATCGTCTTTCCCCGCTTCGCTCGTCTCACTCCCAAGAACCCGATACCAGACGTCACGCTCCTCTCAGTCGACCTGGAGCATCCCATCTCCATCGGCTTCACCTTCGCTCGACTCGCTTCCTGTCACACCTGACGATCCTGGTGCTACGTTCGCTACTAAACGCCTGACCATCAACACCAATAACTGCACCACCACCTACTATCGCCATAGCGTCGCCATGAAGACCGATGCGTCGCTATCGATGTACACCGCGATGGAAGCCTCAGCGATGGAACTTTCCCCGTCCGCACGCCTTTTCGCCGACTATGCCAAGACTCCAGTCCGTGAGTACGCCGAGCACGACGAAGAGACCGATGCTGAGATGCGAGACGAGCTGGTCGATAGTCCCTTCATCCGGGTTGATTCTGGATCGCAATCATCATCGTCCGGTCAAGACAGTCCCATTCTCCGCGGCCGTCTTACACTGTCTGGTGTCCGTGACTCCAGGGCAATGGATGACAGCGAATCATGGAGGTCCTCCTTTTACCAGGCTTCCCGTCCTATGTCCGTCGCCAACGATAATGATGCAGACTTCTCCCTTGTGTTGGATGAGACCGCCAACCTGAACGCCGGTGCCTTTACGTTCGACCCGACCTTGGACTTCTTCGGTCACGAACAACGCTCCTCGCCCGTCAGTGAGAAGCCGTCATGGGGTCTCTCATGGACCCCCGCCGACCTCTCATCTTCCTCTCACGAGTACGACACGCCTTCATCCTCCTCATCTGTCTCCACCTTCTTCACCCCATCAAAGCCCATTGACATCCCATCCCCCGCGACGTCGAAGCAACGAGGAGAGAGGAAATCGCGCCGCGGTGGTTTTTTTCGGGACCACATACGGCTTACTTTTCCGCGGCAAAGCGACTCTTCGCAGCGCGAGAACGCTTTGGTCTTTTCCCCTTCCTCACCTTCCCCCAAGCCTCAAACGCTTTCGACGAACAACATGGCCGAAGTGGTCTCCTACGGAGATACGAGCGGTCTTTCGACGTCGTGGACGCGTCGCGGAAGGTTCGGTGGCCGTTTGACTACTCGAACGCGAAAAAACTGGTTGCTCTTTTCGCCAGGAAAACTCTTTGGAAACACCGTTATTTCCTCGTAGCAGGATGCATCACTGCGTGTTGCATTTATCTTATTCTTCCCTCAACCGTGTTGTAGGACCACGACAACTTATAGTTTAGTCGCACGCACTTCGCACCATTGCATGACCATCATCACTTACTACACTATGTATCGCATAACCTGTAACTTCACTGGCATTTGAAGCAACTGTAAATCACGATCATTTTACGAATCACAACCAGCATGGATCTTGCAACGCATTTTCTCGTTTGAACTCGCTCGAGCCTGCGGAGGTTTGAAATTTGGCATCGATTAAACCGAGGATTATGGTAACAGCTAATATGCCTTGAGGTCCAGCATCTTCCGACCTCTCTCTCGTTCTACGGAATCCTTCCCCCTGATCCCAGAACCCCTGTCTAGCGTCCTTCCCTTCCCACCCATCCCATCACCCATGGCCAAGGGCGCATTCCCTGACTGCAACATCCGGAACGTCGCCTTGATGACGTTCAACGGATTCCGACTGCCCCACACCTTCGCGCTACAATCCTTAATACCGGCCGCCTTGAGGACTTGGTGGATGTTTGGGTTACACCGCAGGCCAAAACCGAGAGGTCGAGGGCGAAGGATGACCCTAGTCGCGCCAAGTTTGGTTTGTGTCTCTGTCCAAACCGTTCGGTTCTCGAAACGTTCGACGTAGTCCATATTCCGGACGGCTTCCGCGTATGCCTTGTCCGTAGCACGGGGCAACTCATCGTCCTTTCCTTCGCCATAACCCACGAGCCCGTTTCCGTTCCCGACAACAACGAGTGAGTATTGTCGGTGGATTTTGCCTTTACCCGTCTGTTGGGTGATTCGGCGTGTAAAGAGGGGGTAGTAATGGAGGCCAGCCATCTCTGAACGAGATAATGGAAGGTGGTTGAGCACGGAGTACCCTTCTTCGTCAGTACTTGTTTCCCGTGCCTCGGCCTCCTGCTCTCCAAATTCCGCGGCCTCGGCTTCCCTGGCGGCTTTGAAGACGGAGGTCTCGTTCCGGACGGTGACCTTCGCTCTGTACGGATTCTTCTTCGTCGGCTGGTAGGTAGAGCTCTCGTGGCTATCCATTAAAGGATCGTGTGTTAAAAGGTTCGGGTACGGATTGGCAAAATAGTAGTCGTCAAGGTTGACTTGCTCGTCCGTCTTTGCAACGGGAGAGCCTTCCTTGGGTTTTGGGGGGTTGCTACTGCTTTCTGCAGGAGGGGTGGTGGTGGTAGAAGACGCATAAGGACGGAATTGTTGCGCGGAAAATGCTGACCGCTGAGTGAGGTGTGCAGTCCGACGCGTCGTCGTACGCGCCGTCAGCCTGAGGAATGTCGGCTGCAGCATTGGTTGAGACCCCGGAATGAGTTTGCGAAAAGGACGGAACGCCACGAGAATGAGCGTGACCCGCCGAGCCGCGTTACTGCTTGTGTCACAGCTCCCCGCTTGAAGGACCGGCCGGCCCGGGAAGAACGTCATGAGCATTCCCCCCGCGTCATAGCATCTTAAACTCCAACTACAACTATGACCTCCGGAACTCAATCCCCCCCCTCTCGAAGCCACCGGCGAGCATGAGCCGATGGGTATCTCCTCTGTAAATAAACCCGACGCCAAGATCGAGGTTGTCCCTGACTGTGAGCAACGTGCTGGTACGCCCTCGGTATCCGCAACCAGAAATCACACCCCTGACCTATCTCCAGAATATTTCCAAGAACCCACCACTGTCGCCCAAAAACGTGCCGCTAATAACCAGAAGGTGTGTCGTGACCAGTTATCCGATCAATCCCTAATCCTCGCCTTGCGCACAGAAGACTATGGGCGAGACCGTCAGTGCCAAAATGGAAAGGGAAGGCCGATCTATCGATTAAACATTGCATTATGTACAATACCTGACGTGTATGTGTGTGTAAATGACGTGCAGCAAACCTCTCGAGTGTCCCAAGTATCAGAGTCGTGATCCGTCTCAATCCAAATCTATCATCCCCAGTACCCGCATAGCCTCCTCCCTTGTAATATTCACTGGTGGTTTCGATTTGGCAGTTGCGTGTACTACCAGACGTGCAACGACCTCACCCTACCCGATTCTCGGATCAGCATACATCCTGATAAACAGGGGTCAATCAACTCACGAATTCCACAAGGCACGCTGCCAGGATAAGCCTTCAATTTGATTTGAGAAAATATTCCGGCCGAAGGAGTGTGTGACATACCAAATGATGATCCACGTTATGCGCTCCATCGCATTGTTGTTCAGGTGATTATGGATGGCGTCCAACTGCCCGGAGACGTCAGCACACATAAATGATTATCAAAGCCGACGAGAGACAGTACCAAATCACCGACCACGGCCAGTTTTTCATTCAGAACCTGGACGCGTGGGCCGATTTCCATGTACTCCCGCACCGCGTCATACAAACCCTTCAGACTCGCTTCACTCCAGAATAACTCCGGCACATCGAGAACGTTAGACATAAGGTTCACATCCCTCCTCAGTTTGAAAAGTTTCCCTGAAACAGGGTGAGCATGGTTGGGATTCCCATCGCCGGAACTTGCAAACTCACCCGTCATCTTCAGAGCCTGCATCCGTCTCAACTTCAATCCTCCTTCCATGGCCATTCGCTTGGGAATAGAGCGGATTTCTGGATTTGACAAGATCCGCGCGCTCAGCGTTTCGTAATATGATAACAGTGTCGACTGGGCAAGGGCATGTGAAACGGCAACCTTCAGCAGATGTGAATGTGTCTTGAACGCTGCGGTAATGACGTCAGAAACATGAGGGAGCCACTTCACCGTGAATGGCGTGAGTGCGAATGGCACTCACTGAAGAAATCATTGTAGATTCTGGGGTATGCGATAAGGGGGTCGTGGACGAAATGACATTCTTCCACTTCCCAGTCATCTTCCGTCATCTTGCGCTTCATCACGCCGGCCCTCTCGACATCCTCAAGGATTCCAATCTCCTGGTTTTCGGCAAAACCAAAGAACACAGCCACGCCGTACGAAAAGAACACGGCCTCGGCCACGTTCGAGTAGTCGACCGGTGGTTCGGCTTTTTGTTTTCGCTTCTTTCTCTTCATCAAGGTGGGGCGTCGGGGGGTCCTCGGTGGAGTGTGGGCATCGTCGTGATGTTCGCGGGGTTGGTGAATCTGGGGTGAGTCCTCGTATGACACCGATATTAAGGGTGTGTGATCAGGGGAGCCGTTCCCAGTCATGTATCCATCCAGTTGCCTCTGTTCAACGGAATTTGATGTGAAGTATGTCCCCTGGTAACCTAGCTCCTCCGCTTCGGACAGTTGGTACATGGGGTCTGTGTCGCTGGAAGAGGTCGCGAATGTAGAGGAACGTAGGTTCGTGTGGAGGCTGTATCCCGGCAACAGTGGGAGGTGATACATCTAATTGAGTGTTAGGCGGGCCTAGACGCGGACAACAATAAAATCATAATGACTTACAGTGTAAAGTGCGTCATCGAACACCCTCGGAACCACGTTGTGTTCCCTACGTAAGAAGCTTGCCAGCAACTTCATGTTGAAGCCCTGAGCCACGCAGTAAGCGGTCAACCGCTTGAAGCCGGCTCTCTTCCTCTGTTCCTTGCTCATCCTCTCCCCCTCATTCTTGCGTTCCTTGATGATACCGGCGTCCGTCTCATATCCATGAGGTCCATCCTCTTCAGGGGGGGGCTTGGTTTGGGGGTCGGACGGTAGAACAACGAGTTTCTGCGATGTCTTCGAAGTCCTCAGGTTCTTGACCGTACCGGGCAAAGGCTTCAGTACAGACGCAGAAGGCTTATTGGCGACTGATGACGTCTGTTGGGTTGAGGAAGATGCAGAGAGGAGGGACGGGCGTTTGTTCCGTGGCTGGATCATCGCGGAGGCGACAGAACATTCCTGATCGAGATCGACGAATCATGTGGGCGAATTCCGGGGAGCACGATAAGCATTGGATACGCATGGATTCCTATAGGGTAATGCTATGTACACATCTACGTTCTTCCTCAGCTGGCTGGTAAAAACGTTACATTCATGACCGTTTCTTCCTGGTGGTCGTTCTCGTCCCCGTTGCAGAAGCGGTTGAAACCCGAGTGCTTCGCCTCGTCTTCGCCTTTTGTGGAGAGAGAGGTTCGGGAGAAGGAGAGCCCCGTGATGATGCCGTCGATAGCCTGGACGATCTTCGCACCACCTTTTCTTCCTGTACGTGGCCCTGTTTCTTTGCTGGCGTTCTCGCCTTTCGTTGGGTGCGGCGAGCTGGGGTGGTTGGGGGTAAAGGTGCTACATCATCCTCATCCTCTCCCTCCGTATCGCCATAGAACAGTGACCCTGGGATCGGCTGTTCCGGCTCAGACGTCGTCTTCTTGCCCGCAGAAATTTGGGTGTGGGTGGTTGATTTCCGTCGGGGCGGCGGCGATGGGGATTTACGAGGCTGCCGTTGTCGACTGGTAGATATCGAGAATACATCTCCGTTCTGTGAAGGAGGCTCTGGTTCTTGTTCTTGCTCCTCATCTGACTCAGGTGCGAATGCCCCAGGGGGCAGCCTCGAGGAGGTGGTCTGTGATTGAGCCATGGAAGGCCCTTCGGGTTTGGAGGTATTTGAGAAGCCGTTTGTCGAGCTCGTACCAAAGACCGAGAAGGAGAATGGGGCCGAGGTTTCTTCCGTTGTCTGTGTGGGCTCTTCATCAGCTGTGCGATCCCCCTCATAATCCAGCATCATCTGGATGTCTCGCGCGCTGTCTTCGAAACTGTGTTCCAAGGGCGGTGAGGGACTAGGGGAGTATCCGGGAGTCTCCCCCCTGTTGACCCCGAGGGGATTGCCATCGGAGAGTTGTGGGTTGTAGAATGCGTTTGGTCGTTGGTTCGCGCTTGCCTTCAGCTGGAAGGACGCAGGTTCTGGCGCGGGTTTCTGGCTCACGCGGAAACCATTGGTCGATGCGAGGAGCGCAGAGTCCACAAGTGAGGGAGCGGGGATCGAGCTGTCCATAGTGGATACAGAAATCGCAAGGGGTTGTGGTGGGGGTTGGTTAGTAGCCGCTGGTGGGAATAGGTTGCGCGAAGTCGACGCTGAGGCTTCGGAGATGGGGCGGGAAGGAACTACGCCACCAAACAGAGGTGCTTTCGCTCTCTTTGACGCTGGGGTTTTGAGGGGGTTGTAGGAGGCAGGTCTTGGCGCCGGCAGGGGGATTTGTTCCCAAGACATACTCAGATCGTTGATGCTGGTGTTTCCTACGTTGGTCCACGAGTTTGAAAGCCCAGCACTCGATGTCGATGCAGACAAATTGGTGCTGTCCCTCCGTTGGCTGGACTGGCTTAGCTCAGCTTCCAACAATTGCTTCTCGACTGCAGGCATGATGGCTAACACCTCATCCATCACCTGCCTCCGCTCTTTCTGTCGTTGGTCTGCGTGGGGGCCTGGGGATGCAAACTGGCGGTCGAGTTTTACGGCTGCAGCGAACTGACCGCTATGGATGAGGCGTGTGCAAACAAGATCGTGGATCACGGGTATTGAGGGGATAGGAAGTTCGGGTGGCGGATTCAAAGCGTAGTCGTGGATAAACGACTGTTCGTACGCCGAGAATGGGTATGCGACAAGGATCTTGAGTGGAACAGGGCGAGGCTTAGCTAGTTTTGCTGGTCAGAAAGGTCGCGCAGGTTTAGTGCCAGGTTCTTACGAGAGAGGGTCCAATTGAGCAGCTTGCGGAGGACTCGCGGTCGTGTTTCGTCGTTCTCTGAGAAACTCCTTTGGTATTGCCAGGCCTCGAGAAAAAATGATTCCGCGAGAGACAGTGCATAGATGTCAATGTCGTCGGGTTCTGTCAAGAGGGGCTTGCACGTTCGAACATATTTGACAATGAGGGGGGTCGGATTGTCCGAAAGTGAGATGACTTCGATGATCTTGCTCACGTAGCCTCGGTCGAGTCGTGCGTCGGAGAGAATGGAGACAGCCCTCTGTGGTAAAACGCGCTTTCAGATCAACGCGCTCCAGTTCAGCTAACGCGATCACATACCTCTACGTTCCACCCCGTGTCGAGGTGCCAGTAGGCATCACAGAGGGCGCAGAAATGTGGCGAGATACAACGGTCGTCCGCGAACCTGGCCTCCCTCCCATCTTGATGCCACTTGAGAAGGAAATAAACCAAAGAATCCTTCTTCAGTCGGTCGTAACCTGAGCTCTCGATCACGTGTAGGAGGTTTGAGAGAGATGGGATGTCCGTCGGAGGGTAGAGGGTAGCTGGTTCCCGGACACCACCCGACAAGAGCAGTGTGTCGAAGAACAAGAGGTCGGAGAGAAGACTGCGCCTACTCTCGATGGTGTGGGGGATTGCATCGCGCCAAGCGAACGTCTGGGGTTCGAGGTCGAAATAGCTGAGGAAACCTGAGTTAACCTCGGACGTCGCGTCGTCCTGGAGAGCGAAATCAGCGACGCGAGAAACCGAGGAGAGGTTCAGAGGAGGTTGGACTGACCGCCTGCATCATTTTGCCACTGAGTTACCAGGTGGAGTCCGAGTGAACAAAGTCTTCGGTGTTAGCCGACGAGCCGACACCTGTCTCGGACTCTCTTCATTCATCTGCTCCATCCTCACCTGCACCGAGCACGCTCCTTGCTGTCGAACACGACGGCGGGCGCACGAGCACCGGGGTTCTGACAATTCTGCCCTATCACGCTCCTGGCTCTCCAGATGAAGCACTCTCAATGGACAGCGCCCCCCACGCGCCGCGAGTTCACCCTCCTGCTATGCGCGTTCACCATTTTCATCATCTTCTACAATCTTAATCCTTCGCTGCATGTTATCGGCCTCACACCTGGCGCTTCTCTCAAGAAACTCGGTCTCGGTTCAGACCCTGGCTTCAATGCGGATGGTCGAAGACCGGAATCCTTCAGGGACGACGCGGAGGATATGATCTTCGGGGACTGGGACTGGGTGGAGGGCCAAGTGGCTGGGTTGCCTGGGAAGTCTCAGAAGGATAGGGCTACTGCTCAGAGACAGAAGTTATTCCACTACACTCCTCCCAGTGCGAACAGCCAACAGGTGGAATGGGCGAAGAAGCACCCCAGCAGTGTCCTCGTCAAGCATATCCCGGGTGTGTAGTCCCTCCGCATTAATTCCTTGATTATTTACCGAGACCCCTGTTCGTTCCCATAGGGTACACCATCATTGATTCCTTGATTCTGTTCAATGGCACGTTGCACATCGTTACCGACCCCCATGGGCAATGGCCGTCCCTCGACAAGATCTCAGCGGTGGTACCGTTGGAGGAGGAACTCTATAAGAACGAACTCCGGTTCGTCTCTCCAGAGGAGGCGGGGACGCTGATCCCTCCGCTTGCTGGGAGGTAATTTCCTTCATTTTGGTATCAAATATCCCGTCGCTAATCATTTTCATAGCATCGATGGAGTAACCCTTTTATCGCTCGACGAAGTGAAAGGTAGGTCGCCATCCCGAGGGCTTTTGACCGTGATGAATGCTTACACGTCACCTACCAGACCAAGACCCACGTACCGTGATCTCCCTCCTGAGGACGTACAGTAGTCTCGACACCGAGGTAACCTCAGATGGGGCCACTACACTCGCGCTCCCCTCCAGGATCGCCTACCCTCGGATAACCTACTTCTCTGACCCACAGCCACTAGTAGTAGAAGGCGGGTCCGACGAGCTCATTCCACGGACTCGCACCGAATTCGGTCTCCCCCACACTATGACGAAGTCACTCCTACCTTCCACAGGGATCCTATATTACCGAGATTGGTTGGACCTCCACGAAAGCGAAATTCCTTATGTGCTGGAGCGTGTTGTCATTGCGGACCGTAAGGCCGCCACAAGGGCGTCCGCAGGAGACGGACTCCCATACTGGTCTGCCCCCTTCCAAGACTTCACGGCCCCAAAGGATTGGTGGGAACCTGTGCGCTCTGGGTTGTCTCACGCAATGCGGGTGGCCGACAATTCAAACGAAGTCGTCGTCACGTACATCAGCCGACAGGACGTTAAGTCTGGCCCGACACTGAGACCAGGAGATCACGATGTACTCGTAAAGGAGCTGGAGAAGCTGGCTCATGATACTAAATGCACCATCAAAGTCATCCCGCACTCAGCTCCATGGCAAGACAAGCTTTCCGCTATACTCAGGTCGACAGTGTGTTCCCTTTCCCACTCCTCACGATGGTCATACACCTTATACACACGCCCCATTTTAGGTTGTGATGGGAGTTTACGGGGAGCACCTATTTGACAGCATCTACATGAAGCATTCACACCGCTCCACGGTTATGGAGTTTTGGCCAGCCGGGACGTTCACTCGCGATGTGGAACTCCCCGCAACTTCTACCGGGTTGAATTATATCTCCTGGTGGTTAGACAAGTAATCTCCCATTACATAAGACGCTGACCCGGTGCTGACCCGATCCATCTCCAGGAAACACTCCGATGCTTCCCTACCACCAACAATCCGCCCAGCGGACGCAAGCACGTTCCGTCAAAGCGTGCTCATCGATGCCAGGGCCATCGTTCAATCTATCCGGGAGCTTCTTCTGTGAGATAAAGGCTGCCTTCATAGATCTAGACTTGTTGAAGGATGTGTCATTTATGCTTTTCCTTCCCATTTCGCTGTCGCATGGACCCCTTGCTGCATGGACGTTGTGAATATTCACACTGATTAACACACGTAGAGTACAGTCAATACAGCCACTTAGGCACACCGTAGCATCCCACACTAATAAAGGCTCATCATTACCTCGCCGTTGTCTGTTGTCCGCTCGCCTTCTCCTGCAGTCGGTCAGTCAGGGAAGCGTCTGCTGCGTTGGCGGCAGGGATTTCTAGTTTACTGCGGCCTTCTTTCCTCGGTGTCCGGGTGTCTCCCTTGAAGCCGATAAAATACAACCGCGTCACTTCACCTCCAACAGCTTCGCTCTGGCGCAAACTTCTAAGGCGGTTATGCTACAAACTTGGGAGATGGCACTCACGAAGAAGACTGAGAGCGAGTGGATGTTGGCAAACGCTGGGGTATTCAGGGGATATTCAATGACACCCACTTCGCCCTCTTGTAGGGTGACGTTTAGTTGGGGTTTCGTCACTTCTGAGTCCTCAAAGTCAACGATCGTGGCATGATTGGCGTAGATCCGCAGGTGGCGCGGGGCCAGCTCCCCCCGACCTAGAAAGAATGCCGTTGAGGCGCTCGCGGGGGCACAGTGCTAACCCGCAGCATACCGAGTTTAAGAGACATAGATCTCAGGCGAACGTTCTGAGTAAACGGTATGTGTATGACCACCTGGGGTTCGTCTCTTTCTCAACATACAAACAAACGATGCGAGCGGTCGGATCTGCTTACTTGATCGTCAACGTTCGAGTCGGCGTATTTCGCGGTATCCTCCCTCTCGTCCCAAGGTTTTATAATGGCCTTTGCGTCCTCCGGTACGGTGAGGTTCAACCCATGGACGCTTCACAAGTAAAATACCCAGAAGCTACGAGTTCATTATCGCGGTGTCCTCCAATAAGATCACCCTGGAATCCCTTACTTGTGCTTATCAATCACCCCGTAGAGGTTACTGGTGTCCGAACCGAGGTTCCCGGGGTTGCTCTGTTCTGAGGCAGACATTCTGCGACGAGAATCAACGGGATAATGTTATGGATGAGGATGTTGAGAGGAGAAGGGTGTGCGTTGTAAGCTGGTGGTTCTTGTGCCGATCGGAGTTTTGTACATCCTCCCACGATCGCGAGCACCAGGACTTTCCGGATGACTCTGATATCCACCCTTCGGAACCGATATGGTTTCCGTCACTGAAACTCGATGCTCTCGTTTATAAGTGCTCGTTGAGGATTTTCTACCCAGCCCGCCCTCCGTTCTGTACCCGATATGTCGCCTCAGCTTTCCGATTTCAAGGCTCTCGTCTTTGACGTCTATGGGACTCTATGTGTCCGTTGGATCCTTACCCGAGCTTGGTTTTGTTCTCACCCTATTGTGTGATAGGACTGGGAGACAGGGATGTACGATGCCCTACAACCCTTGATGTCTCAACTCGTCGATAAACCAACTCGGGGCCAAATCCTAACCCAGCTTGGAACTATCGAGCTGGCACTCCAATCAGAGCACCCTGCAATGCTCTACTCGGACATCCTCGCTCACGCCTACGAGCGCCTCGCTCAACACCTAAAAGGTGAGCCGGGCCTCCCTCAAATGTATGGTTAAATTCCTAAACACTAGATCAGTCAAAGCCACCAAAGAGGAATGCGTGGCATTCGGCCAATCCATCAAAGACTGGCCGGTTTTCCCTGATTCCAGCGACGCCCTCTGCGAGCTCTCGAAGTACTACAAGCTCGTCGTCCTCTCAAACGTCGATCGGACCTCCTTCGCGTTCACGAGGAAGAAACTCGAGGCGGGCAAGTTCACGTTCGACAAAATATGCACCGCGCAGGACGTTGGGTCATACAAGCCAGACCCTACCAACTTTCTCTACGTCTTGGATGTGATTAAAGACAGCTACGGGATAGAAAAAGATCAGGTTTTATCGACTGCCCAGGTAGGCCATCCGTCGTCCCGTGCAGTGATGGAGTGACCTCTATTCCGTTACAGAGTTTAATGCACGACCACGTTCCTGCCCAATCCCTGGGCATGTCATCTTCCTACATAAACCGTGCAGGTGCCTCTATTGGGTTCGTCGATTCTGTTATCCCCACGTTTGAATTCAAGACTCTGGGAGACATGGCTAAAGCAGCCAAGGCGGCCACTAAGGGATAACCGGCATTGTGTTGCAGCACCTTGCTACATGGCAACCATTACTTTTCAGTCGTCCGGTGTTCCGCTCATGTGTATCTGACACTGATGATGACCTGGTATTGGACTGTGTACAAGTCGATATATGAGTGTTACTGTACGTCTACGTGTGCCAATCAATATCTAACGAACGGCTGTATCTATGGTCGTATGTTATGCGAATGGTGTGGTGATGGCCGTCATTTGCTTCCAGAAGTCTTGAACAGGATAAGGCCCCCGAGTGCAACGGAATACCCGAACACTTGCAGAGGAGTGATTTGGGCCCCAAACAGAAGGACAGAGCCAGTGATTAACAAGATGTCCTGGAGGGTGCGGAATTGTTAGGAGCAGGCACACGCGACAATCGGTTAAGCTGACCTTGAAGACACCGGCAAGCGTCAGGACCAACCCACTTCCGGCTCCCACCAGGAACACAGCAGCGATGTTAAGCAAGAAAGCGACGCAAGCGTTAGAAATCAAGATGAAAGGTCCAATACGAGCCAATTCATAGAAGGGTTCAAGTCCCTCGGTGAAAGGGAGAACAAGAGAGTTAATAAGTGCGCAAACCGGTGCATAGTAGTGAAGGGAAACAAGAGGGTCCATTTTGAGCCCATGAAGGAGAAGTTGGATCATGACAAGCCGAGAGGCCTCGAACTGTAAAGATTGAGTAATCCGGCAATGCTATCCGAGTGCTGAAATTACTTACGGCGACAGCAGCGGCTTGGGTGATGAAGCCAATGAGGTTGAAGTGTAGCTCTCCGTGGGAAGCGAGGGCGACACCAGTGGAAATCATGAGAACAATGACAGCGAGCTTCTTGCTTGGCTCTTGGATGCGGAATGACCAAGAAATTAGTAGAATGGCGACGGGGGTGAAAGCCTGGGTATTGTGGTGTCAGAAAGCACGGTGTCTAGTCGTCGGGATGAGCGCACCTTGAGCATCTGGATGTAGGCAACACTGAGGTAGAGATAAGCGGTGTTACTCAGGATCAAGCTCGCGCTGAATAGGAGGCCGATGGGGAGGATAGAGCGGACAAACATATCCTTGGAGATATGGATGTCTTTTGCTCCATCGAGGAGGTGAGTTGTGCGTTGTAAAACGCGGGTGCCGATGGCCTATCGCGAGTCAGACACTTCAAGGACATCAAAGAGTGAGGCTTACGGCGAAGGTGAGATGCCATGTGACAAGAAAGACAGGGTAACGGAAGTTGAGCGTGCTGTACAGGTGGTTGTTGTACAAGATGACCGCGGACGAGAGAATGATCCAAACGGGTATGATAGCGGCGGCAGAGACCTTTAGTTTTGGTCGGGAAACCTGGGCGGAGACTGGAGATGGCAAATCGTCGCTGGAATCCTTCTGCGCGGACAGGTGCTGATCAGCTGGCTCGACGAACGGTTGCTTTTCGAAATCGCGGCCGGTAGACTGTTGGGCGGACATGGCTGAAAACGAAAAGGAGAAGAAGAAGAAAGGTAGAGAACGACGGTGCCGACGGGAGAGGGCGGCGAGACGAGAACGTGGAAGAGACTTGTTAAGTTAGCGGAGCTGAGAAACGCGGGAATGTTGACCGTTTCAAGCTTATGTGGGACCATTGCCCTGCCACTTGGTTACAGCCCCGAGGCGTAGATACCGCGCGCTTCGGGTCGGCATCGTCTCGGGTCACTTAGGCTGGGGCTCGTCTCAATTTCCGAAGAGAGGGGGAGGTCGTAGGGCGGTCTTCCGATTGATACCGCCCTCACTACGGTAGGGTTGCACAACGCGTGAAATAGACCTACTGTGGGGACACAATGGAATGCCCAATGCCCCAACACATGACACACCTCTCCGCCCTCCATCTGAGACGTGGGGTTCTCGCAGAACCGCCCCTATATTGTTCCACAGGTTCGTATGCTGCCTCATCATTCGCTACCAATTTAGGATATTCACCCGCATCCTGCGACCATCTCCGACGAGCTTCAGGCACTGACGCTGTTACTCGTCTGCGGTGGGGCCTCGGGGTCTTGAGGATATGCAGGCGACCAGCTGTGAGTTCAGTACGCTGCTCGATCACCCAAACTGACCCGGCCGAACCCCGCCTTCAGATCACCTGTCAGCATGCGCTACAGGGCAAGTACCGGAACACATTCCAGGATAAACTGACAACCCATTCAATGGAAACGTTGTCCGCTGCGCGTAATATTGCTCCTATCGGCCGCCGTTGTGCGTACGTGCACTTGGGGGGTCAGGATTAGGGATCCATCTCCAGGGTCTGGGCCTTCGATTACGGGGGCACCCTGCACTTGACGATTTCGAGCGCGTCCTCCCAGACAGCTCCGTCGACAGTATTCAGACCGCACCTACCAGTTCCCGGCGTGCTAGCGAGGCAACTCATGACCTCCCGGCTCAACATCTTGACCCACACATCCCATCAGACGTTCACCCCTTTACACTCTCGGCTGGCTGCCGTGATTGCTCCCCTCCAATGCCAACTTTCAAATTCGGAATTGTCGGTGCGTTTTCAATGCGACCTCAGGCACCCAATATCGAGTACACAAAACTTTGGGATTCCTACAGGACGCTATCGCGCTCCCTCCCTCCCCACCTTGACGACCCGGCGCACACAACGACCATGGGACGGTACCCGTGGGCAAAAGCCCTTCTCTTTGAGGTCCTTCACATAATCGTTTTCTACCCAACACGCCGGCGTATATATCGGGTGGCTGTCCTCGCCGCCATGATCTACGTCGCAGCGCAGATTTACCTAACGCAAGAGTTCACTGACCCACTCAAAGTGACGTTCGGAGTGGGCTTTACCATTGCGTCCCACTTTATCTTCACGGCGTACCTTCTATTCGCAGAAGGGTCCTTCCCTGATCACTGGAGGCGTGTTCGAGATGAAGTCCACACGAATGCTAATGCGGGCGGCTTGGACAAACCGCCCTCAAACTTCCCATTGGCAAAGAAGATCTGGTGGATGGTCGACATCGCATACAGTGTGCGCATGATTGGTTGGGTCCAGGAACCACGAGACTCCATGCCGCCTCATCCAAAACATTCACGCCGAACGTTCCTCTGGAAGACCTTTCTGAAATTCATCGTGAATACTGCCGTTACCGATTTTATGGAGTCCGTGCACGCCCCGAGCCCAGCATTCGACCATCGCCTACACGATCCTACCGATGGCTCAGAAGCATACCTCGCCGCGGTCCCACTCTTGCGCCGTGTCCCTTGCGTCCTGGCGTTTGGCATCGGGGTGGGGACCGGGATGAGCGCCATACATAACTTCATGGCTTTGGTATGCGTCGGCCTTGGTTACTCAAGTCCCGCACTGTGGCCGGACATCTGGGGCCGCTGGGGAGATGCGTACACCGTGCGCAAGCTTTGGGGGTACGTACGTCGACGAATCTTTCACTCCATCGTCGAATGACCGGTCGCGTTTTAGGCGAACGTGGCACCAAAGGGTGCGACCGGTATGAACACTCGCAATATTTTTCCCATCATGCACACCCTAAGAATTTTGTATTGATCAGATGTTCACGGGGTTGGGTAGGCTGGTCGCGAACAACTTTTTGAGGTTCCCTCGCGGTACCGATCAATCCTCTTACACCCAACTCTATCTCGCCTTCCTCCTCTCGGGACTCCTCCACTTTGCGGGTGACTTCATGTTCGAGAGGCGGATCGTATACCGCTCGTTCAAGTTCTGCCTCCTCCAAGCCATTGTCATCACCTTCGAAGATCTGATCATTCACATCGCGACACGCTTACTTTGTCGGAGGGGAACCGAACTCAAACCGGGGAGAACTAAGGAACGTTGGGTGGAAACAGTTATGAGGGTTATTGGCTATTGCTGGGTAACTCTGTGGTTTTGTTTGACGTTGCCGATATGGGTGGATGAACCCAACACCGTAGGGTTCTTTAGTTCTGATAGAGGGCCCATCACTCAGTTTCTATTAGACGCATGGAAACGATGGGCCTGACGTATATACTGTACATATTTGTCCACTTGGTTGTACGCCGTACGCTCCCAATTGTGAACGACTTCTCGTCTCATGAGTGGCTTGGACGCGGGGCAGCGGGTAGGCCCGATCATCTGCCCGGTTCGGAAAACACCAGCGCCACCTGCATCCTGCGACCGCGATACCTCCGAGGGGCTTCAGACACCGACGCCAATACTCGTCGGTAGTAAGGTCTTGAGGATAGACGGACGACCAGACGACGAACCACTGTGGGTTGCGCTCCTTTATCTCAGATCTCGCTCGATGCTCATGCGAAATCTCGCCATCTTTTATTTTTCCCCAGTCTGTTGTTCTGTGATCATCCATGTCCAGTCTCCAGGGCTACGTGGACCGTATGTAGTTCATCGGGACCCTATACCCGACCTGATCCCCCCGCTTATTAGGTCGAGTTCTGGTTATTCTCCAGGATGGGCGTGTCATCGTGGTGGGCGACCCCAACATCTACGCCAATCATCGATCAATTGACAATCCGTACCGCAGGGAACTTTGGCCGGGTATGACCAAAAGTCGAACGTCGTACTCTCCGACTCCAAAGAGCGAGTGTTCAGCACTGACGAACCAGTCGAAGAGATCCCTCTGGGACTCTATCTTGTGAAAGGTGACCAAATGTAAGTCCCGCGAAGACTCTTGTGTTTTGGCTGGTCTAACACGTTTCGCAAAGTGTGCTTATCGGTGAATTGGATCCGGAGAAGGACGAATCCACGGACCTGTCCAGCATTCGCGCTGAACCGCTGCCGGCTATTCGATATTAACCAATTCAGCAGACCGCGCCCCCTAACACGACGCGATGGAACGGAAAGCCACGCGGTACTCTCAAGGCAAAACGTGCACTTGTTGTCTCGCCGAGCTTTCTTGCGCAAACAGACACGAGTAGGCGGCCAGGCACGCCACGAGGGGGAATGTATTACGACTTCGCAGCCTTCTTTAATCTATTCAGCAATACACCGACAGATGTCCGCAATGCGTCTGCTTCCTCCGACTTCGCGTCTCCACACCCCGCCCACCGGACCTTCAGGTGTTCGTCCAGCAAGTATACGTATCCGATGTGCTTGTTCACCATGCCCAAGTTATCCCGGACGTATTCCATGTTCTGGCTCGAAACAAGATAGGTGGGCTGCAATTCCGCCGGAATAGTCTGACGCAAAGACGACAAGAACATGGAGACCAGCAAGGATTTAAGAAGGTTTTCTTGGAGGTTGATCTGGACAAACCGATAGTTCCAGTTGGACAGGAAAGCCTCATTTGTTGGGTCCACGAATGAAGCCGTCTGAAGCTGTGAGGGGTGTACGAATCTCAGAAACGGGGACTGGGAGGAGCAAAAGTCTGACTCACCTCCGATATTTTGGTCGAGAGCATCGAGATTACGGAGATCTTCCCTTGACAAAGGTGGGTCGTGTGGGTGGTGTCCCCCTTGTCAAGGGTTTTCCCGACAATATCCGGAAAGTAGAGGGCGGCCTACGGAACGAACCCTTGAGGCCCTGGCATCGTTCGGGGTGTTAAGGGTGCTGACCTCTTGGCGAATCATTTTAGACGGGGCTATCCATGTCTTGCCTCCATACTTTCGGGTAGCATTCAGGTCATGGAAGTAACCCTTGGTTGCCTCCTTCACCCTGGAACAAGGTTAGACGGAACGAGGCTCCCGGGGACCAACCGGTCAAAACTCACAGGTGCCTCCGCTGTTCGAGCCGTTTCTCCTGGTTGAGCAGATCAGCCTTCCGCTCTTCCCATGTCTTCGCCAGCGCAGTCGGCCGCTCTTTGACTCCTAGAGGTTTTCCGAGGATGGGTAACGGTGGCAGCTTACCCTTCGATGGGCTCTCAGTCGAAGACGCGTGCCTGGGGTGAATAGCACGCCTCGCCAGCGGTCGAGGAGGGGGAAGCACTGATCGAAGCATGACCGATCACGTGCTGTTTACTCCCCCTCCATATAAACAAACGTCAACGGAGGGTACAGACACGTCCTCTCTCTTCCCTCTACCACCACCACCCCCCTTGCTGTAACCCCTCTCGAAACCCTCAAATCAAGCTATGGTACGTGCAAACACCATTCGCCACGTATATCGTCGCTCAATCTTGTTTGGTTTATGTAGAGCGGAAAAGGTACCGCATCCCACATCGGAACTGGCGTGTTTACTCGTGTCTGACCGGATTACGCGTGCAGGAAAAGCCGGAAAGTCCTCGACTGGTGGCAAGGGCGGGGCTGATGGAAAGTCCATCTCCCGATCCTCGAAGGCCGGGCTCCAGTTCCCTGTTGGTCGTATCCATCGTCTCTTGAAGAAGGGCAACTACGCTCAACGTGTCGGTGCCGGTGCCCCAGGTGTGTTACAACCAGACGTCCGTCAACAACCATTTACTCACTAGATTACACGTGTAGTTTACCTCGCTGCCGTCCTGGAGTACTTGGCCGCGGAGATCCTCGAGTTGGCCGGCAATGCCGCTCGTGATAACAAAAAGCAACGTATCATCCCAAGGCATCTGCAGTTGGCTATTAGGAACGATGAAGAGTTACACAAGCTGCTCGGTATGTCGTAACTCTTGACTCGGGCTGAATCATCTACTCACGGTTTGTAATAGGAAACGTTGTCATCTCCCAAGGTGGTGTCGTTCCTCACATCGCCTCCGAGCTCCTCCCCGCCAAGACCAAAGGCAGGAAGGAGGAGGCTAGCCAGGAGGTCTAAGCATCCGCTATCGCATTCTACATTTCTTCTTGCTATATCGTTGTGCCTTGTCCATAATTTACTGTACTTTTTGCGAGACCATTACGTGCCCTATTCGGTATTCTCCCAGCCTGTGAAGGATGATATCGTCACATCTCGCCTTCGTGAACAAATTTGCATGACTGGCTTAACAGTCTAGGGTCGATTTCTATCCAACTCATACACGAAGAACCCTTAGTAACTAGAGCCGTTGACCTGTAGGTGACAGTCAGCCTGTTGATTATTTTTAAATGGACCACCACCTACCCTGTCCTTCAATTGGTTGATGTATTGCTGGTAACTTGGAAGGACATCAGCACGATCCTGAATCAAATTGCTGAGCGCCCATAATCTCAAGGGCGGTTCTCCATCCTCTTTGACGATGTACAGATGGGGATGGTATACCCCCCTCCGCATCTCTCTCGTCTTCTGAATGATAGCATTGACGCGCTCAGAGAAGGGGTTGTCCAATAGTGGGAGAGTAGCCTATCCCATGAATCCCATCAGCAACAAGGGACTCTCCTGTCAAAAAGCTCGCACCTTTCCACCACGGAGGACCTCGTAGCTTGGAAGGTTGAAGACGTCCATAATTAACTGCGGGACGGCGTCTCGTCCAACCCACAAGAACATAGTCTGACCGTCTTCAATGATGTACAATCCATGCCTTTCCAGTCGTTCAGACGTCGGTGGGTGGGGCGGGGGCATGATGATGCCATGCTCCCCAACGGTTCCGCACTGTCGATTACAGTCGATCAGCACCTCCGTCGCAATATTCTCTCAGGAAGAGACGCACCTCGGGAGGCATATTATGGAGAGAATAGAAGGATGGGTAGAGGTAAGGAATCAAGGACTGTGATGGGAGGCTGGTCAATAATGCCTGAGCGTAAGCCCTGAGGTCTGGAGGTATTTGCGCGCTCTGCCTGATTCCAACCTACCCAAAAAACAGGCTTAAGTCGCCGAAAATTGTCAAGATCGAGATAGAAACCCCTCACGTTCTTCACCAAACCAAGCATCAACACCGGAAGCATCTTCATGTTCTCACAAAGAGACAGTTGCGCGCTTGCTCCAGAACCTGCAGCCGTCATGCTGCTCTTGTAGGCAGTCAAGATGTCCACCATCCTGCCGTACAAGGCATCACGACTGTCTTCCAGCTTGTGGGTGAGGGACTTCTCGACGGCCTTGTTGGCAAAGTAGGTAGCCAGGGCGACTTGATCTGCGGAAGCGAAGACCTCCGACAGACTGGTCGTTGTCGGGACAGCAGATGTAACGACACGAATACGCCTCTCGCCGTAACACGTCGTGTGGAGCACGGCGGTTTGGAACACGACGAACGGAGACGTGATAGTTTCCTCAATCTGGACCTCGATGACGTACCCCTGATCCTGAGGGACAGCGGGCATAGCCAGAAGATCGGTGGAACGAACGAAGAAATTGCCATGGAAGGAAGACATCCTGAGACCCCGGGAAGCACGGACACGCATGACGGCTTCCAACATGATCGGCATGGCCAAGACACCACCAAACTCGTGAGCAAACTTGATCGCATCTTCCGATCGTGAGGCGTTGAACGCCGGATAGAAGTAGGTCTGACCGGAGGTGTAGTGAGGGAGGCACGCTGAACTTTGTGATAAGTACCCAGTTGACGGAAGCAGCCGCACAAAACCTTACCAAGAGTCGCGACGTCCTGATATGAAGAGCTAAATAGGAACATGTCCACTGACACCTGCGCCCTGGAACATTCTATGGCGAATGTCTTGTAAAACGGAGACGCCGCTTGGAGTAACGCAGATTCCTGGTCGCCTTTGCGTGAGGATCTACTCCGGTAGGCTTTCGTAACAAAATCTAACCTTGGCGGTTCCAAGAACTTTGGGGTCCTCCCGGCTCTTGAGAGCACCAGCGCCAACACTCGGCAAGCTGGCTGTCAAGGCAACAATTTTACCACCGATAGGAGACTGTACGCGTTTAGGTTCAACACTTCCGGGCGGGGGGCGAAAGCAGAACACACCATAAGCTTGAATCCGGCCTGAAGCGCGGGCCCTAAGGCGCTACCGAGGACGTGATTCTCCGCGAACATGTCGTTCAATTTTCCGAGAAGTGCCTCAAGAGCGGCCCGTGATTCAGTAAGATTAACCAACAAATCATTTGGCTTTGGCAGGAACACGTCGTCGATGTCGGAAACGACCAACATTGTTGACTCAGTAGATTCTGGCTGTGGGACACGTCAGGGAATGACCTGCGGGCGAGGGAGTGCACCAACCTGGATGGAGAAGAAATACAAGGAGGTGTCGAAGGCCAGGATGGATACTTTCGTCCTGTTGTCTTCATTGGGGATGCGATCCAGGTTCTCCAAAAGTGTCCGAGTAGCAGTTGCGACCATACCTGAAGTCGAGATTAATTTATCGCAAGGAACGCCAAAAAACTGGATTACACGAACCGGACTGGATTGCGGCGTGGCTGACGTCGATCAAGAACACGTACACTGCTGGCTGGGGGGGGCGAACCATATACTCGGTGGGGGCGATGAATTCTACAACTGAGTAATTCAGCTCAGCACGGGCCCACCTATCTCCGGGCTGGTTCCTCTGTTGGTCCCAATCGAACAGCTGAGGGATCTCGTTGGACATAGAACACATGCAACACCTCCAACGGTTTCCGTTGTCAATGAACTGAACGAACGGGTTGATGTACGTTCTGCATCTCCTACACCGGGCGATAACTGTATCGGTGACAAGTGGAACTTGTTCTTCGCCCTCTTTTACCGAACGGTAGGGAGTAATCACGAGAGCAAGAGGGAGTTTCGCTTTATTGAGGAGTGCGTGGGTGGTCGGAATAGCATTGATGGTCGAACGCTGATATGAAGGATCGGCATTGGAGAATGGAGAAGTGGTCAAGGTCGCGTTTGGAGGTAGGATGACTTCTGGAGGTGGTTGGTCCAATTCTCTCGGGTCAGGAGGAGACGTGAGTAGGTTGGTGGTTTGAAGACGGAGTCCCTTCTGCCCGGCAACATTAAGTTGACTGAACTGATCGGCAAGGCCGGAGACTGGCTGCTGCTGCTGCTGTTGGACGTATCCGGGTTGTTGGGCATAACCTCCATCGGTGTACCCAGGCTGTTGTGGTTGCTGAGCATAGTATCCACCCTGCGCTTGCTGTTGTTGTTGCTGGAATTGGTTCTCCCCAGCTAGACCGGGGGTGAACAATTGGGGGGGAGGCCCACCAGCTGCATATCCGGCCGCAGCAGGGTCCGGGGCACCGTAGTAAGCTTGGGTTTGTCCGGCAGCATATTGTCGACGTTTCGTGTGTTGTGGTTGGGCTCCAGCAGAGGGCAAGTTATCGATTGGTCCGGCTGGTCCGAGCTCTGGAGGTTCCCATTGCGTGTGGCCCGTCGCGGTTTCTGATTAGGGGTGAGATCTCGGAAGGCCATCTCTATCTAAAACCGGCGCACCAATAAAGATGTATCTCTGGTGGGTTTGGTCCCTGGACACGGACACCTCAAAAACAGATTCGCCTGGAAGATATGGAAGGAAAATTTACCACTCTGCGTTCCAACCTGGTGGTAGTTGCTCGGCTGGTGCGGCCATGTTGCTTGCGAACCGTTTGTTGAGTAAAGATCACGAGTGGGAGGGAGTTAAGTAGATTTTGGCTTGAGGGACACGTCTCAACCCGCTGTGACGCCGTGGTCACTTGCGTGTCATGAGGTTTATCCGGGGTTTTCCCGCGGCAACCACATACGGCCTCCATCAGCGGACACTTACCACAACTTACGTGTGGGCTCCTAGCGGGGAGGATACAAGTTGATGGAGCCCTGGCTGCCCTCCCTTCTTACACCCCACCATGTCGCTCACAGGTGGGATCGAGCAACAGACAGCCCGCTCGCTCACAAGTGTTCATCTTGTTCCCTCCCCCCCCCCCCATCCATCGAACTACGCCGGGTAAAACATGCTGATACCGAATCAGATACCAAAAGTGTTAGTGTGCGGGGCAACGATTTGGGGAGGGCCTCCACCGAGGGGAACAGGACGCAATCCGTCTCACCAAATGCGCGAAAATTGCTCGAAATCCAATACGGCTGCTTGTGTCTCGCTCTATTCCTCGCTGGTTGGAACGATAGGACAAATGGCCCTCTGATTCCAAGGATTCGGCGCTACTACAATGTGAGTCCCATCGTGGCTTCTTTTCTCCTTCTCCATTCTTATCCGATTACGCGCAGGTCAATTTCACCCTCGTCTCCCTCATCTTCATCGCCAACTGCGTGGTGAGTACACGGAGTAACAATGAACGATAGTAAAGCTTAGGACCTTCGGTAGGGATTCGTTACTGGGGCAGTCACGAACGTCGTTCTCACAGACAATGTGGGATTTGGCAAAGTAAGCGCAAATAATCCTCCGGTCGTAATCCGTACCCTGACTCACGCCCATTCGATTTTAGTTGATGGTAATAGGTGGGTCGTGTCGTATGACCAGTAGACCCCTGCTCACTCCCAACCAAGGTCCTATCTGCCAGGCGATCGCCTATGGTATACAGGCTCCCCCCCTCCATTTCCCCTCTTCGTCGTCGCCGTCGCCTTGAATGGTTTTGGGTTAGCTGTCCAGGTCTGCACCAAATGGTGGTAGGTACACCCAACTACGCCTCACAAGTTTCCCTAGGACGCCCAAGCCAATGGCTATGTCGCCTCCCTCGATAACCACAAAGAGGCCCGAATGGGTGTTTTACACGCCGTATACGGTCAGGGTGAAGACTTCGAACATATCGAGGGTAACGCTAACTCTCAGAAGGTCTTGGAGCGCCCTCCGCACCGTTGGTCTCGACACAGTTCTCCACGATGAGACATTGGTCCTATCATTACTTTTCTTCACTCGGCCTCGCGGTAATCACTGCAGTTTTAGCAGCGGTAATTTTTCGTTTCAAAACGCAAGAGGGTGGGTTTCCTTGTTTAGCCGGTACATGCACACTTCGCTGAGTTGTGTCGTAGTGTGCTTACTGGAGATCGGACAACATCCGCAGGAGGAAGAGGTTAACGAACGCAGCGCATATCGTCAAATCTTGGGACTGCCGGCGGTACATTTGATGGCACTCTTCATTTTTGTCTATGGTGGGTATATTTCTGCGAAGACTTTCCCAGCCTTGAGTTGAATGTGCATCATCTAGGGTGGAAGTTACGCTGGGTGGCTGGATTGTTACCTACATCATCGAAGTCCGGGGCGGCGGACCGTCCTCCGGTTATATTTCCTCTGGTTTCTTCGGGGGTTTGACATTCGGTCGTGTTGCGTTGTTGTGGGTCAACAGAAAGGTAGTGTGGCTGTGTTTTTCGGACCGAATCACTGGCTAATGGGATCCAAGATTGGTGAACGACGCGCTATCTTGTATTCCTTGCTAGCAGTGGGGTAAGCGCCCGATTCTCCGCCTAGTCCCGAGTACTTACTTGAGCGCAGGCTCGAGGTCGTCATTTGGAAAGTACCGTCCTTGATCGGGAATGCCGTGACGGTCTCGCTCGTTGGCGTACTTGTACGTTTTGAGATCACGTTCGGGGTTGGGCCCGTGGGTTATGACACTGATTTGGTGAACACCAGCTCGGCCCAATCTACCCGATAGCAATGAACCACGCTGCTCGCATCCTACCGCCGCATCGGTTGCTCACGGGTCAGTCCTCTCTCTCCCCTTTCTTCCCACAGTGTTCGACCCTCTAATATCAGTTCCCACGGAGTAGGGTCGATCGGATGGATCGCTGGCCTCGGTCAGGCTGGCTCGGCAGCGATCCCATTTATGACCGGTGCCCTTGCGGCTAGTTTGGGTATCTGGGTTCTACATCCCTTGTAAGATTGTCACGGTTGCTCCCCCTCGTTGTTCTGAGAATCATTGCAAGGTCGATCGGGATGATTGGCCCTCTGGTCGTCCTTTGGGCCCTCGTTCCTGGTAGGAGGCGAGCAGATTAGATGCGTACAGTGCTTGCGTACGGTGTTTTTTTCTCCGTCGAATCACTGGTCGACATGGCTCCATTCAGGCTCTCGTTGTAGTTCTATATCATCCTGTGTATTCTCGTCTCTACCAAGGCCCCTAAACGTCCCCTATTTGGCCGGGTAATCGGAAGCTTCCATTATCATCCACCGGCGTCTACCACATGAGCTCTGGATATATTAATGGAGTTTGTCGATAATGCCGAAGGATCTCAGCGAACCTCACCAGGGGCGGTTTGCACATGCTGCGAGCTGCGAACTTGCCTTGGCACGCGAGAGGGCTTGAGTCTCCCTATTCTTCGCTGCCACCCCCTTCGTGATTGATCTCAACTCGGCGCCTACTGTTGGACCTGTTCGTCGCGACTTTCGTTCAGGCTATACAGCGGCGGGTTTCAGCTGAAATTATCAACCGCGGAGCGGGTGTTGTAAGCGTGGACGATGCGTTGGCTGTCGCTTAGTTTAGGGCTATTTGTATACATACGTCGTTTGTTTATCTGAGGTTCAAACATTCGCATCCACATCCGACCCGGTATATATTACGGCGCGTTGTTGGTTCATCATCCCTCTCCATCCCCCCCATCAGCCACATACCCGCACCCCGCCAAAGGCAAGCTGCCGCCATCGAACCCGAGTATTCGCCACGCTAACTGTACCAGAGGACTCAAAATGTGTGGAATCTTCGCCTACTGTAACTACCTCCAAGAGAAGGTCCGTTTTTCCTCAGTCTCCACGGAGATCGGCTAGATCTCAACGCTTGTTGATGTTGACGACGTATCCTATCGCAGGACCGAAAAACGATTTGTGAGGTTCTCTGCAACGGCCTCGCTCGTCAAGAGTACCGTGGGTACGACTCTGCGGGCATTGGCATCGATGGAGATAAACAAGGCGAGGTTTACTTCTTCAAGGAGGTCGGAAAGGTCGCCGGTTTGCGCAAGAAGGTCGCCGACTCGACTATGGATACCTCCAAGACGTTCTTGTCCCAGGTCTCTATCGCTCACACTCGATGGGCTACCCACGGGCCTCCCTCCACCATCAACTGCCACCCTCTTCGCTCTGACCTCACCTCCGAGTTCATCGTTGTCCACAACGGCATCGTAACCAACTCCGTTGCCCTCCGCACCGTCCTCCAGAAACGCGGATACGCGTTCGAGAGCGAGACCGATACTGAAGCGGTCGCCATCTTGTCCAAATACGTCTACGACACTCAGCCAGGAGTGAGGAAGAGCTTTACCGAGCTGGTCAAGACTGTCCTCCGTGAACTCGAGGGATCCTTCGCGTTCGTCTTCAAGTCATCTCACTTCCCTAACGAAATCGTCACCGCTCGTCGTGGCTCACCGTTGTTGATCGGAGTTAAGACCGAGAAGAAACTTAAGGTTGATTTCGTTGATGTCGAGATTTCAGGCCCCAAGGATGCCGCCGAATCTCGTAAGTTCCTGTAACCCGACTTCCTAATACAAGTACTAAAATCGGGTCCAGTGTCTCCTGCTACCTCCACCGCTGGCGGCCTCCTCGCTCCTCCAACCACCAGTCACAGCATCGCGCGTTCGCAGTCCCGGGCTTTCATGTCCGAGGACGGCATGCCCCAGCCGATCGAATTCTTTGTTGCTTCCGATGCCGCCGCCATTATCGAGCACACCAAGCGTGTCCTCTATTTAGAAGATGACGATATCGCTCACATTTCCGAAGGAGAGCTGCACATTCACAGATTCCGTCGCGCGGAGGAGGGCAACATCACCCCTTCCCAAGCCGCTTCTACTCGAAGCATCGAGACCTTGGAGCTCGAGCTCGCGGAGATCATGAAGGGCAAGTTCGACCACTTCATGCAGAAGGAAATCTACGAACAACCCGAATCCGTGGTCAACACTATGCGTGGTCGTGTCAACTTTGATACCAACGCCATCACTCTTGGCGGTCTCAGGGCATACCTCCCAATCATTCGCCGCGGTCGTAGGATCGTGTTCTCGGCATGCGGCACCAGTTACCATTCCTGTTTGGCCACCCGAGCCATCTTCGAGGAGTTGACGGAGATACCTGTTAGCATCGAGCTGGCGTCAGATTTCTTGGACAGGAAAACGCCAATCTTCCGTGATGACGTCTGCGTGTTCGTTAGCCAGAGTGGAGAGACCGCTGACACGATCTTGGCGATGAGGTATTGTTTGGAGCGTGGCGCCCTCTGCGTGGGTGTTGTCAACACCGTCGGTTCTACCATCTCTCGTGAAACGCACTGTGGTATTCACATCAACGCCGGCCCCGAAATTGGTGTTGCCTCGACCAAAGTACGTCGCCTCTGATTGTTACTTGACTGTTTCAATGCGCGGATAGCTGACAGCTGGGATCAGGCCTACACCTCCCAATACATCGCACTGTTGATGATGGCGCTCCAATTGTCCGAGGATCGCATCTCGTTGACCCCTCGACGTAACCAAATCATCCAAGGGTTGCTGGCACTCCCCGCACAGATCAAGAAGGTCCTTGATTTGGACAAGTCCTTGCAGGAGCTCGCGAACACGTCGTTGAGCAACCAGAGGAGTTTGCTTATCATGGGTCGCGGTTACCAGCACGCGACGTGTTTGGAAGGCGCCTTGAAGATTAAGGAAATCAGCTACCTCCACTCGGAGGGTAAGTCTTATCGCTGTCGAGGCTTATCTCCGCCAGTACACTGACTCTCACGCAGGTATCCTTGCCGGAGAACTCAAGCACGGCCCGCTCGCGCTGATTGATGAGAACATGCCAGTCATCATCGTTATGACCCGAGATTCGCTGTTCGCCAAAGTCGAATCCGCGTTCGCGCAGATCACTGCGAGGAAGGCAGCTCCGGTGGTCATTTGCAACGACGACGACAACTCTGAATTCTTGAAGCACGCGAAGACGATCCGTGTTCCAAAGACCATCGACTGTCTGCAGGGATTGCTCAACATCATCCCCTTGCAGCTCCTTAGCTACCACCTGGCCGTGAAGAATGGATTCGACGTTGATTTCCCCAGGAACCTGTGAGTTTGTTTTCCCAGCCGGTCGCCGGTCGCCGACGACTGACACTTCACTTCCCAGGGCCAAATCGGTCACTACTGAGTAAAGGTCACAGAGTGACCGCGCTGCCGTTTGTATCACCACTACCGTTTGTATCATTTCATCCCTTCAATCGCCACGACACTCGGATAAAACTTCCTGGACACTGTTGTTAGAAGGCTGGTTACGGACCCTAAAGAATGAAATCTGATTTGGATGTTTCTTGTCGAACGGCGGGCGAGAGGGTCAGACGTCGAACTGGGCGCACATGACAGAAGTGGTTCGACCGTAGCCTTGATCATCTCTGGCGGTTTGACCTCCGTTTTCGTTCTGGAAATTTTTTCTTGTCGACAACGGGCTCCCACGTCTCGTCTGGGCTAGAACTGTCCTTTCCTTGGCGTTGAACGGAAATGCCCGGCGGTCGGAGGATCGGAGACGTAAGGCTATAGACCGGACTTGCTCCAGGAACCCGAACGCCCATTTCGTTCCCGCGAAACACTGGCCGTTAATGGAAATCTCGTTCCCTTGCCTAGAATCCTGCCAACCTAAATCCACTACGGGAAGCCTTGCCTTCCATGCCGGTCTCCTCCTTCCCCGTCCAGGCTGTTCGATTTCCAACTACCCGCGTGGCCAACTCTCACTTTTTTTTAATATAAACTCTCGTTTGCTTTCTTGTTCCTTCCTCGCTCTCCTCTCAACGACCACCTGACGACCCCCTCCTCTCCTCGCCCCCCTTATTTCTCAACTCCCCCTCACGATGGTCGATTGGAGCTCACCCGCCGAGATCGCTACTGATTATGGTACGTCCCCAGTTTCAATTATCTCGGTTCCGCGTTAATCAATCTCCGAACAGCCGCATTCATCAAGTTCATGCACGTTCTCTATGGGCTCTACGTGTAAACGCCGTTCGGTAGCCGGGTCCCAGTCACGCCCTGACCTATGCCCTATCTGTAGCTGGGAGTTCACCCTGTCCGCCGACTTCGACTGGCAGTTTATCTCTGGAAAAAAGAAGTTTCGTTGGCCACTGGTGCGTCCGATGTGGACTTGAAATCCGTCGTGCTCTTTGTTGATCGCACCCTAGGTATTCTATTTCGCAGGCCGTTACGTTCTGCTGTTTGCGATGACCGGGATGTAAGTCTAGGCACTGTTCGTCGGCAGACCGTCCCCTGACGCACCTCGACAGAATTGTTTCCCTCAACATTCGAAGGTACGACCGGGAGCTAGAGCGGTACATCCCTCCCCCTGACATTCCCCAGTCAAGTCGATTGTCAGGCCCTCTACACGTTCAACCAGGTCATGGGCAACATGGCTATCGGTATCGCTAGCATCAACCTATCTCTCAGGACGTGAGTGTCGTTTTTCGGATACGACCCGCGTCTGAAAGTAGTCTAGTATGGCCGTGTGGTCACAGAAATGGTTTATCGTTGTCCCACTGGTCGGACTCATCCTTGGCCACTGGTCCCTTTTGATGCACGGTAAGTGTTACATCGATTGCTAGCACACCCGCGTTGAACCTGGTCTTTCCAGGTGTCTTGTTGAAGGCGGTGTGGACCGACAACGGATGTGCAATTATCTTCACGAAAAACAAGATTCTCGCCGCCTCCTTCATCTACGGAATGGCGTTCGATTTCCTTGTTCTCTGTCTCACCGCGTGGAAACTGGCGTTCCCTAGCGGAGGTCGTTCCAAGCTGATCACCCTAATTTTTGGCGACGGCTTGATATACTTTCTGGTAGCGTAGGTGGTCTGTCCTGCAGACCAGAACCGGGTCTAACAGCACTGCAGGTTTTTGGCCAATCTACTCGCAACCATTTTCATGTTACTTGACCTCAACGCCGTCATGTCCATCATCGCCAACGTTCCGGCAGCTATCGTGTCCACGGTACGGCGAGCCACAGGGCAGACCTCATTAGCGCCTAACTCCTCACTAGATCGCAGCCTCCCGCATAGTCCGCCGGTTACACAATTACTCGTCTGATGGGGCCGAGGTGTTTGTGTGAGTTTGGTTTCCGTTTGCTCGAACCAACAAATGACCGTCCCGAAGTTCCACTCAAGGATCGACGCTTGCCTTCAGGAGCGGTAATGGCCAACGTTCCCTGGCTGTCCATAAGAAGACGGAGAGTGTTCATGTTCAGGTAGCTATGCGTTCCTAACACATTCGCAGAAGGACTCACTTTCGTCTACAGATGGATACGTTCCCGGATGAAGCCCGACCCCAACAATCCTTCATGGAGTACGACGACGGAGCTAAGCCCAAGGGGGGAAACTATGATGTCGAGTCTCAGGCTGTCGCAGACGAGTTCAAGTCTCGGAGGCCATCTTACTAACGGCCTCGTCGTTGTTCGTTGTCCGATCCTTCTGTCTTGTTGCATTGCTATCTTTCTAGACGGTCTCCGATACTCAATTTTTGATAAAATTCACTTAGCCCTCATACACACTCTGCATTGTCTGGCAGATGTTTTTTTAGCGTTCTGGTTTGATCACCCTCCTTGTTTCAATACCTCGTTCTGGGCAGCTAATACAGTTCTGGATTCGCCCCGAGTTTACAATCCAACATAGTTTGCAATCCGTGCGTCGTCTGGGGGTTGCACCACGACTGTTGGTATGATAGGCTGAACGCGGGAGATCCTAAGACGAGAGATAGGGATCCTGAAGGTCGGAATGACTTGGATTCGTACGCACGGCATGGAAGCGTTAATTATAGACCAGTCAACCCTGCCACCTATGGAGACAAAGCTCCCTCAGTGGGCAGTCTTCCCGCTTCCCGACAACTACGCCGTTAGGTATATCATAGGCGAACCTTACCGTAACCCCACGGATATATATACTCAAACGGTTTCACTCGTATGAGGGTCGCGGCGAGGTTTCGGAGGAAATAAAGGCAACCTGACTCCATCTCCGTTGTGGCCGAATCTGATAGTGGTCATGTTGGCCCAACCACGGCGAAGACTTAAGCTAAGATGGGAGTCTCGTGAAGGTAGTCTCAAACCACAACGCCAGGCCTATGTTGGTTCTAGTCCGCAGATAAGTCTGGGGTGTACCCAACGAGAGCCACCGAGCTGGCCGGAGGTACGGCCCCAGCTTCCGGAAGTTGCTTCCCCTCGAGCGGAAGGAAGAGAGGAACGGATGGCATCCACGCGAGCACGCCCTCTTGATTCAAGGTTGCCTGTGACATGGGAGAGCTGTAGGTACCAATGGATCGCTATGATTATGACGGGCCACAACGGACAGAATTATCACTCACCGGTAGCGCAGCTATCTGCGCATGCGGTTAACAGAGGTTCGTGACTTCGCGCGAGCGCATGGGTGCGCGTGGATCGCAAATGCGAACAGTTAACGTTTATCCCTTGATCATGGATCGGTACCGACATCCGCACAACATCCCTGGCGTGGTCGCGGCCCGAGTACCGCATATCGCAACAGGAACATTGTTACACGAGGAAGGTGAGATAGCCCCCCATCGCCGGGGTTATTCTGACGGTGTGGTGGCGTCGACTCGTGACGCGTGCGGTCGGGATGGGGGATACTCTTAAACAGCCCGACGATGGCGCATTAACGTTGGCCGGGGGTCCCTGTATCAGCGGAATCCCCAAGACCCCCTTTCCGCTCCGTGGGTTTGGAAACTTGGCAAAACAGGGCGCACGGAGTGGTCGGAGGTACCTTGTCAATGTGAAATTAAACTGGATCTTGGTGAGATGTACGTGTGGATCTCATCGATAAGATTGGAGCCAATGGGGAAAGGATGAATGGTGAATTGAAGGGAGGCGAGTTGAGGGGACGAATGAAAGTGTTACATAGCACCAGTTGGTAGCCCTGACTCCTTCGTATGCACGAAAGTGAGCCGGGACTGAATCGCTCCGCTGGTCGACCCAAGGGAGATCTAGGATCAAGTAGTGGTTCAGTCATATCCCCAGTGTTGGACGGTCTGCACTTGCCATTGAGCCGAATTTGGGTGGGTTAGAGTTGGCGAATGACGGACCAGATAACGGACCACAGAATCAATACCCCACCCATCTGCGACGTACTAAGTGGAACGGGAGTCTCAGGTGGCCGAGGTAGGGTAGTGAGAGATAGAATATCGGGTACGTGTGACGTCGGGTCGACGAGCGAGTACTATCGGGTCAGCCAGGGGCCAACCAACTCAATGCCAGAGCCTGACCTTGTGGGAATGACCGACAACATTTCTCCTTGATGGGATACAAAAAAACTCATCGATCAAGCTTCAAGGGTTGACGAGAAGAAAAAATGTAGGACCTGTACAGATTGTATTCGTTGCCTAGGCACCATAACCTTGGTGATCTTCCTTTTCCGTTTCCCCAGAATCCTCCGTCCGAATCGATCGTTGGTGTCATGACCTTGCCCCACACCGTAGGCCCAAAAGGCAATAATGGAAGGTGACGGTGGTCTCGTGGGGGGCGATCCTGCGCTCCGAGGCAACACAGCGGAGAAACCTGGGGAAGGGTGAAACATGAGATGAACGCTCGGTCGCCGGGAGCCGTCCTAGAGCCTGTGGGAGGAACATGACGTCCGCAGGACGTATCATGGGACGGTGCTCTGGACTCGTGGTCCATTAAGGGGGATAAATCATGTGTAGTACTGCAGATGGTGTTACGAGCGGCCGTCCTGCGGTGTGCGACCTCTCACAACGTAAACCTGGACTAGGCAATTTCATGGACGGCTCGTATCGTCAAGTTGAGTGAGGTCCGCCCCATCACTATCGGTTACCTCTTGAGCTGCAATGTCGGATGAGGGACGGAGTACGAGAGCTTAAACCCAGGACAGAAACATGTCTGTGAGTACAAGAAAAAGTGTTTGTCCGAGGCCAGGTACCGAACGGATGATCGATCCGGAATCTTCTCGCGGAACGGCAGGGCACGTGGCGAGAGGGTGGTGAACATTTCCGCATCGGTGTGGCTGGACATTGCGCGTTCCCTTAGCCGATCCACCACTCTCCCTCATACCTCTCCCACATGCTTCATATATGCCGTGCAGAAGACGGCCAACTCTTTCAGGTACGCCACGATACTCATCCCATGAGAGTACGAACCAACCAATTGCCGCTCTTTAGGTCAATGCGTCCCTGTGGGATATCGAACGGTAATTCGTAACAACTCCTAACCGCGAATTCTCCGCGAATCTCATATCGTTTTGCAGGCTGGGAAGCCTCGAATTGTTTCTGCAGCAGGAAACCGGCGTCGATCAAGATTCCGTCCTTTCTTACTTGTCCGATGGGCGGCGGTTGAGGAGCGAGAATGTTAGGGAGCTCGCGGGAGCTCAAGACCAGGTGCGTGTCCCTCCCAATTCGTCCCATGAAGTATCCTTGAATGATTGGACTTCACTCCAGACTATTTACGTGTACAACAAACGATACCTCGACATTGACCTTGATCGTGTGCTGCAAGAGCTCCATGTCGACCCCCCACTAGACCCGCCGATCGAGGGTGAGCATCCCAAAACCAATACACGCATTCCTACTGACCCCCTCCACAAAGAGGCAATGGACGCTACTCCGCCCTTCAGACCTTCCCAACTTGCCACAACATACCTGCGGACTGCGCGTATACACAAGGAGCATGTGAACAACACATTGAGCAGTCTGCGTTGCCAGCACGAGGCCCTGCGGATAGCGACCACTAGCCTCGATCTCAACGTCCTCGCGATCATGGACGTGTTCGAGGGGATATCACAGAGTGTGCAGAAGGAGCTAGAGAAGCAGGAGATCCTACTGGCTGGTGTAGACGCTGACTTGGAGATCATCAGTCGCATCAAAATACACACGGAGTTCTTGTCACCAGCTACCAGGAAGGCCGTCGAGGCGGGCGACAGGGCACGGACGTTAGGAGATTATGTTTCCAACGTGAAGATGAAACAGGTGGCTGAGACCTGCGCGAGGACGCATGGAGACCTTCGGTCGATGTTCACACAGGTCGAAGAGGCGATCGCAAAGCTCAACCACGGAACAGATGAAGTTCGTGTTACTGCTTCAGCCACAGGGTACACTCACTCTTTCGGATTTCGTGAAACCCTGCTCAAAGCGTGCGTAGGGTTATCGTCGACTCGGATTTGTGTTGGAGGCGATCACAGGAGACATTCGAGAGAATCACGGATGCATCCGCGAATTTGGAGAGTAAGGGTGGATTCCTTGCAGCTGAAGAAAGTACTGACCACTCTGCAGGCCCAAATGCTGACGCCGACAGATTGTTACAAGGTAGCTATGGATCTTGATTTCCAATAGAGCGCGGAGACTGACCCCAGTAGACTTACGCCAATTAGATGCGTTACTGAGAAACGATGTTGTCCACATAACTTCGCTGAAGGTTGGCACACCCCTTTACCTCCCCGAACATCTCTGAATTCATTCGTGGCCACAGAACTCCTATACCGAACGATGTATTAGCGCCCTACGCCGAATAAGCACACTGAACGACGACCTTGTACAACTACCGCCAGCTCTTTCATCGTTGCAAGCGAGCTTCCGGGCAAAAACGAGCTTCTCACACATCCAACGGTTACACAACATGTTGTATGCATACGGTGCCACGATTGTCGAAATCACCCGGAGAAAGGAGTTCTGTGAGTTACTGGTATCTGTTCTCACCACTCCGACCTCCTAATTGAGCCCATAGCCCGGTTCTTTTACCAGAGGGCTCAAAGCATCATCGAGGTGATGGCCAAGCTATCGTAGGTTCAGGTGGCATTGGGAGATTGATCAAATCTCACGCATTCCGGCATGTAGAGCTGCTGAACGCAAGAGGCGTCAGGTTTACCGCGGTGAAATGCACGGCCAACTACCGTTCGATGTCAAGGGAATGGACGACGCGGTGCCGATAATCGACTTCTCACCGGACCGCGTTGCAGATCCTCCCTATCCTCTTGAACGGGCGGATGTCGACGGTAGCGTTTTTCATTCTGGTCCCGCGACCTTTTACCTGGTTGACAATTCTCCGGCGGCATACACACAGGTCTGATCGAGGTATTGGGCGACCTCGAAAACTTTGCCAAGTCTACAGGCGATGCCGCCGCTACGAGTTCCGTTAGGGAAGCTCGGCTGTCCCTGGAAAAGCTGATCGGAAAAATGGACGGCATCGAGTCGGGCTTCGACCGGATCGCCGAGAGATCACGTGAGTCCGACATCCTAATGACGTCAGTGTAGCTGCTAACCAACACACTCGCCGCGTAGTGTTATCCGCTTCTTGGCTGGAATCACACCGGAGACGATGTACGTTGCTTACATCGCTCGTGACCGTTGATCGAGTCGTTGATCGTCCGCGTCTGATAGCAACTGAGGAGGCTTATGAAGAGCTCGCCGAGCAGTTCAAAGTTCTCCAACAGGCCAACGCGGAACAGGTCACAAACTTTCAGACAGAACGAGACTCGTTGGTGGCCGAGATCGCCAACCTGCGCTCTGCACTACAAGGAGCTGAGTCGGTCGCCGACACGGGTCAGGAACACGTCAATGGCCTGGAGCGAGAACTACGGGCTACTCGTGCTCAGATAAGTAGTGATGCAGAAACTCGTCGGACCCTGGAGGCTCGGAATGCCGAGCTACTGGAAGATACCGAGAAACAGCGATCCGCTCTGGCTGGCGCGCTGGCCGACGCAACTGATCAAGCCAGGCGAGCAGATAAGGCCGTACAGGAGTTGTCGCAGGTGGAGGCGGAATATCAGGATGTCAAGATTCTGGAGGAACGACATGCGCTCCGGATCGCTGCTCTGCTTGAAGACCAGGCAACTACGTTGCGGAATCTCGAGGAGGCCCGTTTCAAAGGGGAGGATCTCAAATCACAAATTGAATCGGCATATTCTGAGAGTGAGGGGATGCGTCGAGCCCTCGATGAGGCGAAGAAGGAGAAGGATCGTTTGCTCCGCGTCCAGGCATCCGAACACGACCGGATTATACGCGACCATATCGCTGAGGCCGATGGGGACCGAGCCGTGTTGGAACACCAGTTCTCGGAGTACAAGGCAGCAGTCACAGCCTCAGAAAAGAAACTCAAGGAAGCCCGTAGTCAGGCGGAGGTTGGTCTTGCCGACGCCAAGAGGTTACGTGAGGAGCTTCAACGGACCGAGAGGGAGCTCCAAGAAACGAAACACGCGGAGGCGGCGTTGCGTGCGGATCTGCGGGATGGCCGTGCCTCTCAATCCAGATACGAATGTAGGATCGAGGAGAGCGATCGTTTGATTGCTCAGCTCCTGGACGTTTCCATCCAATTCCGCAACTCGCACGTCAAGGCTGCTGCGACCGCGTTGTCGTTGAGCTCTCACCCGACGTCTGGAAAACCACCTTCAGCCGTTAATACCGCGGATTCGATCGTTGTTCAACACCCGCGGCACACCGTTCTCGGACCACAGGACGAACCATTACCGATAGACCCGTCAGACCCCCAAGCTGCACTCGAAATCCTCAGGGCGGTTGATCACGACCACCTGCTAGATGTGGTGAACAAGACAGGCTCGACGATACGAAAATGGCAAAAGCAATGCAAAGAGTATCGCGATCGTGCCAAGGGAAAGATCTCTTTCAGGAACTTCACGAAGGGCGATCTGGCGCTGTTCCTGCCCACTAAGAATTCGGAGTCAAAGCCATGGGCGGCGTTCAACGGTGCGTCTGGAATTGGTTGGAATGATCACAAAAAATTTACCCTTCTGGTTCCAGTCTCCTTCCCACACTACTTCCTTCAGGCTACGGGCCACTTGGCGGAACAACTGAAGACCAGAGAATGGGTTGTAGCTCGAATCACTCTCATCACAGAACGCGTAGTCGATCATAGGGTACGTCTCTCGATCTGCACATTGTGCCAACTCGCTTAACAGATATTCCAGGACCCGTTGAGCAACCCCTACCGACTCGGTGATGGAGTAAAATACTATATGCTCGAGGTCGAAGACTGGACCCAACAGACCCAGACCCAGGCCTCCAAGAGGCGAGCATATGTCAGACGAGTTACCTCCCCAACGGTCGAGACGGAACCAAATCCGGTACTCGTAGAAGAACCGTTGCCCGTACCGGCGGAACCCGAGGTTGAAGAATCTTTTACAACACCACATCCATTCCCCGCGAGATCCCGGGCGAACTCCACTCCCTCGGCTCGCCCTTCTTCGCTTTCGCGGCTCCTGGCACAAGCGTCCACCGAAGTGCCTCCGGACCCGGTCACCACGACAACACCAGAAAGAGTACATGCTTTCCCAGAGGTGGTGATAGACGATAAGGAGCTAGAAGTAGTGTCACACGAGCAGCAGGAGCAGCAGGAGCAACTGCCGTCGGAGGTCGCTGACGCGGTCTCGCCTTCCCCACCGCCGATCACAGTACCAAGCTACAGTAGCCCGCGGCAACAATCTCCGCTACGGCCAGGCTCACGATCTTCGAAGGTTTCGGTTACATCGCGTATGTCAATCGGAATAAAACCCGGTGGGACAGTAACTGGCAAAGCCAGTCCAACGACAGCGATTACGGGACTTCCAATAACTACTGGTAAATTGCCCGGGGAATTACCAGCAGTGCGACGGGCTGGGGAGACCCCAACGCCGGAAGGGTCTCCGTCCGATAGTATGTCAAACCTCCTAAAACAACACCACAGGCGAAGGACGACGTTGTCATACCCAGTGTCCCGAGGTCTCCCTTTGACTAGTGGAACGACAACCGCAATTTCGCACGCGACCAATATTCAGGGTAGCACTGACATCAGGAACGAAACAAGTGCTTCTGGAGCGGGAAGTCGACTGGCAAGCTTAGCCACCAGCTGGGGGTTCGGGCGGAGGAGGAAAACTGTTCTGTTGGATTCGATACCGCAGACCGCGTCCAATTCTGATGATCAGCAGGAGGCACCGGGTGATCCATAGTGGTGGTGGAGTGGCTTCTACTATTGGATTCAGACTCTATAGTTATAGATAGACAAATCAGTAAAGAAACACAAAGATCAGTGGGGTGAATGCGGGGCGGGCTTGCGCGAGGCGCAACCATCAATACTGGGCGTCAAGGACCCAGCCAAGGTGGCTAGAACCTGATTTATGCTGGACCTGCAGGTGGTCCAGGGGCGGTATGTGGGGGGTTTGTAAGTGACTCACGTGTGGGGGAGACCAGGAGGAATGGAGCGCGGGAAAACTAATCCCGGATCTGGTGATACTTACGTGGTTCCCCACCGATCGGATACAATGGTGCCGGTGAATTGTCGGGCGTTTTCGAACAGCAGACGGTCTCTTTTCCATCTCCGGGGTTGGACTCCCCACGGGCCACCCGCATAAAAACTCAGCCATGGTTCCCATCCTCGTCCAACCACCCGTCTTCTGCTTTGCTCTTTCAATAAACGCAAAATGGGTGCTGGTGCGGTTGCCGTCGACAGTTCTACGGGGTACGCCCATCTGCTCAACCCTAACAGGACTTGGCGCAACAACAAGAGGTACTTCGCTCGTCTTCCCTGCTCTCAATGTCCCTGCTCTCAATGTGCCCCCGTTAATTTTCCATTCTTTACCTAAGGATCATCATCCTTAATGCGTGGATCGCCCTCTTGCTCGTTACTTCCTCGACCAATGGTTTCGATGGAAGTATGATGAACGGTCTCCAGTCGCTTCCCCAGTGGCAGAGTGACTTCAACCACCCCGGAAGCTCCATGTTAGGCTTGTTAAATGCCATCCAAAACATTGGTACTCTAGCTGCATTGCCATTCTCCCCCTACTTCGCCGATGGCTTCGGTCGTCGCGCCGCTGTCTTGTTTGGCGCTTGCATCATGGTGCGCCCACCTCCGATCGCGCTTCCGCTGAGGATCTGGCCACTGACTATTTATGCATATCAACAGGTTATCGCTACTGCTATCCAAACCGCTTCCCAGAGCGTTGGCATGTTCATTGGCGCTCGTTTCCTCATTGGCTTCGGTCTCACATTCGCCCAAACTGGCGCCGCCATGTTGGTCACCGAATTGTCCTACCCCTCCTACCGCGCTCCTCTGACCTCCCTCTACAACTCTCTCTGGTACTCCGGTGCTATTGTCGCCGCCTGGAGCACCTTCGGTACTTTCAAGCTCAACTCCTCTTGGGCTTGGAGGACTCCATCCGCCCTCCAGGGTATGCCCTCCGTCCTCCAACTCTGTTTCCTCTGGTTCGGCCCCGAATCTCCTCGTTGGTTCATTAGCAAGGGGAGGGATGCCCAAGCTCTCCACGTCCTGGCTTACTATCATGCCGACGGTGATGAACAGGATCCTCTCGTCCAATACGAGTTCGAAGAAATCAAGGCCGCCATCGATCTCGATAAGGCTGTCGCTGCTTCCGTTGGTTGGATGTCCTTGATCAAGACCCCCGGTAACCGTAAGCGTTTGACGATCATCGTCGCTCTCGCTTGGTTCTCTCAGTGGTCCGGAAACGGCCTCGTCTCCTACTACCTCAACGAAGTGTTCAAAACCATCGGTATTACCAGTTCGACTACCCAACTCCTCATCAACGGCATCCTCCAGATTTGGAACTTGGCATGGGCTATCACCGCCGCCTCGCTCGTCGAACGCATCGGACGAAGGGTCCTCTTCCTCTGTTCTTGCACTGGGATGCTGCTCTTCTTCACCCTCCAAACTATCTGCTCCGCCCGTTACGCCGTCTCCGGGAGCCAATCCGCCGCCCACGCTGTCATCGCCTTCATCTTCCTATTCTACGCCTCTTACGACATTGCATTCACCCCCTTGATTGTGTCCTACACCCTCGAGATTCTCCCCTACCCCCTCCGCGCCAAGGGTTACACCATCTTCAGTTTTTTCATCTCCCTCGCCCTCATTTTCAACCAGTACGTGAACCCCGTCGCTCTTCGCAAGATCGGCTGGAAGTACTACGTAAGTCCCTCCCCGTTCACACGACGTAGGAACATGTTTCTCACTTCCCTAACATAGATCGTCTACTGCTGTTGGCTCACCTTTGAGTTATTCTTCTGTTACACCTTCATCATTGAGACAAAGGGTCTCAGTTTGGAGGAGACCGCCGCTTTGTTCGATGGCGAGGAGGTTGTTGACCAGATCCACGCTCGTGGCGGCCTTACCACTGACGAGAAGGATGTCAAGGAGTCCGTCTCCGACCATTAATGGTGTGTCCGGCGATGTGACCCAGTACGATTAATAGGTGTATTTAACTTGCCCACCTTCTTGACTGGTCACCAGACCGTCGATATCATCGCTCTTGTCGGCTTCCCCTTTCGTTTGTACGGCAAGTAATTTCTTCTGGATAGCCCGGACAGCTTGCGACGTACCACTTTCCTTTTACCTTGTGACTTATACGTGTATATTGCCCCATCTAGTCTGATTCGCGAACTGTACGAGAAAAATTTGCGATCTCGATCTCTGTGCGATGCCCCAAAGGAGGAGGTGAGCGCACCCGGTGGGTTCGGTAGACGGGATCCGGGGGTCCTACACCCCGCGCTTGAACCATAGTCCATTAAGAGAGCTGCCCGAATGCAAACTAGAGCGTACCAGCCCGCGAACAGAACACGTTTAGTGACGATTACTCGTTCCACGGTTGACATTAGATCAGATGTGCGGCCTGTACCTAGGTAGTTAGAACATCGATGTCAGTTGATGTCAGTGGAACTTTGGAGGTGGGCGAAAGCTTGTCGTAGCACCTCCCGACGTGGATCCGCGAATCTTGGCGTCCATCCCGGCCGCCGCTAACAAAGCAAACCGGGGGGCTACTCGCGACACCCAAGGCGGAAAGGGCAGGCTGTTCTGGGGATTTCGAAAAAGAGAAAACATCGCGATACAACACCCGTCGCACGCCTCATAAACACTCCTTCCCCCTCCAATCAAGTTACCAAGCAAGAGGGAATCACAATACACTCAAGCGCGTGGGGTCTTGAACCCCTTCTACAAGGACATCGCCGTGACTCATTTCCGAAGGATAGAACGCGAACCATTCGCCTAAGGATCTCTGGACATCCTTGTCAGATCTCGATAGCCAGTTTTCCCGCTATGATCCTGGCGAGACAACAAAACCTACTCGGTGTGCATCTTCGGAGATGCGTCCATCGACTTCTATGCCTTTGGGTTCCCGGTAGTGGGGGACTGTTCCGGGCGGAACAAACTACTCAACGTGCACATCATCGACTACACTCGGACATCGAGGGTGGTTGGAGTCCCTGCAATTATGGGGCGGCATCGTATCAAATGTAAGAAACCTTTGATACGGGATGGCTGAGCAGTGTAGTACTGATACCTTAGCAAAACCACCGCCAACTCATTCCCCATCGACTAAACATGCCATATTCGGCGCCGCGAATCACAGACCTGCTTTCAAAGGTCGAAGGCACAAACTTGGAGAAACCGAAAAATAAGTGAAAGGCCGTATAAATGGGGAAAGAAATGTTTCGCGGTTTCACTGATGGAAGTTTTACACGACCTTAAAGTTGGTCAATAGGGCCTGTGGCTACGGCCGCAATGTAGGGCCACACGCACTCAAACGCGCCATGTTCTGGTGATTGTAGTGAGAAAGAAACGCCCCTCCGGTTTCTCAACCAGCCGGGCAAAACCGCCGCTCCATACATTCCCAGCGGCGTGGGTGGAGTTCCACAACCTTCGTAATCATCGGGGCAACCGTCAGCCTCCGTAGTTTTCAAAGGACCAGCAGACTGCAGTTTTCAGGTTTTTGGATCGGCATCCACGGAACCAAAAGATTTTCCCAGGAACGTTTGCGCAGTATACGATTGAGTAAATTAGTGCTCATTAGAACACAAGCGCCGCCTATCCCATCTGAATCCAGTGCACGCAGGGTGGGTCTGTGAGAAAAGTGTTTGGCCGCGATCCTGCAAACTTCGATGGGCTCGGAACTGACTAGTACTGACTGCCAATACAGGGAGCGCTTGTATGGTGCCCGTATTATTCCAAGCACTTCGAATTCCTGGAAGCCGCTCGGCATTTCCCTGTTGTCGAGCAGCACGAGTCATCCTACACCTCTCTCAACCTTTACTTCTCCAATTTCCATGGAAGAGATTCCACCTCAAGTTCTCGCCCAGCTGATCCCCCCTGTCTCAGATCACACGACAACGATAGTTTTGATGACCTGCGGGATCTCCGGTTCTGGGAAATCCACTCTCGCGAAAGCTATTTGTAATCTGGGGAATTCCCAGCATGCGAGGTAATGTGTACCTCCTTGCTTCGGTGTGTCCGAAGTTTGGGTCAATTTTACCTCGTAGCCATATTTCAATCCCACTGCGTACCCACGCTTTCGTTACCCCGTTCCTCGATGGATCTGGATTTCATCCAACAGTCTCGGATCAAGGGATGGAGATAGTGCAAAACCCCAGAACCTAGCGGGTATGTGCAGTACTCACCCCTTTGTCTGCACCATCTGAACGCAGCGATGGAATCCATATGCTTACCAATCAACGACCATCCCAACGTGATCGCTTCCGCAGATCATGGGGCAACGGATGTCGACGTTTATCCCCCGCAGCACAATGGGGTAACAGTGCCGACGCCTGTGGAAGGGAATCAAGACCTACTTCGAGACCGCGAGTACATCCGCTTGTCGATCGACCAGTACATCTGGGACCATCACGGCAGATACGGCATCGACTACCCGCCAAAAAAAGTATTCAGAGTACCAATCCGAGGCTTCGGACGAACTCGACAAGTTGTTTGTCCGGCTATTGAAGAGGAACAGGGAGCAGGTTTTGAATGGAGAGGATGATCAGGTACCGCGACGTCCCATGACAATAGTCCTAGACTATTCCTTCGCCACAAGGGCGGACCGTGATGAAGTCAAAGAGATCGTCGAACGAGAAGGAGGTCGTTGGGTTCTGGTCTACTTCGCCGTCAGCGAAAACAGGCAAGTGATCCGTGAACGTGTGAGGGGTCGGGAATTCAAGAGAGATGTCAAATTGGGAAGTGGCGATGGAGACAACGCCTTCGACGTCACTGATGATGTATTGGACACCTACTTTGCGACCTTCCAGGTTGTGCGAGATGAAGGGGAGATAGTAATACACTGATCCAGGGCGTTGATTGTAACGGACACCGATAAGAGTGTACACGCGGCTAAGGCTCTGTCGGGGCTCTTGCTGGAAACCGAGTTATAATAAATTTGCAACCTCGGGGAGTAAATAAATCCGCCGAAACGTAAGAGAATTAGAAGGCGGAAAAAAAAGCGCGGATCATCGGACAATGCCCATGCGAGCGTGAAACATCTCTTCCCTAAGCCGCACCACCTCTTTCCAAGTTCTCTCCTGCCATGACTTATCACCCACCAGATTCTGATTGTTGGTGAACCCGCTACCGCCTCCGCTGGCGAGCTCGGTCCCACCAACTGGTGAATTGGCAGACGCAGCGATCGGACTGGGTACTTGGGCGTTTTGAATGGCCTCGACGTCAGGCCCCTGGGGTCCAACCTTGGTGGTGATAACGAGTTTGGTTATTTCTGGTTCTGGTCTGCTGACCGGTTCAACGGTGGGAGGCGGACCGGTCCCCTCGTCGACTGGGTTCGTGGGTTCATCGACCGCAATCGATGGATCAGCCAGATCCTTGGCTTCCTCATTTTTCTCCTCAGGCGGGTTGATAGGAGGTTGATTGAGAGGTGTAGATGAACGGGGGGGAACTGGGCGTCGAGTAGGAGCACGGCGCGGGATCGGTGGGGGAGCACCACTCTGCCCCGGAGCAGGTGAGGAGGATCGACCAGAATCTGATGTCACGGATGTGGGAGGTAAACTTGTACGGCGTTCTGTCACGGTCGTAGGGGTAGGTGTTGAGGGCCGAGAGTCCGGAAGTGGGATCGCAGAGGGTGTTCCAGGACGGACAGTATCGACTAGCGGGTGCCGTGGGGCTCTTGGAGGCAGAACGGGTGGCATTTGTTTCTCGACGACTGACTCTGAGGTTGGCTCCGCAGGCCGTGGGTGATCGTGCTGATCGTGCTCGAAGAGGACGCCGTCGTCCCGTGCTGGATCTGATTCCTCGGCGAGGGGAGCAGGCGTCTCGGTTCGGCCCCGGTCACGGGGTGACCGTGGGGGAGCAGATGCCTGGGTTCCGGCTGGTGGGATAGGAGGGACAAACCGTTTGGGAGGCGATTCTTCGGGTTCAGGAGGAGGGGAAGGCAACTTCCCCGCGTCCTCCTCGTTCTTCCTATCCTTTTCCGGCTCCACTGTAGCGATTTTCTCGACAACCCCGGCTCCAAGTGACGAGGCTCGTTCCCAGAGCTTGCCGAAGCGTCCTCGCGGCGGTGGCACTGGGGGAGGAGGGGCTGAGTTCTCCTGTTGTTCCCCCGGCTCTTGTCGACTTGAAGTCTCCGCCGCCGATGTCCTCCGACTAGCAACGAGACTGACTTCTTCCCATACCTTCTCCATAATACCTGTCCTCACGAATGCCCATAGGTTGCAAGTGGTCCTTAATCTGTTCAAGCACCATCCCGAGGTACAAAGTGGATACATGGGTCTCGACCTGCCGGGTTGTGGGGTACTGTATGATTCCGCGGCGAGTCTGAATATGTAGATCGTCGTCGGTATGGAAATACCACCAGGTGATTGCAGTGGTGTTGTAGATTTTGAATTTTGGAGACTCGTGAATAACGAGGTGGACCAGGTGTTGGCAGGGAGGTTGAGTTGGCGTTGGAACATGCCGGTAGAAGATTTCGAGGGGTCATGCATGATGAAGGCCCCGCAAAGACCGCAAATGATGCTGGACCCGGTACCCAAACCAGAGATCCCAGATTGGGCAGCGGCGTGTTCCTGGAGGAAGGTTTCGGATGACACCGGTTCGATGTCGAGTTGACCTTGTTGGATAGCGAGGAGGACCGACCTCCGGTTCATCCAATTAATCGAAGAGGAAAGTTCGAGGCGGACGGTGGGATCCCTGAACAATGGAAGGGTCAGACGAAGTACAACCTGTACGGTAAAAAGGTACCGACGAATCCTCTAGTTGTAGACGTGCCAGCCATGCATGGTTAACGGTGGTGATGAGGGGTAGGATATTAGACTTCTGGCGAAGGTCACGGATATGGGCCACGAAGTTGAGGAAATCTTGGTATTGGGAGGTACAATTGAGGATGTGACGAGAAACAGTGGCGGGCACTGAGCTGTCCCTTCTGGTCCACTTCCCCCTACCAACAGTGATTCGCATCGCTTCGGCCTGGCGAAGTGCCTCCTCCTTCTCCTCGTGGAGAGTTTGCATATGGCGTTGCATGTTCGCGATCGCTTCCTCCGTGCCCTTCAATGCCCTTTCGGTTTCCTCGACCTTCCTTTCGCTAGCTGCCCTTGCCAAGCGAGCTTCAGCGACCATAGTGTTTGCCTGGCCGAAAAGGCCAGCACTGAGGTCATCCAGCTCCTTCTCGATCTCAGCCCTGGCGGATTCGGCCTGACCACGCCGGGCTGCTTCCTCTGTGGCTTTCTCCATCAACCGAGTGAGTTCGGCGGTGACGTGGGTCCGCTCTACAAGTAGCCCGGAGTTGAGAGCTGACAGGTGTTGAGAACGTTCGAGCTCCAACTGTGAGATCTTGACGGATGCCGAACGCAGTTCGTTGGACGAGTCGTGCAGCTGGTCTTCGAGGTGAGACATCCGGTCATACGAGCCAACGAGTTTGCCATTCAGTTGGGTGACCTGGGAGAACAAATCCTGGATTTGGGATCGCAGAGACTCGATGACCATGTTCTGGGCTTCTGGATCTGGGTGTGTTTCGGGTTTGGAGTGTATTGCCCCTTCCGGAGGTGGAGAGGGATCACGGCTGGGGACGTCAGGCCGCTCACCACTGACCTCCCTTGGGGGAGGGTCCTGCAGAGGTTCGGCCATTAACGATGGGGACCAAAGTTACGACGCGGGTGGCGGTGGGACTGTCTGTGTGACGGTGATCGGCAGTTCGCGACCGATGCAAGCGCGTCCTCCTGGAACTTCGGAGTTTTCACAGCCGCCGCCTTGATCCCGACCTTCAAGATTCGACGCGAAGCTCGATGTAATCCTGTAAACACGGGGTATCACACACATCGCACCATGTTTAGTTCGTCGGTAGCCTGGCTGATTGTCTCTGATCGCCCCAGGCATCTGTATCCGTTCTTGAACTGCTGGGAAGGTACCTGGAGTTTCTACGAAGATAGATGCGCCTTGCTACCTTGAACCCCTCTTGTCCTTATTTGTACCAACAAAGCGAGTAGAGACCGAGCAACCGTGGAAGTGTGGAGCGTACAATCCACCCTGACCGAGATGTCTTCCAGCTGATGAGTGCGAGCAATTGGTCGCGATGATGTATGCTCCATGAGCCACAGCCGCAGCCGTTGGTGCCCTTGTCCTGGTGACCACCCCGCCCAAAAACCACTGGGTTTGTGATGGGACTGACGTCGACGGAGCGGGCGTCACGGGCGGGGCCCTGGGGGTCGCGCGCGTCATTCAGTGGGGTTGGCCATAACGCTGCTCCACCAGTGCTCTGTAGACTCAGTATAAGAGGCAAGCGTCCTTAGCTGGGGTGTACTCCCACCTATCTTCAACATGCCACTTTTCGGAAAATCTCACGTAGGCATCCTATCCCCCCTTTGCTCCCTGTCCCACTCTCTGATACCGATTATTTTTATAGAAGAAGGACGACCAATCCGTTAACACAACCGCCGGTCGCAATGACCCAGTGTTTTCCGGTTCCGGTGCCGACCCCAATTTCATGAGATACGACCAGCCCGGAGCGAACAACGGTCCAGGGTCCGGGCTCGCTCCTTCTCAACACCCCCACCCCAGCCATGCAGTGCATCCCGGGACGGGCGTCCCGGACCCCAACACCAAACCTTCCAAACTCGGTGGGAAGGTACAGACTGCCATCGGTACAATGGTTGGCAGTGATTCTCTCCGCGCCAAAGGGATGGAGAAAGAACGGTCCGTCTGTTCCGTTTCTTGTCTGATTTCGCCTGGGCTGAACAATCCTTTTCCGCATGCACGCAGCGAAGCCCGCGATCTGAATATGCAGAGCAACGAACTCGCTCAGGCTGAAAGCCTTGAGCGTGAGGCACAAATGCACCGCGACCGTGCGATGGGTGGTGGTGAGTACTCATTCGAAGTACCACGCGTTTGCTGACCCGCTGTCCAGGTGACCGTAACCCGGTCGTCGAGAGCGATGCCCGTCGTTTCAACCACTAAACACCCGTTGTGCGCCTTGATTACTAAGCCTCACGGGCGGAGGGAAGGGTCTCTTTTTTAATCAGCTTCTGCAACCTCAATTTAGCGTAAATTTGAAATCCTGTTTTACCCATGACCCTTTTGTAACTCAGTTCGGTCCGCATCCTCACACAACAACGACCGAGCCGGAGGGGTGCTCACGCAATCCCCTCTTCCCAGCATTTACGACGCAGGTCGGGACAACAACCGTAAGTCTCCGTCTTATCGGCGAGTGACGACAACCAGGGTTCGTCGCGGTACCAGCCAGGACGCGGAGGGGGGATGCGAGCTCATAATCATAATGTACGGACGTTGTGGGGTCGCGGGCCGGGCAATTGGTTTCGGCCGATCGAACGGTTCGCCTCCAGGGGTCGAGACCTGTTTTACATATTCTTAGGTGCTCAAGTTCATTAAATCGTGAGTGAACCCCAAGGCGTGTGAATGAGCATGGTCTCGACCTACACCGGTCCCGGTGAACTAAGGGTGACCGGGCTTACAGTCGTGCATCGCGCCCAGCTAGCATATGAAGTTCGACAGATGATGAATTTGTTCGTAGGAAGAATTGAGCGAAAGTAGACCATTTCGGTCGTGTACATTGTCGCCCTCCCTGATTGTTTGAATGTATCCACCTTCCGTGCGACGGGGGCCGGGAGCGGGTGCGGGTTGGTGGGAAACTACAGGTACAGGCAATCCGCAAAGCGGAGAAGGGAAAGTGGACGAAAGCCTCCCTATTGTGGCGGTTATAAGTACACTCGTTAGCACGGTGGTAGTGGCCTTCCACATTGGTGTCTGAACCCAAGGACTTCCTACCGGAGCAATCCAACCCCCCCCCCCCCCCAAATTTCAGGCGAAATCCTATCATAACCTGTCATACATCGTGATCGGGAAAGGTTGCCACCTCCCAAATTACTACCGCGTAGCTTCGCGGCAGTTGTATGGGAGAAGCGCCGCTAGAGAGGAAACAGTTGCAGGGTTATCTATCCTTACAAACCAAGTTCACTCCAAGGTCCGAATCACCCCTTGACACACTGGCACGCACCCGGGGCGGTCGCGTATAGACATTGCCCCGCAATCTACCTGCTCTTGGAGCTCCGAGTTATTTTCTCAAATCTCTTTCATTTAGAGACCCCCCTCGTCTCATTCTCCCGTTTCCCCAGCCGCACTGAAGCTCACAATGATTGGGTGGATCTCCAAACCCAGTCTGCTCGCACAATTTCTGCGCTTCCTTGCGCTTCCGCGACCATCACCCCACGCTCTTGTGGATACCACGACCCTCACCCCACATGACTTCGATGTCGACAAAAACTGGTTTCATGCCCCCGCAA
>Ga0307511_10000172_pt1 | contig 63607 bp, 61 predicted proteins | sample 13_EM_MG_FD_200266 | JGI IMG/M metagenome (GOLD analysis project Ga0307511, IMG submission 200266) | Populus trichocarpa ectomycorrhiza microbial communities from riparian zone in the Pacific Northwest, United States - 13_EM | ecosystem: Host-associated > Plants > Roots > Unclassified | place... | reverse complement strand
GACGACGGCGAGCCCGGCGATGGCGCCGTTGGTGATCCACATTTTGGAGCCATTGAGCACCCAGTCGGTGCCGCGGCGGCGGGCATGGGTCTTCATGTTCGCCGGGTCCGAGCCGCCGTGCGGCTCGGTGAGCCCGAAGCAGCCGATCAATTCCCCGCGGGCCATGGGTGGCAGATAGCGCTGCTTCTGCTCCTCGGAGCCAAAGGCATAGATGGGGTACATGCACAGGGAGGACTGCACGGAGACGAAGCTGCGGATACCCGAGTCCCCGCGTTCGAGCTGCTGGCAGATCAACCCGTAGGCGATGCTGTTGAGGCCGGCGCACTCATAGCCGTGCAGGGAGGAGCCCAGCAGCCCCAGAGCGGCCAGCTCGGGAACCAGCTCCTTGGGAAAGCGGTGCTCCTCGAAGCAGCGCTGGATGATCGGCAGAACCTTCTCGTCCACCAGCCGGGCCACCGAGTCCTGCACCATGCGTTCCTCATCCGTGAGGGCGCTACGGACGTCGAACAGATCGAGCGGGTCGAGTTTAGAGGCAGAGGTGGATTTGGCCATGGGGAACTCCGGCGGGCGAGCCGCACATGATAAACCATGGCAGTCGGGGCCGATGATGGCCCGGGCGCGGCCCCGATGTGCTGCCGCCAGCCGATGTGGGTCGCTGGCGCAGCCCGATGTGCTGCCGCCGGCCGGTGACGGGCGCTGGCGGCCCCGAATGCGCTACTGGCAGGCGATGACGGGGACGGCGGCCCGGCGATTGGATCAACGGCGAACGATGATGGCCACCTTGCCTACGGTGCGTGCCGTCTCTACCTGCCGATGTCCGTCCGCGACGGCCTCCAGTGCAAAGCGGTGGCTGACGTGCGGTCGCAGCAATCCGCTGTCAACCAGGTTGGCAATGGACGAGAGGATATTTCCCGGACGTTCCGGCTCGATTTCGTGAGCCGTGGGCACGCCCATGAACTCATAGTGAATGGTCACGTTCCGGTACAGGAGTCCCCGCCCCCGGTCACCGGTGTTGGATCCTAGAATCGTGACGATCTGACCGTTGACTGCCGCGCAATCCAGACTCTGCAGAAAAGTATCACCGCCCACCGTATCGATCACGACCGGCACACCGCGTCCCGCGGTAAGCGCCTGAACGCGCTTCACAACGTCCTCAGCGCGATAATCGATCACTTCATCCGCGTGCAGCACGTCGCGGCAGAATGCAATCGATTCCCCTCGGCCCGCAGTTGTAATCACCCGGCAGCCGTGAAGTCTTGCCAGTTGAACCGCAATGTGCCCAACACCGCCCGCACCGGCGTGTACCAGTACCGTCTGGCCAGGTTGGATTCGGGCGCGCAGGTGCAAAGCTTCCCACGCGGTCTGACTCACGAGCGGCAGCGATGCTGCCGTCGCGTGATCAACATTCGCCGGTTTGCGGCCAGCGCTACGCGCATCTAAGGCGACGTACTCGGCATTGGCTCCGTTGCGAAACAGATTGGGCACGGCGAAGATTTCGTCGCCAGGCTTCCATTGTGTGACGCGTGATCCGCAGCGGACTACCACGCCGCTCACGTCGAAGCCGAGAATGAGAGGCAGCGTACGTTGTGCGCTGCTGTTCTGTCTCACCTTCGTATCCACAGGATTGACAGAGGTGGCATGTACTTCCACGAGGATTTCCGTATCCCGGACTTGCGGCTCGGGGCGCTCCTCGAGTTTCAGGACTTCGGGTCCGCCGTATTCGTGAATTACCACTGCCCGCACAGCTGTTCTCCATCGTATCCTTCGCAAACTCTGGCACAGGAACCGCCGCGCGTGAAGATTCCAGAAATACTGATTGTCGAGACGATCCATCAGCCTGGCAGCCTGGCGAGCGTGCTGCTCGTCATCGCCGAGGCGGGCCTGGCCATCGAGCATTTGACCGCACTGCGCCGCGACCAGGGCCGGACGCTGTGGGAAATTACCCTCGAAATGGACGAAGAGGCGGACCGCAGCCTCTACGAGCGCATCGAGCAGCTGCCGAATGCGCGTTTCGTCGGCAAGTCCGACCGCGTGTTCAACCGGCATCGCGGCGGCAAGATCAAGACCATAGCGAGTCTTCCAATCAACACCCTGCAGGTTCTCAGAGATATCTACACACCGGGGGTGGCACGTGTATGCCTTGCGATCAAGCAGGACCCGCAAGCCGCTCACGACTTCACGAATCTCGACAATACGGTTGCGATTGTCACCAACGGTACCGCCGTGCTGGGGCTGGGTAACATCGGGCCGCTCGCGGGCCTGCCCGTAATGGAAGGCAAGGCCGCTTTGTTCGCGGACCTCGTGGGTATCAGTGGCGTCCCCATCCTTCTGAACGAGACCGCGCCCGATCGCATCGTCGAGGTGGTTGCGGCGATGGAGTTGTCATTCGGGGCGATTCAGCTGGAAGACATTGCCGCGCCGGAGTGCTTTGAAATCGAGCAGAAGCTGCGCGAGCGGATCGCGAAGCCCGTGTTGCATGACGATCAACACGGGACTGCCGTAGTCGCGCTGGCGGCCCTGACCAATGCTGCGCGGCAGGCGGGCCGAAGCCTGCGCGGCAGTGTCGTAGGCCAGATTGGGCTGGGGGCTGCCGGGACCGGCATCGTGCGGTTGTTGCGAGCTTACGGTGTCGAGAGGGTACTCGGCGCTGATCGCAGCCCGGATGCGATTGCGCGCCTGGTCGCAATGGGTGGGGAAGGCGCCTCGCTGGAGGAAATCATGGCTCGGGCGGATATAGTAATTGCCACCACGGGCGTCAAAGGCCTGATCAAACCTGAGTGGGTGCGGCCCGGGCAGGTCATCCTCGCATTGTCGAACCCCGACCCGGAGATCGAGCCGCTGATCGCGCGCGAACGCGGTGCTGCGTTCGCGGCCGATGGCAAGGGAATCAACAATGTGCTGGCGTTCCCCGGTTTGTTCAAAGGGGCGTTGAGCGCGCGGGTGACGGGTTTCTCGGATGCGATGCTGATGGCCGCCGCGGAGGCAATCGCGCAGCTCGCCCGCGGCGACGAGTTGGTACCTGATCCGCTCGACAAGAACGTACACGAGCGTGTTGCAGCGGCAGTGCGTGAGGCAGCTACGGAACCGATGATGGTTTTTTGACCTAGTCCTGGTAGCTTAGTCCCATCCGCCGGTATGCGGCCGCCAGCAGCCACAAGGGTCCAATGAGCAGGAACTGCACATCCTTGAAGAAGGACGGGCGCCTGCCTTCGATCGCGTGTCCGATGAATTGGCCGACCCAGGCCACTACGAATATCGTGAGTGACGTGAGCCACAGCGGCCAGGGAAGTGTCGCGAGCCACTGTGTCACCAGTAGCAACAGTACGAAGGCAGCCAACACGCCGGCCGCGAGGGCAGGCGACAGCGCGAAGTAGTACAGCAAGGCGGCGCCGGCCAGGACAGTCGCCCAGTTCAGCCACGGGGAAATGCCGGAGAACAGGCCCGGCACGGGCAGCGACCAGAGCAGGCCGAAAACAGTCAGCACGATCAGCGGAACGCAGATCCAATGCAGTAGCTTATTGACGGGGTTCTTGTGGCTCGTGCCGTATTCGCCGAGCCAATCACTGACGGTTCTCATGGCGTGGGCTTCGATCAGGCCTCCAATGGCAGCAAGTCACGCTACGCCCAATGATGAGCGGTCGCAAGGTGCGAAATCCGTCACCTGAGGGTGGTCAGAAATTCATGCCGATCTGAATCCAGCCACGGGAGGACGAATCAGCGTCAGACAAGGCAGGCTGGCCGCCGATCTTCCAGGCCCAGCTGCCCCGCAACGTGAAGCCGTTGCGAGTAAAGAGGTTGATGCCGATGCCGGCGCCAAACAGGCTGCGTACGTTGGCTCCTGGCAGAAATGGATTCGTGTTGGTGTTGATCCGGCCGCCGTCGAGGAATGAAATCACTTGCGGACGTGCAAACGGACCAAGGTCCCGCAATGGGTGCCGAAGCTCCAGGGTGCCGAGCAGCCCGCTGTCGCCGACCCCTTCACCTTGTGGATAGGATCGCACGGCGTTCGGACCTCCCAGGCTGAACTTTTCGGACGAATCGAGGTTCTTGCCGGCAAGTTGCCCAGACATCGCGATATAAAGATCGAACGCACGGCCGAGACTCTGTAAACGCAGTCCGGTGTACGAGAATTTGTCGTAAGTTCCCGCTGTCCTGGCAGTCGCCTGGTCGATCAGCCAGGTCGTCGGGTCGCGAATGTGTAGTTGGCCATTCACGTAGGCAATCGAGCCGGACGTGATGCCGCCTCCCAGGAAATCATCGCGAACGCTTCCATTGACGCTAAGTGTGACCTCGCGGCTCCAGCGCCGGTCGCTCGTGGAGGTTGCCCCTACGATATCGCTGAGGTCCTCGTAGCTGAACGCAATCTGCGCATCGAGGGTGGCCGCGAGCGAGCGAATGAACGGATAGAGGGCATAGAGTGTTGAACCAGTGGCGCTGCCGTGCGCATCGAGCGGCGTAAATTGTTTGCCCAGCACGTAGTCCGTGCGGGTGACTGCGGCTCCGATCCGTATACCGTCGATCGGCATTTGATACCCCGCGCGGCCGTATACGACACCTCGTTGGTCCGTGAAAACACCGCGCAATGCCAGCTGGTCACCTCGCCCCGCCAGGTTGGCTGCGACGAATCCGATACCCGCGCGCAGCCGCCCGGTGTAGCGGTTGCCTGAATTGTCCGCGTCTACAGTGCCTTGGTAACGCTGCCCCGGCGTCAGGTGCACGATGAGATCTGCTGTGCCCACTTGCTCACCGGGTGACAAGGTCGCTGACGACGCAACGCCCTGCAACTCCTGGAGCAGCAACAATTCGCGCTCCAGCGGGGCAGAGCGGATCACGTTTGGTTTGGCCGCAGACTTCAGCGTATTGCGGACGATACTCTCCGAAACACCCGCTTCGTCATGTACCTGAAGCTTTCCGTAGTGGCCCTCGAGCACCGCGATCTCGACAACACCATCGCGGATCGTCTGCGATGGAATGAATGCCCAGGCGAGTGGATAGCCGTGCGTTCGATAAAACCGCGTGATCGTCTGCGCTGCCTGCCTGAGCTCCGTAAGGGAGGCGTTGCGGCCGCCGAGTTCCGACACCAGCGCTTCCAGCCGGCTTGCTGGATAGGCGGTAGAGCCCGTGACGCGAATCCGCGCTACCGGGAATTGAGTCTCCGGTGCAGAATCCGATGGGACGTGCGCGGGCTGCTCAATGTCGAGCGAACGTTTCGGCTGCGGGGGAGTGGTTGGTCGCGCCTGCTCCATCTCGCGCAGCGTCGTGCCAATGTCGGGCTGCGCAGTCTGCGCGTGCAATGTGCCTGCCATACAGACTGCGATGCACACTGCGATGCCGGCGCGGGCGCGAATGTGTCGCTGCATAAACGGCACTTCCCGCCCCTAGTACGACAAGGGGGCGGTGGCATCGACGGGAAGGTTCAAGCCTGAACCCAGGATGGCGACCGGTAGCTGCCGCAGCCCGATGGCGCGCCGCCAAGCCCGCAGGCTTCCCGCGAAGCCTCCCTCGCGGTCGCATCCCGATGGCGCCCCTTCTGCCTGTGCGGACCGCGCGCATGAGCCCACCGTCCGGCTCGCACTTGCCAATCCCCCAGCGTAGGCCTCCCGGGGCGCGCCCGGGGCCCGCGTTTCGCCACTGGGCGAGATAACAAAGGCGGTTGCGTTGCCCGGAGCTTGCCTGAATACATAGTCTCCCGAGTTCGCACTGAGGCCCGAACCATTGCTCGCAAAGGTTCCTGCGGTGTTTGAGCCAACGGTACCCGGCGCGAACGTCAGGGTTCCGGTGGTTGCGCTCGCGAGTGTGTCTCCCGCTACGAATCCCGTCACCGTACCGGTGAACGGTGGCAGCTTGGTCCATTGGTAGATCGATACGGAGTCGGCCACATAGTTGAGCGTCGCCGGAGTGATGACCAGTGCACCGTTGTTGAATGTAATCGAGTAGTCCGAGTTGGCCAGGCTTCCCTGCGTGATCGCGTACGGCCCTGCGGCCACCGTTTCGCCGGGTTGTCGGTTGAGTGCACCCGACAGCGTGTCCGATCCGACAAGCCCACCTGTGTTCACCGCATAGCTGAGTGTTGGATCGGGCGCGCCGTAAACTTTGGTTTGACTGGTTGCGGAGACAACGATCGGCTTGGCCGTTATATCCGCGGTGGCAGTCCCCGAACTCGACGTGAGTCGGTAGTCGCCCGCGTCGGCCCCACTTAAGCCATTGCCGGTCACCATCACCGAGTTCCCAGTGCCCGCATTTCGATCCAGGAACGCCGCACTCGTGTAGCCGGCATTCAGTGCATCACCGGTGATCCGATCGTCTGTCAGTGTTACGGTTGCCCCCGTCGTTCCATCATAGATCTTGTTCTGGGCCGTGGTAGAGACTGCAAGCGCACGAGGTTCGATCGTGTAGTCGGCACCAGTGAAGGTCAGGTGGTAGCCCAGCATTGAAGCGAGGGAGCCCTGATTGCTCAAATAGGTGCCGGCCGCTTCATTGCCGCTGCCGCTCATTGCGCCAGTCGAGCGAGCCAGCGCGCCGATCAGCGCATTTGCGGAGGTGTCGCCGTCGATAAAGCCGCTCGCCGAATACGTTAGCGCCGAGGCTGATGCACCGTAGGTGGTTGTTACGCCGTCGGCCGTGACGTTCAGCGTCGGCGCCAGACCATAGAGAAACCCATTGCCGGTGACGGGCAAGGTGGTTCCGGGCGTCAGGCATCCGGCTGTGAACGTGCAGTTATATCTTTTGAAATCTGAAATGACCCCGCCCAATGTATTCGATGCGGGATCGGTGGAGTAGACCAGCCACCTACCCGCATTGGCGTGCAACGACCCGCCGGTGTTGATGAAGTTGCCTGCCGCAGCGAGAACTATTGCGTCGCCACTACCGCTGGCCGTAATTGCGCCTGTCAGTGTCAGATCATTCGAGAGCGTCTGCGCACGAAGCGCACCCACGCTTGAAGTACCGACTGCCAGCGCGTTCGCGTCGACCAGCGACACGGCATTCCCGCTCGTCACTGCGACCGAGGCGAAATCATTCGACGCGTTCGTGAAGGTCGCACTTCCCGCTCCCGTGTCGAGAAACAGGGTTCCGACGCTTTCGATCACTGGGCCATTTGCCAGAATGTTTCCGCCCCCGACGGTGCGGAGCGTCGTCGAGCCACCCAGAGCTGTAAGGCCGTTGTACGTTTGCGCACCGGATGTGACGATCAGGCCGCCGTTGATAACCAGAGTCGTCGTTGCATCGGAAGTTAGCGAGCCGAGCGGCCCCGTGTTGCCGACCGCGTTGCGAAAAGCGACAGTTCCGCCTCCAACGATGTCGAGCGAGCCGGGTCCGTCCACCGTGCTGTTCAAGGACAGCGAAACGCCGGCGCTGGCGCCGATTCGTGCCGAAGTCGCGAGCAGCACCGGACCCGTGATCGATGCATTGCCGGTCGCAGTGAGCGCTCCGGCGCCTCCGGCGCCGTTTCCATTCAGGGTGATCGTCTCAGCGTTGAGTGCGAGGCCGTCGAGCTCGAGAGTCGCGCCATTTGCTACGGTCGTACCGGTCGCTGTGCTGCCCAATGCCGCCGAGTTTGATGCGACCAGCGTGCCCCCGCTAATGGTCGTCGCACCGGTGTGGGTATTGCTGCCGGAAAGGGTTAGGACGCCGGTTCCTGACTTGACCAGGCCGCCGGTGCCGCTGATCACTCCGGAATACAGCGTGGAAGTGTTATTGCCACCGCCGGTGAGTGTTCCCGCGCCGAGCGACACGGTACCCGCACCGGCCAGCGACCCAACTGTTTCGTTGGTTCCGTTCAGACTGAGCGTTGCGGCGGTCGCCACTGTCACGGACGAGGCGTCGCCGATGCCATTGCCGCCTGCGACCTGCAGTGTTCCGGCGCTGATGATAGTGTTGCCGCTGTAAGTATTTGCGCCGGCCAGCGTCAGCTTCCCGGCGCCCGCCTTGACCAGACCGCCTGCACCGCTGATGACGCCCGAATAGGTGGTGGACGTATTGTTGCCACCCGCCGTGAGTGTGCCGGCACCCAGGGTGACGTTGCCGCCGGTCGCCCCGCCGCCTGCCAGTGAGCCAATCGTTTCGTCTACACCATTCAGGTCCAGGAATACGCCAGCGGTGTTTGCCAACGTGACCGCCGAGGCGTCGGCAATCGCGCCGCCGCCCGTAAGGCGCAGCGTGCCGCCACTGATTGTGGTCGCTCCGGTGTAGGTATTTACACCCGAGAGCGTGGTCGCACCCGTACCTGCCTTGGTGAATCCTCCCGTGCCCGAGAGCGCGCCCAAGAAGGTGGTCGAGGTATTGTCGCCCCCCGCGATGAGCGTCGCGTTGCCCAGATTGATGTTGCCGGCCCCGGCGATTGAGCCGACCGTTTCGGCAAAGCTGTTCAGGTTGAACGTCGCTCCCGCGGCCACGGTAACCGCCGAGCCGTTGGCGATGCGGTTGGCCGCGCCCAGCTGCAGTGTACCGGCGCTGATGGCGGTGGTGCCTGTGTACAGGTTGGCGCCCGAGAGCGTCATGATGCCGGTCCCGACCTTGGTTACCCCGCCCGTACCACTGATAACACCGGAATAGGTAGTGGAAGTATTGTTACCACCGGCCGTGAGGGTGCCGGTGCCCAGGGTGACGTTGCCGCCCGTTGTCCCGCCGCCGACCAGCGAGCCGATCGTTTCGCTCGAGTTGTTCAAATCAAGCGTCACACCCGCGACATTGGCGAGGCTCACGGAGGAGGAGTCCGCAATGGCATTGCCCCCGGCAAGCCGCAATGTCCCGCCGTTGACGGCAGTCGAGCCTGTATAGGTGTTCCCGCCCGACAGCGCGAGCGTCCCCGAACCGGCCTTGAAGAAGCCGCCGGTGCCGGCAATCACGCCCGCGAAACTGGTCGAGGTATTGTTACCGCCCGCGGTGAGTGTCGCGGCACCGAGATTGACGTTGCCGGCTCCGGCGATGGAGCCGACCGTCTCGGCGAAGCCGTTGAGGTTGAAGGTTGCCCCCGCGCCAATGGCGACCGCCGATGTGTCGGCAATTCGATTGGCCGCGCCAAGTTGCAGCGTTCCGGTGCTGATTGTCGTCCCGCCGGTATAAGTGTTGTTACCGGAGACCAGCAGCGTGCCGGCCCCAATCTTGGTCAGGCCCCCTGTGCCGCTCACTACTCCGGAATAGGTGGTCGATCCATCGTTGCCGCCCGCGGTCAGTGTGCCCACACCCAGTACGACATTTCCCGCCCCGGCGAGCGAGCCCACAGTCTCGTTCGTGCCACCTAGATTGAGAGTTGCACCCGCAGCCACGGATACTGCTGATGCGTCGCCGATACCATTTCCGCCGGCCACCTGCGTCGTACCGGCATTGATGTTGGTCTGGCCCGTATAGGAGTTGCTTCCGGAGAGGGTCAGCGTGCCGGCGCCAGTCTTGGTCAGGTTGCCTGTACCATCAACCGTGCCGCTGAGGGTGAGAGTCCCGCCCGCGGAGGAAATTGTGCTTGGAGCTGCAAGCGTGACACCGCCACTCCATGTTCGGGTCGTCGCCGCGTTGTCTTTAGTGAGGATGCCGCCGTTTAGTGTGAGCGCCTCTGCGAGGATGTCAGTGGATATCGACAGTGTGCTGCCGGAGTTCACCGTCGTTCCGCCAGCGCCAGTGCCCAGGCCAGACGCATTGGTAGTACTGAGCGTCCCGGCACCGACTGACGTCAAACCGCTATATAGATTCGCGCCTGCCAGGGTTAGTGTCCCAGTGCCTGTCTTGGTGAGGCCGCCTGTGCCGCTGATGACACCCGAGTAGGTGGTGGTGGTATTGTTGCCGCCCGCCGTGAGCGTGCCGGTGCCCAGGGTGACGTTGCCGCCGGTCGCCCCGCCACCTGCCAGCGAGCCAATGGTTTCATCCGTGCCGTTCAGGTCCAGGGATACTCCAGCGGTGTTGGCCAATGTGACCGCCGAGACATCGGCAATCGCGCTTCCACCGGCAAGACGTAGCGTGCCACCGCTGACGGCGGTCGCTCCGGTGTAGGTATTTACTCCCGAGAGCGTGGTGGTCCCCGTGCCGGCTTTGGTGAATCCTCCCGTGCCCGAGAGCAGGCCGGAGAAGCTGGTCGAGGTATTGTCGCCGCCCGCGGTGAGCGTCGCGGTGCCCAGATTGATGTTGCCGGGCCCTGCGATTGAGCCGACCGTTTCGGCAAAGCTGTTGAGGTTGAACGTCGCTCCGGCGGCCACGGTGACCGCCGAGCCGTTGGCGATGCGGTTGGCCGCGCCCAACTGCAGTGTCCCGCTGCTGACGGTGGTCGTCCCGGTGTAGGTGTTGTTGCCCGAAAGGATCAGGGTTCCCGCACCGAGCTTCGTCACTCCGCTCGCGCCGCTGGTGACCCCTGAGAGGGTAAGTGTGTCGCCAGCGGAGGGGGTGCCGATACTGCTGGTGCTGGCCAATACGACGTTGCCAGCCAACGAGGCGGTCCCTGTACCGGTGAGCGCGCCGTTGCCGCCCATGCCTGTGCCATTGAGCGTTAACGTCTCGGCGCCGATCGCTACGTTGTTGATGCTGAGCGTCGCGCCGTTCGCGACGCTGACTCCGCCCGCCGTCGTGCCCAACGCAGTCGCGTTCGTTGCAACCAGCGTACCGGCCGAGACTGTCGTGGCGCCCGTGTAGTTGTTCGTACCCGACAGCGTAAGCGTGCCGGCACCCATTTGTACCAATGTACCACTACCTGAGATCACGGAGCCCGCGCCTTGTGTTGCCGACCCGCTCGAATTGAATTTGAGCGCGCCTCCATTCGTATTGACATTCTGTAGATTGCTGATGCCTCCCGCGCCGGCGTTCAGTGTGACGTTGAGTGCGCCGGTTGTTGAGGTCAGGTTGGCGCCACCAGCGAAGTTGATCTGATTCGTGGCGTTGAGCGTCAGAGTTGCGGTACCACCAGCCGTCTTCGCTATGGAGTTGGCCACGGTGATATTCCCGGCTTGAACGCCGGCTCCCGTGGTATTTACAGTGACACTCGTTCCGCCGTTGAGAGACGTCTGAATCGTTGTGATGCTCGCAACCGCACTGTTCCCAGTCGGCGTGAACACCCCGCCGGCGAAACCCCCGTTTGAGGACACTGAGTTAGAAAGAGTGACGTCGTAGGGATCGAGGAGCCATTCGCCGGCTCGTCCGGCGGGTGCAGAGGCATCGACCGATCCGACAGCCTCGAGGTAGACCTTTCCGGACGTCTCGACGTTGCCCCCGTTACCTCCGTTCGTTCCGCCCCGTGCACTGATAGTGCCGGCGAAACGTGTCATCTCATCCGACCAGACAACAACCTTCCCGCCGTCGCCATTGTCGAGCGCATCTGCCTTGATCATTGTAGTCGGTGCAACGTAGGTGGCCTGCGCGTTGTGGATCTTCGGGTTGCGACCTTGAGTATCCCCACCGATCAGAACGGTCCCGCCACCTGCGTTGCCGGAAGCGTTGACCATCGCGCCATCGAACAGGCCGACCTTGCCACCGGTGATCTCAATATCCCCGCCGCGCTCTCCGACGGAAGTGCCGGAGGCGTCAAGTGTGCCGTTGGATGCGACGACTCCGCTCGTTCCTCCATCCAGTTTAATGGTGCCGTCCTTCACGCTTACGCTGCGTGCCTCGACGACACCCTGGTTGTTGATCACCGTTGAAAGCAGCGCATCCTTGGCCCGCGCAGTCATGATGACTGTGCCGCCATCGGCTTCGACGAGCTGCTTGTTGGATACCAGTGCTTCCGCAGCAGAGCGATCCACGTTGAAGCTCAAAAGCCGACCGGCGTCCATCGTCAGCGTGACCTGCTGGCCGGCACCGAGCGCTGCGGTTCCCAAATGGGCTGTTATGACGCCCTCGTTGACAACCTGCGGTGCTACCAAGGCGATGTATCCGCCCGGTTGCGCGTGGAGCGTTCCCTGATTGATCACAGAGCCGGAATGGTCGGCGCCCGACAGCGTGTAGCGGCCGGCTAGAAAGTCCGCGACTGAGAGCTGGAGGCTGGATGCGAGCAGACCACCCACATCCACTTGCGCTCCGTGGCCAAACAGCACACCGTTCGGGTTCAACACGAACACTTGGCCGTTCGCGGAGAGATTGCCGAGGATGGTCGAAGGGTCCTGGCCCAGTACTCGATTGAGCGCAATGGACTGGGAGGACGGTTGCTTGAAAATGACCGATTCGCCGGAGTTGATGTTGAAGCTGCGCCAGTCGATCGCCAGCCGCGCGCTCGACTGCTTGACCGTGAGCACATCCGCCGATTGACTGATCTTGCCCGTGCCCGCCGTCGTCGAGCCCGCAACGGGCAATGCATGCAGGACGGAGGCCTGGCTGAACAGCACCAGCCCGGCTGCGATGTGCATCACAGTCTGGAACACGACCGAGAGCCGGCTCGAGTGCGTCGTCATAAATGTGCGTAGAGCGCGACGAAAGTCTGACTGGGCGTCAGAATAGGGCAGCGCAACACCAGATTATGTGATGCGGCTCTTGATTGGCTGTGATGCAGCAATGCCCGAGTGTGACGGGCTCGTAGGACGACACCGAATGGGTCGCGCCTTGCGGGGTGAGCCCTTCAGTGCGAGCGGTCAGGCTTCCCGGTCATGCGGCGAGACCAGACTTACTGACAGTTCGAAGGCAACCAACACGCTGTGTCTGTGAGCGCGGTCAGGCGCCCAAGGTAGCGGCCGGTTCGTGATACAGCGGTACGTCGCTGACGGGGGGCGTCCGCCAGGCGGTCCGCGGCCCGCCGACTGACGTCGCTGTGCGGCAGGGTGGGCCCGTCGCATACTCGTCATTTCTGGGCAAACACGCACTCTGTTGCGGCTCCAAGCCACATGCGAGGCCAGTATGATGATGATCCGTCCGAACAGGCAGGGAATGCCGATGAGTAGCACCTACGCGCAGATCACCATTACCAATCTCTTCACTAACAGCACCATTCGCGTTCGCGCGCTAGTGGATACCGGCTGCATGTTATCCACCCTGACCGACGAAGTTGCGCAAGCTCTTGGTTTCGATCCTGCGGAATTCACCATGAAGCGCATCGTGCTAGCTGATGGCAGGAGCGTTCGAGTCCCGACTATCGGCCCCATTCAGATCGATTACGAAGACCGCAGCTGCATGACCCAGGCTTACGTCATGGGCGACGAGTGCCTTCTCGGTTGCGTGCCGCTCGAGTGCATGGACCTGGCAGTCGACCCCGTCAAAGAGCGACTCGTTGGCCGCCATCCCGGTGGATCCCTACACCGCGTGTAGAGCAGCGGGCGCAAACCGCAGCGAGATCGGCAGAGTCCGCCGAGGTTCGCTGCAGTCCCCGTCAGGAGTTTCCCGATCGATCACCAGTGACGTCATGCTCTGGCTGTGCGCCATTCGCCGCTCCGGCCTGCTCCAGCTTGATGCGTTCAAAGATCTCCTCGCGGTGCACGGCGACGCTCTTGGGCGCGTTGATACCGACTCGGATCTGATTGCCCTTCACTCCGAGAACCGTGACGGTGACCTCGTTGCCGATCATCAGCGTCTCGCCGACCCTGCGCGTCAAAATGAGCATGGGAGGACCTTCGTGTTGTGTCGAGGTAACTGACCCTACTCCGGAATCCCGTCCGTGGGCATCGGGCATTTCGACCGATTACGCATAAATGCGGTGATGGTGCGTCGCACTTCGCTTGCAATCCAACGAAAGACATCGGAGGCGGCGGGTCCCCGCCGCCCCATCGATGGGCAATGTGGTGACTATTGCGGTGTGGAGCTTGGGTTTTCTGCCGTTGACCCTGCACCCTCCACCTTCACGTCGCCCGGGTTGCTGATGACGTACATGACGACGCGCCTGTTCTTGGCGCGGCCTTCCGCAGTCTTGTTGCTCGCGGCCGGTTGCGCCTGTCCGTAGCCCTTGGTTACGAGCTGGTCGGCGCTCACCCCGCTGGAAGCGAGATAATCACGTACCGAGTCCGCGCGTTTCTGTGACAACTTCAGGTTGCAAGGCGGCCGAGTGCGTACCCATGGGTGTCGAAATCCTGGCGCGCCAGTCGTTGATCCGCGCGCCGTTGAAATTCAACTCCATGTTCTTGACTACACGACTGACTGAACCTCGCATGTTCCAGGCATGCTCGGTTCAGCGGCTGCTTCGCGCTTCACCTGGGGGCACCTGTGCCCGGCTCGGCCGGTACATGGATCTCGCTGCCCATCGACGCGCAGGTCGCGGCCCTCACGGCCGCCCAGCCACTGGTTATTTTGTGGCGGCATTTCAGCCGACGGATTTGCCGTCGCTACCGATCCTAACAGGGCCGTGCCAGTCGTCCACCGACTATTGTCGGGCCGCGAACATCCCGCTAGCGTGGCCTGCCGGCGAAACGGCGGAATGGGGCGGGACGGCGCCCTAGCAGCGGCCAGAGCAGGCAAAAGAAAACCCAACACCCTTGCAGGTGTTGGGTTGCCAGAGGAGGAGGAACGTCTTAGCTGATCAGAGGGTCGTCAAAGGCTCAGGCGGCAGCGGTCTCGCCCATGTAGCCGCGCAGTTTGCCCAGCGCGTTCGATTCGATCTGACGGATGCGCTCAGCAGACACGCCGTACTTGTCCGCCAGCTCATGCAGCGTGGCCTTGTCGTCAGCCATCCAGCGCTTCTGCAGGATGTCGCGGCTGCGATCGTCCAAGCGACCCAGCGCATTCTGCAAGCGATCCGATGAGTCGAGTTCCCACTCTGCGTTCTCGACGCTCTCGGCCGGATCCGAATCCGCAGCCGGCAGGTACGAAGCCGGGCTGTAGACTTCCTCTTCGTCCGATTCAGGCGTCGGGTCGAATGACATGTCGCGCGCAGCGAGACGTTTCTCCATCTCGGTGACTTCGCTCGTGCTCACACCCAGATCACGGGCGACCGCCTCCGTCTCTTCCGCGGACAGCCACGTGAGGTTCTTCTTCAGCCTTCGCAGGTTGAAGAACAACTTGCGCTGCGCCTTGGTGGTGGCGATCTTCACCAACCGCCAGTTGCGCAGCACGTACTCATGGATCTCGGCGCGGATCCAATGCACGGCAAAGGATACGAGGCGCACGTTGACGGTCGGGTCGAAGCGTTTGACCGCCTTCATGAGCCCAACGTTGCCTTCCTGAATCAGATCTCCGATCGGCAGTCCGTACCCGCTGTAACCACGGGCTATATGCACGACGAACCGCAAATGAGAAAGTACGAGCTCACGCGCGGCGCCCAGGTCATCCTGGCTCCGAAAGCGTTCAGCCAGCTCACGCTCCTGATCGCGGCTCAGAACGGGAATACGGCTGACCCGGTCCAGATAGGCGTCGAGGCTACCGAGCGGACCGGCGACAGCCAGGTCACTATGACGGGCGACGATTGCAGTACCTGTGGTCATTGAGTCTCCCAAGGTGTGGCCTCAAATATTAGCACTCGGGCAGTTGGAGTGCTAAGCGGGCCGGAAAGTTCCCCCGGACCTGAGGTGCAGTCTGTGGCCGATCGCCTTGGGAAACAAGAGCTTAGACCCCAGCTCATGAGGGGTAGGAGGCCCTCTCCCGAAGGAGCCAAACGCCTGACCCCGGAAGAGGTTCCGGGTAGAGTGAAGATGCTGACAAGGGTGCGGCGCACGGGCGACCCGCGAGGGTTGCTCCGGAGCGCCGGTGAGCGGGCGAAACGCCTGCGCAATAGGAGCTTCGATGGATGCCCTCGCGCTACTGCTCTCGCGGATCCAGTTCGGCTTCACCATCAGCGTCCATATCATCTTCCCGGCCTTCTCTATCGGCTCCTCCGCCTTCGTTGCGACCCTGCTCGTCTTATGGCGGCGCACAGGGCGCGACCACTACCACCGGCTGGCGCGATTCTGGACCAAGATCTTTGCCGTTTCGTTCGCCATGGGGGTGGTGTCCGGTATTCCCCTGTCTTACGAGCTGGGGACGAACTGGAGCCGCTACTCCCTGGCGACCGGCAACGTGATAGGACCGCTGATCGGCTACGAAGTTCTGACCGCCTTCTTCCTGGAGTCGACCTTCCTGGGAGTGATGCTTTTCGGGTGGACCCGGGTGCCGTCCTGGCTGCACGTAACCTCGGCCATTCTGGTGGCCCTCGGGACGATGATCTCAGGCTTCTGGATCCTGGCGGCGAACAGCTGGATGCAGACGCCCGCTGGACACGTGGTGCAGAACGGTATCGCCATTCCGGTCGACTGGTTTCACGTGATTTTCAATCCGAGTTTCCCCTACCGCTTCACGCACATGATGACCGCCGCCTATCTGACGACGTCCGTTGTCGTCTTGGCTGGGGGCGCTCGCTACCTGCTGGAGGGAAAATTTCAAGAGGAAGCCCGCACGATGCTGAGAATGGGCGTGGGGATGGTGGCTATCCTCGGCCCTGCGCAGCTGTTCTTCGGCGACCAGCATGGCTTGAACACACTCGAGTACCAGCCCGCAAAAGTCGCCGCCATGGAAGGTCATTGGCGCAACTCGGGCCCCGCTGAGCTCATTCTGTTCGGAATCCCAGACCAGGATCGCGAGCTCAACCACGCCGAGATTGCGATCCCGCGGCTGGGTAGCCTGATTCTCACGCACGACCCGAACGGACGATATGCGGGCTTGAAGGATTTTCCCAAAGCGGATCGTCCGCCCGTGCTGCCGGTGTTCTTTGCTTTCCGGATCATGGTTGGGATCGGTGTTCTGCTGATCCTGCTCGGCTTGACGGGCGCGTTTCTCTGGCGCCGCGGCAAGCTGTTCACGACACGCTGGTATCTGCAGGTGGCAACCTTTTCGTGGCCGGTTGGGTTCGTCGCGCTCCTCGCGGGTTGGGTGACCACCGAGGTAGGGCGGCAGCCCTATGTCGCTTACGGGATCCTTCGTACAGAGCACGCGCTGTCGCCTGTCGGCGCAGGAACGGTTACCGCGTCGCTCATCGCTTTCGTACTCGTTTATATGATTGTCTTCTCCATCGGCATCTACTACATCCGCAGACTCGTGCTCGGCGGCCCGAAGCCTGCCGCGGTCTCACCTGGAGCGCTGCCGCACGGATTGCCGAATCGGCCGTTGTCGTTGGGTGCGCACCCGCAAGAGTTGACCTCGGAGACGCGGCCGTGAATCCCGCCAGTCTGTCCGGTTACGCCTACTGGCTACCCGTGGTCGCAACGGCGGTCGTCGGCCTGGCAGTCGCGATGTACGTCATCCTGGATGGATTCGACTTAGGTATCGGCATCCTGTTTCCTTTCTACCCGCGCGAAGGGGATCGCGACCAGTTGATGAATTCCGTCGCGCCGTTCTGGGACGGCAACGAGACCTGGCTGGTGTTGGGTGGCGTGTGGTTGCTGGTTGCCTTTCCGCTGGCCTACTCGATCATCACGCCGGCCTTGTATGTGCCCATCATCGCAATGCTGCTTGCGCTGGTGTTTCGCGGTGTTGCATTCGAGTTCAGGTGGGTGGCGAAACCGCACCATCGCAAGTGGGATATTGCGTTCGCCGCCGGCTCGACGGTGGCGGCGTTTGCGCAGGGAGCCATGGTAGGAGGGATCCTCAACGGCTTCAGGGTCGAGGCCGGGCAGTTTGCCGGTGGTCCGCTCGATTGGCTGACACCGTTCAGCCTGATGTGCGGAGTCGGGCTGATCGTGGGCTACGCGCTGCTGGGCGCCTGCTGGATCGTGATGAAGACCTCGGGAGATGTTGAAAAGAAGGCTCGCCACTACGCGCGCCCGCTGTTGCTCGCGCTGCTCGCTTTCATTGTGCTCATCAGCGTGTGGACGCCCCTGCGGTTCGAGCGCGTCGCGGCCCGCTGGTTCAGTGATCGGCATCTGTTGTATCTGTCTCCCGTGCCGTTGATCACCGCCGGGTTGGCGATCTCGTGTTGGCGCGGGTTGCTGGGGCGGCAGCCGACCATTGCTTTCTACTCAGCCGTCGGGCTGTTCATCATCGCGTTCGTCGGTCTGGCCATCTCGACGTTGCCATACCTTGCGCCTCCGGCCGTCACTCTGTGGGACGCAGCAGCGTCGCCCCAAACACAAACCTTCATGCTCGTGGGAACGACTGTGCTGGTACCCTTCATATTGGGTTACACCCTATTTGTGTACTACACCTTTCGGGGTAAAGTGCATCCCGGAGAGGGATACCACTAGCTGCAATGCCTCGGAGGGAATCATGAGCGATGAGGTCGTCTTCTATTACAACCCCATGTCACGGGCCCGCATCGTTCACTGGATGCTGGAGGAAGCAGGCGCCCCGTATCGAATGGAGCTGGTGAGCTTTGACAAGGGTGAGCACAAGAAAGCCAATTTCCTGGCGATGAATCCCATGGGCAAGTTGCCCGCAGTGGTTCATCGCGGAACCACCGTTACCGAAGCTGCCGCGATCTGCGCCTATCTGGCGGATGCGTTTCCCGCCGCGGGCCTCGCACCCGCGCCCAGTGCCCCGGAACGCGGAACGTACTATCGATGGATGTTCTTTGGTGCAGGCTGCGTTGAGCCGGCACTCATGGATCGCATGATGCAGCGGCCTGCCGTCCCCAGACCCAGCTCGAATGGATACGGTAGCTACGAGGACACCGTGAACACGCTCGAAAGGGCATTGACGCCCGGGCCCTACATTCTCGGCGATCGCTTCAGCGCGGCGGATGTCTATATCGGATCACAGATCCGATTCGGAATGATGATGAAAAGCCTGGAGCCGAAGCCCGTCTTTGAGGCTTACGCAGCGCGCCTCGCGGAACGTCCCGCCGCCAAGCGGGTGACGGAGGAAGCGGAAAAGCTCATGGCGCAGATGAAGGCAAGCGCCTGAGGCGAGCCGGGTTGGGCTATGCGCGTGGCTCGATTCTGCGCAGGTGCCGCGCGGCCGAGATCCACGCGCCCAGCCACCCGAGTACGATGCCTGTTGCGAGAAGCACACTGACGTCGTCGGCTGGCGGTCCTTGCAGAGCGAAGTGACTACCATAGAGCTCCGCGAGTGTTGAGATGGGGCGCCCGAGAACGACCACGGCCGTTTCAACTATGGCCCAGGCGAGCAGTGCGCCCGCCAGGCCGTACAACACCCCTGTATAGAGGAATGGCCGGCGCACGAACGCGTTCGATCCGCCAACCAGCTTGGTCACTTCGATTTCGGCGCGCCGATTCAGGATCTCGAGGCGGATCGTGTTACCGATTACGGCAAGAACTCCGGCACCGAGCAGCACTGCCGCGATGGCAAGCAGGTTGCGCAGTACATCGAGAATGGCGTTGAAGCGCATGACCCATTCCGTATCAATCTGCACGAGATCCACTTCCGGCCACGCGGTAAAGTAGTGACGCAGCGACTCGATAGCGATGGCAGTCTGCGCGTCAGCGCGCGGCTGAACATGCAGGACGTGCGGCAGCGGGTTTTCCTTCAACGCCTCGAGTGCGGCGCCAAAGCCCGAGTAATTGCGAAACTCCTCCATGGCCTTATCGGCCGGTATGAGGTCCACATGCGCAACATCCGCGCGCGCGCGCGCATTGCGCTCGAGCTGCTGAGCCTTGCTGAGCGGGACATCCGTTTTCAGATAGACGGATAACTCGATGGCGTTGGAAAAACCTCCCATCGCAGCTTGCGCGTTGAGAACCAACAATCTGAGTGCCGTCGGCAGGGCGAGTGCGAGCGCTATCACGAGGACTGTCAGCGCGGTCGAGAATGGATTGCGCGCCAGGCGACCCAGCGAGCTCACAAGAGGCTGTATGTGCCGCGCTCCACTCATCTGACGGCAATCACGCTTGGAAGCGAGTCGCTCACGTTGCCGTGGATCTGGCCGTTTTCGATGATCAGCTCACGCTGGCCGAACTCTCGAACGATATGCACATCGTGCGTGGCCACGACGACTGTTACGCCAACATCCTGAAATCGACGGAACAGGCGCATGATCTCCAGCGCAAGATCCGGATCGAGGTTGCCTGTGGGCTCATCGGCGATCAGCAGTGGCGGCTTGCTGACGACCGCGCGGGCGATCCCGACCCGCTGCTGCTCTCCGACCGACAGCTCCATGGGTGACATGCGTTCTTTGCCCAACAGTCCTACTTGATCAAGGGCGGCGCGGACTCGCTTGTCGACGTCCTTAAACGGTGTGCCGGCCACGACTAAGGGCAGCGCAACGTTGTCGAACACAGGTCTATCGGCCAGTAGCTTATGGTCTTGGAACACCACCCCAATATGACGTCGGAACGCGGGGACGTGTCGGGCTCTCAACGTGCTCGTGTTCTTCCCACCAACGACAACGGTTCCTCGAGTTGGACGCTCGAGAAGTGCAATGAGCTTCAATACGGTGCTTTTGCCGGCGCCCGATCGACCCGTGAGGAACACCATCTCACCGGTGTGGATCTCGAAGGTGACGTTGGTGAGTGCTTCTCGGCCGTTGGGGTAGCGTTTGCTCACCCGATCGAAGACGATCATTGGCGAGGACCTTCGACCAGGGCCGAGGCAAAGGCCTGCGCGTCGAACTCGCCGAAGTCTTCGGGCTGTTCGCCAATGCCGATGAAGCGGATCGGCAAGCCGAGCCGGCGCGCTATCGCGATGACAATGCCACCCTTCGCGGTGCCATCGAGCTTGGTCAGGACGAGTCCCGTGACACCGACGGCGTCGTGGAATTGTATGGCCTGGGAAAGCGCATTCTGACCCTGGTTGGCATCGAGCACGAGCAGGATTTCGTGCGGAGCCGACGGGTCCACGCGCTGAATGACGCGTTTGACCTTCTTCAGCTCCTCCATCAGATGGGACTGGCTGTGCAGGCGGCCCGCCGTGTCGGCCAGGAGAACGTCCGTGTGTCGGGATTTTGCGGATTGCACCGCATCGAATACGACGGCCCCCGGATCGGCCCCGGCCTGTTGGGCGGCGAAATCGGATCCGGTGCGCTCGGCCCATACGTTCAATTGCTCTATCGCGGCGGCCCGGAAGGTATCGCCGGCCGCCAGCATGACGCTTTGACCGTCATCGGCCAGGCGGCGTGCGAGCTTGCCGATGGTAGTTGTTTTTCCGGAGCCATTGACGCCGACGACCAGGATCACGAACGGAGAATGACTCTCGTCGATGACCAGAGGTTTCGCGCAGGGTGCGAGTATTTCTACGATCGCCTCGCGGAGGGCGGTGATGAGGGCGGCAACGTCTTCGAGCTCGTTGCGGGCGACGCGCTTCTGCAACCCTGAAAGTATGTGCTCGGTGGCTTCGACGCCGACGTCGGCCAGGAGCAGGCGGCTTTCGAGCTCCTCGAGGATCTGCGCATCGATCTTGCGGCCGCGAAACAGATCGGCCAGATCGTAGGTGAGCCATGAATTTCCGCGGTTGAGCTTGGCGCGCAGCCGCTTGAAGAAGCCTTGCTTCTCCTCAGGCTTCGAGGTGGCGCCGGAGTCGGGCCCGGAATTGGAAGATCTGCGTCTGAACATGCCGCCTATTGTAACGGGGCGGCGTGAACGGCAGGGGCTTCACCTCAGGGCTGAATCACTGTGGGATTCAGGATCAGGATGGCGGTTCCGGGTGGGCTCGGCCCGAATCCGGGGAATCCCGGGAAGGGGGGATTGGGCGCAATGGCCGGCAGCTGGGCGCCGGTGAAGCTGATCGCCTCGCCTTGCATCTCCATCGTCACCGCAGGGCTTGCTGTGGGGTCTATGAGGGACCCGTGACCGCCGGTCACAAAGTTCACGTAGGAGCGGAAGCCGTTCGCGTTGGTCACCGCGCCTGGAGCCATCGGCGCTGCAATTCGCGTGAGCGCGGCGGCATCGATCAATCGCTGGGTCGCGGAGTTCGGCACTACCTGGTCGGGCGGGCTCGAAGCACTGCCGGTGATCTGCAGCAAATGCAGAGGATGCTGGGTGGCCGCGGCGGCGATGTAGTTGAGCGGATCGCCCGCATCCACGACGGTCTGGGCGTCGCGAAAGAATTGCTCGAACAGGGTGGTACCGGGCATCAAACCTTGCGCTTCCAGGCCTGCAACGATTCGCGGGCCGAATGTCGGCGAATCGCGCAGCAGGTAGGGCAGGCCGCCGCCGGGCATTGCCAGCGTTGCCGTGCTGACTTCCGTCTGCGGCGCGACTCCCAGAAACACGCCACCGACGATTGCCCCGAGCGAGTGACCGAGATAGTGAATGCCGGCCGGATCGATATCGCCGGCCGGATCGTTATCCAGGTTCATGCTGGGCAGCGACCGTGTCAGCGTGATCAGATCCGCCGCCGCTTCGCGCAGGTTGTCCCGGGTGGTCAACAGGCTCGTCAGGTTGATGAAGCTCGCGCCCGAGCTGTCGATCTGGCCGTCCGGAGTCGCGGCCCCCGTGGTGTTGTTCATGACATCCAGATCGAAGGTGCGCTCGATGGAGCCGGTGGCCGGCAGTGACAGCCCGGCGTAGAGCGGACTGGCTCCGCTGGCATACAACGGCGAAGTTGGATCTGACAGCCCGTGCAGCGGCAGATCGATGGCCACGACGACGAACCCGCTGTCGGCGAACGAGTCCGCAACGGCGAGCATGTCGGTTCGATTACGGGTGATGCCGTGCTCGAAGATGAGCACCGGCCACTTGCCGCTGGCCGGTTTTACTCCGCCGCCGACCGAGTTGGCATTGGGTACTGTCACCAGCACGGGAATCTGCAGCGTTTCCGTCGGAACCGGCACCGGGTTGAAACGGGTCAGGAAGCGGCTGCTGGCGTCCAGAGGCGATGGGTTGCCCTGCCAGTAACCAGTCAGCGGCGCCGTGCGGCTGAGGTAGTACGGAATGCTCAAGGTGCCAACGTAGATCGTGGCATGGCCCGACAGCAGGGGATTGGCCTTGGCAGTCGTGAGACCAGTGTTGTGAACGATGAGCGGCCGTGCAGTTGCCGTCTTTTCCACCACTGCCAGCGTATCCGCGATGGACTCGGTGGAGAAGCTGAAAGACAACACGACGTCCGCCGGATCGAGGCCGATGGCATGCGCGATCTGCAGGTGCGCACCCGTCAACTGGCAGATGCCGTGCAGCGAGTTATCCGTGATCGTCGAACAGGTTGGCAGCGCAGCCTTGATGCTGGCGTAGTCGGTATCCGCGGTGGCGGCTTTCCCCGTGGCGTCCTTGATGCCCTTGGTCAGCAGAACCAGATACCCATTGTTGATCACTCCCGAGCTGGGCACCAGTGGATGTGTCGGTCGTATCTCGAGAATGGTGCTGCCGACGCCTGCCTCGGGCCCAACGCCAGTCGTGTAGTCAACACCAGGGGTCAGGGCCCCTACGACACTGGTGGTCGCCTTGGTGGTGTTGTCGATAGTGACCTGCAGCACGATGACCGATTGCGGCGTGAACGAGGTCGGATCGAGAGGTCCTCCAAAACGTGCACGGATGACCGCAGTGGTTGAAAAGCCGTCGAGCGCGTTGATGGCCGTCTGGTTCGGCATCAGCGCATTCTCTGGCTGGATGTTCAGTGTGCCGTCGGTGGATCCGGCGAAGTACAGGTCTGTCGGATAGGGCAGGATGCCAGCCAAGGGTTGGAACAGTGCCGCCGTGGACGCCTGCGGCGTGACCGGGGTAGCGCCTGCCGGATTCCCGTTGCCGCTGGCCGTGTTCGTCTGGCCGACGGTTCCATGCCCGCCTGAGCACGCACTCACAAAGAGCGCGGCCGCAAGGCATGCAGCCATCATGAATCTGTCCATATTCCCTCGTGCTCCTTGCCAGACCGCAGCCGGTCGCGAACCTTCTCCGCGCCGTGCTTGTTATTGTCGTGGAAGATCATAGGTAGGGTACGCTTTGCACAAGAAGGGTGGCAAGCCACGCCCGGGCGGCACGACTGTGACAAATTTCGGCAAATCGGGCGGGGGGTCACCGCCTGCAGCGGGCCGCGCCTCTCGTTCCCGCGTGTTGAGAATAATTGGTGGGGCGTGGCGCGGGCGGCGGTTGCGTTTCCCGCCGCAGGCCGAGATCCGCCCCACGCCGGATCGCGTGCGCGAGACGTTGTTCAACTGGCTCGGGCCCCGGGTGCCCGGATCACGCTGTCTCGATCTGTTTGCGGGCAGTGGAGCGCTTGGGCTCGAAGCACTGTCGCGCGGCGCGGCGCACGTGACCTTCGTGGAGAGGGATGTGGTAGCGGTGAGGGAGCTGCGCGCTCGCTTGGCCGAATGGCGTGCGACAGGGGCGGAGGTCGAGCATAGCGATGCGCTGCGTTTCCTTGGAACCGCGGCACAGGCGTTCGATATCGTGTTCCTCGATCCGCCGTTCGCCTCACCCCTGCTGCCCGAGAGCTGCCGGCTGCTGGAGGAGCGGCACTGGCTCGGCGTACATGCGCTGATTTATGTCGAAACGGATGCCCGCGGCGGACTGCCACCCCTGCCACAGACCTGGACGGTAACCAAGGCAAAGCAGGCCGGGGCGGTGGGGTATCATCTGATCACGAGGGGGATGGGCGGCGAATGAAACGCATTGCAATGTATCCGGGTACGTTCGATCCAATAACGAACGGCCATCATGACCTGGTTCGACGGGCGGCCAGCATTTTCGATCGCGTGTTCGTCGCGATTGCGGCCAATCCGAACAAAGCGGCCATGTTTCCGCTGGAGGCACGGGTCGATCTGGCGCGCCGGGTGTTGCACGACATTCCCAATGTCGAGGTGGTCGGTTATTCGGAGCTGACCGTCGAATTCGCGCGCAAGCACAGTGTTACCGTCGTGATACGCGGTCTGCGGGCCGTCTCCGACTTCGAGTTCGAGTTTCAGCTCTCCAACATGAATCGCCACCTGGCGCGCGAGATCGAGACGGTGTTCCTGACCCCCCAGGAGCAGTTCACTTTCATCTCATCGACACTGGTGCGGGAAATCGCCGTGTTGGGTGGTGACGTGGCCGAGTTCGTGAGCCCGATTGTCGAGGCGGAACTGAAGAAGCATCGGCGCGTTTGACGCTTGAGATCTTCAGAAGGTCAAATTGAGGCTAGTGCCGCAACCCCATGAACGCTGACTCGCAATGCAGGCTGGAGGGAGCCTGGGTTCCCGTTGCCGCCAGCGTCGCCGGTCAGGAGTTGCTCGTTGCCGAGCTTCGAGTGAAGTATCTCGTGCTCGACGGCCACGACTACAGCATCGTCGACCGCAGTAACCAGATCGTTGACAGCGGCGAGTACCTGGTCAACGAGAGCGCCAGTCCGCGGACAATCGACATCGTTGGCCGTGACGGCCCCAATGCCGGCCGCAGCATGCTTGCCATCTTCGAGCTGAAGGACGACCAGCTCACGGTGTGCTATGACCTGGACGGCGACAGCCGCCCTGAGAACATGCAGGTACAGGAGGACCAGCTCCTGCTCAGTATCACCTACGAGCGCGCGGCCCGCGTTCTGTCCTGAACCGAAGGCTTGCCGGCGAAGCGATTCACTTCTGGCAGGTCGGGCAGTAGTAAGTGGAACGCTGTCCCTGTGTCATCTGCCGGACCGGTGTGCGGCAAGTCCGGCACGGCTGCGCGTTGCGCTCGTAGACGTAGAGCTTCTGCCTGAAGTAACCCGGCTGGCCGTCCGCGCCCACATAGTCGCGCAGAGTCGTTCCACCAACACGGATCGCCATCGCAAGGACGGATTTCACTGCGCGAACGATTCGCCCCGTCTCGACACGCGTCAGGGTGCGCGCCTGCCTTCGAGGGCGGACCTTGGCCCTGAACAACGCCTCGTTCGCGTAGATGTTGCCAACACCGACCACCAACCTGCTGTTCATCAACAGCTGTTTGATAGCTACCCGCCGGCGGCGTGTTATGCGCCACAGGTAGTCGGTGTTGAAGGCCGGATCCAGCGGCTCCGGTGCGAGCTTCGCAAGTAAAGGATGCCCGTTCGGGTCGCCAGTTACGTAATGCAGGCTGCCGAAGCGGCGCGGATCGTTGAAGCGCAGCGTATTGCCGGAGTCGAGGACGAGATCGAAGTGATCGTGTGTACGCCGGGGCGTATCTGCGGGCAGGACGCGCAGGCTGCCCGACATCCCGAGGTGTAACAACAACGTACCCGACTCGAGCTCGAGCAACAGGTACTTTGCGCGGCGCTTCGCGTGGAGGATGCGCTGTCCCGCGACCAGATCGGGAAGCTCGTCCTGTACGCGCCAGCGAAGCCGCGGTTCATGGAGTTGGAGGGCCACGATCTTGCGGCCGACAGCGTGTGGCTCGATACCCCGGCGTGTCGTTTCAACTTCGGGCAGCTCTGGCATCGAATGGCTTTCCGCCGTTTTAGCTGGTGCGCCTCTTCCCGGCGCGCCTCGCGCCGCTATTCTTCGCCGGTCGGCCGCGACCGGTCAGGAAAGTCTGGCGCTGCAGCGCCAACAAAAAGGCCCGGCAATGCCGGGCCTTGGGTTCGTCTGGAGCCGCTGGCACCGCAGCGCGGCTGCGCAGTTACTTGATCTTGGTTTCCTTGTAAGGCACGTGCTTACGGGCAACCGGATCGAACTTGCGCACTTCCATCTTGTCCGGATGCAGGCGCTTGTTCTTGGTGGTCACGTAGAAGTGACCGGTGTCGGCGGTCGAGAGCAGCTTGATCTTTTCGCGCATGACTCAATTCCTCAACGTCTACAGCTTGCCCTGAGAGCGCATCTCGGCAATGACGGTCTCGATGCCCTTCTTCTCGATCGTGCGCAGGCCGTTGGCCGAGATGCGCAACGAAACCCAGCGTTTCTCGGTCTCGACCCAGAAGCGCTGCGTGTGCAGGTTTGGCAGGAAGCGACGACGCTTCTTGTTGTTCGCGTGAGAGACGCGATTACCAGTGGCCGGGCGCTTGCCGGTGATCTCGCAGACGCGGGACATACGAAACAACCTTACGATTCAGTGATTTGGGTGTGAGCCAAGGACTAGCCAAGCCTCACGGAGTCGGGCTTTATACCAGTCTGCGCCCGACGCCACAAGCCAAGCGAGTTTAAATGCACAAGCGAAGCTTTGTGAACAGCTACAGCAGCCCATGCTCCGAGAACGAATAACACCGCCCGTCGCCCACGATGAGGTGATCGAGCAGGCGGATGTCCACGAGTGACAGGGCCTGCCGGATCCGCCGCGTGACCCCCTCGTCGGCCTGACTGGGGTCCGCCACTCCGGAGGGGTGATTGTGGGCGATGATCACCGAGGCGGCGTTGTGCAGCAGCGCCTGGCGGACGACCTCCCGCGGATGCACGTTGGCACCGTCGATAGTTCCGCGGAAAAGCTCTTCAAAAGCGATGAGTCGGTGGCGATTGTCGAGGAACAGGCAACAAAAGACCTCGTAGGGCCGATCCCGCAGCTGCGCCAGCAGAAACTTTCGGGTGAAGTCCGGTGCGCTCAGGGCGGAGCTGCTTCGCAGCGGCTCCCGGAAGTGACGGCGGGCCAGCTCTATTGAGGCCATCAAGGTGGCATAGCGCGCCGGCCCGATGCCCAGCTTTCCCTCCCACCGGGGTCGGTCGGCGCTCAGCAGCTCGCGAAGCGAGCCAAAGTCCGCGAGCAGGGAGCGCGCGACGTCGACCGCCGAGTGGCCCTTGATGCCTGAGCCTAGCAGCAGGGCCAGGAGCTCGGCGTCCGAGAGCGCCTGCGGCCCGCGTTCGAGCAGTTTCTCCCGCGGCCGCTCGGACTCGGGCCAATCGCGGATGGCCAGCGCACGGGGTGGCACCTTGGCCGGCGCGGGGGACACATCAGCGACGATCGGAGCCGCTGCGGTCGGAATGTCGAGGGTTTCGAGGCAGTCGATTCGGGCGCCGTGGGCGCCGGATTGGATGGCTTGAAGATGCATTCGCTGCGAATTCCTTGGTCGTGAGGCCCGGTAGAGGCCCAGTCTGGGGGAACCTGCTACGACGAAGGGAGGGGGAGAAAGGGGGTCGAAGTGGCAGAAATCGCATTATTCCAAGCGGTTGTTTGCGCCCCCGGCAAGTGTCACCCGATAATTGGCCTCAACCGTTGAAAGGGGGGTCCTTACGGAACCTTCAATGCAAGGCAAACGCATATTGCTCGGAGTGACCGGCGGCATCGCCGCGTACAAGAGCCCGGACCTCGTGCGCCGTCTGCGCGAGCAAGGAGCAGAGGTGCAGGTGGTCATGACTGCCGCCGCGCGCGAGTTCGTGACTGCAGCGACGTTTCAAGCGGTGTCCGGCCGCCCGGTCCGCACGGATTTATGGGATGCGGCCGCGGAAGCCGCCATGGGTCATATCGAGCTCGCCCGTTGGGCGCAGCTGGTGCTCATCGCCCCCGCCAGTGCTGACTTTCTGGCCCGGTTGGCTGCCGGCCATGCAGATGACCTGCTCAGCACATTGTGCCTGGCTACCGAAGCACCAATCGCCGTTGCACCGGCGATGAATCGTGTGATGTGGGCCAATGCGGCAACGCGCGCGAATGTCGCGACCCTGCGGCAGCGTGACGTGCAGGTGTTGGGGCCCGCAGAGGGCGAGCAGGCGTGTGGTGAGGTTGGGGCGGGCCGGATGCTCGAGCCCCTCGAGCTTGCGGATCGCGCCAGCATCATGTTGTTCGGTGGGGGGCCATTGCAAGGGCGACGTGTGTTGATTACCGCCGGCCCAACACGCGAACGGATCGATCCGGTACGGTTCATCAGCAACCGCAGCTCGGGCAAAATGGGCTTTGCCGTCGCGCAGGCAGCGCGCGAAGCCGGTGCGGAGGTCGTGTTGGTCAGCGGCCCCGTAAGCCTGCCCACTCCCACCGCTGTCCGGCGTATCGATGTTGAGAGCGCGGCCGACATGCTGAATGCCGTGCTGGGTGAGGTGGATCGCGCGGACATATTCATATCGACGGCGGCGGTTGCCGACTATCGGCCGGCCACCGCGGCGGAGCAGAAGATCAAGAAGACTTCGGACCGGATGGATCTGTGCATGGAGCGCACTGCCGATGTTCTGGCCACCGTGGCAGCGCGGCCCAACCGGCCGTTCGTCGTCGGGTTTGCAGCGGAGACCGAAGCTGTCGAGCAGCACGCACGCGGCAAGCTGCTGAAGAAAAACCTCGACATGATTGCCGCCAACGAGGTCGGGCACGACAAGGCTTTTGACTGCGAGGACAACCAACTGATTGTGTTGTGGCGCGCCGGCCGGCGCGATCTGCCCACGGCTTCGAAGGCCACGCTCGCCCGGCAGTTGGTGGCCTTGATTGCTGAAGTCTACCTGGCGGCCCGGACCGGAATCGTGCAACGCGGCTCTGCCCTCGCGTGACACAGGAGAGCGCAGCGAGGCGTCACCCGCTCAAGGTGCGCATACTGGATCCGCGTGTGGGGCGCGAATTTCCGCTTCCGGCCTATGCTACCGCGGGGTCCGCCGGCCTCGATCTGCGCGCCTGCATCGATGGGGATCTGCTGCTCGAGGCGGGCAAGGCCGAGCTGATTCCAACAGGGCTCGCCATCTATGTACACGACCCGGGGCTTGCGGCCGTAATCCTGCCGCGCTCCGGCCTCGGGCACAAACACGGCGTCGTGCTGGGTAACCTCGTCGGATTGATCGACTCGGACTACCAGGGGCAGCTGATGGTGTCGTGTTGGAATCGTGGCCGCGAGCCCTACACGGTACGGCCTGGTGAGCGGATCGCACAGCTGGTCGTGGTCCCCGTCGTGCAGGTGGACCTCGAGCTCGTGGAGGATTTCTCTACGACGGAGCGCGGAGCCGGTGGGTTTGGGAGTTCGGGTAGCCGCTGAATCGCGGCTGCGGGAAGTCGCCCTGGAGCCAAGAGCTGGCGGGATATCGCGCCGCTGCGCTTTCGCGCGGCAGTTAACGCGTGCTCTTCGTTCCGGGAGGCGCGCTGCTTACTTGGTCGCTGCGTGCAATTCGCGGTAGCGCTCGATATCGGCCTGAAACTGTGCCTTCAGGGCCGTCTCTTCTTCACTCTTGGTAACCACCACGTTGCTCTGCGTACGCAACTCGTTGAGCGTATGAACCAGATCTTCCGCCAGGGAGTCCGGCATACGATGGGCCTGCGGACTCGCGTTGTAGGGTTGGAACCCCCTGGCGCGTTCCTGCAGGGTGCTGAGTCGGGAATGCAGGCTTTCGACGTATTGTTGCGCCGCTGACTTCTGGCCTCGCAACTGGTCCAGGCGGACCTCGCGCAACGCCTCAATGTCCTTCACCGAGGCGTAGTTGGTGATCAGGAAAGTGTCGTGCTGCTTTTGCCGGAAAACATTCTGCTGGGTACGCGCTTCGGCCGCAGCCTGCTCGGGAGTCCTCTGCGCGTCGAGCTTGCGCACCTCCACTCCCTGGCTGTTCAGCACCGTGCGCTCTTTCTGGGCGTATTGTGGAGGAATGCGGTCGCCGTAATGCACAACGCCCTGCTCGTCAGTCCAACGATAGACGACGCTCTTGTCCGCGCCGGCACCCGCGTTGGCCGCCATAGGCGCCAGCCCGGCGAATGCGACCAGCATTCCCAGCGAGAGCAGCGGCAACGGCCCTGACATGGAAACCCCCAACCTGTTATCAACTCTTCTATTCTGACTCAGTCAGCCGCCGTGGCAAGCGTCAGCTGACTCCATATCGCTGCCGGTAGGCCAGTAACGATGTGAGCTGTTCGGCAGAAATCCGAACCTGCCCGTCCGGCGGTTGGGACAGCGTCTCGACGAGCTCGGCGAGTGTGATGATGCTCACACAAGTCAGACCGTGCTGACTTTCGATCTCCTGCACCGCGGACAGGTTGCCCTGGCCGCGTTCCTGGCGGTCAAGGGCGAGTGCCACGGCCGCCGGTTGCGCGCCGGCGTTGCGGATGATCTGCAGCGACTCGCGTATTGCGGTGCCCGCCGTGATGACGTCATCCACTACCAGGACCCGGCCGGCCAGCGGGCTGCCGACCACGGTGCCACCCTCGCCGTGATCCTTCGCCTCCTTGCGATTGAACGCATACGGCACATTGCGGCCGTGCTGCTCGGCAAGTGCGATGACGAGCGCGGTGGCGAGGGGGATGCCCTTGTAGGCCGGGCCGAAGACCATGTCGAATTCGACACCGGAACGCAGGATAGCCGCGGCATAGCAGCGGCCGAGGAGCGCCGCGGAGGCGCCGTCGCTGAACAGTCCGGCGTTGAAGAAATAGGGGCTCTCGCGCCCTGATTTGAGCTTGAAATTGCCGAAGCGCAGAGCGTCTCGCGACAACGCCAAGTCGATGAATCTAAGCTGATAGTCCTGCATGTCATATCATTGCCAGATGCACATCGTCACCGTCAATATTTTTGCGACCCACGCTGCGGCCGCCGAGGGGTCGTTCCGCCGGCCCGGCTGCCAGAATATGGACTTCGTCGGCCTCCGGAAGACCGACGCTCATGTCCGTCCCATTGGTGAGCGCGACGGGGAACTCCCCGGGTCCCTCACCCTGGATTGCCCTCTTTGAGCGAGAAGGTAGACACATCGAATGGGCCGTCCCAGCCTGAGACGGTGCGCAAGGGCTGGCTCGATGCATTACTGGTCTACCGGCAGCCGCGCGTGCTGTCGATGTTGTTTCTTGGCTTCTCCGCCGGGCTGCCGTTCTACCTGGTGTTCGCGACCCTGTCCGCCTGGCTGCGACAGGCGGGTATCGCCCGCTCGACCATCGGCATGTTGGCGTGGGTCAGTATTCTGTATTCGATCAAGTTTCTATGGGCCCCCATCGTCGATCGGGTGCCGCCGCCGCTCGTGCATCGCATTCTCGGGCGCCGGCGCGGCTGGATGCTGCTGGCGCAGGTTGGAATCGCCGTCGGGCTCTTCAATCTCGGCTTGAGCGATCCCTCGGCGGGCGTGAGGCCCTTCGCCCTGGCTGCCTTGTTCGTCGCCTTCTGTGCGGCGACCCAGGATATCGCGCTGGATGCGTGGCGCATCGAATCGGCCGCCGTGCAGATGCAGGGCGCAATGGTTGCCGCCTATCAGGTCGGCTATCGCCTCGCGCTGATCGTCGGAAGCGCGGGGGCTTTCACCATCGCCGACCATTTCAGTTGGCATGTGAGCTACACGACCATGGCCGGTCTGGTCGGAGTCGGCATCGTGACGACACTTCTCGTGCGCGAGCCCCCAGGCGCGGCGTCACCGGATAGTGCGGAGCGCGAGGCGCGAGTCATCGCCTGGCTCGAGCGCAAGGCGCACTGGCCCGAGTCGCTGCGTAGCGTCGGCGAATGGTTCATCGGCGCGGTGATCTGTCCACTCGTGGATTTCTTCGGCCGTTATGGTGCCGGGCTCGCGGCGCTCATGCTCGTGTTCGCGGGCGTTTATCGCCTCACCGAATTCACGATCGGCTCGATGATGAACCCCTTCTACATCGATCAAGGCTATACGCTCAGTCAGATCGCGACAGTAGTGAAGGTGTATGGCCTGTTGATGTCGCTCGTGGGGGTCTTCATCGCGGGTGTGCTGATCGCGAAGATCGGGCTCCTGCGTTCGCTCGTGCTCGGCAGTGTGCTCGTCATGGTGTCGAACCTCGGATTCATGACGCTCGCAGCGACGCATACTGCGACGCTGCTGGGCCTCGGGCTCGTCAATGGATTCGACAATCTCGCCAGCGCCATTCATGGCACCTCCCTGATTGCGTTTCTCTCGAGCCTGACTAGCCCGAAATACACGGCGACGCAATACGCCCTGTTCTCGTCGTTGTATTCCTTGCCCGGGAAGATTCTGGACGGCCTGTCGGGTATCGTCGTCGATCACATCGGTTACCCACTGTTCTTCGTCTACACGGCGTCGCTCAGCCTGCCAGGGTTGATACTGTTGTATTTTCTGGCGCGCAAGCGAGCCGTCGGGTCTGCGGCGCGAGCGGCGGACCCGAGCCCGGAAGTTAGTACCAATGTCAGCCGGCCCTGACCTCGACGTCGAGAGGGTGGTGTGTCGCCTGACGGATATCGACGAGCACGGAGCGCGGGCGTTCACGATCGGAACAGGTGACTGGCCGCTGCGCGGCTTTGTCGTGCGAGCCGGCGCTGAAGTCCGCGGCTATGTGAATCACTGCCCGCACGCGGGACATCCGCTCAACCTGCGGCCACACCGGTTTCTCACGGCGGATTCCACGCTCATCGTGTGCTCGTCGCACGGCGCATTGTTCGAGAAGGCCACGGGCTTTTGTCTGGCCGGACCGTGTGCCGGACGTTACCTGTGCGCCGTACCGCTCAAGGTAGAAAGCGGATTTGTCATGTTGGCCGACGGCGCCGACCCGGCGACGCTTGCCGTAGCCATGGACTGAAGTCCCCGGCGCGCGCCTGTTACTCGAACAGGTCGATGCCGTCGAGGGAGCTTGCGCGCAGACCGCCGCTTTCGTCGCCCGAGATGTCGCTGCCCGCCGCCGTGTCCTCGGTTGATTCAACATCGACCGAGCCGCTCCAGTCCTCAGGCGCCTCTGCCGCCTCGAGCGCACGATCCGCCCACTCACTCTCCCAGTCCTCGGTATCCATCTCTTCGACAGTGCCGTCGAAGTACTGGATCTCGATCGTGCCATCGTCTTCATCGAACGCGACGACTTCGAACGAATCGCCGCCGGTGTGGCGATACCACGCGCCGATACTCGGAAGGGGAGCCGTCATGAGCATAACCCGCGAGGCTGTGAGGGTTGGTTGATGGTGCACCTCGCGTGTTGCGCTTTCAAGAAATTATTCGGAATCCTGCGTAGCACCATGCAAACCGGTCTGTGCAGTTGCTGCGCACGGTCAGCGGCGCTCGAACGCAAGATCCCATACATCATGTCCAAGCCGCTCGCCGCGCTTCTCGAAGCGTGTCGGCGTGCGCTCGGCGGGCCGCGGTACGAACTTTCCGTCCTGCGCCAGATTGCGCAGGTGAGGGTTTGCGTTCAGTACCTCCAGCGCAACATCCGCGTACGGTTGCCAGTCAGTGGCAAAACGCAACACGCCGCCGGCGCGCAGCCGATCGGTAACCAACTCCACGAAAGCCGCTTGGACCAGGCGTCGTTTGTGGTGCCGTTTCTTCGGCCAGGGGTCCGGAAACAGGATCAGGACTTCGTCCAGTGTTTGCGCCGCAACCTGCTGCGCCAGAACTTCAACTGCATCGTGGCAGATGATCCTGACATGGGGCAGGTGCTGCTCTTCGAGGCCCAATAACAGGCGGCCGACCCCGGGCCGATGAACCTCGATGCCCAGATAGTTACGTTCGGGATGCCGCTGTGCCTGGGCAGCGAGATTGTCGCCATTACCAAAGCCAATCTCGAGCGTGACAGGAGCGCGGCGGCCGAAGGCCGCATCGAGATCGAGGGGCGCCGGCTCGAAGGCAATGCCGTACTGCGGCCACAGAGAGTCGAGCGCGCGCTGTTGTGCTTCCGTGATCCGCCCGCCCCGCATCACGAATGAGCGGATGGAGCGGGGGTGTTCGATGGCGCCCAAGGCTACATCGGGCGGCCCGTGCGCGGATCGATCCGAATCGTGGGCAGGCCGACGGCCTTCCATTCCGAGATCCCACCCGCCAAATGCGCCGCTGGCTGTCCCTGGGCGAGCCGTTGCCGGGCAGCCGTCAGGGAACGTCCGCCGGCCGCACAGGAGAACACGACCTGGCGGGATTCATCGGGCGGCAGCTGTGTCACGTCAAAAGTGGACAGCGGGTACAACAAAGCGCCGGGAATCCGTTCCGCGGCGTACTCGGCCGGCTCGCGGACATCAACCAGAAGGATGCGTCCCGCTTCGAGAAGTTCTTTGACCTCTTCGGGGTCGTATTCCGTCACCTGGTCGGGGGTCATGTGGGGCATAGCGTGCGCTCGATGGCGCTGTTCCTCGTAGTGCGATGGGTACGGATTGTACCTCGCGCTCCCGATCCGGCGCACGTGACCAACGGTTCGTCGCGGCCGGCCGGGCGTTGACCCTTGCTGTGGTATATCTCCCGCCCGCGAGACGCGGGCCTCCAGTGAATCCAAAGTGAATTCAAAACCGGCGGCCGAAGCGACGTAACTGGGAGTTATCGACGATGAACAAAGCAGCGATGGCGATCTGCCTCGTGAGTGCGGCGGGTCTATGGAGCGGCGCCAGTGCTGAGGATCGGCCGGGCGCGGCTGGCAGCGCTCTGCTCGAGGCGTGCCAGATGGATGTCAAGGCAGACAAGAAGGACGAATGGAAACGGGAGCCGAAGGCTGAAAGCTCGGTCACGCAACACCACCTGGCCGCTGGCGGCAAGACCTTCGATTACACTGCAACGGCTGGCACTCTCGTCATCCGGGACAATGACGACAAGCCCATGGCCAACATCGGTTACGTCGCCTACACGCGCCATGATTCGAAGGATGCGGGCCAGCGCCCTATCATGTTTGCATTCAACGGCGGCCCGGGATCGTCATCTCTATGGCTGCATATGGGTGCGCTGGGCCCGAAACGCGTGATCGTTTCGGATCCGGGTCCCACGCCGCCCGCGCCGTACAAGACGGTGGACAACGAGTTCAGTGTCCTCGACAGAACTGACCTGGTGATGATCGATCCGGTCGGCACCGGCCTCAGCCGTGCGGTGTGCGACAAGAAGGATGAGGATTTCTGGGGTGTCGATCCGGACATCGAGTCGGTCAGCCGCTTCATCGCGCAGTACGTCAGCGACAACAATCGCTGGACTTCACCGAAGTACCTCCTTGGAGAAAGTTACGGCACCACCCGGGGAGCTGCGATCGTCGACTATCTGCGGGCCCGCCGCTCGCTGACATTCAACGGCCTGGTGCTCGTTTCGGTGGCCACTGATATCGAGGCGATTTTTGCGGAGCTGCCCGGTAACGACCGGCCCTACGCAGCCTACCTGCCTGGCTACGCGGCGGTGGGCTGGTATCACCACATGGTTCCAGGTCAGCCGGCCGCCCTGGAGCCGTTCCTGGCCGAGGTGCGGCGTTTTGCGGTGGGCCCGTTTACCGCGGCGTTGTTGAAGGGTGATGCTCTGCCCGACGACGAGCGCGACGCCATTGCCGAGCAGGTCCACAAATACACGGGGCTGTCCGCGGATTACGTGAAGGCCGCGAATCTGCGCATCTCCGAAATTGCCTTCGTGCACGAGCTGTTGAAATCGCGGCGTTTGACGGTCGGGCGCCTCGATGGGCGTTTTGCAGGCCCCACGCAGGATCCACTGCAGAAGTTCGCGGACTACGATCCGCAGGCAGCCGCCATCAGCGCGGCCTACACAGCGGCTTTTCAGGATTACTTTCACGGGGATCTGAAGTTCGGCCAGGGACGTACCTACCGGGCGACGAACTTCTCCATTGGCGAGCAGTGGAAATGGACTCACAAGCCGATTGACGCGCCGGGTGAGCAGCCCATCGTCAATTCGGGGGTGGACCTGGCCCAGGCGATGGTGCAGGACGCGAATCTCAAGGTGCTGGTGCTCAACGGCTACTACGACCTGGCGACACCCTTCTCGGCGACCGAATACATGATGTCGCACCTGGGCTTGCCGCCGGGCACGTCCTCCCGCATCCAGATGAAGTACTACGAGGCGGGACACATGATGTATGTCAACCCGCCGTCCTTGAAAAAGATGAAGGGTGACTTGGACGCGTTCATCGATTCGACGCATTAGCGTGCGGCGCAAGGCCGTGCCCTTTTTGGGGCACGGCCTTCGGCGCGGGCGTGTGCATCCAGATCACATTGCCGACCGTATGTGAGTGATGAGCATGCGATTCCTGCGCCCGAATCTGGGGAGACCTTGGTCGGCGCGCATTACAATGCGCCCACTCCCGCGATCGGGTGAGCCTTCATGAGCCCAGCCGCGCAATCGGCCGATCTGGATCAGCAGCTGCAATTGCTGCTGGATCGCTGCGCCGCGGCCGATGCCACCGCCCTGCAGCGACTCTACGAGCTCGCTTCGCCGTTTCTGTTTGCCTGCCTGACGCGAATCCTGCGGCGGCGCGCCCTCGCGGAAGAGGCACTGCAGGATGTGTTCGTGAGCATTTGGCAAAGAGCGGGCCAATTTCACTCATCAAGGGGCCGCCCGATGGCCTGGATGATGTCCATTGCACGCTATCGCGCCATCGACCTTCTGCGGCACGAGCGCTCAGCACCCGTGCTCGTTCCTGACCTGCCCGAGCGCGCTGAGTCGGCTGATGATTCGAAAGAGGATGCCGCCCCCTGGATGCCCGCGGGCGGCTTGTTGGAGCGCTGCCTCGCACTACTCACCGACCATCAGAGGAACTGTCTCGAGCTCGCTTTTGTGGGCGGCAACTCGCATGAGGCCATCGCGCGCCTGACCGGCAACCCCCTGGGTACGGTCAAGAGTTGGATTCGGCGCGGCCTGCAAAGCCTGCGTCAGTGTTTGGAGTCCTGACGTGACGCCGCAGGATCATCCGCAGATCGTCGATTCCCTGGCTGCCGAATATGTGCTGGGTACGTTGCGCGGACCGGCGCGACGCCGTTTCGAGAAGTGGCGGGCAACTACACCGCAGGTGCAGGAGCGTTGTCGCTTCTGGGAAGACAATCTCATGCAGCTTGCGAAGGCAGTCAGGCCAATTCGGCCCCCGCCGCACGTGTGGCAGGGAATTCGCGCGCGCCTCAACCTCGCAGGCAGCGAACCGCGCCGTCGGCCGGCGCGCGCACTGGCAATCGCCGCCAGCGTGTTACTCGTGGCCGGCCTGTCGGTGGTGCTCTATTGGCGCAGCCTCGGGCCTGGCAAGTTGGTCGAAGTCGCAACCATCACGACGGCAACCGGCTCGCAGGTGTGGGAAGTCGATGTCTATAGCGGCCGTTTGATCGTTCACGCCGGCCAACTCCCGGCACGTCCCACCGATCGCGACTACGAGCTGTGGGCGCTGCCTGCCGGGGGCAAGCCTGTTTCGCTGGGCGTGTTGCCCACGACAGGGACGGCCCAACGTACTCTGACAGCGGTGCAGCAACAGGCTCTGGCCAGTGCCGCCCAGGTCGCCGTCACGGTGGAGCCGCTCGGTGGCTCACCAACCGGGCAACCCACCAGCACACCCGTATTCCTCGCGCCGCTGCGCGCCAGCTCCTAGACTGCGACGCCAGCTCCTGGACTCCCACCGGCGCGCAGCGCCGCTAGTCCTCGGGGGTCGCGCTTCGCGCGATCCCCCAGGAAAGTTGGGGCGCAGCTCCTTAAAAAGAGACGAATGCGCCGACGTTGGCGACCCAGGCCTTGTTCTTGTCACCGAGCTGGTTTGTCGACCACTGAGGGGTACCCTCGGCCAGCAGCAGCAGGTTCGGTGTCAGCTGGTCGTAGAAGCCCACGGTGACCTTGCCATTGTCCTTTACAAGAAATGGATTGTTCTCATTGTCGGCCCGACTCATTCTGCTGGTGCCGTAGTTCACGCCCACCTTGAAGTTGGTTTCGGGGATCTTGTAGGTCACTTGCGCGAGCCCACCATATGATTTGCGGGTGTCACCATAGGCGGGGCTCGTGGGGTCTACGACCGCGCCACCGAGGAACAGGCCGGTCGTGCCCAGGCCCTTGGCGTAGTAAAGCCAGGCTGCTACCTGGAAACCGGCGAAGTCGTATTTACCGCCGAAGTCGAACCCGACGCCGTCATAGCTCACCTTCTGGCCTGTAATCAGCGTCCCCGTAACGTCCGCACGCTGGAACTCCTGCTTCTCGTACAGGAAGGAAGCGGACAGGTACAGGGCATCGCTCGCCTTGTACGCAACCTTGCCATGGAAGCCGGGGGTGCTCTTCGGAGTGGGCCCGGTCCCATCCGTGAGCGACTCCACCGGGTCGAAAATACCGATCGTGACCTTCGCTCCGCTGAGGTCCGGAGTCGTGTAGTTGATCTGGGCCAGCCAATCCGTATAGATGTAGCCGAACCCGATGGAACCGAGGGACGTGTTGGTCGGCGCGGCATTGCTGCTCGCTTCGGCGCCGACGCCAAGCAGTGTCATGTCATTCAGGATGGCGTCTGCCTGGAAGAGGCCGATGTTGCGGCCCGCCAGGACGGTGCCCATCTCTTTGTTGCCAAATGTCAGGAAGACCTGGCGGACGTCCAGGCCGGCGGTCCCGAGGGCGGTGTTCCTCGTCGCGGACGTGTTGCCGAGGTTCGGGCTACCCCCGTCGTTGGTGCTGATTCCGGGGTAGAGTCCGAACGTTACGCCGATGTCGTAGCCCGCCTGCGTCGTCGCGGCGCTGATGCTCAACGCCGCCGGAAGCAGTCCGTTGCTCACCGATGATGAGGACCGCTGTCCATCGCCCGGAGCGACGCAGGTGAACCCGAGGACGACGTTCTTGGCGTTATCCAGGGACTCGCAGTTGGAATAGATGTAGTCGGCATTGACGTTGCCCGTAAAGCTGAGCTTCCAGTCGCCGGCAGTCACGTCAACTGCCTGCGCGGCCGGCGCACATACTGCTGCCAGCGCTGCGGCGATGGATAACCGAATATGTTGCTGTTTCATGGGAGCGTTCCTTCGAGTTGTCCGGCGGTGCGCGCTCACCTGGATTTTTGCGTCGCGTTACGCGCTGCCACATTCAGACTCCGCGACGACGGCGTGCATGCGGGTGCAACCGCCATGCCAGCCGCAAGAACCCTCTTTCTGCGCGTGTCGCCTACGCAACAAAATCCATCGCCGGGATCGTGAGATGTTCCATTTGGAGCAGTGTTTGATACAAAGTTGTCACGCTAATGGAACGTGTCGCCCCGTGAGCGGCGTCGTAGCAAGTGATTTGCTGGCTTGCGCAAGGGCTAAAGCGGGCTTGCAGTGATCGTCGCGACGTGTTTCTCTACCGTGACACTGTAACGGCACGCTTGCTGCAGAACGGTGACTGTTAGAGGGGGAGCTTCGTATGGCAAACGCAACGGGAATCAGGCGCTCGGAAGAGGCCGTGCGGGCCAATCATGGCCTCGCTGAAGTCAACGGCGATGGACTGGCCTGTAGCCGGGAGCGCTGTGAGCAGTTGATTGCCACAGCGGCGCTGGAGATGGATCGTCTCTACGAGCGGATCTGCGAGTCCGGCTGTGTGTTGTTGCTCACGGACGCCGATGGAGCAATCCTCCACGAGAAATCGAGTGCGATGTTGAAGGGCGCGTTTCGTGTCAATCGCCTCGGCGGCCCGTCGGCACGTTCTCTCTCACAGGAGCGTGATGTTGCTCTGGCCACGTACCGAGCATCACAACATGCACTCTCCCTCGAGGATCTGGCCGGAGAAGACCCACAGATGCTGCGTAACGTGCGCAGCGCGTATCGCATTGCTGACTCCGGCGTGTCGGTGCTCATCCAGGGACCTACAGGCTCGGGCAAGGAGGCTTTTGCTCACGCGATGCACCTCGTCAGTCGGCGCGCGGAGCGGCCGTTCATCGCGGTGAACTGCGCGGCCATTCCGGAGACCCTGATCGAGAGTGAGCTGTTTGGTTACAAATCCGGGGCGTTCACGGGCGCGCGCAAGGAGGGAATGCGCGGCAAGATACTTCAGTCAGCCGGCGGAACCTTGTTTCTCGATGAAATTGGCGATATGCCGCTGACGCTGCAGACCCGTCTGTTGCGCGTATTGGAAGAGCAGGAGATCGTGCCTCTGGGCAGCGAGACCGCGATCAAGGTCGATCTTCACGTGCTCGCCGCTTCACACCGCAACCTGCGGGAGATGATTGCCAACGGCACATTCCGGGAAGACCTGTACTACCGGCTCAACGGAATTACGCTCGAGCTGCCTGCGCTGCGCGATCGTGCCGACAAGGAGCGTGTGATTCATCATGCCCTCGCCGCGGAGACCGGCAACGGCAGGCCCGCTGCAATCGAGATGGACGCCTTGCAGCGTTTGGTTGCCTATCCATGGCCTGGCAACGTACGCGAGTTGCGCAATGTCATTCGAACGGCGCTGGCGATCTGCGAAGGGGGCGTGGTCCGGGGGATAGATCTACCACGCGAGATTCGCGAGGCAGACTCCAACAGCGGTGCAGGCTCGATGTCCGCATTGTTGCAGGGTACGGTTGTCGGCGGCGGAAACGAATCGCCGTCGCCCGTGAACCCGCTGAAGGCCGCCGAGCGGGCGGCGCTGGTCCGCGTTATCGCTGAATGTCACGGAAACATGACCCGCGTGGCGGCCCAACTCGGCATGAGCCGCAACACGCTGTATCGACGTATGAAACGCCACGCCATTCCATTGGCTCACGGCGGCTGAAGGACTCTCAACCCACCTCTGGCCCAGACCTTGCACGAACGGCTGGCGCGAACACTTTCGCGAAAGTTTGCCGTTAGCTGCGGGCCCGGCCCGTTTTTGTAACGAAAACGGTCACGGAAATGATCCCGCGCGTGGCGGAGCCAGGTCATGAAGGACAAATCAGTGTCCCGGAGGAGCAGGGTTCGGCTCGCCGCGGGACGTCAATTGCAGAAGGATCCCACGGGGGACGGCCACTTCCTGGCAGGCCCCGCGGGCATCGTGCAGCTCAATGAGAGTGCGGCCGCCATATTGGCGCTGTGCGATGGCACTCTGACGCGTGAGCAGATCATTGCCCGCATTCTGCCTCGAGCCAAGGACGACAGCTTCGCTGTGGACGTGCGCGAGTTCCTCAACGCCGCGCGGCGCCGGGGTTGGATCGTAGAGGAGTAGGCAGAAGTCCCGTGCAGGCGCGTCGGTGCCACGAGATACCGAAGAGTTGGGTGCTGTTGGTGATGGACGCGGTCGAAGCGCCAGTGTCGTCGAGGTCTGCTGTTGTCGCGCTATCACACCCACGTCGGTGCTACGGCATACCGATGCTCCGACTGGCATGTCGTCGCATTCGGTATGTCGTAGCGCCGACGCGCCTCGTGAAGTACTTGCCCCTTGCGCGTGGCGCGTTGGGGCTGGGGCCAGGTTCTATACGAGCGGGTCTGCCTGTTGCTGGAACACCGCCGTGCCGCGCGTCTTCATCACACGATGGACCGCGATGAAGACGTAGTAAGTCGCCAGGCACCACACGACTCGCATCAATGTCGGTGTGACGCCGGGTACAGGCCAGAAGGTTTGGCCGAGCACGGGTGCGGCAAACCACCCCACGGCGAGGAGAGCCAGGACGGCGCCGAAGTAGATGCGGCCGGCCCGCCGCAGCCGCAATGGGCCGCTGCCCGTCCGCGGATACTGGATACGCGTGCGGATCCAGATCAGCCCGAGCATCAACACTGCCGTAAACGGCACGATCACGTCTTGAGCATTCATCTACTCGCTCCCAGAATCCATAGTTTAGGCCTGGCCTGGGAGAAAACGATGGATCTTCAATTGAAAGACAAGCTGGCGGTCGTTACTGGAAGCACCGCGGGCATCGGGTACGCCATCGCCGAAGCACTGGCCCGAGAAGGAGCACGTGTGGTCGTCAACGGACGTACACAGGCTGCGGTGTCCGAGGCGGTGGCCAAAATAGGCCAGGGCGCCCTGGGCTTCGCGGGTGACTTGAGCAGCGCTGAGCAGGCGGCGGCGCTCGTGCGGAAGTATCCGGATGTGGACATATTGGTCAACAACCTTGGCATCTTCGAGCCCAAGCCGTTCGAGCAGATCCCGGACGAGGACTGGAAGCGGTTCTTTGACGTGAACGTGCTGTCTGGAGTGCGCCTTGCGCGTGCGTTCCTGCCTGGGATGAAGCGGCGCGACTGGGGCCGGATCATTTTCATCTCGAGCGAGAGCGGGATCCAGATTCCTGCCGAGATGATTCACTACGGCATGACCAAGACGGCGCAGATTGCGGTGGCCCGCGGCTTGGCCGAATCGCTGGCCGGAACGAAGATCACTGTCAACTCCGTTCTGCCGGGACCCACCAAGTCACGCGGCGTCGATGACTTCGTCGATTCGATGGCGAAGACACAGAACAAGACGTTCACGCAGGTCGAGAAGGAATTTTTCCAGCACGTGCGTCCCACATCACTCCTGAAACGGTTCATCACGCCGGAGGAGGTTGGGTCGTTCGTCGCCTACGTGGCGAGTCCGCTTGCCGCTGCGACCAACGGGGCTGCCTTGCGCGTGGATGGGGGCGTGGTGAAGAGCGCGTTCTAATCTCGGCAGAATCCAGCTCAACGGTATGCAGGTGCTGGGCAAGCCGTGGCTTGCGCCCCGGCGCGTCCTGTTGTAGTTTACCGATCGGTTAATTAACCGACAGGTTTACCACATGACAGCCGATCGCCTGAGCGCGACGTTCGCGGCGCTGGCCGATCCCACGCGGCGGGCGATTCTTGCGCGGGTTGCAACGGGCGAGACGTCGGTCAGCGAGCTTGCCAGGCCGTTCGACATGAGCCTGCCCGCCATCTCCAAGCATCTGAAAGTGTTGGAGCGCGCCGGACTGATCGTGCGCGGCCGGGAGGCGCAATGGCGGCCGTGCCGATTGAAGGCCGAGCCGTTGAAGGACGCCGCGCGTTGGATTGACGGTTATCGGCAACACTGGGAGCAGCGCCTGGATCTGCTCGACGCCTATCTGCATGAGCAGCACGCGAAAGTTATGCCGAAGAAGCGTGGGCGCAAGAAATCAGACGCTCAAACATCCTGAGGAACGGATCATGGCACTCACTGTCTACCTGCATCCACTTTCGTCCTTCTGCCACAAAGTCCTGATCGCGTTGTACGAGAACGAAATTACGTTCGTGCCGCAGATCGTCGATCTCGGCGATCCGGTTGCGCGGGACAAATTCAGCAAGATATGGCCATTCGCCAAGTTTCCGGTGCTCCGCGACGAGGCTCGCGGCCGAACCGTTCCTGAATCAACCATGATCATCGAGTATCTCGCGCAGCACTATCCGGGTCCGGTGAAGTTGATTCCGGACGACCCGGAGCTTGCCGCGCAGGCGCGGGCGGCCGATCGGTTCTACGATCTGCATCTGCACGCGCCGATGCAGAAGGTCGTTGGCGATAAGTTGCGGCCGGCCGATCGCCACGACCCGCTGGGCGTGGAGCAGGCAAGGGAGCAAATGCGAACGGCCTTGCGCATTGCGGACGGTGAAATGGCCACGCGGCGCTGGGCTATTGGAGATCACTTCTCAATGGCCGATTGCGCGGCTGCGCCACCACTCTTCTTTACGAATCTGATGATGCCGCTGGCGGCTGACTTTCCGCATGTCAGCGCTTATCTGGACCGCTTGAAGAAGCGTCCGTCGTACGCCCGCGCGCTTGCCGAAGCGCAGCCATACCTGTCGATGTTTCCCGGGTGAGGGCCCGTTACAATGACCAAACGATCTACCGTTCACGACACGTTCGTCATCGAGCGCACCTTCTCCTTCAAGCGCGAGCTCGTTTACGCCGCATGGACGAGTGCGCAAGCCAAGTCGCAATGGTTCGTCGGACCCAGTGGATGGGAGTTACAACTTCGCGAGCTCGAGTTTCGTGTCGGCGGCCGTGAGCGGCTCAAGGGCCGCCGGCCCGATGGCACGACCAGCTGGTTCGATGCGCGCTATTACGAGATCGTGCCGAACGAGCGCATCGTGTATGTCTACGAGATGCATACCAACGATGTCCGTATTTCCATCTCGCTCGCGACGATTGAGCTCAAAGAACGCGGGAAAGGAACCGAGCTCATCATTACCGAGCAAGGTGTCTTCCTCGATGGCTATGATGATGCGGGGCGCCGCGAACAGGGTACGCAGGTGTTGATTGGTCAGCTCGAACAGGCGCTGCAGCGCCAATCGGCCGGCGCGGGCGGTCGGACATGATGACCAGTTCCTAATTCCCGGATGTTCGCACGGCGACCACCAGGTCGCCCATATCGTTGGGCGCGGGCCTCAGGTGTCTGATACCTCCAATCGAGGCGGAACTGGCGCCTTGCTCATGCGCTGATCGTTTAAGAGCAACACGATGCCAACCATAACCACACCCGAGGCGAGCCATTCCCACGGCGACACGACTTCTGCGCCCAGCGTCACGCCGAGACAGAGCGCGACTACCGGGTTTACCAAGGAATAACTCGCAGCGAGGCTCGCCGAAGTCCGAGCCAGCAGCAGCATGTAGGCGTTGAACGCGATGAGGCTACCCAGAACCACGAGGTACGCCCAAGCCAACCAGGCGCTGAGATCCAGCGGCAAATGCCAGGATTCGCCGCGCAGCGCCGACATGACAGACAGCACGAGACCCCCGCACAGCATTTCGCTCGCAAATCCCGTAGCGCCCGACGCGAGCGGGAAACGCCGCTGGCTCAAAACACTGCCGAGGGCCCAGCTGGTGGTGCCAAGCGCTATCGCGAAGAGGCCGGCAGGAGAGCCGCGAATGCCCGACCCTCGAGTGAGCATGAGAACCCCCGCGAGACCCACCGTGACCGCGAGTAATTCACTACGGCGCGGATAGACGCCGAATGCGACATTGATCAAGACCAGAAGCAGGGGAATCACGGCAATGAAGGCAACAACCAGGCCAGACGCAATGGTCTGTTCGGCAAAGGCCACCCCGCCCATGCCACCGCCGAGCATCAACGTGCCAACGATCGTCGCGTTGCGCCACTCGGTGGCGTTTGGTAGCACCGCGCCGCGGGCCATTTGCCAGCCCATCAACAGCGCGCCCGCGCAGACAAAACGAGTGGCCATCAAGAAATACGGAGGAAAGCCCGCTAGAGCGAAGCGGATCGCCAGGTAAGTGGATCCCCAGATCAGCCACGTAGCCGCCAGGCAGCCTACAATCAGCGGCGAGAGCCGGCGGGACGTTGGCCTGGTACCTGGCGAAGTGTTCATTTGGAATGATTATATCGAGAGGGCATGCCATTGACCGAGGACCCAGGAGAACGGAGGGTCAGCCATGACGACACGTAACGCAATATGCTCCTGCGGCCAGCTTCGCCTGACTTGTGCGGGCGAACCTGTGCGCATCTCCATATGCCATTGCCTCGCCTGCCAGCAACGCACCGGAAGCGTGTTCGGGACGCAAGCACGCTTTCATCGTGACAATGTTGCTATTGACGGCAACTCCGCAGCGTTCGTGCGCGTGGGAGACAGCGGCGGCACGGTCACCTTCCATTTCTGCCCCACGTGCGGCTCGACCGTGTACTGGCAGGTTGCATCGGCTCCTGAGGTTATCGCGGTGGCCGTGGGTAATTTCGCCGACCCGCGCTTCCCCAAGCCCCGGCACTCCGTGTACGAGGAGCGCCGGCACTCTTGGGTGAACATTGACGATGACGGCTCAATCGAACATTTGGGCTGAGGTGCCTTGATCAAAACCTCCCCCGCAGCGAAAGTCCATACACCCGCGGCGCTCCTACCTGGCGTTGATATCCCCCGCTCCACGCCGCCCACGACCCTGCCCGTATCAGTTTCCTCGATCCGGAAAATACACGCCATAACCCTCGAGGCGCTTGCGCACAATCTAGGATTTGCCTGCTTCCGCATCGAGCCAGTATCGGCCATTTGACATTCACCGCTCCAGCAGTCCGCCCTGGCGAAGTGGTCACCCCCACATGTAATTTTTGATCGATCGCGTGGACTAATACCTGGAATGAACAGCCAAGCGAGCGAACCGCCTTTGCACTTCGAGCAGCTAGTACGTGAGCACAGTGGCCGCATTCGCCGTATCGCACGTCGTTTCGCAGCGAATGGCAAGGTGGACGACCTCGTTCAGGACATTCTCACGCGGTTGTGGCGTAGCTACGCCGGCTTCAGGAGCCGAGTGCGCAGGCCATCCATTATCAAATTTCCCAGGACTGGTTCTGGTATGCCGATCAGGCGATGGGGTTCATCATTCCGCTCGTGGTCCTGTTCTGCGGCTTGGGCAGCCGAATCGCGGCGGGATGCATTCGTCTGAGCGGAAATCGACGACTGCTGGGCATTGCGCTGTTTGCGATCGCCTATGCGACCATCGATTTCTCATTGAACCTACCTTTGGCCTTCTGGGAAGGATATGCCAATGAACATCATTACGGGCTCGGTACGGAGTCGCCGGGGCAATGGGTGAAGGGGCAATTGATCGAGCTCACCATCAGACTCATCACCGTCTGTGTCCTGACTTGGGTTCCGTACTCCTTCATGCAGGCAGCTCCGCGCCGGTGGTGGCTGTGGACCACGCTGGCGTTCGTTCCTGTGTTTGTCTTCACGCACCTCGTTTCTCCCATATGGATAGCACCTCTCACCAACAAGTTTGAGCCGCTTTCCGACAAGCGACTCGAGGCGAGAATCAGCTCGTTGGCGACGAGGGCCGGTATTATGGGCGCGGCAATCCTCGTGAAGGATCAAAGCCGGACGTCGACACTTCCCAACGCACAGGTCCGAGGTGTCTTTGCAACCAAACGGATCGTAATATTTGACACGATGGTCGACCAGACAAGTGAGCGCGAGCTGCTGGTCGTCGTGGCCCATGAGATGGGGCACTATGTTGCTGGCGATATGTGGAAGTTCATCGCGCTACAGTCGGGCTTGATATTGCTCACTGTCTGGCTGGCCGATCTGCTGGGTGCCGCGGCGATCCGTCGTTTCGAGTCCCGCTGGGGATTCGGTTCGCTGAGCAGCATAGCTTCGCTGCCTCTGCTCTATCTGGCCTTCAATCTTGTTGTGCTGGCAACAACCCCCGCCGTCAACGCATTCATTCGGAGCGTGGAGCACGATGCTGATCGCTTTGCGCTTGATTTGACACATGACAGCGAGGCTGCACAGTCAGTGATTCTCAAGTACGCGAAAGTCGCTCTGTACGTTCCGGATCCGGGCTGGTTCAGGAAGAACTTTCGCATGGATCATCCCTCATTGGACGACCGTGCCCGTTTCCTCGTCACCTACCATCCTTGGATCCAGAATCCTTCGGGCAATTAGGATCATGAAACGAGCGGGCCCGCTTCGCTCAACTTGAATGACTCCTATCGAGCTCGGCCCTGTCTCAGAAGGGTCGATCTGTGTCAGACGGGCTCGATTGCCGGCGATCGGCCACGAAGTGGCGCTGTCGGCCAACTGTGGCCGTTCGGGGTCTCGATTGAGCTTCCCCTGTCTTGACGACCTTGCAATCACGGTGTCGATCGGCAACCATACCCGAGTTGGTTTCCATACTTCCAACTCGAGAATCCACCATGCAACGGACTGCGAACGCGCTCCTCCTGATTACATCGGCAATCCTCGTTGGCGCCTGCGTAACACTTGCGCCCGGCGCCGATCAGGTTCGACTCACCAACAAGCCGGCAGACGTGGGGGTCTGCAAGGTGTTGGGCAACATACAGGTGCCGAGGAACGATCAAGGGCTCGTCGATGGGGCCTCCGCGCAGAATCAGTTCCGCAACCAAGCGGTTGGCCTGGGTGGCAACGTGGCGCTCGTGACTGAAGGATTCGTGAGCATTCCGGTCGCGGGTATCGCCTACCATTGTCCATGAGCGCGTTGCCAGGGGATCCGTAGTACCGGGACGCGCTCGCTCCGAAAACGCCCTGGCCACTCAGTCCGGAAACTTCAACTCCCGCTCGATCGCCTGAAAGCGCGGCTCCTTGCGCAACGGATCCAGGAGCGGGTCGGTCTTCAGACTCTCCAGGCCCGGGTCCCGCAGCCGCAGTGCCGTCTCGAGCCATTCGAGCGCCTGGGCCCGATTACCCCACTGCGCATAGATCGTGGCGTACTGGTATGCCGCGGCATCGCCTTCTGCCTTCAGTTTCGACAGCGCGGCTTGCGCATCCGCTTGGCGGCCGAGCTTGTCATAGACAACCGCGAGGCACTGTTGACTCAAAAAGTAGTCCGGCTTGCTCTCGCATGAAGCGCGTGCGCTCTCAAGGTCCCCGAGCTCGTAATAGGCGACGCCGCGCTGCGCGTAGGAGTGATTAAAACCCGGCTCAAGACTGATGACTTCCGTATGAGCCGCCACCGCCTCCTCATATCGGCGGGCCACATACAACGCGTCGCCGAGCGCGGAATGGCTGCCGCGAGCGAGCGGATCCAGCACGACGGCGCGGCGGGCGGCGGCAACGCCCGCATCGAAGTGCCCCATGTAGGCTGCAAATCCCCCGCTTACTCGCAAAACCTGGGCATTACCCGGTGCAAGCGCCAGAGCCCGCTCGTACGATTCGCTCGCCTGCCTGAAGTCGAGGTTTCCTATTTCCGAAATGTACGCCGATGCAAGGTGAGCCTGGGCCAGATCCGGCGCGAGCGCGAGCGCCTGGCGCGCATCCGACTGCGCCTTGTCAAAGTCTTCACGCGCCGCCGCGGTCGCGGCCTCCGAGGCGATTTCGGCAAGGGCGAGCGATCGGCCGGCGAACGCGAGTGCATAGTGCGGATCCAGGCGGATCGCTTCCGTGTACGCGGCAATCGCGGTCGGGAGGTCTTTGGTGTCGTGTCTCGAGTTAAACGCCTTGGCCCCGCGCAGATACGCATCGAAGGCCGCCGGATTGCGGGTCCCGCCGAGCTCGACTTTGGCCGCGACATCCCCGAGCAGTGTGACTTTCAGGGCACTCGCCACCGCCGTCGCGATCTCAGTTTGCAGTTTCAGCACATCGCCCAAGTCCCGGTCATAGGTCTTCGACCACAGGTGAAAGCCCGTGACGGCATTGATGAGTTGCGCGGTGATGCGGATGGTGTGCGCAGAGCGCCGGACGCTCCCTTCGAGGACGGCGCCCACGTTCAGTTTGCGCGCGATCATGCCGATGTCGTTATCCTGGCCCTTGAACGAGAACGCCGAGGTGCGAGCGGCGACCTGCAACTCGTTGATCTCGGCGAGTGAGTTGAGCAGCTCCTCCGTGAGTCCGTCGGAGAAGTACTCCTGCTCCTTGTCTGCGCTCAGGTTCACGAACGGCAGCACCGCGATCGAGTGCGGCGGCGGGTTGAAGGCGGTGGGCGGCGCGCTTGCGCGGGCCGCCGTCTCGGGCCTCGCGTGTGTTGGGATCCAGAACTTATTGGCGAGGAAGTACGCCAGCGCTGCGACGACGACGGCAACGACCGCGAGCAGGACCAGTTGCGACCGCCGGGAGGCGCGCACCGGCTGCCGGATTGCCGGCGCGGCCGCGGACACGGCGCTGGCGGGCGACCGCTCCGGCGACAGCAGGCGCTTGATCCGTTCAACGAAGGCAGGCGGTGTCTCGCCTCCCGGCACGTGCGTCCACTGCACCCGCTGAAACGACTCTGGAACGTCCGCCGCTGCCTGGGTAGTCGCGTCCAGGCGCACCGGCACCACGAACGCACGGCTGCGGGCGATCATGTGGGTGCGCTGATCGGCAAGGTCCCACTCCAGGCGGAAATAGCCTTCATGCCGCGAGGCCGTGTTGGCTGAAATGACCGGAATGAAGAGCGCGCAGTCCTGGATCTCGCGCCGGATCTTCTGATCCCAGGCGTCCCCGCTCCGCAGCTCGCTCTGATCGAGAAAGACCTCGATGCCGGCGCTGCGCAGTGCCTGGCAAATCTTCTGGGCGGCCTCCGCATCCTGCGAGGCGTAACTCAGGAATACCGCGTGCGATGGTTCAGTCACCGGTGGAACCGTCCCCTGACAGGTCGCCGGAGGTCTTCTCACGGCCTCCGTGGGCGGGAGCTTAGCCGAAATGGGCTTAGTTTGGCCGAGCTGGGTTGCCGGCTGCCGGAATCGGCCAGTTGCCGACAGCCGCGAATGTCAGCTTCCTGCGGTTTCATCCGCGGTGGCGACAACGTGCCACCGCTCTTCCAGCGCAGGCCGCCTGCGGAGCCCGCGCCAGCGTCCCTTATTCGATCACCGGCCGGCTGAGTTCGGTGCGCCAATTAGCCGGGTCGGGCGTTGATTCCGGGCCCACCACATAACACTCGTATAGATCACCCGCCGTCTTGTGCCCGTTGGCTTCCGTCCACCCGGTGAACTCACGCCACGCGCCGTCTAGCCCCTCGTAGGGGCCGTGATAGACGGTGCGCACCACCTTGACCGCGGGACGCTGCCCAGGCTTCACGCGGCCGACGGCTGTGACGGGTGCCGACACCGGCACGCAGATGTCGAAATCGAAAGCCTCTGGCGTCATCTTCAGATGATGCGCAAACCATGGTCCGGCCGGACCGATGCCTTGCGCCTTTACAGCGGCCATCGCCTCGCCGATGCCCGGTCCCATCACCTGCTGGATCTTCGAGCGTGACGTCTCGATGTGAATGGTGGCGACCAGTTGCGCGGGGGTTTCGACAAGTTGCGGCGTCTCGATCATGTGCGTTCTCCGCTGAATGTTGGCAGCAATGTTTCGAGTCGGTCGTAGCCTGCGGCCATGCCGTACTCCATGCCCGAACGACGTGCCGTGTCGCGGGCTTCTTGCGATTCGTACAGGATGGTGATCGTGGTCCTGGTGATGCCGCGCGTCTCGACGAACACCGTCGTGTCCAGGGCTTCGCCCGGGTACCAGGCATCGTCGAACTTCTCGGTGGCGACGAGACGTTCGAGCGGAATGACCTCGCGGAACACGCCGCCTATGGCCATGTGCGAGCCATCCTTTTCGGAACGCCAGACATAACGATAGGCACCCCCGACGCGAAGGTCGATTTCGCAAAGCGGCATGGTCCATCCAGGTGGTCCGAGCAGCCAGCGGCGGACCAGCTCCGGCTTGGTGAATGCATCAAACACCAGTCGTCGCGGTGCATCGAAATCGCGCGTCACCTGGATCTCGCGATCGCTGGGCGTGGACACCTTAAAAGTGTCGGGGAAGAACATGGAACCTCCTTTACCGCTTCTTGGCAGCGGCACGTCTATGTTTCTTTTCCGTGGCTTTCAACTCGCTGAGCAGGCCGTCGAGGCGGGCGAAGGAAGCTTCCCAATATTCGCGGTACCTCTCCAGCCACTCGGTTGCTTCAGCGAGGGGGCGCGCCTCGAGCTTGCGCGGTCGCCGCTGTGCATCGCTGCCGGACGAGATCAAGCCTGCGCGTTCGAGCACCTTGAGATGCCGCGAGACCGCCGGCTGAGTCATCGAGAAGGGCTCGGCCAGTTCGCTCACCGACACCTCCCCCGACGCCAAGCGCGCCAGGATCGCCCGCCGCGTGGGGTTGGCCAACGCGGCGAACGTCCTGTCCAGGCGATCGGACGTGGCCTTTCCATAACCAGATTGTTTCATAACGAATATGTTATGCAAAGGCGCGGCGGAGGTCAACTCCCCACTTGATCATGGATAGGGCTACTCGGACTGGGGGATGCCGAAGTTGCAGAGCGCTCCCCCGCTCTGGGTCGATCTGTGTCAGACGGGCTTGATTGCCGGCGATCGGCCACGAAGTGGCGCTGTCGGCCAACTGCGGCCGTTCGGGGTCTCGATTGAGCTTCCCCTAACTTGACGACCTTGCAATCACGGTGTCGATCGGCAAGCATACCCGAGTTGGTTTCCATGCTTCCAACTCGAGAATCCACCATGCAACGGACTGCGAACGCGCTCCTCCCGATTACATCGGCAATCCTCGTCGGCGCCTGCGTAACACTTGCGCCCGGCGTCGATCAGGTTCGACTGTCGGGAATCGGAAATCGAAGCTAAGACCAGTGTGCGATTTTCCGCCGGCTGGAGGGCTGGCTAGTGCCCCGGCAGAAAAGTATTTCCGGATGTCTTTACTGTTGGCAGCCCATGCCGTTGCGCGCCTTGGCAGCGTCACTGTATCTCAACGCGGCGGGTTGAAGACTGACGGCAGGTCCGGTGCAACAATGGCACGCTTGAACCAGCGTTCAAGGGTTACCAGCTTGGCTCCACGGATTCGCTTCTGCCAGGACGGCGCCACCGCGCCGAATCTCTCCGCCAGGAGACAAATCAGTGCCTCGCCCTTTCCCTTGGCCTCGCCCTCGGTGAGCCATTGCTTCTTCCAGGCTTCGAATTGTGTCGCAAGCATGGTCTTTCCTTTGGCCTCACCCTCGGCGAGCCATTGCTGCTTCCAGGTTTCACCCAATGTCGACAGATTGGTCTTCATTGCCAACAAATCCTCGGATACCGGTACCTTCACTCCAAGCCCCGCGAGCCATCCACTCGTCGCTCTCGCTCTGAAACTCGAGCAGAAGGTACAAGTAGATGTCACTGCCCTCACGGGTCGGCAATCTCCAGATGACATCGCTCTCGCGCCGTCGGGCCGAACGGCGGCCGAAGTGAAACTTGGGATTGACCCGCTGCAGTCCGGAGAAATCGAGGCCGGCGACCAGCCTCCGCGGAACGAACTCGCGCACGAGTCCCTCCACCATCCGCGGATGGGCAAACAGCCGGTGATACAGCGAGTCCGAGTCAGGCACGAGCGAGTGGTGGAGTGCATACGAGCAAGGGATAAGTTGATATCTCAACGCCAGTTGACTCTGGAAGCAACCATTCATTTGTGTTGAAAACACATAGATATGGTGAGAAATGGACGATGTTTCAACGGAAAAACACGCTTAGAGTCCGTGGGTTGTTTCTCGTCCAACACGCGTGCGGAGCACGCGGTACGTACCGTCGCGAGTCCGCATATGTGGCTTGACCACGTGTTTCACAAACGGGGAATCCGACGCAGCAGACGCGAGGGGTCGTGCACGCCAGCCCGTGCGCTGCGGAACAAGCCTGACTCCGGTCATACCTGCATTCCGCCCAATTGACCGGGGGGCGGTCACTCAGGGATGCTATGTGGATACCCGGCCCGAGAGCCGTTGACAATTGATATGGATCGGACGCGTGTTCTCCCACATCTTTGTAGGCGTGAAGGATTTCGATAGGGCCCTGTCCTTCTACAGGGCACTGATGCAGGTGCTTGGTCTCAGCGAACGCTTCTGCGAGCGCGATCGACTTTGGGCAGGTTGGCAGTCGCACCCAGACCCTCGACCGCTGTTCTTGATCGGTAAGCCCTTCGATGGGCACACGCACGACGCAGGAAACGGCCAGATGACGGCCCTTCTCGCGAGTCGCCGTGACATCGTAGATAAGGCTTATGCCGTTGCTCTCGCAAACGGAGGGCATTCAGAAGGGCCACCTGGATTGCGGCCCGAGTACCATCAGCACTACTACGGAGCGTATTTCCGCGACACCGAAGGAAACAAGATCTGTGTCGCATGTCATATGCCGTGTTGAGGTACCCGCAACCGTGGTGACGCCCAGGTTTGGGTTTTGAGCGTAAGTCTGTTGCCGGGGACTCAGTCCGTGCAAAACCAGCGATTCCGATCTCAATTAACTTTTGGAGCGTGTGGACTAATAGCCGTTTCGGCGGTGGCGGCGTTCTTTGCCGGTGATCATAAGGCCGCTGCAATTATGGCCACACAAGCTCTGCTGGCGCTCTGCCTTACATACACCGCCGCCGGGCGCGGTCGACCACAACGAGCCTGACGGGCAGAATACCCGAACTTTCCCCTAAGTTGCGCAGACTTCCGCACCTTCCGTCCCAAGCGGTATGCGCTCGTTGGTTATACGAGTTGCAGGTTGACGGGTGTTGAACCAGGGAACACCCGTTGCAGCTGGTCAGCCGACAACCCCCAAAGAGTGCCGAACAGTCCGCCGTATATGGCGCGATATTCGTTGAGCACAGGGTAGTCGCGGTCCTGAAATAGGGAGGCCTTCTCGACGCGAGCTTGTTCTCCCGCAATCCGTCCCCCGTTGATGCTGCCGCCGAGTACCCAGTGTACGGAGCCGTGACCGTGGTCCGTACCCTTGTTACCGTTCTCGCGGAAGGTGCGGCCGAACTCCGATACAACGGCGACGACGGTGTTGCGCCACTCGCCGCCCAGCTCTTGGGCCAGTGCTGCAAGCCCACGCCCGAGGCTTTCGATGTTGTTGGCCAGGGCGCCTTGTGCCGCACCTTCGTTGACGTGCGTATCCCAACCGCCGACATCGACAAAGCCGATGTGATATTGATCGCGCATCAGCCGGCCGATGCGGCGCGCTTCCAGCTCAAAACCCTTCGGCGTGATGGCATCACGACTGGCTTCCTTCATTTGCATTTCCAAGGCGCGACCGACTTCCTGGCGCAGTTCCAGTCCGTCGATCACCTTGGACTGCAAGGGATGACCGGCGTACATATCAGCCAGAATGGAGGCCTGCCGCGTATCGAAGACCGGCTTGCCGACCCCCTTGAGGGAAATGTTTGGAACGTCGACCTCGCCGCGGAAGCACACGGGCAAGGAATCCGTGAACGCGATAGGGTCCGCGCCGTTCACCACGCCCGCAAGGCGGGATAGAAACCCAGACCGCAGGTCATGGCTTCCCTGCAATGGCTGACCCAGCTCGATGCTGTCCTGTGTTTCGAAATGGCTGCGAGACAGGTCGTCGGTCCCCGCAAAGGGAATAAACAGCGCCTGACGGCTCGCGTAAAGAGGCGCGATAGAGGTGCGCAGAACCGGGGTGAGCGCCCAGTCAGAGTCGAGTTCAACCGCTCCATCCGTAGTGTCCGGCCCCGTTGGCTTTGCGACAGCGATATTGGGCCGGGACTCATAGTAGTAGGGGCTGGAATACGGGATCACGATGTTGGCGCAATCGTATCCGCCACGCAGAAAAACCAGCAGGAAGCGTGGTGAGCCGGGAGGAGCGGCGAACAGCCGTCCGCTGACAGTGAGCGCAGGAGCCGCCAGGGCCATCATCTGTAGGAAGTCACGACGTTGCATAGGTGACCTCAGCGATAGTTGAAATCAGGTGAGGCGAGCAGAAAAGTGTTCCATTCGAGCTGTGAGCCTGCCCGGTCCAGTGCGGTGCGGGCATGGGCCGACAGAAATGGCTCGACGGCTGTGAAATACAGGCGGCCGGAAAGTTGCGGGAAGCCTGCGGTCGTCGGCGGGCTGCCGTCCTCAGGTTCAAACAGACCTCCATTGCCGCTGCCGATGGTTCGCGCAATCTCAAAGCGACGACTGATCTGGCCTGAGCTGGCCCAGCCACTTTCTGTCAACGGGTAGCCATCAGGTGTCTGGCGACCAAACAGAGGCTCTCCCAATGCGTTGAGCCAGTTCACCACCGGGTGCGTGTTGATCACGGGCTTGCCGTCGTAGGCGAGTCGCATGGTCGAGATGACGTAATGCATCGGATCTTTGAACTTGGCGCCCAGTGACGCTTCGAACTCCCGTGATTTGAAGAGAGTCTCCAGCACTTCAGCAATGTCGCCATGCGTCTTCTGGAAGGTCTTCGCCATACGATCGGTGAGTGAACGGGGCGGATCGTCGGAGACAAAATAGACGGCCAGTTTGCGCGAAACGAACTGAGCGCAAGCGGGTTGCGAGACGAGCAGGTCTACTGCCTGCTCCACTTCGTCAAACCCATCGCCATCGATGTGCTTTCCCAGCAGATTCTTGCCGCCGAAGTCATGGCGCGCGGGATTGAACTCGAATGCACCCTGATGGCGGTACAGTCGCTGCCATTCCGATTTGAGCTTGGGCTCGTTACCCGACATGTTGACACCAACGCCGGTCAATACCCGCGCCAGCTCTTGAATATCCTGTTGCGTGTAACCGGAGCCGACCCCGAGAGTGTGCAACTCCATCAACTCGCGGGCGTAGTTCTCGTTGATGTGTCCGGCAGCATTCTGAGCATTGTCCAGGTATTGCAGCATCGCCGGATGGGTGAGCGTTGCCAGGACGAGATCCCGGAAATGGCCGAGAGCGTGCGGGCGGATGGCGTTATCGACGTAGTCACCGACCAACCACGCGTCGTTGGCTTTATATTGGAAGACGCTGAAATGATCCAACCAAGCCCAAGTCAACTGCTCCTGCAACTGAGCCGGTGAGTACAATGCGCGCAAGATTTCACGCCGCGCAGCCTCGTAGGCCAGCTTGTTGCCTTTGTCGTTGAGCGATTTTCGATCCGTCTGCTTCTGAGTCTCATCTGTCAGAGTGTTGATACGTTGCTGCTCTGCGAAGACGGCAGCCAGCAACTGCGCACTGTTGCTGTGAGATATCTCCAAAGCATCTATCAGCGAGGCAGCCGGTTGCGGCAGGCGAACATCTTGCGGGTGCAGCTGCTCATTCAAGAAGCGCCGCCGACCGAGCTTGACATATTCATCCACGGTTGCCGTGGTCGGGCCGTAGGTCACGCGGTCCAGCCATTGAATGTCCTGGCGCGACAGCCCGCTGGCGGCTGCCCATGTTGGCAGCCCCGCGGCGAAGATCATGGCTAAGGCACCGAACTTGACTCCGTGTTTCATTGAAGCGCCCCGCATAGACTGCTCAAGGTTTCCGTAAGCTATTGATTCAAAGATGCGAATCAACCTGTGAGTGATCTCATCACTCCTGCTGGAACGCTCCAGCGACCGATCGGCTGACCGGCTTTTACTTCGTAACGCAAAGTACTTGACGCTCCAAGGAGCTACCCCTACAGTCCGGGTACAACAACGCGCAGGTCACCCGGTGAGCAACCCAAGACCGAATAATACTGTTGCTATCGACAGTCATGCCCTTGGAACGCTGAATTACATCCGCGCCTCGATCGAGGCAGCCGGGGCCTTTGCGGTTCCGGGCATAGCCGGGATCGCCATGGGCGTGGTCGCCTTCCTGGCCACGATCGTTGCGTCGTTCCCCGGGCTCGCCGCTTACTGGCTGCAGATCTGGCTGATAGCGGCCATGGCCGCCTCGGCCATTGGTGTGGTGCTCATTGCCCGGCAGCCGGCGCGCGGCTTCATGCTCTACAGGGGGCCGGCGCGAAAGTTCGTCCTGTCGCTGTGTCCCGCGTTGCTCGCCGGTGCGGTTCTCACGGGTGTGTTCTGGCAGGAAGGGCTCACAGCTCTCATTCCGGGCATGTGGCTGCTTCTATATGGATGCGCAGTGTTGTCGGCGAGCATGATGACGAGCGCGGCGATGGTGCGCCTGATCATGTTGATGGGCGCGTTGTTCGTTGTTTACGGGCTGATCGCCTTTCAGCTGCCGATCCGCTGGCACAACTACACGCTGGGCCTGGGGTTCGGTGCGCTGCACCTGTTGTTCGGCATTTTGATCGGACGCACCGACCGTGTCGAGTAAGGCGGTAACCCACAAGCCGGCGCCGGCGAGGCGCGAGGAGACAGTGACGCGGGCATCTGCAGCCAAGCCGTTTTCCGTGCCGATCGCGGCGCGCACCAGTGAGGATGCTCGTTTCGACCGCCTGGTCTACGAGCGGGTGCGCCTCGGGATCATGAGCGCTCTGGCGGTCAATGAGCAGCTTACGTTCAATGAGCTCAAGGCGTTGTTTGAGGTGAGTGACGGCAACTTGAGCGCGCATGCGCGCAAGCTGGAGGAAGCCGGCTACATTGCCTGTTCGAAGTCGTTCGAAGGGCGGCGCCCCAAATCCGAATATCGCCTGACGGCTGTAGGCCGCAAGGCACTGTACCGCTACCTGGAACACATCGAAGCTGTCATCAAGGCGACGCGCAGGACGTGAATACTGCGGCCAGGGGAGCGGCGCGCCTTTTAACTCTGTAAAACAAAGTACTTGTCAATAATGTATAACCTGCACGTTGCCATCATCATGGATGGAAATGGGCGCTGGGCTCAGCGCCGCGGCCTGCCACGCACGGCCGGTCACGTCGAAGGCGCGAAGGCCGTCAACGAGGTGGTTGAAACAGCCGCGCGCGCCGGTATTCGCGCGCTCACCCTCTACGCGTTCTCTGCAGACAACTGGGGACGGCCGAATGCGGAGGTTGCAGCTCTCATGCGGCTGCTGCGGCGTTATCTCATGACAGAGACGGGGCGCTGTATCGAGCAGTCGATCCGCATCAACATCATCGGCCGGCGCGACCGGCTGAGTGCGAGCCTGGTGCATGCAATCGAGCAGAGCGAGCGACTCACGGCCGCCTGCACGGGGCTGCACTTGCGGATTGCCGTGGACTATTCCGCCCAATACAGCATTCTCGAAGCCGCCCGCCGGGCGGGCGCGGACCTGGATGTCCATACCAACCGGTTTCAGGAGCTGCTCGACGAGGTTGATCACTCGGCGGCGCCTGCTGGCGCGGTGGACCTGCTGATTCGCACCGGAGCGGAGAAGCGGCTGAGCGATTTTCTGCTGTGGCAATGCGCGTACGCAGAGCTCTTCTTCGCCGATTGCATGTGGCCCGAATTCGGCGCGGCAGGCTTGCGGACCGCGCTGGACTACTACGCCGGGCGCCAGCGGCGCTTCGGGAAGGTGGCCGAAGCGGGGAGTTAGAGCCACTCCCCTACAGACCCAATGCTTCCCGCAGGAATTCATCGCTTTTGCGGAGCATCTGCGTACGCGCTGCCGAGTCGTCGAGCTGGTGATCGAGCTCGTCCCAGGTGACCAACTCGCACTTCACGCCCGCGGATTTCAAGCGAGCGGCCATGCTTCGTGATTGCTCGATGCCGACATTTGCGTCGTGTCCGCCGTGGAACAGCAGTACGGGGACCTTGATTTTGTCCACGTGCTCGATGGGTGATCCCTCATGCATGACCGAGCCGCTTCCCACGAAATCGGAAACCAACTGGAAGTTCGTCCAATAGCGACTTGCTTCCTTGAGCGCCGCCAGGTCCGTGACCGGCGCGATGGCGATGACTGCCTTGAACACCGTGGAGTCGACGACAGCGGCCTGCAATGCCGAGTAGCCGCCGTACGACCAGCCAACAATAGCCAGCTTCGAGGGGTCGGCGACACCCTGGCGCGCCAGCCAGCGGCCCGCATCGAGCACATCGCCCGTGGCAATGGGCCAGGATTTAAAGCCGTTCTTCTGAAACCATTGATCACCGTAGCCTCCGGACCCGCGGAAGTTGGGTTGGAGAACAACATAGCCCCGTGCCGCGAAAAACTGCGGCAGCCAATCGAATCCCCATTCGTCGCGGAAGCTGGGACCGCCATGCGGGAGCACGATCGCGGGCAATCCCTTCGCGTCCTCACGTCCCGGCGGCAGCGTCAGGTACGCCGGGATCTGCGTGCCGTCCGTCGCGGAATAGGTGATTGGCTTCACATTCGCCAACTTGACCCCTTCGAGCTGACTGCGAACCACTAGCGAGGTCTGCAGCTGGTGAGAGTTCCGATCGAAGATGTAGTAGACGCCCGGGTCGACATCGCTGCTAGAGAGAATCAGCATCCGACTTTCATCGAGGCTGGAGTCGAGCACATTGATCAGGTGCTCCGGTAGAGCCCTGCCCAACGACTGTGCCTGCGATCCGATCTCCGGCGCGAAGTACCCGGCGCGGCCTACATCGGTCGAATAGGCCGCTGCGACGGGCCGGTTGCGGCGACCAATTTGAATCAGCCCGCCGACATCGACCTCCGGATTCGCATAAATCAATTCCTCGCGAAGCTCCCCATCGAGTGAAAGCGAGTACAGAGCCAGGCGACCGTCTTTCTTCTTGTAACCGTAGACAACATTTTTATCGTGATCGATCGCTTCCGGGTTGAACCCGGTCCGGTCGACCGTGTTGTATTCGCTCAGCTTGCGCCACTCCTTCGACCCTGTAAGCCTGTATGAGAACCCCAGGATGGGCGAGATCTTCTCACCGGAATTGACCATCTGCCTCGTTGCCATGATGCGGACGGTGCCACGTCCGTCGCTGATGTAATCCACCGCGTCGGAGCGCGCAGACTCAACGCGCTTGACGATCATCTTCCGGGTGTCGATCCAGTCAACCCCGAGGCCTTCGGCGGTATTTACCACATGAGTGCCGAGATGATCGTCGGGGAAATGCTCGCGCTGCATCAGCACGGCACCGTCTTCCTCGGGAAGCCAGTCGATCACCGATCCTCCGTCGATGTTCCAACCGCGTGAGTGCTCGTTTTCCAACATACTCAGAACCCGAACGTTCTTTCCGTCGCTATCCATGGCCACTGTCCTGGACAGCCGTGTGCTTCCGTAGATGGCGTCATTGACGATCCAGTAAACGACGCAGACGAGCCGGTCGTTCGAAACCCAGTGACATCCGTCCAGACGGAACGGCTTCCCGTCCGCTGCGAATGCAGGTTTCGGGACAGAGCCTTTTGCGAGGCTCAGCGTATATGCGACGGATCCCTGCCCTCTCGCGGGCGCGATGTAAACCGCGCTCATTCCATCGGGTGACAGACGCATTTTGCTGACGCTGGGTCTGGCTCCGAAAGCGGCGGCCGGATCGAACGAGCTCGACGGATCGGCGTTGCAGATCGTCCCTGCGAACAACAAAGTCCAGGCCGCGAGCGCGCGATTTGACATGTTCCGTTTCCTTGTCGGCCGCGATCGTTCCGCGGATCGCCTGACCCGCCAGCCTTCACTTTCGCGACGTTTTTTTGTTGAAACAACCGCGCGGCGTGTGATTATTGCCGCGGCCCAATGCACAAATCGTAGGCTCGAGCGGTGCTGCTGTCCAGTGCGCTCCCGAACCCGAATATCTGCGACCCGCCAGCGGCTGTTGCGGGTCTTCACCCGTTCGGCTTCATTCAGCAATGCAACTATCTTGGCAGATGTACTGCTGCGGAAATTTTGGCGTCCAGCCGCTTCCGGGCTCACTGCTATCTCGTAAGATTTCCTTGGCTGACGGCGCTGATCGCTCACGAGAGCACCGGCACCCTATAATCGCTCCCTCGTTCGTTCCGAACCGAAGGGAATCCTCATGCGCTTTGCTTCATTTGCCTTCGTCGCTCTCATCGCGGCGGGCGCGGCCGTCGCCGCCCCTGCCGAATCACCCTCCCATGTGTTCGAAGGCAAGGACCTGTTCAGCCTGCAATGTGTGACCGATCCGCAGATCCGGCCGGATGGTCACGTGATCGCCTATGTTCGTGTTTCATACGACATCATGACGGACCGGCCGAGGCGATCAATCTGGCTCGTGGATGCCGACACGGGAACGCAGACCCCGCTGGCAACAGGGCCAGGGTCGAGTTATTCGCCGCGTTGGTCACCCGATGGCAAGCGCCTCGCATACGTCGCCAGCGAAGGCGGGCGCTCGCAGCTCTATGTTCGCTGGATGCAAACCGAGCAGGCGGCACGTATTACCGACCTGACGGAGACGCCGGAGGATCTCCAGTGGGCCCCGGATGGCCGGTCAATCGCATTCATCATGATGACCGCGGACGAGAAGACTAATTTGGGAACGCCTCCTTCCAGGCCTGAAGGCGCCAACTGGGCGGAGCCACTCACGGTCATCACCGATGTCAAATACCGTGCAGACGGGGAGGGCTATCTGAAGCCAGGCTACTCCCATGCCTTCGTCGTTTCCGCGGAAGGCGGGTTTCCGCGCCAGCTCACGTTCGGTGCGTTCAATGAAGAAGGGCCGGTGTCGTGGACGCCTGACGGCCGATATGTTCTGTTGGGTGGCAACCGGACGGAAGGGTGGCGGCGCGACGCGGTCAATACGGAGGTTTACCAGGTTTCAGTTGCGGATGCCGTAGTGACGCCGCTGACCCATCGTGTTGGTCCCGACCGGGCGCCGCGCGTATCACCCGATGGCAAGAAGATTGCGTATCTGGGTTTCGATGATCGCCTGCTTGGGTATCAGAACGTCCGTCTGTATGTCATGGACCGGGACGGTCGCAATGCTCGCTCGATCAGTGATCAACTCGACCGGTCGATTGATGACGCGCAATGGGCAGCTGACGGTCGCAGCCTTTATGTGCAGTACACGGATAAGGCGGTGACGCGTGTATCTCGTCTAACGCTGGACGGCCATCTGCAACAGGTTGCGGAGGGGCTCAGCGGGCCGGGATTGGACCGGCCCTACACCGGAGGACAGTTCACGGTCTCCTCCAACGGTATCGTCGCGTTTACGGGTGGAGCGACCGATCATCCACCGGACCTGTCCATTGCGCGCGGCACGCGCGTGACACGGCTCACTCGGCTCAATGATGACTTGTTCGCTATCAGGAAGCTCGCCTCTGTCGAACCGTTGGCGGTGAGTTCCTCGGTGGACAAGCGCCCCATTGACTCCTGGTTGGTGACCCCGCCCAACTTTGACGCCAGTAAGAAGTATCCGTTGATTCTCGAGATCCACGGCGGTCCGTATGCCAGCTACGGCCCGGTATTTTCGACGGACGATCAGTTGTATGCCGCCGCGGGGTACCAGGTTCTTTACACCAACCCGCGTGGCTCGACCTCCTATGGGGAGGAATTTGCGAACCTCATCCATCACGACTATCCGAGTCACGACTATGACGATCTGATGAGTGCCGTGGATGCGGCGATCGCCAAGGGGTCGGTGAATCCGGATCAGCTGTTTGTGACCGGAGGCTCGGGCGGCGGTGTGCTGACGGCATGGATCGTCGGCCGCACGCACCGATTCCGGGCGGCGGCCACGCAGAAACCCGTGATCAACTGGGGAAGCTTCGCACTGACCACCGACATCGCGACGTATGTCCCTAAGTACTGGTTTGGCAAGCTTCCCTGGGAAGACCCGGAGGGCTATTGGAAGCACTCTCCGTTATCGCTCGTGGGGAACGTCACTACGCCAACTCTGGTAGTCGTTGGTGGAGAGGACTACCGTACGCCCGTAAGCGACTCGGAGCAGTACTACGAGGCGCTGCAGCTTCGCGGTGTGCCCACGGCACTGGTAAAGGTTCCCGGTGCGTCGCACGGTGGCCTTGCGGCAAGACCCTCGCAGTCCGCGGCCAAGGCGAGTGCGATTTTAGCCTGGTTTGAGCGGTACCGGCTGACGCCCCGTCCCGCGGAGCGGGCGGCCGCCGTGGGGGCCTCTCCCTCTTCCGGTACATAGCGTAGGCTGAAATCGTTTGCAAATAATGGAGTTCAGTTTCCCCACGTCTGCCGATCCGGAGCCGTTATGGCGATCAAATTGACGGTGAACAACCAGCCCCAGGAACTCGACGTGGACCCGCAGATGCCCCTTCTGTGGGCGATCCGCGACCATCTGAAGCTCACGGGCACCAAGTTCGGCTGTGGCATGGCGCTCTGCGGGGCCTGCACTGTGCACATTGACGGCCAGCCAACCCGCTCCTGCGTGACCCCGATTTCGGCGGTGGCTGGCAAGAGCGTGACTACGATCGAGGGCTTGTCCACTGCGGCGGGCAAGGCGGTGCAGACTGCTTGGGTCAGCCTCGATGTCCCGCAGTGTGGCTATTGCCAGAGCGGCCAGATCATGTCCGCCTCGGCGTTGCTTGCGGGCAATTCCAAGCCGACAGATTCGGACATCGACGCCGCGATGGCGGGCAACATCTGCCGCTGCGCCACATATACGCGGATTCGTGCGGCCATTCATCAAGCAGCAGATTCGCTGCCGGCATCACAGGCGAAGAGCTGAGCCAGAAAACGGGCGCCGTAGGCTGCGTGCCGTTGGCTACGCGACCGGGGCCAGGC